>Ga0080006_1162556_pt1 | contig 25173 bp, 20 predicted proteins | sample RS3BMetagenome_FD_69209 | JGI IMG/M metagenome (GOLD analysis project Ga0080006, IMG submission 69209) | Ferric oxide microbial mat and aquatic microbial communities from Rainbow Spring, Yellowstone National Park, USA - RS3B (SPADES... ...
GGGGGGGGGGGGGGGGGGGGGGGGGGGGGGGGACCGGCGGACGCGGCCCATCGCGAGCGCCCGCGGCCCGCAAGGGACCGGCACGCCGGCAGGGAAGGCGGCTGCGCATGGACGAGACCCCGCTTGCGGCGCCGACCGACGAATTCGCGACACCCGCGGAGTTGGCGGCCTTCCTCCGTCCGCGGGGCATCGCCGTCGTCGGGGCGTCCGCGGACGCCGGGAAGTTCTCGACCCGGCTGATCCCCTCCCTGGTCGCCTGCGGATATGCGGGCTGCATCTACCCGGTGAACCCCCGCTATGCGGAAGTGGCGGGATTCCCCTGCTACCCCTCGGTCGCCGCGGTGCCCGCGCCCTGCGACCTGATCATCGTGGCCGTCCCTGCGCGGCATGTGCCGGGGGTGATCCGCGAAGCCGCCGCGCGCGGCGTCCGCGGCGCCATCATCCTCTCCGCCGGCTTCGCGGAGATCGGCGGGACGGGTGCGGAGCGGGAACGGGAGTTGCGGGCCTTGGCGGGCCCCCTCCGCCTGTACGGACCCAACTGCCCCGGCCTGTGGCAGATCCGCGACGGGCTCGTGTACACGTTCTCTACGCAGTTCGACCCGGCCGGGCTGGTGGCCGGTCCCATCGGCTTCGTCACCCAGGGCGGCGCCCTGGGGCGGGCGGTCCTGGACGCGATGCAGACGGGCCTCGGCTTCAGTTACTGGTTCTCCACCGGCAACGAGGCAGACCTCGACGCCGCCGATTTCGTCTCCTTCCTGGCGGACGACCCCGGGACGGCGGCCGTCGCCCTGATCGTCGAGGGCTGGCGGGACGGCCGGCGCTTCCTCCGCGCGGTCGCGCGCTGCCGTGCGGCCGGCAAGCCCGTGGTCGTCCTGAAGATCGGCCGCACGCCGCCGGGCGCCGGGGCGGCGCGGGCGCATACGGCCGCAGTCAACGGCTCTGCGGCCGTGGCCGACGGGGCCCTGCGCCGGGCCGGCTGCGTCCCGGTCGATGACGTGGACGAACTGACGGGCGTGGCCCGCCTCCTGGCGCGCCATCCGCACCCGGCTCCCGGCGGCCTCGGCATCTGCTCCTTCTCCGGCGGCGCGGGGGGCCTCCTCGCCGACCTCTCCCATGCCCACGGCGTCGCCCTGCCGGACCTCGCCCCCGCGACTGCATCCGCCCTGCGCGACCTGTTGCCGGAAATCGCGGCAGTCGGCAACCCCACCGACCTGACGACGGCGGCGCTCCAAGACCCGGGCCTCGCCCGCCGGGCCGTGGAGATCATGGTCGCCGACCCGGGGCTGGCCGCCGTGCTCTTCCCTTTGCCCCACCGCCTGGATGCCTTCGATGAGGGGATGGCGCGGCACCTGGTCGAAGTCGCCGGTGCCTCGGACAAGCCCGTCGCCGTACTCGCCGTCTCCCCCGCCTACCATGAGGAGGCTGCGGCCCGAATCCTCCGCGACGGGGGGGTCCCCGTCTTCCTCTCCGCGGACCTGGCCGTGCGGGCCGTGGCAGGCTGGCTGCGGGTAGGCGATGCGGCCGCTCTGCCCCCTTATGCCCCCGATGGCCGGGGCGCGGCGGCATGGGGGGACGCCGCTCAGGCCGTGCCGGTGTCCGCGGAGTCCGTGCTCGACGCCTGCGGAATCCCCCGTATGGAACCGGACCACGACGGCCGGGGCGAGGGATCGGAAACGCGGCTGCCCCTCCCCCAGGGCTTCGACCTGCGCTGCACGGTGGAGTGGGACGCGGCCTTCGGGCCGGCGGTCACCTGCGGCCCGGGCGGGGCATGGGGCGCGGCCTATCCCGAGGATCGGGCCGCCCGCCTGGCCCCGTTTAACACGGCGGCGGCCCGGGCGATGCTGGGTGAGTTGCGGTGCTGGCCGGTCCTGCGCGCCGGCGCCGCGGGCGGGGAGCGCTACGACCTGGATGCGGCGGCGGGGGCGTTGGTGCGGCTCGGGGCGTGGGCGGCGGCGGCGCCCTGTCCCTTTCCCCCGGTCGAGATCGACCCGCTGCGCGTCCTGCCCGCGGGGGGTGGCGTGACGGCCGTATCTCACGGTGCCCTCCGGAACGGACCATCGAAACCCGGACGATCCCGGTGAGCAGCAAGGGCGGCCGGCGAGGCACCGCGCGGTCTTCGCCGGGCGGATCCGGCCGGTGGGCCGCACCTGCCCGCCTCCCGGCCGCCCCGGCCCGCCACTGGGCGGGGGCCTGCGGCCGCCTCCCGGCCGCACCGGCCCCGCTCGACTTGTCTCCCGCCCGCTGTCCGGGTATGCTGCGCCCGTTGCGTGGGCCCCGAGGCACCAGGATGGAGAAAGCCGAGGGCCGGATGCCGGGAGTGGAGGACGCCAAGCATCCGAAACGACCTGACCGTAAGGCACCAGGATGGAGCCGAGCGGCTGAGGCGTCGGGCGGATGAAGCCGAAGCCAACGGCCCGAGGGACATGGAAACCGTGGCCTCGCAAAAGAGGACTTTTGCAGCGGCCACCTTTTGCAGCGGCCACCTTTTGCGGCGGCCACCCGGACACGGAGCCTGCGTGTGCGGCGAAAGCGGATGCTCGCCGCACACGCGTCGGAGGTGGTGACCCCCCTGGACGCGCAGAGCCCCGTCCCCGGCGCCGCGGCCGCCGGGGAGATCGATGTGGACGGCCTGGTCCTGGAGGACCGGGTACACCGCCTGCTCTACACCTCGCCCGCGCTCTACGACGCCGAGATGCAGCGCATCTTCGAGCGGACCTGGGTCTTCGTGGCCCATGCGAGCGAGATCGCGCAGCCGGGCGACTACCGCACCACGCTCATCGGTCGCCAGCCGGTCGTGCTCTCGCGCCACACCGACGGAAGCCTGCACGTGCTCCTCAACCGCTGCATGCACCGCGGTGCCGTCGTCTGCCGCGCCGAGCGCGGCAATTCCACGGCCTTCCGCTGCATGTACCACGGCTGGGTCTACGACGGTAAGGGCGACCTGCTCGCCGTCCCCTTCCCCGGCGGCTACGGCCCCGGATTCGATCAGGCCTCCCTCGGTCTGCCGCGCGCCCCGCGCGTCGGTACGTACCGCGGCTTCGTCTTCGCCAGCCTCAACCCGGACGGCCCCCCCCTGGAGGCCTACCTGGGCAAGGCGCGGGAGTACCTCGACCTGATCCTCGACGCCGCCCCCGACGGCGAGATCGCGGTGCGCTCCGGCGTCGAGCGCTACGCCTATCCCGCCAACTGGAAGCTGCAGATCGAGAACCTCCTGGACGGCTACCACCCGAACTTCACACACCAGATCGCCTTCGAGATCTCCGAACGCCGCCGTGGGGTCAGCGGCCGCAAGGCCAATGCGGAGGGCTCCGGCGCGACCGCGCGCACCTTCGGCCCGGGCCACGGCGTGCTCCACTACAGCGCCGTCAACCGCGGCTACCAGGGGGGTGACGCCGACCGGGCGGAGTACCGGCGCCTCCTGGAGGAGCGGCTCGGCCAGGACCGCGCGGCAGAGGTCCTGCAGGCGGACATCCAGCTCTTTCTCTTCCCCAACCTCTTCTTCCAGAGCGCCCGCCAGCACTTCCGCGTCGTGCGGCCGCTCGCGGTCGATCGCACCGAGGTGTACGCCTACCCCTACACCCTTGGCGGCGCGCCCGAGGCGATGAACCGCCGGCAGGTGCGCAGCCTCGCCTGGTGGGCCTCCCCGGCCGCCTTCGGGCAGCCCGACGACCTGGAGGCCTTTGTGCGCTGCCAGGAGGGCCTGCAGGTGACATCCGCGGAATGGGTGCTGTTGGCCCGCGGCCTACACCGGGAGCGCATCGCCCCCGACGGCGAGGTCACCGGCGACGTGACCGACGAGGTTCCGCAGCGGGGGATCTACCGCGAGTGGAAGAGGCTGATGCACGATGGCCGCCACTGATCCCGCGGGGTCGCCTGCCGAGCCCCTGGCGTGGGCCGTCCCGTCAAGCGCGGAGTGGCTGATGCGATCCGAGGCCGAGGCCTTCCTCTACCGCGAGGCGCGCCTCCTGGACGAACGACGCTTTGAAGAGTGGTTGGCCCTGTTCACGCCCGACGGCCGCTATCTCGTGCCGAGTGGGGACGCCGAGGATCCGGGGCTTGAACCGGCCATCGTCGACGACGACCACGACACGCTGGAGGACCGGATCCACCGGCTGCGCAGCCCGGCCACGTGGGCCCAGTCGCCGCCGTCGCGCACCGTGCACGTGGTCGGCAATGTCGAGATCGAGCCGGGCCCGGCCTCGGCCGAGTGTCGAGTGCGCGCAGCCTGCGTCGTGTACGAGAGCCGCGGTGGTCAGACGCGCTCGTTCGCGGCCCGGTGCCTGTACGTGCTGAGGCGGGCGGAGGGAGGGGACGCGCCGTGGCGGATAGCGCTGAAGCGGGTGCTGCTGGTGAACCGCGACCACCCGCTCTTCAACCTGACGTTCCTCCTCTGAACGCGGCCGCCCTGGGCGCGGAGTCCTCCGTCGAGGTGCGCAACGAGTTCGCCGCGGTCGATCTGCGCATCGACACCGCGGCAAACGCACCGCGCCTGTATATTCGCGACCTGGAGACCGGCCTCTCCCGCTCCATCGACGCCTTCGTCCTGCGGGGCCTCGTGCTGGCGCCACCGGAGGTGCTGAGGAGCCTCTGCCGTGCCACCGTCCCCACCGACGATCCCCCGGTCGAGCGCAGCCGGGAGTCTCGGGCCCAATGGCCGCGACGCCGTCGCGGCAGAAACCGCCCATGAGGGCCGCCTGCCGGATGCCGGGCTGGGGGGTCCCCGCCCCCGCAGCCCGGCACCAACTACGCGCCTCCCCGCCCGCCGGCCTCGGCGCTCGCCCGGGCCAGGAGGGCGAAGAGCCCGGCGGTGCCGGCCTGGGTCAGGACGTCCATGTGCGCCGCGTCGTACCAGGTGTTCACCCCGGACCAGTCCTGCCCGTAGGTCGTCCCGCCCCCGCCCGCCTGCGCGTCCCATAACACCGCCGCACGTGCGCTGCCCCGGGCGGGCGCCAGCCAGGCCTCGTTCCCGTCCGCCTGCGCCAGCATCCGCGCCCCGCGCAGATAGATCGCGTCGAAGGCGGGGCCCGAGGCGGAGGCCGATTCCAGCACCCCGGACGCCGGATCGACGAAGGCCGCGGAGGCCGCCGCGGCCAACCGCTCCCCCGCCCGGAGGTACGACGGATCGCCCGTCGCCCGGTAGAAGAGGACGTCCGCCTGCAGCACGACGCCGGTGTCGTAGGTGTATTGGTGAAAGCCGGTGACCGTGTCGCCGGAGCCCTTGACCAAGTCGTAGTAGAGGCCGTTGCCGTCGGGGCCGGCCTGCATGTGGGCCTGCTCCCAGGCGTAGATCGTCTGTGCCCACGTCAGGTACGAGGCGCGGCGAGTGATGAGGTAGAGCCGGAGGGCCGCATCGAGGAAGTTCCCGGTGGCGACCTGCTCGGCGCAGTTGCATCCGGGATGGAACTCCTCACCGCCGACCCCCGGCCGCCAACCGGTCTCCAGGAACCGGAACAAAGCCTCGGACCGGGACAGGAGCGCGGGAGTCGGGGCCTGCTGGTACTGCACCAGCATGTCGTTCAGGATCCAGCCGTTGTCGTCGTAGTACGCGGTCCCGCCGCCGGTGCAGGCGGTGAAGGCGCCCACGCCGAGGTACGTCGGCTCCCAGTAATGCGGCAGTGCCTGGTAGACCGCCTGATAGACCTGCGCCCTCTGCGCTCCGGCGGGGAGGTCGCCCGCCAGCGCGTACACCTGGCTCACGGGCCAGACCGCACTGTAGCCGCTGCCGCAGCGGTCCTGCGTACGCGGTGGGGCGGTGAAGAGCGTGGCGGAAGCATCCCACCAGTCCGCCATGATCGCGGCGGTCGCGCCGCTGGCGAGCCGCCCCGGATCCTGGGGGGCCGCGGGCTGCGCCGGCAGGCCCGACAGCGCCCAGGCCAGCACCTTTGCCACCGCCGGGCCCACGTCGTGCGCCGCCGAGGAGAGGCCCACGGTCGTCTGCAGCACGCGGCCCCGGCCCACCTCCGCGCCGATCATGACCGGTACCGCACCGCCTCCGTCCTGCCCGGTCGCCAGCACGGTGTACGCGGGGCCGACAGAGTCGTAGTAGGTCGCGGCACCGGGGCTCAGCCCGGAGAGGGCGTCGGTGCCGAGACGGTTCGGCCCTCCCGTCAGCGAACGCGCCGCGGCGGTGAATGCCACCTGCGTGATCGGCGCGGACGCGGCGGCGGTACCTGCCTCCAGTGTGCCGGTCAGCGGCAGGGCCGTGCGGTCGCCCGTCGTTACCAGGCGCCCCCCGGCCGCCAGCCAGGACGCCAGGGCCGGCGCCTGGGACTGGAACCAGGTCAGCGGTGTGGGATTGGGGCAGGCGCCTCCGCTGCAGCGGTAGGCCCCCCCCGTGGGACCGTACAGGGCGTCGTGGCCGACGACGATGACCGTGTAGCGCGACAGATTGTGGAAGAGGTTGTACAGGTTGTGCAGCGGTCCGTAGTCGTTGTTCAGGTACCAGAAGACCCATGGCACGTAGCCGTCGAGCAGGGCTTCGTAGGCGACCCCCATCTCCAGGCCGCCCTCGTTCCCGTTCGAAGTACCGACGACCACCGCCACGCGCCGGCGGTGGAAGGGTACGGTCGGGTCCACGCCGGGCTTCTGGTGCAGCGTGAGCGTCCTCCCCCCCACAGCCACGGTCGCGCTGACCCACGGCGCGGGCAGGTGCGGCTCGGCCGCCGCGGCATCACCGCTCCCCCGCAACCCCAGGAGCGCGTGCGTCGCCATGAGATACATCGCCGTGAATTCGGGGCTCGTCTGGGGGCTGTTGCAGTTCGCCCCGGACTGGAAGCCGCCGGTCTGGGGGCCGACGGGCGGGTGGTACTGGTAGGCGATCTCCCCGTTGCCGCACTGCAGGCGGAGCCCGGGGTCGTACTGGACGCCGCCGGCGCCCGGCAGCCCGTTCCAGACGGCCGCCAGCACGTAGAGGAAGGTGGGCTCGGCGCCCACCCAGTCCATGCTGTCGAAATACCCGGGCCCGAACTTGACACCCCAGCCGGGATAGGTCAGCGACAGTGCGGCCACCCCGGCGACCTCGCGCCGCTGCACCAGTGAACCAGTGCCCGGATCGAAGAGGGCGTTCGCGAAGTAGTCCGTGGACGCCGAGCGGGCGATACGCACGTCGCCATCCAGGGCGCCCGCGGCCGCATCCGCCGCCCGCAGCCACATCCGGGCGGAACCCGCATGGCCGAGCACGCCGGCCGCGGCAGTCGCGGCCTGCAGGCCGATGAGCGCCTCGCCCATTGGGAACGCCTGGACGGCGCCGCCGGCCTGGTCCGGGATGTCGCCCGTCATCGGGTCCTCCAGCCCGACCAGGTACCCGGCACCGGCGCGGATCGCCGGCCAATCCGCCCGCAGGGCCGCCACGTCCCCGGTGAGCCGGGCGTGCTCGGCCAGCGCCCAGAGCGCGATGCCCGTCGCCCCGGCCTCCCCGCCCCATGAACCGTCTGCGGCCTGCGTGCCGACCAGCCACTGCTCCGCGCGGGCCGCGGCTCCGGGCTGCCCGTTCTCGTCCAGCGCCAGCGCGATCCAGGCCTGCGCCTCCGGATCCGCGCTGGCCTCGCCGTTCGGGCCCAGCAGGCCGAGCAGGTAGGACTCCGCCGCCAAATAGTCCTGCGCATAGACCGGGGGATCCGACGCCACAAGCCGCCCGGCGACCGACGCCCGACCGCCGAGGAGGGCCCAGCCCGCGCCTCCGGGCTCCTGTCGCGGCACGGCCGGCGCACCCGGCGCGGCGGACGCGCCGGGTGCGAAGACCGACAGCATCACCGCCAGGGCCGTGCCGAAGCCCACCCCGACACGCACGCACCGCTGGATCACGCAGACCACCCCTGTCCGGGCATGTACCACCCGTGAAGGTGCGCCCATTCGTCGGATGGGGGAGAGACCCCTCCCTCCCGGCGGGCGGTACACACCGCGGCACCTGCATCACCCCCCCAGGAACGCCAGGACATCCTCGCGCCGTGCCTCCGCCGCGGCGTACCCCAGTTCCACGAGCCGCTCGAACTCCGCGAAGGCGACGCCAGAAATGCCGGCCGTGTCGGGCAGGATCGTGAGCACCGGGAGCCGGACCGGCCGCCGTAGGCGGGACATCGTGGCGGTGACGTAGTCCGCCGTCCTCCCCAGCACCCAGCCGATGCCGGCACGCGGGGGAAGTCCCGGACCCGCGGAGGCGACATCGACGGCCACGACGCGGGTGGCCCCGAGGGCTGCGGCCCAGTCGACGGGCAGATCGTCCGCCACGCCGCCGTCCACCAGCAGTGTCGACGGTCCGCGCACCGGGCTGAAGACACCTGGCATGGCCATCGTCGCCTGCAGGGCCACCCGGAGTTCCCCGCCGACCTCCACCCGCCACCGTCCCCTGGGCAGGGGGCGGCCGGTCGCGGGCCCGCCCACGAAGGCCACCCCCTCCAGGGCCGCCAGGTCGACGGCGGTGAGCGCCGTCGGTATATGCCAGGCCTCGATGCGACGCGGCGGCGGGCACAGTTCGACCAAGCCCCGGACCAAAGGACCGGAGTCGAAGAGGCTGTCCGCCGGCGGCAGGGGGTCCCCGGGCAGCAGTTCCGCGGCGAGGCGCACCAACCGGGGCGGCAGGTAGTCGAGGGGACGACGCCCGACCTCCATGCCGAAGGCCACGACGTCCTCCAACGGTGCACCCGCCGCCACGACACCCGCGACGAGGCCGCCGGCGGACGTGCCCGCCAGGGCGTCCGGCGCCAGCCCCCATTCCCGGAAGGCCCGCAGCACCCCCAGGTGTGCGGCACCCAGCACGGATCCTCCGCTCAGCGCGAGCCCCCACGCCATCACAGGCACCCCGCGCCAGGCTATGAGGCTCCCGCGGAAAGTGCGGCGACGGGGGGGGGCTCGAGGGGTTCAGCGGCAACGCCTTGGGCCCGATGAGCGCGACCTTCCACCGCGCCGCCGGAGACCGCCGTGGCGCCCTATCTGAGCGGTAGTGCACCTTACCTGGACGCACAGTGGTTACCGCTCTCCAACGGCGTCGTGCGCCCGCTCCACGGCAAAACCGCTCGGAGCGCGGCAGGACGCGGGTGGGCCCACCCGGAAGGCAACAATGAAACCTACCCCGAGGGGGACTGCGCCTTGGCCTTTCATCTCTCAGCCCTCGGCGACGAGGCCGCCGGTCCGATCGCTGACCAGTGCGCGGCCCTCTCCGCCTTGGGCCTGCGGCACATCGAGGTACGGGCCGCCGGCGGACGCGTGCTCATCGACAGCGACCCGGAGGCGACGGAGTTGGTGGCCCGCGCCGTCGCGGAGGCCGGGATGCGCGTCAGCGCCTACGCCTCGCCGCTCGGCAAAGTCAAGATCGACTCCGACCTGGAGGAGCACCGGCGCCGCTTCCGCCGCGCGCTCGAGGTGGCGAAGCGCCTCGGCACCGACGGCATCCGCGTCTTCACCTTCTACATGCCGGCCGGGACGTGGGCGCAGCACCGGGACACCGTCCTCCGCGAGTACGCCCACTTCGCGGCCGAGGCGGGCCGCGCCGGGATCCGCCTGCTCGTGGAGAACGAGCGCGGCATCTACGGGGACACGCCCGAACGTTGCCTGGACGTGCTCCGCGGCGTCGGCTCAGAGCATGTACGGCTGCTCTTCGACCCGGCCAACTTCATCCAATGCGGCGCACAGCCGTTCCCCGACGCCTGGAACCTCCTGAGCCCCTACGTCGGGTACGTGCACATCAAGGACGCCAAGCGGGACACCGGCGTTGTCACACCGGCCGGCGAGGGCGACGGGCGGGTTCCCGAACTCCTGCGGGCACTCGCGGCCTCCGGTTACGACGGCTTCCTCTCGCTGGAGCCCCACCTCAAGGGCGAGGACAAGATGCAGCGGGCGGTCGCGGGCCTGCGGCGTGTCCTCGCCGCCGAAGGTTTGCCCGCGGACTAGGAGGGTGCTGCGGCTTTCGCAGCACCCTCAGGCCCCGGCCCCTTGTCCCGATCGGGTTGTGAAGGGCCCGTGGCGGTTTGGGCCAAAGCCGGCAGCGGATACGGCAGCGTACGCCTGGCGGTGGCAGGATGGGTTCCCCCCGGGCCCGCCTTGGCCGCGTCAGCCCCCCCACGCCTCCCATACGAGCCGGCTCACCCGCGGCAGGACGCGCATGGCTTCGTTGTCGACGTGATAGCGCAGGTCTGCGCAACCGCGGCTCCAGAGCCCGAGGACGTATTCGCCCGCCGGCCCGAAGAAGAGGCCGCAATCCACGCGGCAGCCCTCCCACGCCCCGGACTTGCTCGCGATGCGCAGCGGCGGCTCCTGGCCCCGCACGTGGGGCGGCGAGAGGAGTTCGTACGGCAGATCGCGCGTCAGCGCGGTATTGAACTGCTGCCGGAGCAGGATGTCCACCATCGTCCGGTCCTCGGCGGGTCCCACGCACGCCCCCTGGTGGATCCGCTCGTAGAGGCGCCCGATCTCCTCCGGGGTCGAACGGCCGAAGCCCTCGTCGTTGATCCCGGACTCGAAGTCGAGTTTGGCCAGCAGGCGCGTGGCCGCCATGCCCTGCGCCGCGGCGAAGGCGTTGACGGCGCCGACCCCGCCGACCCGGTCGATGACCATGTTGGTCGCGATGTTGTCGGAGACCGCGATCATGAGCACGAGGGCGTCGCGGAGCGTGAGATGGAGCCCCGGCGTCAGTTCGCGCAGGACACCCGAGCCCATCACGTACTGCGAGGGCTCAAAGACCAACTCGGCATCCAGGGCATCCGCCCCGTCCCGCACGCGCCGTAGCGCGGCGGCCATGATCAGCGTCTTGATGGCGCTCGCGGTCTCGAACGCTTGCCCCGCGTTCAGGGCCAGCACCTCGCCCCCCGGCAGGCGGCGGCCCCACACGCCCACGGTTCCGGAGAAGTCACGGACGGCAAGGGCGACGGCGTCGACCAGCATGGGCTTCCCTCCGGGGCCCGAAGTTTCCGCGCACCGCCCGCGCGTCCTGCCCAGTCGTGCGGCGCCCGTCGTACTCCCTGCCCACGGGCCGCCCCCGCCGCCCATGCCGCTCACGCCTTTCCCTCGAAGAACCGGGCCACGGGCGGTATCGTGCGCACGCGCCGCGCCTCCTCCGGCAGCGCCGCCTCCACGGCCGCCACCAGCAGGGCCGCGCGCCGCCGCGCGGCATCCGCACCCGCTGTCGGGGCCCCGGGCGTCCAGCCGGCCGCCGCTCCGTCCGCCGGCACCGTCCCCCGAGCGGCCGCGGGGCCTGCCGCCCCACCCCTCCCTCCGCCGATCGCCCCGTCCAGGATCGCCACCACGCCGCGGTCGGTCTCGCTGCGGATCAGCCGCCCCACCCCCTGCTTCAGGCGCAGGGCCATGTCCGGCACGTCCACCGCCTCGAACGGATCGCCCCCGGCCGCGGCAGCGGCGTCCCGCCGCGCCGCGACCACGGGATCGGCGCCCGGCAGGGGGAGTTGCGGTACCACCACCGCCGACAGCGACTCCCCCGGGACGTCGACCCCCTCCCAGAAGGAGTGGCCCACCAGAGCCGACGCGGTGTCGCGCGCGAAGTCCCGCAGCAGCGCCTCGGGTGCCGCGTCGCCCTCCCAGCGCACGGTGTACGGCGTCTGCAGGTGCGCGCGAAGCGCCTGCAGGGCGCGCGGGTGCGGCACCAGGATCAGGGCGCGGCCGGCCGTGGCCGCCAGCAGCCGGGCGATGCGCTCGGCCGCCTTCAGCCAGAAGTCCTGGGCACCGCCGGGCGGCAGGTCGCTGGGCAGGTAGCAGAGGACCTGGGACGCCAGACGGAAGGGCACCCCGACCCTGGCCGTGGCGGGCTTCTCCAGCCCGAGGCCGCGCGCCGAATAGTCGAACGATCCGGCCGCGGAGAGGGTCGCCGACGAGAAGACCAGCGGCGTCCGCTCGGGCAGGTGGAGCCGCCAGAGGGGCCTGAGGTCGCGCGGGACCACCCAGAGGTCGTCCCCCTCTACGAAGGGGAGGAGGCGGGCGTCCCCGAGCCCGCGGCAGACCGCCTGCGCCCCGTCGAGCCAGGTGTGGTACACCGCCAACCCCGCGCCGTAGGCCGTCCCCTCGTGCAGCCCCTCCTCGATCGCCATCTCGTCCTGCAAGTACCCCAGGACGCGGTTCAGGGCCCGCGCCTCCTCCAGGAGGCCCGGGGTCGGTGCGACCGCGCGCCGCGCCTCCTCCCCGGGCGCCACCGCCTCCGCCAGGGCCGCGGAGAAGCGGCCGGCGGCGGCCCGGGCGGCCTCGGCCAGCCGCAGCAGCCGCGCGCGCACCCCCTGGCCCTCGCAACCGTCGACGGCCTGGCGGAGTTCCGCCGGCCGCAGCCGGAAGCCCGCCGCCCGCTGGGCTGCCGCCGCGACCCGGTGCCCCTCGTCGAAGACCACCGCCGAGAACGGCGGCAGCACCGGCAGGCGGCCTGGCGGTAGGCGGTCGCGGCTGAAGGTGTCCTCCAAGAAGAGGTCGTGGCTGCAGACCACGATGTCCGCGGCGGCGCGGGCGTCCTCGCGGCCGCGCGTCAGCCGGCAGTAGCCGCGGCGGGGGCAGGCGTCGCAGCGGCAGCCCGCGTTCCACGCCACCTTGGCCCAGAGGGTGTCGTCGGCCGCCGGGAAGTCGGCGCGGGCGCCGTGCGCACTGCCCTCGACAAAGCGCAGAAGGGCCGTCCGGCCCGCGGTGCGGTGGCTCGACCCCGCCAGGCCCTCGACGCGGATGTCGCAGACCACGTCCTCAGGCCGGCGGGCGACCCGGGCGTCCACCTCTAGGCCGAGGAGCCGCGAGAGCGCCGCGATGTCCCCGTCCCGTCCCGCAAGCTGGGCTTCCAGGGCGGGAGTGGCCGTGGCGACCACGGCCGGCCGCCCCCGCAGGCGGGCGTGGCAGAGGACGGGGAGCAGGTAGGCGAAGGTCTTGCCCGTGCCCGATCCGGCCTCCGCCAGGATCGGCCGACCGTCCGCAAGCGCGGCGGCCACGCGGAAGGCGAAGTAGATCTGCTCCTCGCGCACCTGGTAGCCCGCGGCGGGCAGCACCTCGTAGAAGGCGTGCCCGATCCACTCCGACAGCTGGCGCGCGTAGTCGGCGGGCGACTCGAACCGGAACGGCAGGCGCGTCCAAGCGATCGACACGGCAGTCCCCCGCTTCGTCCGGGGCCGTCCCATCCTACCCCCCCGGGCCCGAGAGCACCAGGCTTGCAGAATATTCCACAGTGCGGTAGAATGGATGCACTGGAGTCGTGCCGCGACAGGCGTCGCGGCCATATCCCCCCGCCGGCCCGCAACACCGCGCGCCAGCGCCACCCGCGCAAGGTCGGCCCGTCCCCGCTACGGGGAGGGCCCCAGCACCGTGACGCGGGGCGCACCGGTCGCCGGGTCGCGGTGGACCTCAGCCAGGACGCCGAAATACCGGCGCAGCCGTTCCGGCGTCAGCACCTCCCCCGGCGGCCCCGCCGCGGCCACGCGGCCCCCGGCCAGGAGCACCATCCGGTGACAGTAGCGCGCGGCGAGGTCGAGGTCGTGGATGGCGGCCACCACGGCCCCGCCCCCCACGGCGAACGCGCGCAGCACGTCCATCACCAGGGCGCGGTGGCGCAGGTCCAGGTTCGCCGTCGGCTCGTCGCAGAGGAGGACCGGGGCCTCCTGGCTGCGGGCCCGCGCGAACAGTAGGCGCTGGCGCTCGCCCGCCGAGAGGGTCGAGACGCGGTGCCGCTCCCGGTGGGTCAGTTCGACCTCCCGCAGCGACCGGCGGGCGATCTCCCGATCCCGTGGACCCTCGCGCTGCAGCCGGCCGAGGTGGGGGTAGCGGCCCATGAGGACCACCTCCAGGGCGTCGAAGTCGAGCCCGAGGTCCGCGGCCTGCGGCACCTGCCCGAGGAGCCGTGCCCGCTGCCGCGCCGGCAGACCGGCGAGGGGCGCCGCCCGCAACAGGACACGGCCCGCCGTCGGGCGCACCAGCCCGCCCAGGACCCGCAGCAGGGTGGTCTTCCCCGCACCGTTGGGCCCGACCAGGGCGATCAGTTCACCGGTCCGGACCCGCAGGGTGACCCCCTGCAGCAGGGACACCGCGGCCGGGCCGCCCTCCGGGCCGGGGACGGAGAGATCGATCCCCTCCGCGAGCAGGATGCCGCCCGCGTCCCCCGCCGCCCCGGCCTCCGCCGCCCCGGCCGCCGACTCGGTCGCCGCCACCCGGCGGTCCGCCACGCTCACACCCCCCTGCCGCGGCGGAGCAGGTAGAGGAAGAAGGGCACGCCGAGCACCGCCGTGACCACTCCGAGGTTGATCTCCACCGGGCGTGCCACGACGCGGGCCAGCAGGTCCGCCAGTACCAGGAAGGCCGCACCCCCGAGCAGGCTCGCCGGCAGAAGGACCCGGTGGTCCGCCCCGACGAGCCGGCGCAGCAGGTGCGGCACCATCAGCCCCACGAAGGCGATCATCCCCGAGGCGGCAACCGCTGCCGCCGTGACGAGCGCGGCCAGCCCGAGCAGGGTCCGCTGCGCGGCCGCGACCGGGACGCCGAGTGCCGCCGCCCCCTCCTCGCCCGAGGCCAGGAGGTTCAGTTCGCGGGAAAAGAGGGCCATCGCGGCGCCGCCGGGCAGCACAAACGCGGCCAGCACCGCATCCGGGCGCCACAGGGCGCCGTCCAGGCTCCCGTACAGCCACCCCAGCATCGCCTGCACATCGCCGCTGCTGCCGGCGCTGAGGGTGAGGAGTAACGTCGTGCCGGCGCCGAAGAGGGCGGAGACGGCCACGCCGGCGAGGATGAGGGTCAGGACGGGCGTCCGGCCGTGCCGGCCGGCGAGGACGTAGACCAGCCCCGAAGCGAGGAGGGCCCCGGCGAACGCCCAGAGCGGCAGCGTCCAGAGGCCTTGGGCGGAGACGCCGACGGCGATGGCCAGCACCGCGCCGAAGCCGGCGCCGGCCGAGACGCCGATCAAGCCGGGGTCCGCCAGGGGATTGCGGAACACCCCCTGCAGCACCGCGCCCGAGAGCGCCAACCCGGCGCCGACCAGCGCCCCGAGGGCGACGCGCGGCAGGCGGATGGTCACGACGATCGTGCGCGTGGTCCTTGCCACCGGCAGCCCGAGGAGGGCCCGGCCCACCTGGCCGGGGGGCAGCGCCACGGTGCCGAGCGCGGTGCCGAGGACCGCGGCCAGCAGCAGCAGCAGCAGTAGCGCCGCGAAGACCAGGGCGACGCGTGACGGCCGACGCGGCCGGGCGGCAAGGCGGGCATCCATGCGCCGCGCACCCCTCCCCCGCTTGCACCCGTGGGGGTGCCCGCCTGGGTCCGCGCGGTCAGACGATCGCCGCGAGGATCGCCTTGGCGGCGTGCAGCCGGTTGCCGGCCTGCGTGAAGACGACCGACGCCGGGCCATCCATCACCTCGTCGGTCACCTCCTCGCCGCGGTGCGCGGGCAGGTCGTGCATGAAGACGGCGTGCGGGGCGGCTAGACGCATCAGGTCCCCGTCCACCCGGTAGGGTTCCAGGGAGCGGCGGCGGGCGTCCGCCCCGGCCTCGAAGCCCATGCTCACCCACGTGTCGGTGTAGACCGCGTCGGCGCCAAGGACGGCCGCCCGGGGGTCGGTGGTGACCTCGATCCGGCCGCCGGTGACGTGCGCGTCGGCGCACGCGGCGTCGAGCACCGCGGCGTCGGGGCCGTATCCCTCCGGCGAGGCGACGCGCAGCCGCATGCCGGTCTTGGCGGCGGCGAAGCAGAGGGAGTGGCAGACGTTGTTGCCGTCGCCGACGTAGGTGACGGTGAGGCCGGCGAGGCGGCCGAAGCGCTCGCGCAGGGTGATCATGTCGGCCAGCGCCTGCGAGGGATGGAGCAGGTCGGTCAGCGCGTTGACCACCGGGACGGAGGCCGCCGCCGCCAGTTCCTCGACGTCGCGGTGGCCGAACGCCCGGATCACGACGGCATCCACCAGTTCGCTCAGGACCCGGCCCGTGTCGCCGATGGTCTCGCCGCGCGCCAACTGCATCTCGCCGCCCTGCAGGCAGACCGGATGGCCGCCCAGCGCCGCCGTGGCCACCTCGAAGGCGACCCGCGTCCGTGTGGACGGCTTGAGGAAGAGGAGCGCCAGACTCTTGCCCTGCAGGGGCCGCGCCTGGGCGGGGGGCATCGTGCCCTGCTTCCAGGCGAGGCCGTCTTCGACGAGGCTGGCCACCTCGTGGGGCTCGAAGTCGTGCAGGGACAGGAAGTCGCGTCCCAGCAGGGTGGTACGGGCCGGCGCCCGGCGGGATTCGGCGAGCGGCAAGGCGGGATCACCTCCGGGGGCGATGGGGGCGGGCCGGACGGTATCGGCCGGCACCACCATCTCTTCACTTCAGGGCTATGCAGCGGCCTGCGGCCCGAAGCAAGGCGGCACAACTTGCCGAGAAGCAGTAGAGCCGCCTTCGGCTGGCTGGTGCCAGCCCAGGCGACTCGCGCAAAACGTGCATAATTATACCGCCCTGGGCGGGTGTGTCAATTTCGTGCACCGGCGTTTTCGCGTGTACCCGCGGCGAGCGGGGCCGAAGCCGGGGGCCCGGACCCCGGGCCATCCGGCCCGGGTGCGCCCGACCGCACCGGCCCGCGCCGCGCGGAACAGGACGCCGTAGCGCGATCTGCCCCCCGCGCGACCGCGGGCACACGGTCAGGGCGGGGCCGCCGTCGCCTGGGCGCTTCGCCCACCGCGGCGTCCGCCGCCCGCCGATGTGGTCGGGCCGTGCGGCATCCTCGGCAGGAGCCTCCGCCCGAAACCCGAACGGTCCCGATGCTCTCTCCGCACGGCGCGGCGGCTGGTCGCTCTCTTTGCGCCCCGTGCGCCCTGGGAGGACCCGCGGGGGCGCACGAAAGGAGCCGACGACTTCAGGCATGTACCACAAGGTGCTGGTCGCCAACCGCGGCGAGATCGCGGTCCGCGTCATCCGGGCCTGCCGCGAACTGGGCGTCCGGACCGTGGCGGTGTACTCCGAGGCGGATCGGAACGCACTCCACGTGCGCCTCGCGGACGAGGCCGAGTTCATCGGGCCCGCCCCGGCCACCCAGAGCTATCTGGCGGTGCCGGCGATCCTCGCCGCCGCCACGCGGACCCACGTGGACGCCATCCACCCCGGCTACGGCTTCCTGTCGGAGAACGCCCACTTCGCCGCGGTCTGCAAGACCTGGGGCCTGGACTTCATCGGCCCGGAGCCCGAGACCATCGAACGCATGGGCACTAAGACCGGCGCCCGGCAGCGCATGCAGCAGGTCGGCGTCCCCGTCATCCCGGGGACCCCGGGCGCCTGCGAGGAGCCCGACGCCCTCGCCGCCGCGGCCGAGATCGGCTACCCGGTGCTGATCAAGGCCGCGGCAGGCGGCGGCGGGCAGGGGATCCGCGTCGCCCGGAACCCGCAGGAACTGCGGGAGGTGTTCGGGGCCGCGGGCCGCGAGGCCGCGTCGTCGTTCGCCAACGCCGAGCTCTACGTCGAGCGGTACCTGGAGAACCCCCGCCACGTGGAGTTCCAGGTCATCGCCGACCGCCACGGCCATACGCTGCACCTCTACGAGCGTGACTGCTCCATCCAGCGCCGCCGGCAGAAGGTCCTCGAAGAGGCGCTCTGCCCTATGCTCACCGACGACCTGCGGTCCCGCATGGCCGCCGCCGCCGTCTTGGCGGCACGCGCCGTGCACTACGTCGGCGCCGGCACCGTCGAGTTCCTGGTCGACCAGGAGGGACGGTTCTACTTCATCGAGATGAACACCCGCATCCAGGTCGAGCACCCCACGACCGAATGGATCACCGGCGTGGATCTGGTGAAGGAGCAGATCCGCGTGGCCTCCGGGGAGCCGCTGTCCTTCCGCCAAGAGGACGTGCGGCCCCGGGGCTGGGCGGTGGAATGCCGCGTGAATGCCGAAGATCCGGACAACCGCTTCCTGGCGTCGCCGGGCACCATCACCCGCTGGACGCCCCCGAGTGGGCCGTGGGTCCGCGTGGACGACGGCGCCTACACCGGTTGGACCGTGCCGCCGTTCTACGATTCGCTGCTCTGCAAGGTCATCACCTGGGGGCGGGACCGGCCGGAGGCGCTGGCGCGCATGGCGTGCGCCCTGCGGGAGTTCGAGGTGGAGGGTATCCGCACCACGGTCGGCATGCACCGGCGCCTGGTGGACGACGCCGATTTCACCGCGGGGCGGTATCACACCGCCTGGTTGGAGCAAACCTTCATGGGACGCGGGCGATAGGGCCAAGGCCGGCCCTGGCGGGACCGGCCACCGCCGAGCGGGCCAGATCCATTGTTCGCGAATGCCGCCGACGCAACGGCCGGCGCAGGGCAGTCGGGGCGGGCGCGATCCGCACAGCCGCGACGGTTGTCGCGGCCCGAGGACCCGCGGGACCGAGCCGCCATACGGGGGGATTGCATATGGGAGGCATCCTCGACGCGTTCCGCCTGGACGGCCGCGTCGCGTTCATCACCGGGGGATCCCGCGGATTCGGGCGCGTCATCGCGCAGGCCTACGCCGAGGCCGGGGCCGACGTCGCGATCTGCGGGCGGCGCGGCGCCGACGCCGAGGCCGCCGCGGCGCAGATCGCCCACGCCACCGGCCGCCGCGCCGTGGGACTCAAGGCCGACGTCACCGACGCCGGCGCCGTCGACGGGGCCATCACCTCCATCATCGACGGCTTCGGCCGGCTGGACATCCTCGTGAATAACGCCGGCATCAACCTCCGTCGGCCCGTGGAGGAGTTCAGCGACGACGAGTGGCGCCGGGTGTTGGGCACCAACCTCGACGGCACCTTCTACTGCTGCCGGGCCGTCGCGCGGCACATGAAGGAGCGGCGGTACGGCCGCGTCCTCAACGTGTCCTCGATGATGGCCGCGGCCTCGCTGCCCGGCCGGGTGCCGTACACCGCCGCGAAGGCGGCCGTAACGGCACTGACCCGGACGCTGGCCCTGGAGTGGGCCCCCCACGGCATCAACGTCAACGCCCTCTGCCCCGGCCCCTTCCTCACCGAGATGAACCAGCCGGTGACGGCCAACCCGGAGCAGTTCGAGTTCTTCCGCAGCCGGATCCCCCTCGGCCGTTGGGGCAATCCGCCGGAGATCGCCGGCGCGGCCCTGTTCCTCGCCTCGGACGCCGCCAGTTTCGTCACGGGCTCGACGCTGTTTGTGGATGGGGGCTGGACGGCGCAGTAGAGCCGGACGGCGGGCGGGCGAACCAGAGCGCGAGGCCGGTGTAGATGGCATAGGCGAGGCGGTGCTGGTAGGCGGACTCGGCCAGCAGCCGCGCCTCGCGGGGATTGCTGAGGAAGCCGATCTCCACGGTGACCCCGGGCACGTCGCTGTTGGAGAGGATGTAGTGCTCGATGTGCTCGGAGATCTTCCGCCGCGTCTCGCCGGTGACCCGGGCGAGTTGGGCCTGCATCAACGTGGCCAGGTCCTTGCTCTGGGCCAGTTGTCCCGCGTCGTAGAAGACCTGGGCCCCGTGCTCGCTGGAATTGGAGAAGTGGTTGGCGTGGACGCTGACCACCACCTCGGCGGCGGCCGCCCGGATGAACGCCACGCGGGCGCGCAGGTCGACCCGCTTGCGCACCGACGGACTGCCCTCGGCGATCCCGGCGCTGTCGTTGTCGCCGGTACGGGTCAGCACGACGATGGCGCCGGCGTGCTCGAGCATGGTCGCCAGATCCAGGCTCACCGCGAGATTGATGGTGTCCTCGTTGACCCCGTACGGCCCGATGGCGCCGGGGTCGATGCCGCCGTGGCCCGGATCGACGGCGACCACCCGGCCGCGCAGGCTGTACACGGCCGCCGCCAGGCTGGGACCGGCGTGCGCGCGGATCCACACGCCGACCGCGAGGGTGAGGACCAGCGCGGCGGCCGCCATCCACCGTACCGGCCCGCGCCAGAAGCCGGATCGGACGCGGCCGGCACCCCGCGGACCCGACCGGTGGACGCGGCGGAGCACCGAGGCAGCGTACCACCCGCCCCGTACGGCGCCGAATCGAGGCTGTCGGGCCCGCGCCCCTCGCACGGCCGGAGAGCACCCCCGAGCGTGCTCTATGCGTCCAGCCCCCCGCGAATGCGGCGCTGCCCGGCCGCCGATCCTCGCGGACGCCGCGCCGCGGCAGGCTGGGTATCAGGCCGGAGGGAAACCGGCCACCCCGGCCGGCGCGCCCCGGGGATGCCCGGCACCCGCGCGGGCGCCCCATCGGATGCAGTGCAGGGAGGCCGGGCCCATGCGTGCCTATGACCTGATCCGCAGCCGGCGCAGCATCCGTGAGTTCGAGCCCCGTCCCGTCGGCGACGACCTCATCGTGCGCTGCATCGAGGCCGCGACGTACGCACCCAACCTGGCCCTGACGCAGCCCTGGCGATTCGCCGTCCTGCGCGGTGCGGCGGCGGCCGCCCTGGCGGAAGCGGCCGCCGCCTTCGAAGGACGGGTCGAGCCCGCCCCCGGCCGCTCTGCCGCGGCGCCGCTGCGCGGGGCCGGCGCCGCCGTCGCCGTGTGGCAACTCGCCGCCGCGGATCCCGCCATCGCCGCCGCGGACCGTCTGGCGCTTGGCGCCGCCGTGCAGAACCTGCTGCTGTGCGCCTGGGACGAGGGCGTGGGCGCCCTGTGGATCGGGGGGGCGATCCTCGGCGACCCCGCGGTGCGGGCGGCGTGCGGCGCGTGGCCCGAAGCGGACCTGGCGGCCGTGGTCGCCCTGGGGCATCCCGAGGCGGTGCCGCCGCTGCCGCGCCGGAAGAAGGTCGCCGAGGTCACGCGCCGATTGGAGTAAGGCTGGGGGATGCCGTAGTGCGGGGGCACGGGCCACCCGGGTGGTGCCACCCCGAGGCGCACGCCCCGGCGCGCCCCCGACACACCCGAACGCCCGCCGGGACCGGCCGCCACCGGCCCGGGCAGCGGCGCGCCCGGCAGCCTGGTAAGGGGTGGGTGCGGCAGGAAGGCGGCCGTGATCTTCGGCCTCGGGGAGGGAGGGCCCCGCTGCCCCAAGGCCGCGCCCAAGACCGGGCACCGGTAGAGACAGGGAGGGCCGCCGTGATCTTCGGCCCCGGGGAGGGAGGGCCCCGCTGCCCCAAGGCCGCGCCCAAGACCGGGCACCGGTAGACAGGGAGGGCGGCCGTGATCTTCGGCCCCGGGGAGGGAGGGCCCCGCTGCCCCAAGGCCGCGCCCAAGACCGGGCACCGGTAGAGACAGGGAGGGCCGCCCGATCAGGCGGCCCTCCCTGTCTCTACCGCTTGCTGAACTGCGGCGCTTTGCGCGCCTTCTTCAAACCGTACTTGCGGCGCTCCTTGGCCCGCGGGTCCCGCGTGAGGTAGCCAGCCTTCTTCAGAAGCGCACGCAACTCCCCGTCGACCCGCAGCAACGCCCGCGCGATGCCGTGGCGGACCGCCCCGGCCTGACCGGTGACGCCACCGCCGTTCACCCGCGCCAGCACGTCGTAGCGGGCCTCACTCTCGGTCAACTGGAGGGGCGACCGCACCAGCGACTGCAAGGTGGGCAGGGGGAAGTAGTTCTCCACCGGACGCTCGTTGATGACGATCCGGCCATCGCCGGGCACCAGCCGCACGCGGGCCACGGCCTCCTTGCGGCGGCCCGTCCCCCAATACTGAAGCGCAACCTTTCTCATCGTCGGCACGAATGCACCCCTCCGCGCGCCATCCGGCGGTCCGCCCCGCCGGGCGTGCTTCGTCTTGGTCCTAGAATTGAGCCGCTAAAGCCGTACCGGGCGGCGACACATCGCCGGGGGCCTTGAGGAACAAAGGACCGGAGCCTGAGGGTGCTGCGAAAGCGGACTTTCGCGCGGCACCCCCCTAACGGGCGCCGGCCTGCGCCGCGAGCGGCTCGGGACCCTGCGCCTCGTGCGGGTGCTCGGGCCCGCCGTACACCTTAAGCTTCTTGATCATGGCCCGACCGAGCGGCGTCTTGGGCAGCATGCCGCGGACGGCGAGCCGCACCACGCCGGCGGGGTCCTTGGCCATGAACTTGCGGTAGGTGATGGTCTTGAGGCCATCCTGGTAGCCCGTGTGCCAGTAGTGTAGCTTGTCGTCCAGCTTCTTGCCGGTAAGGGCGACCTTCGCCGCGTTGATCACGACGACGTTGTCGCCGGTATCCATCGACGGGGTATACATCGGCTTGTGCTTGCCGCGTAGGATCGTGGCCACCTGCGTGGCCAGACGCCCGAGCACGACGCCCTCGGCGTCGATGACGTACCACTTGCGTTCGATATCGCCCGGGCGGGCGGTGTACGTGGGCTGCAACCGCGTCAACTCCCTCACACAGATGGCGAACGGGCAGAGAGCCTTCCCAGTCTAGCGGGACCAGGCATTGCCGTCAAGGAAACGGAGAGGCCCCAGGAGCCGCCAGCACGCCTCCCCGAAGCCGGTCACGCCCCGGGCGGTTCCGGGGGCGGCGCCTCGGACCCGCCGCCGGGCGCCGGCCCGGGTGGGATCGGCCAGGCGGGGCTGCCGGGCGGCGGGAGGCCCGCCAGCGCGGGATACCGTACCCAGAGGAGGCAGAGGCCGTGCGCCGGGAGGGACGGTCCCGCTTGCCCGCGCCGCCCCCCGGCGAGGAGGGCGGGAACCGCGTCAACCCTCAGGGCGCCGCGCCCCACCTCGACCAGGGTGCCGGCGATGGCGCGCACCATGCGGTAGAGGAAGCCGTCAGCCTCGACCTCCACGGCCAGCCACGGGCCATCCTCGTACACCGTGCAGGCGGCCACGGTACGCGTCGCGTCCGCCACCGGCCTCGCCGCGCCGGCAAAGGCGCGGAAGTCGTGCCGCCCGACAAGGACGCCGGCGGCATGGGCCATGGCCGCGACGTCCAGTCGCCCGGTGTGGTGCCAGGCGTAGGCGCGCCAGAACGGCGACGCGGTCTCCGCCCGCCAGATCAGGAAGCGGTAGCGCTTGCCCAGGGCGCTCTTGCGGGAGTGGAACCCGGCGTCGACCTCGAACGCGGCGGCGACGGCCACTGCCGGCGGCAGCCGCCGCGCCAGGGCGAGGGGCAGGCGCGCCGCGGGCAGCCGGACCTCGGGGGGCAGCACGCAATCCACGACCTGCCCGGCCGCATGGACCCCAGCATCGGTCCGCCCCGCCCCGCGGATGGCGACCGGCACGCCGGCGAGATCCGAGAGGGCCGCCTCCAGGCACGCCTGCACGGTCTCGGTTCCGGCCTGCCGCTGAAACCCGGAGAAGCCGGCTCCGGCGTAGGAGACGATCAATGCCAGGCGGCGGCCCGCCGCGCCGCCGGGCGCCACGCCCCCTCCGCTCACAGCAGCCGCCCGCCCAGCGTGGTCCACGCGACCCAGCCGGAGAGGGCCGCGACGACCGTGGCGGCGACGAAGTCCGCACGGCCCGCACGGCTCTGGCGCCAGCGCGTGCGTCCCTCCTCGCCGCGGTACCCCCTCGCCTCCATCGCCAGGGCCAGTTCCTCGGCGCGGCGGAACACCGAGATCAGCAGCGGGACCAGCAGGGCGAGCGAGGCGCGCAGGCGCGCCCGTCCGGGGGCGTCGAAGTCCGCACCGCGCGCCGCCTGCGCGAGGCGGATGCGCTCGGCCTCGTCGGCAAGCGTGGGGATGAAGCGCAGCGCGATACTGGACATCAGCGCGAGTTCGTGCGCGGGGACCCCGACCCGGCGGAACGGCCGCAGAAGGCGCTCGGCGCCCGCGCTGAGGTCGAGCGGGTCCGTGGTGATCGTCAGCGCCGAAGACTGTAGGACGAGCAGGGTCAGGCGGATCCCCGCCGTCAGGCCCACGTGCAGCCCCTTGCCGCTGACGACCAGCGGGCCGAACCGCCACGCCGCCAGCCCCGGCGTCAGCAGGACGTCCAGCACGGCGGTGGCCAGCACCAGGAGCAGGATCGGCCGCAGCCCGCGCCAAACCGGGCCGGCGGGCAGGCCCGCGCCGGCCAGGCTGACCACGGTGAAGGCGGCGCAGGCACCCACGGCCCCCCAGCCCCGCCCCGCGAGCAGCAGGACCAGGTACACCAGCGTGGCCAGGATCTTGGTCCGCGCGTCCAGCCGGTGGACCGGAGACGTGCCGGGGACGAACTGTCCGACCGTCACATTAGGGAACACGCCCGCTTCCCCCCGTGCCGCCGGCGGGGGCGTCCGGGCCCAGGAGCCGGGCCAGGGCGTCCGCCGCCTCATCCAGCGTCAGCGCATCCGCGGGAACGGCCGCCCCCTGCGCCGCGAGGGCGGACAGCAGTTGCGTCGCCGGTGGCGCCTCCAGATCCAGCAAGTCCAGAGCCGGTCCCATGGAGAACACCTCTCGCGTCGGTCCCGCCGCGGCGACGCGGCCCCCCTGCAGGACCACGATCCGGTCCGCCAGCGCCGCCGCCTCCTCCATCCGGTGGGTGACCAGCAGCACGCCGACCCCGTGCGCCTTCAACCGGCGCACCAGCGCCAGCACGCCCGCCCGGCCCGGCGCATCTAGCCCGGCGGTCGGCTCATCCAGCACCAGATAGCGCGGCCCCGCCGCCAGCGTGGAGGCGATGGCCACACGCCGCATCTGCCCGCCGGAGAGATGGAACGGGGAACGGCCGGCGATCTCCGCGGGGAGCCCCGCCGTGCGCAGCGCCTCCCGAGCGGCGGCCAGCGCCGCCTGCAGCGGCACGCCGTAGTTCCGGGGCGCGAACGCCACCTCTTCGAGGACACGCTCCTCGAAGAACTGATCCTCCGGGTGTTGAAAGACCAGCCCGACGCGCCGCCGGACCGCCCGCAGCGCCGGCGCCCGCCGCCGTGGCGGCCGGTCCCACGGCCGGAGGCCGTCCACCTCGACCAGCCCCTCCTCCGGCCGGATCAGCGCCGTGCAGTGCAGGGCCACCGTGGTCTTGCCGGAACCGGTCGCGCCGAGCAGGCAGACGCACTCGCCGGGTCCGACGCGCAGGTCCACCCCTTCAATCGCCCGCATCCGCCGCCGGCGCGGCACAGAAGGGTCCGGAAAGGTGTAGCCCACGGCCTGGAGGCGGATGCCGCCGCCCGGCACCGGGAAGATGCCGTCGGCCGCCATCGCGGGTGCGGGGCGCGGCGGCGGGCCAGGCGCCTCCCCCCGCCCCGGCCGGCCCCCGTCCCCCGGTCCGCCGGCGTCCCCACCACCGCGCGCCGCGGGCCCCCCCGCCCCTGTGCGCCGGGGCAGCCGCGGGGCGAGGCGGCCGGCGAGGTGCTCCAACAGGAGCGGCGGGGCCGCCGGGGGCCGCCCCACACCCCGCCGGCGCACGGCCTCCCCGGCGGCCACCGCCGGGGGGGGCGTCCGCCCCCCGGGCCGCAGCCCCCCCCCCTCCGTG
>Ga0080006_1141946_pt1 | contig 25147 bp, 17 predicted proteins | sample RS3BMetagenome_FD_69209 | JGI IMG/M metagenome (GOLD analysis project Ga0080006, IMG submission 69209) | Ferric oxide microbial mat and aquatic microbial communities from Rainbow Spring, Yellowstone National Park, USA - RS3B (SPADES... ...
GGATGGAAGAGATAGGCATAGGCCCGCTGACCGGCCCGGCCCACCCGACCACGAAGCTGGTGGAGCTGACCCAGGCCGAGCAGGTCGGCCCGGTCGACCACCAGGGTGTTGACGGTCGGCATGTCGATGCCAGACTCGACGATGGTGGTGCACACCAGCACGTCGTAGCGACCCTCCCCGAAATCGAGCACGATCTTCTCCAACGTCCCCTCGTCCATCTGTCCGTGGGCCACCGCCACCCGCGCCTCGGGCGCCATCCGACGGACCTGGTCGGCTACCGCGTCGATGTCGCGCACGCGGTTGTGGACGTAGAAGACCTGACCCTCCCGGAGCAGCTCCCGCCGGACGGCCTCGGACGCGGCCCCCGTCTCGAACTCACCAACGTAGGTCAAGATGGGGCGCCGGGCGGCCGGTGGCGTATTGACCATCGAGAGGTCCCGGATCCCAGTGAGCGCCATCTCGAGCGTCCGGGGGATCGGACTCGCGGTGAGGGTGAGCACGTCGATCCCGTCGGCCAGCGCCTTGATCGCCTCCTTGTGGGACACGCCGAACCGTTGCTCTTCGTCCACCACCAGCAAACCGAGCTTCCGAAAGGCGATGTCCCCTCCGAGCAGCCGGTGGGTCCCGACCACGACGTCGACCGATCCGTCGGCCAGCCCGGACAGGACCTGTCTGGCCTGCGCGTTGGTCAGGAAGCGGCTCAAGAGCTCCACCCGGATCGGGAAGGGCGCAAACCGGTCGACGATCGTCTGGTGGTGCTGGCTGGCGAGCAGCGTCGTCGGGACGAGCACCGCTGCCTGGTACCCGTCCTGAACCGCCTTGAACACCCCGCGGAGCGCCACCTCCGTCTTGCCGAAGCCGACGTCTCCACAGACCAGCCGGTCCATCGGCTGCGGCCGCTCCATGTCCGCCTTCACGTCCTCGATCGCACGGAGCTGATCGGCGGTCTCCACGTAGGGGAACGCGGACTCCATCTCCGCCTGCCACGGGGTGTCGGGGCCGAACGCGTGCCCCTCCACCTCGAGCCGCCGCCGGTAGAGCGCCACCAGCTCTTCGGCGACCTCGTGGACGGCGGCACGCGCCTTGGCCCGGGCCTTGCTCCACTCCGATCCGCCCAGCCGGCTCACGGTGGGTGCGTCCCCCCCTGCGTAGGGGGTGAGCTGCTCGATCTGGTCGGTCGGCAGGTAGAGCTTGTCGGCCCCGCGGTACTCGAGAAGGAGGTACTCGCGCGTCACGCCCCCCATGGTCCGGATCACCATGCCCCCGTAGCGGGCCACCCCGTGCTGGCGGTGGACCACGTAGGCCCCCGGTGCCAGGTCGTCGAAGAACCCGTCCACCGGCCGGGCCCTGGCCCGGGCGGCCCGGTGAGGGCGGCGGCGCCCGGTGATGTCCGACTCGGCCAGCACGGCCACCTTGGCCCCCGGCAGGACGAAGCCACGGTCGATGGACGCCACCACCACGCGGATGCCGGCCGTGGCGAGATCATGGGCGGGCGTCGATCCGGACCGAGCCGCGGCGGGCACGGTGTTGGGTGCGGCGGTGCCGGTGGGTGGGGCGGTGCCGGTGGGTGGGGCGGTGCCGGTGTCGCCCCCATCCGGGGGTACCACCGCCACGGTGACCCCCTCCGCCGCCAGCACGCCGGCAAGCCGCTCCGCCCCACCAGTCGTCGAGGAGCACAGGACAACCGCATAGCCGCCGGTCGCCAACGCGGTGACCTGTGCGGCGAGTGCCGCGCCGTCCCCGAGGATCGGCTCCCATCCGCGGCTCTCGACGGAAGGGACATCCGGCCCCTCGGCCGAGGGGAACAACGAGAGCACTGCGGCCGGGGTCAGACTGAGGAGCCGGTCGTAGGGCAGGTGGAGGCGCGGTGTGGGATCCCCCACCGTTAATCCCCAGGTGGATGACAGCGCGTCCGCCAGCGCCGCCTCCTCGTCGACGAGCTCCCCGGCCCGATCCCGGACCCGGCGGGGTTCCACCACCACCACTTGTGCCTCATCGCCGAGCAGGTCGGTCAGCAGCTCGTCGCCGGACGCCAACCACGGGAGCCACGATTCCATCCCGTCGAAGAGCGCGCCCTCGGCGATGCGCTCCCACTGGTGGCGCCCCCAGGGAGCGGTCGCCACCAACCCGGCGGCGATCTCCCGCATCGGTGTGTCGGGTACCAGCTCCCGGCAGCCGAACAAGGACACCGTGGCGATGTCCTCGATCGACCGCTGGTCGGAAACGTCGAACCGGGTCAGCCGCTCGACCTCGTCTCCCCACAGGTCGACACGGACCGGGGTGTCGTCCGTGGAGGGGAAGATATCGACGATCCCACCGCGCACCGCCAGCTCACCCCGGTGCTCGACGAGGGACTCCCGCCGATAACCCATTCCCACCAGCGCGGCGACCAGATCGTCGACCACCACCTGATCGCCGAGCGCCACCGATACCGGCCGGGCGCTGGAGCGCCACGGCCCCAGGCGTTGGAGCACCGCCTTGACCGGGGCGACCACTACCTCCGGCTGCGCCGCCCCGGAGCCACCCCCCAGCTCCCAGAGGGTGCGCAACCGCCGCCCCATGGTCGACACCTCCGGGCTCACCCGCTCAAACGGGAGCGTCTCCCACGCCGGGAAGACCACGATGCGTTCCGGATCACCCGGACCCAGCTCGCGGAGATCGTGCGCGAGCTGCTCCGCTGCAGCCGCGGTCGGGGTCACGACCAGAACCGGGCGCCGGCTGCCCAGGCGGACCAGGCCGGCCAGCACGAACGCCTGGGCCGGGGTCGCCACCGCCAAGGTGGCCGACGACGCGCCGACCACCCGCGTCAGGGCGGGTTCGTTGCGCAGGAGAGGAGGGAGGGACCGGAGGCTCACCGGGGGCTCACCTGTTCAGGGTACCGGCTCGGGAACGACAGACGGGTCGGTGGTCGGCCGTGCCGAGGGACTGACCCGCAGGACCCGAGGGCGAATCAGCGGTGACGGGGTTCCCAGCGGAACCGGCGCACCGCGAAGACCAGCCCCCCCGCCGCCCACAGCAGCATGACCAGCAGGTCGCGTACTTGCAGGCCCGACCCGGGGCCGCTTTCGAACGCGCCCACGAGGGCCTTGACCATGTGACGGACCGGGAAGTAGTTGGCGATCTTCGACAGGACGGACGAGTTGCTGATCGGGTAGAACACCCCGGAGATGAACACCACCGGGAAGTAGATCCCGTTGATCACCGCGGGCGCCGCCTCCCCGTTGGAGATGATCACGGTGACCGCGAGGCCGAGGGCGCAGAACGTGACCACCCCCACCAGCAGCGTGACCACCGCGGCGAACGGGTGGAAGGGGAAGTGGAGGTCATAGCCGACCATCCCGATCGCCACCACCAGCACCGTCAGGAGCACCACGTTGACCAGGATGCTGCCGATGATGCCGCCGAAGTAGGAGACCGTTGCGATCGGCGTGCCGCGCATGCGCTTCAGCACCCCCTGGTCCCTGCGGATGCACAGGGTGACGCCCAGGTTGGTGTAGCAGGCGGCGATCAGCCCGAACACGAGCATGGCGACCACCAGGTACTGGTTGTAGTGGAGCGTCGAACCCGCAATCTTCGAGCTTCCGGCCGACGTGCCCACCACCAGCAGGAAGACGACCGGGAACATGAAGGTGAACACCGCCGCCATCGGGTTGCGCCAGTAGGACTTCTGCTCGTAACCGACCTGGTGGAGCGCGACCTGCAGGTCGTTCATGCGTCGCCGCCGGTGAGGGCGAGGTAGACGTCCTCGAGTGACGGCCGCTTCACGGTCAGCCCCTCCAGGGCCTGCCCGCGGTTGAGCGCCCAGCCGGTCAGATCGTGGAGCAGATCGGTGGCGTCGGGGAGGCAGACCTCGACCGCGCCGCAGCGGACCTCGGGGTGGAGGCCGGCAGGCAGCGGCAGGTCTCCCACCCCGACCCCGTCGGGCAGGAGGAAGCGCACGGTCGTCTCCCCCTGGTCCCTCCCGCCGAGGGTGTCCGGGGTCCCCGACGCCACCACCCTGCCCGCGGCGATCACGGTCACCTGGTCGGCCAACGCCTGGGCCTCGTCCATGTAGTGGGTGGTGAGGACGACGGTGCGCCCCTCGGCGCATAGGCCGCGCACGAGGTCCCACGACTCGCGCCGGGCCGACGGGTCGAAGCCGGTGGTCGGCTCATCGAGGAAGATCAGCTCGGGGTCGCCCACCAGGGCCAGGCCGAGGTCGAGCCGGCGCTGCTGGCCGCCCGACAGCGTCTTGATGCGGGCGTCACCCTTCGCCCCGAGCCCCACCAGCGAGACGACCTCGTCTACCGGCCGGGGCGCCCGGTAGAGGCCGGCGCGCTGGGTGATGGCCTCGGTCACCGTCAGGTACTGGTCGACGGCACACTCCTGGAGGACGATCCCCACCCGCGAGCGGAGCTCCTTGTCCCGGTGCGACGGATCGCGGCCCAGCACGCACACCGATCCGGCGTCCCGCTTCCGGTAGCCCTCGAGGATCTCGACCGTGGTGGTCTTCCCCGCCCCGTTCGGTCCGAGGAGGGCGAGCACGTGGCCCCGCTTCACCTCGAAGTCCACACCCCGCACCGCTTCGAACCCGCCGTACGACTTCCGCAGCCCCTCGACCGAGATGACGATGTCGTCCCCGCTGCCCACCCGACGATGGTACCGGCAACGCCTCGGGTGATGTCGTCGGGCCGGGTGCCGCGGTGGCACCGTCGGGCCGGGTGCCCGAGGGCCGGCGGTCACTCCGAGGCGTTGTAGCGGTTCATGGCCGCGTCGAGCCCTTCGGCCACCACCGCCTCGACCGCATCGGCGGCCCGGGCCACCGCGTCCGCCAACAGCCCCCGGTCGGCGCTGCCGGGCCTCTTCAGTACGAAGTCGGCGCCCGGCTGGCGGCCCGGCGGCTTGCCGATCCCGATGCGGACCCGCGCGTACCCGTTCCCGCCGAGCGACCGGTCGATGGACCGCAGGCCGTTGTGTCCGGCATGGCCCCCCCCGGACTTCAACTTCACCCGGCCGGGCGGGAGATCGAGCTCGTCGTGGACGACCACCAGGCCGGTTTCGACCGGAGCACCGCTCCGCCGGACCAACGGAGCCACCGCCATCCCGGAGTCGTTCATGTAGGTGGTCGGGACGGCCAGCAGCACACGCCGACCGGCGATCTCCACCGTGCTCGCCAGTGCGTGCAGGCCGCGCTCCGACCGCAGCCGGCCACCGTGCCTGGCGGCCAGGAGCGCCACCGCCTCCGCTCCCACGTTGTGCCTGGTCCCCTCGTACTCGTCGCCGGGGTTGCCCAATCCCACCACCAGCAGGTCGGCGGGCGTCCCACGCCGTCCGTCGGGGTCGCGGGCCCTGCCCGTCCCGTCCCGGCGGCTCCCGGGCGGACGGCCGCGCAGCAGCGCCTACTCCGCCGACGAGTCGCCGGAGTCACCGGCACCGGCGGACGACTCGCCCGAGGCGGCCGCACCGGCCTCCTCCTCCGCCGCCGTCTGCACCCGCGGCGGCTGACCGGCGACCACCGTGGCTTCGAGATCGGTCTCGATCTCGACGCCGCGGGGAACGGTGATGTCCGAGACGTGCAGCGAGCCGCCGATGGTCAGCTCGGAGATGTCGAGGTCGAGCGACGGGGGGATGTCCGCCGGCTTCGCCTTCACGGCCAGCGTGAACAGCTGCTGGTCGACGACCCCGTCGCCGTGCTGGACCTCGACCGCCTCGCCGACCAAGTTGATCGTCACCTCGGCGGCGATCACCTCGTCCCGGCGGACGATCAGGAAGTCGACATGGGTCACGACGTTCTTCACCGGATGGTGCTGGATATCCCGGGCCAGGGTGAGCAGGCTGTTGCCGTCCAGGTCCAGGGACAGCAGGGTGTTCAGACCGGCCTCCCCCGACATCGCCACCCGGAAGTCCCGTGCGCCGACCGCCACCGGCACGGGTTCCGTCCCGTGTCCGTAGACCACGCCGGGGATCTTCCCCTCGGCCCGGAGGCGCCGGGTCGAACGGGTGCCGATGGTCCGACCGGACTCGGCGGCAAGGGTGATCTCGGGCATGCTGGCTCCTCGGAGGTTCGTGTGGTCGCGTGCGGCGCTGGAGACCCGGCCGGTGCTCGTGCCGCCGGGTGAGGCGGTGGGGGCACCGTGGGCCTCGGCCCGACGGCACCGCCCGCGACACCGGTGACACCAGCGCCGCCGGTGTGCACCTGGCGGGCGCCATAGTCTAGACCGCCTGCCGGGGGCGAGGTGGAGACGGCGCCGACCGGCGACCGGTCGGCGGCATCCACACCGGCAGGGTCGAGGAGCTACCCGCTGCCCGGCGGGCGGGCGGGCGCCTGCCTGTCCGCGAGAGCGGCGGGCGGTCTACACCAGGTTCTCGCCGCCGAAGATCTCCGACACCGAGGTGTCCTCGAACACGGCGTCGATGGCGTCGGAGATCAGCTTGGCCACCGAGAGGACCTCGAGCTTGTCGAAGCGCCGCTCGGGCGCGATCGGAAGCGTGTTGGTCACCACCACCTTGGTCAGCGACGAGTTCTTGAGGCGGTCGACGGCGGGGTCCGAGAGCACGGCGTGGGTGGCCATGCACCACACCTCGGAAGCGCCCCGGTCGACGAGGAGGTCCGAGGCGGCGACGATCGTCCCGGCCGTGTCGATCATGTCGTCGATGAGCACGCAGATCCGACCGTCGACGTCCCCGACCACGTGGAGCGCCTCAACCTGGTTGGCGGTCCCCCGGGGCCGTCGCTTGTGCACCACCGCCAGGTCCGCCGAGAGGTTCTGGCTGAACCGCTCCGCCACCTTTACCCGTCCGGCGTCGGGGGCCACCACCACCAGGTCCTCGGTGCCCTGGGACCGCAGGTAGTCCACCAGCACCGGCGCCGCCGTCAGATGGTCGAACGGCACGTCGAAGAACCCCTGGATCTGCCCCGAGTGCAGGTCCACGCTCACCACCCGGTCGGCGCCGGCCACCGACAGCATGTCCGCCACCAGCTTGGCGGTGATCGGCTCGCGGCCGCTCGCCTTGCGGTCCTGGCGCGAGTACCCGTAGTAGGGACACACCGCCGTGATCCGCTTGGCCGAGGCACGCTTGGCCGCGTCGATCATGATGAGGTGCTCCATCAGGGAGTCGTTCACCGGTCCGCAGTGGGTCTGGACGATGAACACGTCGCTGCCGCGCATCGACGTCCCGTAGCGGCAGTGGATCTCCCCGTTGGCGAACTCCCGCAGGTTGGCCTCGCCCAGCTCGACGCCGAGCTGCCGTGCGATGTCCTCGGCGAGCTCCGGGTGGGATCGCCCGGACACGAGCTCGAGGCGGCGGCGGGGGACGAATTCCATTGGCAGACGCTACCGCGACCGCACGGCCCGGGCCGCCCCGGACCGACCCGGGCCGGTCAGACCCCCGATACCCACCCCCGGCCGCCGACCGCGGCCCCGGGGACGACCTCGCTTCCCTCCTCCAGCACGGTGAAGGGGCCCACCCGGGTGTCCCGGCCGATCACCGCCCTCCGGCACACGCTGGTCGTCACCGTGGCCCCCTCGCCGACCGTGGTGTCCACCAGGTGGACGTTCGGGCCGATCTCCGCGTGGTCGTCGATGACGCACGCCCCCTGCACGATGACCCCCGGCAACAGCACCACGTCGGTTCCGAGGCGCGCCTCGGCGTCGATGTAGGTCCGCTCCGGGTCCCACATGGTGACCCCCCGGCGCATCCAGCCCTCGTTGATCCGGTCACGCAGCTCCGCCTCCGCCACGGCCAACTGGGCCCGGTCGTTGACCCCGGCCACCTCCATGGTGTCGTCGACCACCACCGAGCCCACCTTGTGCCCCGCCTCCGAGAGGACCGCGACCACGTCGGTCAGGTAGTACTCCCCCTGGGCATTCGACGGGCGCAACCGTCGCAGCGATGGTGCGAGCACGCTCCTGCGGAAGCAGTAGATCGAAGTGTTGACCTCCCGCACGGCGAGCTCCTCGTCGGTAGCGTCGCCGTGCTCCACCACCCGGGCGACGTCGCCGTTGCGGCCCCGCACCACCCTGCCGTAGCCGGCGGGCCGGTCGACCTCCGCGGTGAGCAACGTGGCCGCCGCGTCCGAGGCGCGGTGGCGGGCCACCAGGGTGGCCAGGGTCGCCGGACGCAACAGCGGGGTGTCGCCGGGGAGCACCACCACGTCGGACTCGTCGTCCGCCTCGTCGTCGGGGAGCCCGGTGAGCGCCACCGCCATGGCGTCGCCCGTGCCACGCTGCTCGACCTGCTCCACGAACTCGATGGCCATGCCCGGCGGGGCGTGCTCGACGAGCGTCTTGGTCACCCACTCCGCCCGGTGGCCCACCACGACCACCACGCGGGAGACGTCGATCCCGGCCAGGGCGTCCAGCACATGGAGGACCATCGGCCTCCCGCACAGGCGGTGGAGCGGCTTCGGGCGGGCCGACCGCATGCGGGTGCCCTCGCCGGCCGCCAGCACCACCGCCGCCAGGGGACGGTGCCCGTCGTCGACCCCGCCGGGGACCGACCGGGGTGAGGGTTGGGGAACGGTACGGATGGCCATGGCTGCTCCTCTTCGGTCTGACGCTAACCGGTCGGTCCGTCTTCGCGCGTGCACCGCCCGGCACAGGGGTCCGCTCCGGGTCGGGCCCGCTCCGATGTCCGCGCCGGAGCGGAGGCGACTGTCCGTCCCGGACCATAGGCGACGCCCGGGGCCCCCGACCCCGAGGGCGCCGGGCGGATCGGCCGGATCGGCCGGATCGACAGGGTCAGCCGCCGCGGGTCGGCGATGGGCTCCGCGGAGGCCGGTCGGCGGGGGCAGTAGCCTCGTGCCCGGTCGAGGGCCCGTCCCGACGCGGCTCCACCAGGCCGGCCGGGCGGCGAGGCGCACCGAGACGACCGACAGACGACCGAAGGAGCACCCTGTGGAATTCACCCCGTCCGACGAACACCGCATGCTGCGCGAGGCGGTCGGCGCCATCGCGTCCTCGTTCGGCCACGAGTACTACGTCGCCAAGGCCCGGGCCGACGAGCGCACCGACGAGCTGTGGAAGGCCATGGGCGACGCCGGGTTCCTCGGGGTGAACGTGCCCGAGGCCTACGGCGGGGGCGGCATGGGCATCACCGAGCTGGCCATCGTCCAAGAGGAGCTGGCCGCGGCCGGCTGCCCGCTGCTGGTCATCGTGGTGTCCCCGGCCATCTGCGCCACCATCATCGCCAAGTTCGGGACGGATGCGCAGAAGGAGCGGTGGCTTCCCGGCTTCGCCACCGGCGAGCTGAAGATGGCCTTCGCCATCACCGAGCCCGACGCCGGGTCGAACTCGCACAACCTGTCGCTGACCGCCACCAAGGACGGCGACCTCTACCGGCTCAACGGCTCGAAGTACTACATCTCCGGGGTCGACGAGTGCCAGGCCATCCTGGTGGTCACCAAGTCGGGCGTCGACCCCGACACCGGGCGGGGGAAGCTGTCGCTGTTCGTCGTGGACACGGACACCCCCGGGCTCGACAAGCAGGTGCTGCCGGTGGAGATCACCGCCCCGGAGAAGCAGTTCACCCTGTTCTTCGACAACGTCCAAGTGGAGGCGGACCGGCTGATCGGGGCGGAGGGCGAGGGCCTGCGCCAGGTGTTCTTCGGGCTCAACCCCGAACGGATCCTGTCCGCCGCCACCGCCAACGGCATCGGCCGGTACGCGCTGGACAAGGCGGCGGCCTACGCCCGGGAGCGCGAGGTGTGGGGCACCCCCATCGGTCGCCACCAGGGCATCGCCCACCCGCTGGCCAAGGCCAAGATCGAGGTGGAACTGGCCCGGCTGATGACCGACAAGGCGTCGTGGCTGTGCGACTTCGCCGGCGACTCCCCCGAGGCGGGCGAGGCTGCGAACATGGCCAAGTACTCGGCCGGTGAGGCCGCGATGGCCGCGCTCGACCAGGCGATCCAGACCCACGGCGGCAACGGGATGTCCTCCGAGTACGGCCTGGCCGACCTGTGGGGCATGGCCAGGCTGCTCCGCATCGCGCCGGTCAGCCGCGAGATGATCCTCAACTTCGTGGCCCAGCATTCGTTGGGACTGCCCAAGTCGTACTGAGGAACCGTCGGGTGGGACGAACGGGTGGGACAACCCTGGCATGTCCCGGTACCAGGTGGAATTACGTGTAGACCCCACCCGAGTGCCCCCCTACGATTTTACTCAGAGGGCTATGTCTACGACTCCACGTGACCATTCCACCGGAACATCCCCGGGGACACCCGCAGGCCGCAGGCGTTCGCTCGTCCCTCGCACCGTGAGAGCGGGGAGAGGGCGGGCGGCTCCGGTCGGCTCCATCGCTTCCCTTGGCGCGTCCCGTCGGGCGCCATCCCGGGGACGGCAGTGCCGCCACCGCTCGGATGCGGGGTTCGGCCTGATCGAGGTGGTCCTGGCCATGGTGCTGTTGATCATGGTGACGCTCCCGGTGGCGTACCTGCTCGGAGCAGTCGTCAAGCAGACGTCGTACAACCGCACGAGCGTGGCTGCGGGTGAGGTGGCCGAGTCGATCCTCACCAACGCACCTGCCCAGCTCTCGCTCTGGATGAACGACCAGTGGCCGAACGCCACAACACCGTCCGTGCCGAGCGGGTGCACGGCGAAGCAGCTGGCCTGCACGCTCCCCCAGGCTTCTACGACCCACGCCGGGATCACCTACACGGCGTCGCTCGAATTGTCCTGGGCGCTGATCTCGAACCTCTCCAAGAACGTGTGCACCTCGGGGCAGGTCCCCCAGGTCGTCAACGCGACGGCGCTGATCAGCTGGAACCACGGGAACACGTTCTCCGAAGAGACCAATGTCCAACTCCCCTACATCCCTTCGAACAGCAATGACGGGTATCTGGCGGTCCAAGTCAACGGAGCGACCAACCAGGCCCAGCCGAACATCGAGATGACCTACACCGCGACCTCTCCGGGCTCGACACCCCAGCAGGTTCCCAGCGACCAGTACGGGTGCGCCTTCGTGCAGGTGCCGCAGGGGAAGTACAACATCTCCCTGGGTCCCCCCACCGGATCGACCGCGACCTACGTCAGCGATCAGGAGGTCGTCACCCCGACCGACTCCAACATCCCCGTCCCGGCCTCGGCAATCACCCAGGAGCAGTTCTATTACGACCAGGCGGCCACGGTGACGCTCCAGTACCCGTCGGTCACCGCCGCCGAGGACGGGGCGTTCTGCCCGTCGAGCCAGTTCTGCTACGTCTCCGGCCAGGGCGCCGGTGGAGCGACGGTCTACGCGTCGTCCTCCGGCGGCTCCTCGTGGAACGTCGTGAGGATCCACGGCCTCGCCCGGCTCCGTTCGGTGGTCTGCCCTCAGACCACGACGTGCTACGGAGTCGGCAGCACGGATGCCGCTCCCGGCTCCCCGCAGGCGTCCATCCTGACCTTCACCGAGAGCGGAGGTCTGTGGTCGGCGACCTCGGCCGCCCCGGCCCTTCCCGCCGGGGCCACGGGCTCCGGCCTGGCGTCGATCTCGTGCCCCTCGACGAGCCAGTGCTTCGCGTCGGGCTACACCGTGTCCGGATCGGCGCCGACGGCGACCCAATCCGGGTGGCTCCTCTCGCTCAACGGTTCCACCTGGGCCACGGTCGCCACGTCAGGCTCGACCGACATCCCGTCCATCGCCTGCCCCACCTCGCAGACCTGCCTGCTGGTCAACCGCAACGGGACCGCGTCCGGGGTGGACACCTTCACCACCGCTTCGTCGACCTTCTCCGCTCAGTCCCTTTCGCCCGCCCCCAGCACGGTGACCTCGGTCACCTGCCCCCTCGCCGCGTCCACCAGTGGTGCCCCCTGCTTTGCCCAGGGGATCAGCGGCGGGGCGCCCACCTACTACGTCACTGCCGACTCGGGAAGCCACTGGGTGCCCGTCGCCCTCCCGTCCGGTACCGACGTCCTCAGCCCGCCGGTGTGCACGTCGACCACCGCGTGCATGGTTTCGGGGGCGAACGGTACGACCACCTCGTCCACCGCGGTGGTCGAGGACCTCACCGGGTCCGTCCCCCCTGCGCCGGCCCCCGCTCTCCCCCTCGAGTGGAGCGCCTCGCCGGCCACCCTCGGGGGCTCCCTGGCTTCGGTGGGCACGCTGGGGGCGATCTCGTGCCCGTCGACCACCCAGTGTGTCGCTTCGGGCCAGGGCACGATCGGGGGCTCCCCGACCGGCGTACTGGCACAGAGCACGGACGGCGGGGCCACCTGGAGCCCGGTCGCCGTGCCCTCCCCCCCGGCCGGCCAGCCGGCGCCCACCTTTATGACGGGGGTCGCGTGCTCCGCGGTGGGAGCCTGCATCGCCGGAGCCGAGTCGACCGGCAGCACCATCCTGTACGTCTCCACGGGCGGGTCGTGGAGCCAGTCGACGTTCGACCCCGGAACGGCAGCGGCCGGAGGTGTAGTCGCCAAAGGGCTCTCGATGTCGGTCGGCAACCCGGGACTCAGCGGGTCGGGAACCAAGGAGATGGTTCCCTCGACCGCGGGCACGAACCCGAGCTCCATCGGATCCCTGTACCCCTACCCGAACGGCTACGACGTCTGGCCCGGCAACTGCCAAGCCCAGGCGCTCGGCACGTTGCCGATCACTCCGGCCGTCGTCGGGGCGACCAACACCGCCGCCCTCCAGCTCGGCTACCTCCCCCTCCAGATCGTGAACGCCAACACCGGCCAGCCGATCCCAGGCGCCACCGTGTCCATCACCGAGCTCGCCACCTCGGGGACGGGTTGTGGCACCGACACGTACACCCTCCCGGCCACCGGAGGCGACGGGATCAGCGAGGCAGGCGCCCCGCTGGGCAACTACACGCTCTCCGTCCACAACCCGCTTGACGGAACCACCACCACCGAGACCGTCGGCATCTCGCCGTCCGGCGCCACCGCCACGGCCACGGCCACGGCCACGACGGCAACCTTTCCATCCCTGCTCACGGTGGAGGCAAGCTGATGCGCCAGAGAATGCCAGGCGATCGGGGTCGTAGTCGGCCCGCCGGGGGACACGACGACGACCACGGGTTCACCTCGGTGGAGCTGATCGTCGCCATGTCCGTCATGGCCCTGATCATGGTGATCACCGGCCCGATCGTGAGCACCGTCTTCACCGTGAGCAACGGGGTGAAGGCCTCGTACGCGACGGTGAACCAGGTACTGCCGGCGACCACCGTCCTCGAGCGCCTGATCCGCTCGGCCGCGTCACCGGCTCCGGCGCTCGGCCAAAACACGGACACGGGCCTGTGGGTCCCGCAGAACCCGACGGTCGGCGGCACCCCAGCCCCTCCGTTCGCTCCGGTGACGATGCCCGTCCAGTCGGACCCGCGCGCCTACCAGGCTCCGTCGAACGGACCGTTCGTCATGTCGCCCAACTCGATGTCGTTCTATTCGAACACGGGTGATATCAACGGTCCGGAGCTCGTCCAGGTGACCACGACGGCGATCCCCGGGACGAGCCTGTACCGCTTCGAGGCCACCGCGACCCGCGCCGACTCCGGATCGTGCCCGACGACGGCCAACCTGGCCCAGGACGGCTACGCCAACGGCACCGTCTGCACCTACCTCGCCAATCCGGCCAAGACGCTGATCGACGTCACCACCGTGCTGAACGGTGCGGCCGCCAGCGCGACGCCCATCTTCCAGTACAGCACCCAGGTCCCGACCACCCAGAACAGCGGCGTTCCCACCGCGGAGGCAGTCGGAACGCTGAACGCGTCGTGCACGGCCACGTCGTGCCCCGCCGACCAGGTCACGTTCGTCCACGTGCACCTGACCACGACGGTCGGCAGCGGTGGCGCTCCGACCTCGTTCGACGCCTGGGTCTCCCTCGACTCGACCGACAACCAGTCGCTGACGCCGACGACCGACGAGCCTGCCTTCACCATCTCCACCTCCTCCAGCGGCAGTACGGCCAGCGTCACCCTCACTCCCATCGACGGTTCGCCCCAGTTCACCGTCAGTGCCGCATCGAATGCCAGTCAGGTCTCCTTGACCTGGCCCACCGCCGGCAGCTACGTGGTCACCTACTGCCAGACCAACGACGGCTCCACCTGTGCGACCTCGCCGATCTCCGAGGTGGTCTCCTTCAGCCCCGCCGGGTTCGCCGGCCTCACCAACAACACCGATTTCCTGTTCACCGTCGAACAGAACCAGGTCACCGATTCGGCGCGGTACTCAGAGGAGGTCGGATGACGTTCCCGTCGGCGTCGAACAGACCCGCGTCGGCCCGCGTCGGCCGGGCGAGGCGGAGGACGGACGCCGGGCAGCAGGCGATCGTCCTGGTCCTGGCCGTCCTCACCCTGATGTCGGCGTTGGCGGTGGTGATCATGACCCAGACCGCCCAGGAGACGCCCATCGTCAACCGCACCCTGCTCGACCACGCCGCCTACCAGGCGGTGCGGGCCGGCATCGATGACTACCTCTACGCCATCAACGCCAATCCCAACGCGGCGGCCTGCTCCACGAGCAGCCCCGCCAGCTGTCAGGAGTTCATCCAGGCCGGGTTCCAGTTCGGCAAGTGGAACCTCGTCTCACGCAACGTGGCGGCGAACAACCTCCACCAGTGGTTCTCCTTCGGACCGCCCTCGCTCGTGTCGGGGGCACTCCTGCCGAACCCCACGCCGGGGACCGTCGACGTCACCGTGGTCGGCGCGGCTGGGTACCTGGTCAACCTGTCCTCGATCCAGTACCAGACGGCCCATGTCATCATCAACCCGCAGGACGACCTGCTCCTGAACGTCGTCTGGAGCAACTACACGGCGACCGACCCGAACCTCATCGGCATCGGGAACGGCAGCGGACCGTGTCAGTACGCGTACCAGCCCGGCGGCGACCCGTGCAACGGAAGCGGGGCCGGCGCCGTGCTCGACGGGTCCAGCTTCTCCGTGTTCGGACCCCTGTTCTCCAACGACTACGTGTTCGTCTGCAACAAGCCGCAGGTCGAATACCTGACCTCAGGGCTCCCGCCCGCGGACTACGCCGGGCCCGACCCGAACTTCGGGAACTCCAACTACGGGGCGTTCGCCGAGCCCGGCTGCAGCAACAGGGTCGCGTGGGCCACCTCCGGCGGGGGAACCAGTACGAAGCTGTGTCAGTTCTGCGTGGACAAGGGCTCGCCCGAGCGGGCGCCGACCTCCGACGCCAACCTGGCAGCCTTGGCCAAGCTCGAAGGCTGCTACTACGCCGGACCCACCACCATCACGTTCAATGCTGACGGCTCCTATGTCGTCGACAGTCCTGAGACGGCCGCCACCACTGCGAACCCGACGTTTGATCCGTTCAGCACCCCGCTGAACAAGAGCCAGTGCTTCCCGTCGAGCGGCTCGAACAACGGCACGGTCCCCAGGCTGCCCGACAACGGTGTCATCTACGTCGACGCCCCGTCGTCGTCCGTCTGCAGTGGGTTGTTGAAGTCCACCAATCCGTTGTACGCCGCCTACCGGCCCGGCACGTACTCGACCTACGACGGGGAGACGTCGAACCCCCAGTGCGAGGGTGACGCCATCGTCCACGGCGAGGTCAAGGGAGACGTGACCCTCGGGGTGAACAACGACATCATCATCGACGGCAACATCACCTACTCATCGTGTGCCCCGGCCAACCCGGTCGTGAGCGGCGCCGGGCTGTGGCAGGGGACGTGCACCGCCCAGTCGGGCCAGGTCAACGACGTGCTCGGTCTGGTCGCCAACAACTACGTGGAGATCGGGCTACCGAACGCCACTAGATACAACCGCCGCCCGAACACCCCGGGTACGTGCACGTCGGGCATCAACTGTCAGCTCCAGAACCCGATCATCGAGGCCGCCATCCTCACCCTCAACCAGACCTTCGGCGTGACCAACCTGGGATACACCTCGCTGACCACCTCGACGCTCGGCAGCATCGCCTTCCTCGGGTCGCTCGCCGAGCAGTACTCCGACATCGAGCAGGTCAACAACGGGTACAGCAACGTCGGCTACGGCATGGACTACAACTGGGACCAGCGGCTGAGCGTCATCTCACCGCCTTCGTTCCTCACCCCGCTCGGTTCGAGCTACTGGTCGGAGCAGTCCTCCAGCGTCACGGTCGGCACGTGTTCCCTTATCTGGCCCGTCAGTGCCTCCACCTGCCCGGCGCCGAACTTCCCATCGTCGTAGGGGGTTCGTCGTAGGAGGGCCCACGGACGGGCTCCTCGGGGCGCGTCGGTCCCGTCCGGCCATCACACGGCTGTCGTCCGGGGGAGGCCGTCAGCGACCACGGGCGGGTGGGGACCTTGGGGGTGGCGGGTAGGCTCTGAGGCTCGTGCCCCAAACCCCTACGCAACCCACCGGTGGTGCCGGTCCCTCCATGCAGACCCGCGACGACATCCGCAACGTGGCCATCGTGGCCCACGTCGACCACGGCAAGACCACCCTGGTCGACGCCATGCTGTGGCAGTCGGGGGCGTTCCGGGCCAACGAGTCGGTCAACGAGCGGGTCATGGACTCGGGCGACCTCGAGCGCGAGAAGGGCATCACCATCCTGGCGAAGAACACCGCCGTGCTCCACAACGGGGTGAAGATCAACATCATCGACACCCCCGGCCACGCCGACTTCGGCGGCGAGGTGGAGCGGGGACTCACCATGGTGGACGGGGTGCTGCTGCTGGTGGACGCGTCCGAGGGCCCCCTCCCCCAGACCCGCTTCGTCCTCCGCAAGGCACTCCAGGCCCGCCTCCCGGTGGTGCTGGTGGTCAACAAGGTGGACCGGCCCGACGCCCGCATCGACGAGGTGGTCCACGAGGTGGAGGAGCTCTTCCTCGACCTCGACGCCGACGAGCACCAGATCGACTTCCCCATCCTGTTCTCCAACGCCCGGGCCGGGTGGGCCGCCACCGAACAGGGCGTGGAAGGAACCGACCTCGAGCCCCTCTTCCAGGCGATCCTGGACCGCATCCCCGCCCCCCACTACGAGGAGGGCGCTCCGCTGCAGGCCATCGTGTCCAACCTCGACGCCTCCCCCTACCTGGGGCGCCTGGCCATCTGCCGGGTCCACAACGGCACCCTCCGCAAAGGGGCGACCGTCGCCTGGTGCAAGCTCGACGGCACCGTCGAGCGGACCAGGATCACCGAGCTGTACGTCACCGACGCCCTGGACCGGGTGGACGCCACCGAGGCCGGCCCCGGCGAGATCGCCGCGGTGGCCGGCATGGCGGCGATCACGATCGGGGAGACACTGGCCGATGCCGAGGACCCCCGGCCGCTGCCGATCATCACCGTCGACGAGCCGAGCCTGGCCATGACCATCGGGATCAACACCTCGCCGCTGGCCGGGGCCGACGGCTCCAAGCTGACCGCCCGCCAGATCTCCAACCGCCTCGAGGCCGAACTGGTCGGCAACGTCTCCCTGCGGGTGCTCCCCACCGAGCGGCCCGACACCTGGGAGGTCCAGGGTCGCGGTGAGCTCCAGCTGGCGGTGCTGGTGGAGACCATGCGCCGCGAGGGGTTCGAGATGACGGTGGGCAAGCCCCAGGTGGTCACCCGCGAGATCGACGGCAAGCTCCACGAGCCGATGGAGCGGGTGGCGGTCGACGTCCCCGACGAGTACCTCGGCGTGGTCACCCAGCTCATGGCCCTGCGCAAGGGCACGCTGATCGAGATGGTGAACCACGGCACGGGTTGGGTCCGCATGGACTACCGGGTCCCGGCCCGGGGCCTGGTCGGCTTCCGCACCGAGTTCATGACCGAGACGCGCGGCACCGGCATGCTCCACCACGTGTTCGACGGGTGGGAGCCCTGGCACGGGGAGCTGAAGACCAAGCGCAACGGCTCCATGGTGGCCGACCGCCGCGGGATGACCACCGGCTACACCCTCATGAGTCTCCAGGAGCGCGGTGTGCTGCTGGTCGGACCCGGCACCGAGGTCTACGAGGGGATGGTGGTCGGGGAGAACGCCCGGGACGAGGAGATGGACGTCAACCCGACCAAGGAGAAGAAGCAGACCAACATCCGCTCCGCCGCGGCCGACGAGGCGATCCGGCTGACCCCTCCCCTGCTCCTCTCGCTCGAGCAGGCCCTCGAGTTCATCGCCGACGACGAGTGCGTCGAGGTCACCCCGAAGACGGTCCGCCTCCGCAAGGTCGTCCTCGACCAGGCCACCCGGGGGCGCCAGCGCAGCCGGGCCCGCAAGTCCGCCGGCTGACGCGGCGCCCGCCAGGGGGCCCGGCTCAGCCCGTCGGGCTCAGCGCCGCGGGCTCGGCCTGCGCCGCCGTGGCCCCCTCCGGGTCGGTGACGTCGTCTCCGGAGAACACCACCGGGTCGGCGGTGCGGCGCTTGGTCCACCAGGCGAAGGCGAACCCGAGGCCGAGCAGCGCGCCGACCGTCTCGTCGATCCCGCCCCCGATCGCCGTCGGGCCGTAAACGAAGAAGGCCACCAGCAGGCCGCCCATCACCAGGCTCGACAGCAGCGAGCCGACCAGCAGCAGCCGGTGACCGTGGGAGCCGGCCGCCCCGGGCTGCCGCCGGTGGCCGACCGTGAGGAACACCGCGGCGGTCACCGAGTCGAGGAAGAACTCGGCCAGGAGGAAGAAGCCCGCCGCAGACAGCACCAGGTTGAAGAACCCGCTCAGCGATGCCACGAACAGCTCGAGGGCGACCACCACTGCCGCCGCCCCCAGGCTGGCGACGATGGCGACGTGGGGGACGTGATGACGGTTGAGCCGGGCGAACCCGCCGGGCAGCAGGCGCTCCCGGCCCATGGCGTAGAGGGCGCGGGTGAGGATGAAGCTGGTCAGCCAGAGCCCTCCGGCGGTCGAGAGGAGGATGGGCACCAGCATCACCCACGGCGCCCCCGGGACGAGCCGGTGCGACCACGCCCCCAGCGGGTCGGGGGAGTTGGCCAGCAGGTGCAGGGGGGTCTCCCCCAGCATCAGCGGGTAGAGGATGGCGTAGAAGGCCAGGGCGCCGAAAGCGCCGATGATCCCGCCGACCCCCGGGTGGGAGCGGGGCGAGCGCGACTCCTCGGCCGCGTAGCTGTCGATCTCCCAGCCGTCGAGGATGGTCGCCGCCACCACCGCCACGATCAGGATGCCCCCGATGGGCGGCGGACCGAAGTGGATCGGCACCGCCAGCCGGTGCCAGCTCAGCACGCCGATGACACCGAAGGCGAGCAGCGAGACCATCTCCACCACGAAGAACGCCTGGGTGATCCGGGCGGTCGGGCGCCCGCCCCGCAGCAGCGGCACCGCAGCGAACGCGATCCAGAACAAAGCCACCGCCATCCGGATCGCGGCCGGCGCGTCGTAGCCCGGTGCGACCAGTGCCAGCGTGTACGCGCTGGCGGGGATGGCGATCGGGGGAATGGAGGTGAAGTACGCCAGGATGAGGATCCACGCCTGGTAGCGCGACACGCCGCGCCCGATCACCCGCGCCGACCAGTGGTACGAGGCGCCCGCGTGGGGGAAGTGCCGGTTGAGCAGCCGGAACACGAAGCTCGAGATGATGAACGGGACCGCCAGCAGGCCGATGGCCGGGAGGGTCCACCAACCCGCCTGGGCGGCCATCACCCCCCCCGTCGCCGCCACCGAGAACATCGGGCCGACGCTCGACACCGACAGCGGGACCAGGTCGCGCAGGCCGAACAGCTGCACCAGCCGCCGGGGCTCCTCGATCCCGGGTCCGGGAGCATCGCTCACCCGTCCAGGATAGCGTCTTATTGCATATTGGTCGCAGTAGTGCCGCCGTGGCAGTCCGGCCGGCGCGGTGGGACCGCACTCGTGGGGGACGCGCTGAGACCGCGCTCGGGGAGACCGGCCCCGTAAGCTGGCGGTGTGGGCACCGATCCGACGACACAGGACCCGGCAACCGCCGGCGTGGGCTCGGTGGAGGACGTGCTCGACCTCGTCCGGCGGCACGGCGGCAGGGTCACCAGCGCCCGGAAACTCCTGGTGCACGCGTTGTTCGACGGGCGCGGGCACCAGAGCGCCGAGGACCTGGCCGCCGCCGTCCAGGCGCAGGCGCCCGACGTCCACCTCTCCACCATCTACCGCAACCTCGACGAGCTCGAGCACCTCGGGGTGGTGACCCACGCCCACCTCGGCCACGGGCCCGCCACCTACCATCTGGCCGCCGAGGCCCACGGGCACTTCGTCTGCGAGGACTGCGGCTCCATGGTCGAGGTCCCCGACGCCCTCTTCTCGGGCCTCTCGCGGACGGCGCAGGCGCACTTCGGCTTCGAGATCGACCCGCACCACTTTGCGGTGCTCGGACGGTGCGCCTCGTGCACCGATCGGGACGCCTGACGGGGCGCCGGGTCCCGGCGGATCCCCCGGATCGGGCGGCGGGGTGGGTCCCCGGTCCGGCTGGACCCCCAGGGGAGGGCTCCGAGGGGAGGGCTCGAACCTCCAACATCTGGCTCCAAAGGCCAGCGTTCTGCCGATTGAACTACCTCGGATCGGCGGACCCGCTCCCACGGTCCCACCGGCGCCAGGCTAGGCCAACCGGTCCGCCTGCGGGACCGTTGCCCCGCCCAGGCGACCCGCCGGCGCCGGCGCCACCGCCGCGGCAGCGGGTGGCGAGCGCCCGTCCTGCCGCGGGGACGGCGCGGTCCCCCGGTAGGCTGCCGACCTGATGGCAGCACCGATGCGGGTCCTGGTGGTCGACGACGATGCCGCGGTCAGCGGCGCCCTGAACCGGGCGCTACGCCTCGAGGGCTACGACGTGACCGTGGCCGCCGACGGCCCGGCCGCCCTGGAAGCGGTCGCCGTGCGTCCACCCGATGCGGTGGTCCTCGACATCGGCCTCCCCACCGTCGACGGACTCGAGGTCTGCCGCCGGCTGCGGGCCGCCGGGGACGACACCCCGGTCCTGATGCTCACCGCGCGCGACGCCGTCGAGGACCGGGTCCTCGGCCTCGACGCCGGTGCCGACGACTACCTGGTCAAGCCGTTCGCCCTCGCCGAGCTCCTGGCCCGGCTGCGGGCCCTCCTCCGGCGGCGCCACGACGACCCGTCCGAGATGCTCGCCTTCGCCGACCTCAGCCTCGATCCGGCCACCCGGGAGGCGAGCCGGGGGACGCGGACGTTCTCCCTGACCCGGATCGAGTACGACCTGCTCGAGCTCCTCCTCCGCCACCCGCGCCAGGTCCTGACCCGCGAGGTCATCCTCGACCGGGTCTGGGGCTACACGTTCGACTCCGGCACCAACTCCCTGGCCGTCTACATCGGCTATCTCCGGCGCAAGACCGAGGAGGCCGGTGAGGTCCGCCTCATCCACACCGCCCGCGGTGTGGGCTACGTCCTGCGCGAGCCGTGACCGGGACCCGGGGACCCCGACGACGACGATGACCTTCCGGGGCCGCCTGGTGCTGGCCACCACCGCAGCCGTGGTGCTGGTGGTGATCCTCGGCTCGGCCGCCGCCTACGTCGTCGCCTACAACTCGCTGATCGGCTCGACCGACACCGGCCTCGAGCAGACCGCCCAGTCCATCGTCAGTCTCGCCGACACGAACCCCATCCCCAACTACTGCTACGTCACGGTCGACCAGTGCGTCCAGGTCGTCACCAGTGCCGGCACGGTGAACCCGACCGACCCCAGCGTGCTGCCGATCACCCCGCCCGTCCAGCAGGTCGCCGCCGCGGAGGGCAACGGGCCGCCCGTCTTCTCCTCCACCGCGGTGACGATCAACGGGGCCACCGTCGACGTCCGCGAGGTGGCCCTCCCGCTGAAGCCCGGCTTCGCCTACCGGTCCAACACCCAGCCGGTCGTCCTGTACCAGGGCGGGGCGCTGCAGCTGACCATCCCCCTGAGCGGCGTGGACGACGAGCTCCACCACCTCGCGCTCGCCCTTGCGATCATCGGGCTCCTCGGGGTGGCCCTGGCGGTGCTGTTCGGGCTCGGCGTGGGACGTGCCGTCCTCGGACCCCTCAACAACCTGACCACCACCGTCGAGGAGCTGGCCGAGACGACCGACGTCTCCCAGCGGCTCGACCCGGGTGGCCCGGACGAGCTCGGGCGCCTCCGCCGGGCGTTCAACCGGCTCCTCGAGGCCCTCGACCGGTCCCGCGACGCGCAGCGCCAGCTGGTGCTGGACGCCTCACACGAGCTCCGCACGCCGCTCACCAGCCTCCGCACCAACATGGAGGTCACCCGCCGCATCGACGAGCTCACCCCGGAGGACCGGGAGGTGCTGGTCGGCGACGTCCTCACCCAGCTCGACGAGCTCACCACGGTGGTGGCGGACCTCGCCGAGCTGGCCCGGGGGGAGCAGCCCGACCGGACGGCCGGACCGGTGCGGCTCGATTCGGTGGTCGAGGAGACGGTGGCGGTGGCGGTCACCCACGGGAGGAGCCGGGGAATCTCCTTCGAAGCGTCCATCGTGCCGTGCTGGGTGCTCGGGGTGCGGCCCCGGATCGAGCGGGCGGTCGGCAACCTGCTGGACAACGCCCTGAAGTGGAGCCCCGACGGCGGGGTGGTGGAGGTCTACTGCCGGGCCGGGACCGTCGTGGTCCGGGACCACGGTCCGGGCATCGACCCCTCCGACCTCGACCACCTGTTCGACCGCTTCTACCGCGCGCCGAGCGCCCGGGGCCTGCCCGGGTCGGGTCTGGGGCTGTCGATCGTTGCCCAGGTGGCGAGGGAGGAGGGGGGGACGGTGGTGGCAGAGAACGCACCGGACGGAGGGGCGGTGTTCCGGTTCCACCTGCCCGAGGTCACCCACCCGGTCCTCCGGGACGGAGAGCCGGTCCTCCCGGACGAAGGGTGAGCCCGGCGTCCGGACAGCCGAACCTGCCGCCACATGGCGCCGGAGGCCGTGGGCGGCTAGCTTTGCGCACGACATGGGATCCCTGATCAAGAAGCGCCGCAAGCGCATGCGCAAGAAGAAGCACAAGAAGATGCTGAAGGCGACCCGCTGGCAACGCCGGGCGGGCAAGTAGCCGACGAGTCTCGTCCCGGACGCCCGGAACGGGCCGAGTTCCCACCGCGGCCCCTCCGGATCCGGTATCGCCGGCTCGCCGGTGTCCCGAGGCGTTGGCCGCGCCGTGCCGCAGGTCGGCTGGAGTCGCGGCTCCGCTCAGAATGATGCGGCTGTCGGGCAGCTGCTGTCTGGCGGGTAGCTGTCGGGCTGACACCCGAACCCGCGGGTGGTCCGCGCCTCCACCAAGGTTGCCTCGTCCCTCCCCACGGTGAGGCTCCGACGGCCGGCGAGGCCCACGTCGGCCAACCCTCCTTCGACGAACCAGGTCGATCCGCTCCCCGCCAGGCGGGGACGGGCCCCGGTAGCGTCGGCGAACGCCTCGCGCCAGTGGATCAACCTCGGATCGGCCGCCACCGCCGCGGCCTCCAGGTCGTTCGACGTCGTCCCGCTGGGTGCCAGCGGGTGGCGGAGGCACAGGTCGTCCCAGGTCCGGTAGACCGCAGCCGTGTCCATGCCGAACGGCGCCAGCAACAAGGTGTAGGTCCGGTCCACCCACGGCAGCGGCACCACCGTCTCGCCCGCACCGGTCACCAGGGCACGCCCGCCCGTCAGGCAGAACGGCACGTCGGCTCCCAGCGAAGCAGCCAGGCTCCCGTCTGTACACCCGGCCCAACGCAGGACGGCGGCAGCATCGGCTGAGCCGCCGCCCAGGCCGGCGCCGGGCGGGATCCGCTTGACCAGCCGCACCGACGCGGAGCGACCCACCGCGGCCAACGCCTGCGTCACCAGGTTGTCCTCGCCGGTCGGCACGTCCGCCGCCCACCGCCGGTACGACGGGTCCCCACCCCCTGCCGCACTCCCCGTCACCACCTGGAGCGCGATCGGACCGTCACCGCCCTCGGCGAACACCAGGGTGTCGGCGAGGTCGAGCGAGACCATCTCCGCCTCCAGCTCGTGGTAGCCGTCGGGCCGGACCCCGCTCACCCGCAGGGAGACGGTGAGCTTGGCCGGAGCGTCGATCGTGGTGGCCATAGCGTTCACGGTACCGGGAACGCCGCAGCCACCAGATCAGCCCACTGGCCCAGTCCGAGCTCCTCCGGTCGCGCCGTGGGCTCGATGCCGGCCACCTCGAACGCCCCGGCGGGGACCAGGCCGTCGAGCGAGCGGCGGAGCATCTTGCGACGGTGGGCGAAGCCGGCCCGGACCACCGCGAACAGGCGGTCGTAGGGGATGCCGGCCGCGCTGGTCCCCGCACCGCGCGTCGGATGGCGGTCGATGCGCACCAGGACGGACTCGACCTTCGGTCGGGGCACGAACACCGACGCCGGGACCCGGCCCACCACCGATGCCCGGGCCCAGTAGGCCACCTTCACCGAGACGGCCCCGTACGCCTCGTCCCCCGCCCCGGCGGCCAGGCGCTCCCCCACCTCGCGCTGGACCATCACGAGGGCACTGCCGATGCCCGGCGCCTCTTCGAGCACCCGGATCACAAGGGGGACGGCCACGTTGTAGGGCAGGTTCGCCACCAGCGTCCACCGGTCGGCGCCGGATCGCTCGGGTGGGCCACCCCCGGCCAGGGCGTCTTCCGCCGTGGATCCCACGGGCCGGCCAAGGAGCTCCTCCCAGTCGACCGTGAGGGCGTCCGCCTCCACCACCCGGACGCCCGCGGGCTCCACCTGGGACCGGAGCACGGGGACCACGTGGCGGTCGATCTCCACCGCGGTCACCTCCGCCCCCGCCTCGGCCAGCGCCAGCGTCAACGACCCGAGACCGGCCCCGATCTCCACCACCCGGCTCGACGGCCCGACCCCGGCCAGGCGGACGATCCTCCGCACCGTGTTGGCGTCCCCCACGAAGTTCTGCCCGAGCGCCCGACTGGGGTGCAGCCCGTGGACCTCCAGCAGCTCGTGCAGGTCCGCTCGGGTGTGGGTCACCCCCTCAGTCTGCCGTGGCGCAGCGAACGCGCCGCGTCACCAGCTGAGCTCGGCGTCGGGGATGACCCCCTGGGAGAGGGGAGCGATCTCGGCGAACGTGGCCGTGGCCAGGTCGATCTGGCGGGCGGTGTCCGCCTCGCGGTCGTCGACCGTGCACTCGACCGTCGCGCCGTCGGCCGGATTGGTGACCGTGACCACCGTCCCGAACGGCAGGGTGGGACTGGCGCACGTCCCCGGTTCCGCCCCGTAGTAGGTCACGATCCCCAGGCGGCTGTCACCTCCGGCTACCGGGGTGGGGGCCGCCGGGGCCGGCTCCGCGACCGGGGCCCCGGGGGGGGCCGTCGCGACCGCACCAGCCCCCGGCCCCCCGGGGGGGGGGGCCGGCCC
>Ga0080006_1155984_pt1 | contig 25139 bp, 28 predicted proteins | sample RS3BMetagenome_FD_69209 | JGI IMG/M metagenome (GOLD analysis project Ga0080006, IMG submission 69209) | Ferric oxide microbial mat and aquatic microbial communities from Rainbow Spring, Yellowstone National Park, USA - RS3B (SPADES... ...
AGCGAGCGCTCGAGGTAGTAATCGGTTCGACCTTCGCGGCGCCATGGTACTGGAACGCAGAAGGCTTGCGATGAAAAGAATCAGTGGCGGCGAGAGAGGGCTCTGGATTCCCGACTGGAGCCATGCACTGGTACGATATGGATCAGCAATCGAGTGAGACTCGTGTACCCTCATATATACGCTGTGATTTGGATTCCCTGGCAGTTGGAGAAAGATCGTGCTGATCCATACTTCAGAGTTCATAAGTCTGCTGAATCGCATCGCTCAGCTTCGAGCAAATCCTCCTCGATTCGGAGTCCTTTCGGCTGGCGCAGCGTCGCAGCTGCACGAAACCTCTTCGGCCATCTGTCGTGTTGCGTTGCGCTGCGAGCGCTTCAACGGACGTGGACGAACGAACTCTAGGCCTACAGGTATACGCACCCTATAAGATAGAATAGGCGAGCACACTGCTAGTCTCTGAGAAAACGCTGCGGGCGTCAGGTTCTCAAAAACTTTTGCCAGGCGCGCAGTCTGTTTTTGCGCGATTTGCTAGAGGCAACCCACTTGGCGTTGGTATCTGCTACGTTCGACCTTAAACAGTTGGCGCGACAGCTCTCGAACAAGCACTGCAACGCGGAGGCCCTTCACTGAGCCAAGGTGCTTCCGAACCTGCTGGAGGCGCCAGGAACGGACTGGCGCTCACTGCAGCACTAGAGCGATAGGGAACGTAGCGCGCCTGGCCAAAAGTCCAAACGACGGAGACGTTTTAGATCATTTCCAGAGTCTATGAACAGAGCATCCACGAATCTGACGTCTGGTGGCAACTGGTTTCAACCGGGAACCAGTGGCGCTTCCTCTGCAACTGTCCAAGCGGGACTCGCGGCACAGAACCCCGTTTGGGCGCCACCGCGCACTACTCCATGGTCCACTGGTGGAGCGACTCTGGTTACTCCCGTTGGGTCAACTGCACTGAATGCTGGCTCGTTCCCTGGAAATGCCGGACAGTCTTCCTGGGATACACAGACGAACAAGTACGCGGATGGCGCTGCCGGATTCCCGACATCGCTCTTTAGCTCCGCCAATGGAAGTGGAACTTTGGGAGCTACTCCAAACGCGACTTCTGGGACAGCGTCCGGCGCCTGGCCGTCAACTGCGGCGTCATCGGCATCGACGTCGACCCTGAAGCCAGCGACCGAGCTCGGCAACACGTCAACGTTCATGTCTTGGCCGAACAGTGCTACGACCGGGACGCAGTTCATCTCCACGGGTCAGGGGATAAATCTTAACCAGAATCCATTGAACGCTGGTACGGGAGGTGCGTTCCAGTCTTCATTCCGTACCATTGGCGGCGCTTCTGGTGCTACGACCGCGGCACCAGCACCTACGGAGCAGCGCGTTCCCGACTGGGTGAATTTTGAGGATCTGTCGCCGTTTATGCGTCAGCAGCTGCAACAGATGGAACAGCTTTGTCTGGAAATGCAACGTTTTGCAGATCATGGTGTTTCCGAGGAAAACCCACGTGCCACTACTGCGCTGCGCAAGCAACTGGCCGATGTAAACGGGCAGGCAATGTCGCTACGAACTGCTCTGGCGCTTTCTAGTACACTAGTCGCTGAACTCAAAAGAGCGAAAGATGGAGCGATCCATTTTATGCAATATGTATGCGACCTGCACGAAGCTTTGCATGCAGCCCTATTCGATAACGGAACCAGAGAAAGTGGCGTCTATGGGAGCCAGCAGCTCGCTCCAGGGAGCGCAGCGCTTCCGTCGTCATCTTCTTGGTCGTCGTCGATGCCGTTGACTACGGCACGAGCCTGGTATGTTGAAAGGGACACAGCAGTGGCTCCGAGTCGAACGATCCACCTTCCGTCAAGTTTTATGGAAGCAGTTACGACGGCCTTGGAGCAGCGCGCAGCGCTCTGTGAAGAGAAGCTCACTCAAGTCACACAGCTGCTGGCAGCGATGGTGGGTTCGTCTTCGCAACCCGGGATACTGCACGCCTTGGGGATCGATGTCTCGGACGCTGCCGCTGCAAAGTCGCAGCCAGAGTCTGGTTCTGGATCGGGGAGCCTGACCACCACCACCACCACCACCAACACCAACACCATTCAACGATTGCATAACACGCTCCGCAATGAGCACCTTTTGCTCATGCAACTAGCGGGCGCGGTGGCCATGCTCCACGAGCGCGTTCAAGCGCTCCGGGAATGGTTCACGCTGGTCTACCAGCAGCGTCGTCCCCGGGCACCGGATCCGCTACAGAACCCGTCGACGACGATGACGACGACGCAAGCGTCGGGGTTGGGGCAATGGCCCTTCGCCCCGATCCAGCGATGATATCATGGCTTGTGACCGGGAGCCGTTGTGGCTGGTGCGCGTTCAGGAATTGCATGTTGCTTCCAAAGGGAGCACCCACCTGCCAGAGGCGCATGGCCCTCGAAGCTCGCTTCTTGCCTTGCATCCATTGGATGTCCAGCGCATCGGATGTTGCGTGCTTCTCTTATGCCTTGACCATGGTTGCAGAAGAAAAGCCAGCAAGCGGCATACATCTCATACCGACGCGCGTGTAAGTGTGCACAATATGAGAGACGAGCGGAGAGCCTTCGCGGCGTCTACAGCAACATGAACCGCACCACTACCACCAGCAGCAGCAGCAGCAGCAGCAGCAGCAGCAGCAGCAGCAGCAGCAGCAGCAGCAGTAGAAGTAGTAGTAGTGTCTAGACTGTGAATGCTTCCGGATACCTGTAACAGGTTGACAGCGCTGCGGTATCCACGACGGATCCCATTCGCTTTCGAATACCACTTATAAACGTATTTGCGCACCGGCAACCGTGTCAACATCGCGAGCACCAAGCCCTAGCGATTCCAGTATTTCTTGACGAACGGTAGCGTCCCCGCAGGCGTCCAGGATGCCTCGGAGGCAGTGCCTATCCCGCGCACGTCTGACCGGGTCGAAGCCACTGAGGGACTGGACCATAGACCAGGCCTCCTGCCAGTTTCCGTCTTTCACCAGAGCGTTCGCCAGATATACAACAGCAGCTGCACGGGTTCCTAATCCAACACGGCGGCGTTCGAGATGTGCATAAAGCTGTCGCGCACGAGCCACATCCGCCTGTGCCGCGGCCATCTCCAGGATCGCCAACACCGTCGATTCGTGGAGTGATCGCTCGGTCTCTGCATATTCGCCACCATCATCAGTACGATCGCATATCCTGTACTCCTGGACGAAATCCCAGACGATGCCTGCCTGGCGGAGCGCACATCGCGCCTGGATCACGTACTCCACCGGCGGCACGGCGTCGGGCGATATCGGAATTTCAGGGACCGGCCCGGACGCAGCGGTTCTTTCTGCCTCGCGCCCGTGCACGCTTCCCCCAGGATGCTCCTCATTCCGAGTCACGTACGCCTGCTGTAATGAATCCACGACAGCAGACCATTCTTGCATCACTGTGTTGGCCTCGCGGCAGCTGCCTGCTGAGGCAGCCGTCACATCCGCTGCGCGCTGCCGGTGAACACGCAGCGCCGCCTGTCGGATCGCCTGCAGCGCGTACATCGCCAGCTGCGTGCACCAGTGCTCGCGTGTCGGCTTCATCGAAGCGTTTCCCGCGTCCTGCGGATCCGTGCGCGATGCACACGTGTCCGCGGGATCCGTGTGTGCTGTCTGCTGCCATGCGTGCAGCATCTGCAGCAGGGGCGCGATCTGACCTGCGCTGGATAACGCGGCCGCCACCACACGTTGAACGGATAGCGGTGCGAGCCCGACCTGGGCGTCATGCATCGCAGACTGCTCTGGTGGCGCTCGTTGACGCATGTATGTCGTCGCTTGGGTATACATCGTCCAGGCAGCGTGTACGTCCCGCCGTCGCAGGCACGCTTCGATTGCGGAGCGCCAGGTGATCCAGTCTGGCTCGCAGCGTGGTGCAGCGCTCGCGGTGGCAATGCGCGTTGCCGGCGCGCGCATCATCGTGGTGATGAGCTCGAGCACGCGCTCCACTTGACCTAGGCGCGCCATCGCTTGGGCTGCAACATTGTACACAATGATGTCCAACGTCTCTCCTTTGCGTCTGGTGAGTAAATCGAAAACTACAAGGACTGCCTGATCGCAGCCGGCTCGCAGCAAGCTCGACATGATGATGGTGTATGCACCGAGGCTGTTCAGGTCGGGTCGGATGAGGCTCTCAGCTTGCTGAACGCTTGGTTTCCGTAAGAATGCCACGTGGGATGCCCAGGAGTCCTCTTTCCAGATCACTGATGCGCTGTAATCATCTACGCTTCGAGGAGCACTGAAACTGCGCAAGATGGCTATAGAGACTGCTCGGCGCAGGGTTCGTGCGTCCATCGAGTCCGATACCGCAGCCTGCGCGTACGGCTCTGTATCAATTCGTAAACTATTCGCGTTTCCTGGACTGTTTTTTCCTGGAAACTGCCCGTTGGTCAAGTGCGTGGTGTTCGCGGTGCCGCTGGAGACCACTCGATCTCCAAGATCCAAGTGTTTTCGGGCAGCGCTCGAAGCACATGTCTGAGGGAGCATCGAAACGACGCTTCCCATGCCGAGTTCATGCAAGAAAGCTTCCACACGTCGCCCGTTGTTCACATCGTTGTTCAGGACACGCTGCACGCGCAAAAGGCATCGACCCAGGTGGAGCGCTTTGTTCAACGAAGGCCCTGCGGCACGCTGCTGCGCCGACGCAATGAAGAGGCGCAGTGCCTCGCGGGCTTCTTCAAGCCTTGATTCCACTGCAGATACATCCAGCAGGGTCGCTGTACACTGTTCAGGTCGTTTGTTCACTGCGTCCGCTGTCGAAGCGTTGCCTGTCGGTTCACGCGCCGAGTCAGACGCCTCCGAAGCCATCGCCGTCATTAGATGCGTCCTAGCTTCACCTGGGTTGCGACAAGTCCATAGTCGGTAATATAGGGAAGCGTAGCTTTGCAGAGGTGGCAAATTAGGCTCTCTGATTGTACTAGGGCCGTTCTCAGTTCCGAAACTCGCGAGATACCGGGGCAGCTTCTTTTCGCGTGCGGCCGCTGCAGCGGCGGCTCTTTGTTTGGGGAACCAGTAACGCTCCAACCAGTGCTGGCGCTTTTTATCTCTTTCCTTTCGTCGAAGCTTAGAGTTCGATAGGCGCCCGCGGAACCGAACACCGCCGAGACGAGCGAAGAGCGTCGAACACAACCCCTCTTGTGAGTGGAAGGTTTGTAGAAGCCTCTGCATCCGAGCGTTCTCCAAGGGCGCTCATGCGACTTGAATCGCTGGAAGCTCGCTGCTCTGATCCACGAACTTGCACCACAAGTCCCCAGATAGCTTTTAACTTTGCTGAAAACGAAGCAAACGTCTCCAGCACGTAGACGACCGGGAGGTGGTATCGACCGCTTCGAGCTGTGCGACAGCGCCCTGCAATCTCTAAGCGCCGCAACGGGTTCTGCACAGCTGCAACCTGGCAAGTCGATGTGTTTTGATGTGCAGACACGTAAAGCCTCGAGGTTTTGGCCATATTTTACGGATTCAGGAGTGATTTTCATTGTTGAACCAAGTCCTCGTACGAACAAGTCGGCAGCAGTAAGTAAATGCGCCCACCAAGCTAGAGGCACCCAGGGCACCCCGTGCCGGGAAAGAACACGTATTGTGCACCGTCTAGGTCGTCTGCCCTGCCGCAGACCGTGTTGCGCTGGCTTTTCATGCTGTAACGAGGGATGCGTAGGACTAACCTTCGACTGATATCCGGGAGCCAAGTCGAAAAAGTAGGAATCGAAGCAGCGTGAACCAGCGAGTTGTTCTGGGGTTCCAGGGTCCTGCAACGAGTCGCTGCTCATCATACTGCCCCGCGTTCCCGTAATTAGCGGTCTCCATCCAGGTTCCTCAAGGCCTGAAACTCGCTGATATTTTCCGAACTCAGATCCCGGATACTTGAGGTTGAACGGTGGCGTCGGTCAGCAGATAGCTTGCGTTGAACATCATAGACGCAACCCGCGGCACAAGCGTTTGCCAGTGCGGCAGGCAGCACGTAGAGCTCCCCGTGTGCACAGTGTTCCTGGTGTCCGTACTCCTCTACATGGTGTCTGCGAGTCGCATGCGTAAGCACGCCGTCCTGAAAAGTCATGGGATGTATCGCATATCGGATGATATCTCCGTCCGGCGTGTGTGCACAGAGGGATCTTCTACGAGCACCTAACACGTGCAGTTGCAGAGAACGTTGCGTGCACCTTGGAGCGACGTATTGAAGCACGTGTATCGCTCTAGAACGTGCACTTTCTAGAGGAAGCGTGGGCTGTTTTGGAACCATGAAGCTCTAATTATGATGGTGCTGATCGACTCTGTCGAGCGACTCAGAGGTAGGCCTCGATTTCGTGCTGGAAACCTGAAACGGATGACATCCGCACGGCATCGTAATGATCCAGCTGGTCCGTGGAAGGGTACGGCAAAGCCTTTGTTGTGTCTCCGCACGACACTCGTAGCGGCGTGTTTTGTAGCCAAACCAGCACCCGCGATGTGCTCGGCTTTCGAAGAGTCACTGGCTCTACCAGGTCTCTATCCCCAGCGTGGAGACTGGTCTAGAACTAGTGTGAATCGAAACTATCGGTGAAGGAGCTGAGTTTGCTTTCCCGGTTGCCGGCGTTCAGTACTGGAGCATCCAGGAGGACCTGCTTCGATCCAGCGATGCCACACCATTACAAACCGTTTCCTGAATATCAGCTTCGAAGCTATGTGCACCTGCCGCGAACGACTTGCGCTGGAGACCATGGTGTGCGTGATCCGCGTCCAGTTCAGCACGGAGCACCGACAAAAGCTGCCGCCACTAGCGTATGCGTTCCAGCGTCAATCATCGTCGATGACGTTCTTTTCGGAAGCATTGCAACGATAAAATAGGCTTGGCGTCGTCTGATTCGGCGCTTCCTGCAAAAGCTCATCGTCGCTTGAGGCGACCAGCATCCCGTGATGCACTGGAATCCTTGTATGCGTCACTGCAAGCACTGGACACTTCATAGGAATCCGCTTGAACAGGGTCAGCCGATTCCGCGTTCCACTGAGCTCCTGAGCAAGGTTGCGAGTCGGTTTACAGATCTCTAAAAGACGAAGCATACCAAGCCGTGGTCACAAGAGCTCTACAATACAGCAAGAATCTCCGTGGCTCCTGTCCTTCTATGCAATGATACCAAACGAAACATCGAAAAGGCCGTTGCCACGGAGCGAACGCAAAGCTGCGGCGGGCGCTCGCCACGCAAGATCCGCTCAGGTGCCTTGACTCGTTTGGAGGCGCCCTCTGACGCCTGTTCCAACTAACGGCGCTGTCCAGCCAGCATCGTTCCATCTCCATTTTTGGGTCGATCACAACTGCACGCGAGATCAGCCAGGCCTGAAGGCATGACAACCGCGTGTCCACAATATTCGTGCCCGTGTAGCCCATGGGCACGTTCAAAGGATTGCCGATTTGCAGACCGGGCACCGCGCTTTTTGCCGAAGCCAGGGATCAATGCACTGCTGATGATACTGATGAAGGCACGGTAATACTCGAATCCGTTCCTCAGGTAGAAAGAAATCTAAACAAACAACACAAACTGATGTGGTATCATCTGGTTCGGTTCGCTCCTCCTCGGACTGCAGTTTGCAACTCGATGAAGCTGGCTTGTTCGCGTCCGAGTCCGCGGTCTCGGCGGGCTTCAGGAGCGATGCCGTGTCGGTTTGTGTGGCGGCGGGTTCAGCGTGAGCCCCTGCCGTCGTCGGCTCCGTCGGTGACGCCGCTTCCGTCCGTGTTGTCAGGTTCTCATGATTGTCCATTAGTTTGGAGCGCTTGCTCTCGGATGTGGCACTTCCCCGTTGCATCCATTCCTTATACGTAAAACAAGGAAGTAGGTCTATGGCATCTTGGGGCGCCCCGTGCAAAAACTCTTGCATAGCCGCTGCACCGGAGTCCAGTTCTAGGAGCAATTCGTAGTCTTGTGGAGTGAAATCACGGTCTACGAGTGACAGGCGCTGCATGATCTGGATGTACCTTAACTCCTGCGGAGACAAGAGGTGACGCGGCGGCGTCTCCAGGGCGACACGCCAACGCCAGCCGTTCGCTTGTCGCCGTGCTGTGCGCGCTCGTCGTCGCACCGCGCTGCTGGTGCCCCAACGCCCGCTCCCAGGGCCCCTGTAGCTCGCGTAAAAACGCACAAGCGCGCCGGCCAGAAAAATGACGAGTCCCAAGAGCGCCGTCAGCTGCACGTCACGGTCTAAGAATATCGGTATAAACGAGAGCGCTGCCAGCACCAGGAAAATACCCGACACCAGCAAGCGAGCCTTTCTCACCTGATCCACGAGGAGGCTGTACTCATCTCCACGGTGCCGCGAAACGCCAGCAACGTGCAGTGGCTCTGACTCACGCCTCGCCGTCAGCTGGTGTGCGTAGCCGTTGCCGCTTAGGCCCCAACGGTTCGCCCGTGCGTTGTCCACAAAAGGTCCCCAGTCACCGCCGTTTCCAAGCTGGCCGTTCTGCCAACGATTTCGCTCTGTGCCGACATCATCCATCTTTGACGAAGGTGAAGCGATACTCCACGCTGCGCAATACAACTGCTCGCCCCGTCAGCCGCAACCTTCGGGAGACACGCACGCACACCCCCCAACTGACGCCTACACACGCACGCTCGAACGGAATCGAGATCATCATGCGTGCCGGTGTGCGCAGCAGCAGCCGGCGCGCGATGCCTTGTCCGAATCACCCAGGCGTCAGCGACGCTTCCGCCTTCGCCGCCTGCTGATCAGCGCAAATGGCGCTTGGCAATGTGGCGAGGGGGCGGCAGCGGCGCTGTTTTTGCGCCCCTGTGCAGGAGCGCGCTCCTGCCTGGGCGCAACCGCTCAACGGATCGCGGTGTACGCCAGCGCGTGCACGATGATACGGAGCGCGCTTCTCGCCTTTCAACTCAATGACGTTCCACATCAAGGTACGTGTCGTCAAATGCTTTTCGCAGTTTGCAGCAGGTGTGTTCGAAGTATGTTCAACTAAAGCAATAAAAATTCAAGTGGGGGTTATGGCATTGGTAGTTAGGGGTTTCGGAGAGCTCTCCATGCCACGTCCGATGAAAACAAATCAAAAAAATTTTCTTCTTGCTGATCATCGGGCGAACGAAAGAAAGTGATGAAGAAGCAGAAGACGAGGAGATATGGGCGAGAAAAGGAGTTTGCCCGACGAGACAATGCCGAGGTTGTATTGATACAGAGGGCGTGAGTAAGAGGAATGCTTGCATTGTTGACTTCCGCCAGCGGCAATGTACGCGAGGAGCTTATGAAACGAGAGTTCAATGCTGGTATCAGTATAAGATGAATTGTGTTGCTGGAGACGGAACCCGAGGCGCTGACGCGAGCCGCCTTTGTAAGGTAACCTCTCAGCGTCGAAGTGTGCCTGGATAAACTGTAGCGGATACCAGGCAGTCGGTCAAAAAAGGCTGGGAGGCGTCGAAAAGTGGGTGAATAGATATACCCCCATGGTCGTGACACATTGTTCGTTGTGCTCACCACGTATGTAGATGCTGGTGCGAGCACCGTATGCTATGGCAACAGGGTAATGCTTTCCTATGAGAACGGGCCCTGGGTCCTTTGGCTCCGATGCCGTCTCGTGCATGCCCGTATGCATCGCATCACGCTCGGCAGCGTGATCGACGAGCCCGTTTGGAGCATGTCACACGTGTGTCTCGGTGCGGTATAATTTCGGAACTCTCGAATCACCGGTAGAGTCTTTATTGTACTAGAGCTCGCTTTAGCGGCACGACAGACTCGAATGCGTGACGCGTTGGCGGCCGTCAGAGCGCCACTAAGGGCTGTGGTGGCTCGGCTATCTTGCCCCGGCACATGGACATATTATTCCGTTTCCCCATCATAATCACCAGAGCCGCATGTTCCATGTCCATCCATACTGCCTGCTCAGATTGCTGCTCAACCGACTACGCTTGTATGGCATACGCATTAGGCCATCGAAGCCGATAGGCGCTTGAGACTAGAACGCAACAGCTGCAGCCATGCATAGTTGCCTCCTCGTGCGGCTGGCGCCCGCTAATGTTTGCGTTTGCGCAGTCTCATACAAGCGCGGCCTTCGTCACGTCAACAAAATGAGTCTTATTCGGCACCAGGTGGCGTAGTCGAGCGGTCTCCATCTGAGCATGCGATCGCCACGCACACCTGCAACGACCGCCGCTGTATCGATGGCGAGCTTAGTTTTCCTGGTTCAATGCATCCATCCGACACCATCTAAAACAACCAGCACCGCTGTATCGATAGCGAGCTTAGTTTTCCTGGCTCAATGCATCTATCCTACACCATCTAAAGCGATCAACACCGCTGGATCGATGGCGACTTTGGATTTCCTGACTCAATGCATCTATCCGACACCGTATATGGCGAGCAACGCCTCTGCATACCTGGAGTCTCTAGCAGTGTACACGCTTCCCCGAAGCAGGCTCATCGCGTGAGCCGGCCCCGACCAGCACCCAGTCCAGACAACGCGATCGTCGAAACAGATGATAGCTGCAGCTGTAGCAGTGGCAGTAGCAGCTGTGCGTTCGCGTAACCAGCTGCCCTATCCCGGAGCGGCCGCTCGTAGACGCGAACACACGCCCTGCCGTCGGTGCCCGGCGGCGAGGCTGCGCTGGGCAGCGCGTATCGACAACGACGGACGCTTTTGTCGAGCGTCTTTAGCTATAGTGCGACTACTACTACTGTTGCTGCTGCTGCTGCCGCTGGTGGTGGTGGTGCTATCATACACAGGTTGTTGAGCTACTGGTTGAGCTTGTTGCTACGCAACGAACAGCGTTTATCATGAGAGACGCATTGTACCTCGCTTTCGTAGCGCCTTTTCTACAAAAACAGTCGACGCGTAGGTTTACCGGCTTGAAGGTCAACGGTGCGTCGTCCGCGAATCAAATGTGGACCTGGAGCCGAACCACGGGACTAGAAGGACCTTCCTGCAGAGGCCAGCAAGCCTTGCCGTTTCAAATGACAACCGCGCCTGAGACGTCCAAGGTTTCCACGCGCAGTGTTCCGGGTTGGACTGTGAGCGGGTCTACAGACGACGTCATCGAGTTACTCGTTCCTGAGGCAATGCGCCCTGAACTCGAGGCCGAAGCACGAACGTTGCCGCGCGTTGTGCTGACCGAGGAGACCGACCTGCAGTGGCTTCACGTACTGAGCGAGGGCTGGGCATCGCCCCTGCGCGGCTATATGCGCGAAGAGGAGTATCTGCAGTGCCTTCATTTCAATTGCTTGCGTTCTACGAGCGGAACTCTATACAACCAGTCTGTGGCAATTGTGCTCACGGTAGACGATGCCCAGCGACAGGCCATTGAAGCCAGCGGGCGGAACGCTATTTGCATTACATGGCACGAACGGCCTGAGGAGCCCCTTGCTATTCTCCGGAACCCAGAGTTCTACGTTCACAACAAGGAGGAGCGCTGCGCGCGACAACTCGGGACGACGCACCCCAAACATCCCTATGCAGAAGTCATCTATCGTTCAGGAAACTGGCTCGTAGGCGGTGACTTGCAAGTCCTCAAGCGCATCAAGTACAACGATGGTCTGGATGCATACCGCTTGACTCCGAAAGAACTTCGTCGTGAGTTCCACAAACGCGGTGCCGACGCTGTTTTTGTGTTTCAGCTGCGGAACCCGATCCATAATGGACACGCGCTGCTCATGACGAGCTGCCGTGAAGACCTCCTGCGTCGTGGCTACCGCAACCCGATTCTACTGGTGCACCAGATTGGTGGTCGCGTCAAGGCCGACGACGTACCGCTTCGAGAACGCATCCTACAGAACCAGGAAGTGATCGCCGAGGGCATTCTTGATCCAGAATCCACCATGCTCGGGATTTTCCCTAGTCCTATGATGTACGCAGGCCCAACCGAGGTGCAATGGCACGCCAAAGCTCGCATGAATGCAGGTTGCCAGTTTTACATCGTTGGTCGGGACCCAGCTGGGGTCAAGCACCCTGATGGCGATCGCGACCTCTACGATCCATGGCACGGGAAGAAAGTGCTCCTGAGCGCGCTCGGGCTCGAACGACTCGAGATCCTCCCGTTTCGAGTGGCGGCCTACGACAAAAAGATCGGGAAAATGGCGTTTTTCGATCCATCGAGAGCAGACGACTTTCTGTTCATCTCGGGTACTAAAATGCGGGCGTTTGCCGCACGCGGGGAATCACCACCTGACGGATTCATGGGTGTGCGTGCGTGGAAGGTGCTCGAAAACTATTACGCACAAAAACGAGAAGCGCAGGGGTCCTCTTGACAAATCAAAAGCCCTTAGAGACCTCTTGTTAGGCACTTGGCAACGCCTTTTCGAACCAACAGTTAGTATCCGCAGCTCGGGGAACGTTCATGCACGCTGTGGGTCGGATATGAGCAACGAAATAGCGCTGCTTCTGCTGCGGGTGCTTCTGCTGCTCCATCGTAGCCTTGCTAAGCGTCTGTGCATATGCACTCAGGGGAAAAAATTCGGCTGGCAACGTGCTCCCTCAAACGTGAATCTGCCGTCCAGAGCTTTGCTGGTCGCCTAACAGCATTAGGCAAGAATGTTGCTTTATTTGAGAGCATATCGATGGTGAGAACCCTCGACTCGACGATAGGCTCTTCAAGATGAGGTCGTCCAGCGCAACATAGCGCCATAGCGCGCACGCCAGCGTTCGTACCCGATCAGGAGTACCTCGAAAGGCCCTGGCGCTCCCCGAAAAGAATGACCGAATAACGCGTACTAGCGCTGGTTGGCCGTATCGATCGCACGGGAGTGAACCGTTTGCGTCGTAAGCCCCTGGTGCATCGCAGTCGCGAGCCTGACGGGCACAAGTCCCTTGCGAACACCGGTGGCAGATAGTCGAGGCACCAGCTCCGTCGACGAAGGCGCTAGCAGCGAAGCAGGACCAGGGGTTTCCTGGTTAAGTTCATCGGTTCTGGACCATGAAAAAGCAAAGCAGCAGGGTAAACTGGCTATCGCGGAATCCCGCCATACTTTACTCAGTGACGGCTAGGCTACCCAACGAAACATCTTTCGCCAAGACGCGGTCTCACAACGCGGTGCGCTCTGCAAGCACATCCTGCAGGTCTCGCTCCGAGTCCGTGCTTAGACTGTTATTGCACCCAAACTTTTCAGTGACTCTATCCTTAGGTGCTGAATTTACGGCAAGCATCCCCGTGACGCAGTGCGTTGCCCCCGACCGCGACACAGGCGCGGTGGCTGGCCAGTGAACAGTCAGCTAGTACCAAAACTTCGCTGAGTACTCGACATCACCCGCGTTAGAACGAAATGGTTCGGGTCGACTCGGCGAACTCACGTGTAAACAGTAGAATGTGCATTCCTTCCTACTGTCATCAACACCAGGCCTTGCGTACGTTTTCTCGTATTGCTTTCTTTTCCTCTCTCTTTCATTCCCGTCTTTAGATACGCCCGTTGGCCCGTCTCTCAAGCTCTGTTGTCAGGAGTCATAGGATGTTCGTGACAGCTTCCAACTGCCATTTTCATAGCTTGTGGCTGTTGTCGATGCATTGCATGCCATGCTGTACATAGCCATCTATGCTTCACTTGCAATTTTTACCTTATTGCGGACAGTGTCGGTGCTTCCCTCGATGCGGTTACACTCGACAGCTTTCAGATGCACCGATATATCCACAAAATCATCTGTTCTGATTACCGCCCTGTGCCGCATAAGCGTTTGCTTCAGCGCTCTCTTCATAGCCTTGATGGCTGCAGAAGTTTTTTTCAATACCCTCCTCCGTTCCCGCGCCCAATACCGTAGCGTTATATCACGAAAGCGTTCCGGGCGATCACTCGTCGAGTGTTCTGTTCGCTCTGCAGGCACACGTGCGTTGTTCCATTTGAGGAAGGATTTGTGGAACGCGATGTTGATCATGATGAAATAAGTACTGTATTGGAAATCCAGAGTGGAGATCAAGGTGAGTAACTTCGATCCGTCTATGCTCGCTTCTTGTAGAGTGCTGACGAACGCTTCACAGGAGGCAATCGCTCGGATGACTTGAGTCCGAACCCAAGACCATTCGCCATGCAAACATAAAAGACGTGTGCCTCCAGAGCATATCCGGTAGAAATTATCACGCTTCTGTCAAATAATGCTTCCACAATGGTCACAAGGAGAGGAGGATTTGTGTTTAGACCGGACTCGATAATTTGATGCGAAAGATTCAGTGCTCTTCCTGTATGACATTAAGAAGAAATCTTCAAGGAACGAGGAGCAGTCTTTTTCGCATCAATCCAGCGGCGCGAATTCCAGCGCCACGAATTGCCTCAGAAACATCGAGAACATGGCTAGAGTGTGATTTGAGCAAACTCCTCGTAATGAATGATGAAGCTTGGAGGCTTGTTCGTATCAGTTGGACGATCAAATCGGTTACACTACGAATCCTTGTTCAAATACATCGCGAGTTATTTGGATCCAGGTGGCGTAATGATGTCAACGGCAAAGAGTCAAAGAAGCGACGCCCAAAAGGTGACCCAGAATCCCCAAGCTACATATAAGTGCTATAGTCCGCATTGCAGCAAGTTGAATCTCGAGACTCTACACCTAAAAAGAGTTCGGCAAATGTCGAAATGCAAGAGCAGATCGAGTACTTCAGTGTTCCATTTCGACCCGACACGGGTGTGGAATCCATCACGCACAGCGAATGCCGCAAACCTACTCCACGCTGCACATGTAGACCGCTACCACCAACCTCAGTACGAGGCCTACGTGCGCCCTCTTTCAACGGCATATCCATAATCCGCTCAGGACGGTTTCATCCGCGCTTTCTACACGGCCTGCTCGTTTATCTCACCAAGATGATCGATGCAACTGATTCGCAGCGTCGACGTTGGTTTCTGGATGCGGCAACGTCGGCGTATGTCGTCCAGAGCGATCTGAAAATATTCCACCGGACGAGCGGAATCTAGAAACTCATCGTGATCGGCTACATCTCCGTCAACATAGTACCCGATATGACCAATGCCATTTGGTGCAAATATGTGCACGAATCCATTGGCGTCTAGTGTTATGCGCGGTGAACGGCCCACTGCATGTAGTGGATGACTCGGGCGTTCACTGGCGGAGGCGCCGTTAGTAACAGGTAGCATACGAGTGACCGCAGCGTGTGGTGCATTCGCAACCTGATAAGGAACACGCGCATCATGCTCTAGTCGCTCGGGTGATGGTAGTGGTGATGCGGCTGGTTGCGCAGTGAACGAGGCCCAGTCCGGCTCTATCTGCTCTACAACAGCAAGTGCACCAACAAAGTGCCGATGGAAATGCAAGCGGCAAGCAGCACTCCTATCCCAGTGCGGTTCGTGTGCCTCCCGCTCTGGATCTGGGTCTTGCACCGTGAAAAGACGGTAGAAATAGTCAAAGCCGCGGGCCATGATACCACCACCGCGGCACGGATGCGGAAGCGACAGACAGTGACCCAGTTCATGCAGCATCGCGCCAATTGTTGTGGAGGCCAAGGCCCAGCGTTCACCGCGACCGGCGCTATCATCGAAGAAGTTAATTGAGTCTACGCGTCTCCGATCACTAAAGCGCTTTGGCACTTCTGAGAGCGTCTGTGGCCATGCGTACATACCACTGGAGCCAAAGAGCGCTAACGTGCCTCCACCAAGTGCTGTGTGTCCATACACACGGCCTGTGCTCGCATCTTTTGACGTGAAAGACATGACAGCCACGTCGATACACTGCTGGCGGTTAGATATGTTCGAGAGCTCCTCAGCAATCATACCCCAGAGCGCGTCACCCGAAAGTGCATGCAGCTCGGCTCGTGTCCGCGACAGACGCCTTACATGAACAGGTACATCATAGGCGCAGTGAATCTCTTCGATATTCCCTGGCAACGGAGTCGCACACGCAGCGCTCATACGTTCAATGCAAAAGCTCAAATGACCGAGGCCTTGCTCATGAAGCAACTCTGCGGCAGCTGTTTGCATGAGTCGTAACGCTAACGCGAAACGGCGCACGGCGCTCGCAAGCATACAGTCTTCGTCGGGCGGAGCTTGGAAACGCACCTCCACGGCGTCTCGCGGCACGACGTAGACTGCTCGGACTACATAGTCCCAGGGGACGTCCAGATAGTGAACGCGAAACTGCAGTTTCGCTGGCCCGCTCAGCGGACCCGCAGCGACAAGGTTTACCCCTGGTTGCAGCCAGACTAACGCTCGAAACCTACCATCGCAGTTGCGCACAGGCCAAGGCGTTCGTTGCTGTTCAGCAACCAAACTACCTGGTTGAGCATTTGCCAAGTAAACGACGACGCACGTGAGGTGCTCATTGAGCGGCACCTGACCGCATATCAGAAGCAACGGAAACGTTACAGCTTCGTCTGGTCGGAGGTTCTCAACCCGCCATCGCACCATTCACGCCGTTCGAAAGTCGAACGACGCGAACGGTGTACAGTAGTGGCGGCAACCGCGCCCTAGACGAAACGTATACAACTGACGTTCAGACGCCTTCCAGCCTTTTTGGACCGGCCACCCACTACTGCTTCCAACTTTTTCGCATATAGTTCGACTTTGAGGGGTTGCCTAACAACATTCTCTCGTGTCAACTCCGGAGGTCTCTTCTCCAGCACCGCGCATTTCCTTAGATTGATGGCGGCATTAAAATCTCGATTCACGAATTCCATCCGTTTCTTGCCATCACTGGCTGTATTCACTAATGCGAGTAATCCTCGCACTTTTGCCCTCCTTTCCATTTGCTCCCCCGTCAGCGGCCCATACTTTTTTATATCCTCAGGGCACCTCTGGCACTTTTCCATCTCGACCCTCTGAAGTGTACACCCCAGTTTAGGGTGTATATAGGACGTCCGGAACTCATCTATAGGTATCGTAACGAAACGCCGTGCACACTCCTTGTATATTCTTGTCGTTGGAGCAGGCGTAGTACCTTTTTGGGTCTTCCAACACCCTGCCCCATACGCTACGAAGAGCCTCTGACCTTCATCCTCCTTCAAGGCGCTCAACTGATTGGAAAAAATTCGCGAACGCCCGCTGCCTCCCACCGTATACATTCATACGCACTCGAATCCACCGAGGCTTGGTATACTCCTCCCACAGCGCATCCCAATGAGCAACACGAACTTCCATGAATTTCAGAAAAGCCTGAAAGTCCGCATTCCGGCTCGTCACCTCACTCATAGCTTCCAGGCGATCCTTCATTCCTTCGTTCCATGTCTCAATTTTCTTCCTTGCATTCATTATACCGGATTCCCGATAATATCTTGCTCTCGAGAACCCCAAAGTTCGCATGTCTTTCTGACGTAAGCTACCGTCAATGACATCTTCCGCACGCTTGGGTGCTGCGATGGTAATGATATTCGTATTCCCAGGGTCCGCGCCAACGACAAAGTCGTTATCCTCTACCTGCTGCGTCGCTGGATCCTCCTTCTCCTTTTCTCCATGCTTCGTCACGGGCTCAGCCGAAGGCAGGACTGGACGATCTGTCTTGAACCGCCCATAGTGTACACACATGGCTACTCTATCGGATTCCATCATCCTCTTGAATACCTTTTGTTTACTCATTTTGAGACGTTTGAAATCTAAGATATCCTTCCAGTACGTCTCCCGGTTTTCGCCGGTGAAGTCCTCCCTGCTAGCATCAAACTCGGGATTGATATCCCTCATGATGCCGTTATGGACGCCGAAGTCGATACTCACAAAATGTGACTTGATGTTGCACAACGGAACGCCGTTGAAGCGCTTTCCCGTTAGGAAAGCCTTCCGTCTCTCCCACTCTTCATTTTTTTCCCCACTCAGCTTCATCTCTGCCTTGCGTTCGAGCTCTCGGTCCAGAAACACAAAATAGCGCAGGATGAGGCCATGATATCTTTCCTTACCGTTTTTCAACTCTGATATCTTTTCTGCTAGATTCGCCAGCCCCAAGTCTGCGCGGCGCTCTTGAATAGCCGCACGGATTACAGAAGCTTCATTCGTGCTCTCGTTTGACGCCTTCTTGTCAACGAACTCGATCTCATCTTCACGCTTGCGATCTTTCGTGATGCCGTCGATAATCGCCCATTTTCCATTGCGAGACAGATCCGGGTAGAGTGCAGACACGCGCGTATCATGAAACGTTCGAGGTTCATGTTCAAATGGTTCTTCAGATTCGTGAGGTACTTCATAGCCCCATAGTCGTAAATATCCCGGTCACCCTTGTATCGAGTACCCTCGAAGCAGAATTTCGCGAAATTTTCGTGGAGGACGTGCACCCGCTCATTTTCCCTCCATGTTTCCTCTGTACCAAGCATCAGCTGACGAACAAAGGTCTTATCGAAAAACTCGTCCGGAATCTCGACCATTTCCACGTGCGTCACGTCGCGATACATCTCCCTCACCAAATGCATCAGTCCTGATGACGCCTTGACAATACTCTTGGAGTACGAATCGACACGGTTCCTAATGGCCTCTCGCAACTTTTGTTTGTGAGGATCCTTGTTATGTTTAAGAAGACAGGTTTTCACCACCATCTCGTCGTACTGTCTTCTTTCTCGCAGCCCTGGACGTGCGGCCTCCTGCCTTTGCTTCTTCTGCCCTTCCTGTTCTTCTTCGCCCCGCCATGTTTTTCGTGTTTCTCCACCAACCGGCGACACAGGGCCCCAGGATCCTCCGCTTCCACTTCCATAACTTTCCATTTTTAATTTTTTATAACGCTCTCTGAACGCTTCTGCTCCAAACAGCGAAAAATCACTTGAATACACTTGCTTGAGTGTTGAAACACAATTGAACTGAATAATATACGTTGCTACGACTTTAATGAAAATAAAATTTGCCGGGTAGAACAACACGCTACAGATTAGGATTCCATTCCTCTTCAACGGCGACATGCGCGTCGTGTCTCGTGACCACCTGATCCGGAGGTGCGCGTACCGACCGCGCTATACAAACGAAGAGCAAAAATGAATCATTAAATAGCGACGAGGTAACAATGTCTTTCTTCCTCTACGAGAAACGTAAAAAGGATGAAAGTTTTTCGTATTGTGGAAAAGTTTACCTTACAGGCGGAGGGTCCTGCGAGCTGGACGATTCTGCTAGGCTGGTGCTCGGTGTGCCTCTAAAGTGGCGGATGCTGTAGCGAGACCTGCGCAGCTCGTCCGCAACGCAGTTTTTTGGGACTAGGGGCAACAAAGCCGCGTCTGGGCGTCGCCCTGTTGCGGTGGTCTCCTAGTATATCGTTTCGCGCTGCCGCAGAAAGTACGTCCGTCAGCGCAGCTTGCAGACTCTCAGAACTATTATGTACTCCGAGACGATGCCAGGTGCACCACGCCTCGAGCCGACGCCCTCAGTAGTATGGCAAAGCCGTTCTGTCTCCGTGCAGCATCCGCACCAGCGGTAGGCGCTACATCTGGTGCTGACGCCAGGCACTTGCTGCACGATAGAATGTACGAGACAACCTGTATATCCTCGAGGAAGTATAAGAAATGAAGCTTGAAGGTAAGTGCATCATATTGGACGCTTTCCCGAAAGCAAATATCCATCCCGCAATCTGGGATCCATGGTCAATATAAACGTCTTGTCATCGAAATATGCCTCCCGACTGGGGGACGCGTCAGCGTCGCAGCGCATCGCTGCTGGCGACCCGACGGCTGGACACGTTTCCTCTGCGTATCTGTGCCGCACGGCGCTGCAGTGCCTGGAGACTCCAAGAAGTGGGGTGTGCGTTTTGTTTGACGGATCGGTAGTGGTTGGGTGTGCTACAGTTCCACGAAGCAAACCGTTCTGCTTAGTTGTGTTCTCTCTAGAGTTCTTTCCGCGGAGGCCTGAGACTTAGCGAATTTATTTGTTATGAGCAAGAAAGGCGGAGACGTCCCCGAGTACGTGTACGAGCCATACCAAGGTGACGGGTACGCACCTCCTCCTCCGGCAGCGAACTCTAGTAGCGTGTATAGGTACCAGACAGGTACGAATGCTGTGCCGCCGCCGCCGCCTCCGACGCAGAACGGCGTCGCTTATGCTTACAGTCCTGCGGGGGCGCCGCCGCCACCGCCACCCCCAAACTTTTCTTATGCCTACAGCGAGGCCCTGCCGGACGGCACCTCCCGACACTATTATTACGCCCAGCGGACCTACTCGAACGCGCATGGGCGGTATCAGAACACGAACTTTGACCAGAACGACCAGCTTGCGCGGGGGTGTCTCTACGCCTGCTGCGAAGGTATGGCGGCTGGTCTGTGTGCGGCGCTGACCTTCGAGTGTTGCCTCGGTTTGTGCGGTTTCTGGTAAGCAATTGGTCAGGGGTGTGCCATGCGTCTCGTGGCTCGATCAATAGACAGCTCACACCATCATGGACGATGTGGCCGAACTTGGAGTATCATATGGTTTGCGCCCCGTAGCGGGCAGCTCTGTGCTGCGTAGACAGGTCTCTCCGAACCGTTGCATATGTCATCCAGGATTTTGCATGTTATATATGAAGAACCCCTCCTGCAGATCGAGGAAAATCACCGTCTTCGGAACGCGAGTAGTAACCGGTCTGTTCCAGCTGTATGCGGATTGTCAGCCCGAGGTTTACTGGCAATAAATCTGGTGCTTTTCGGAAAATAGATTGAGCATCTCGAAGGGTACATCGTAAATGCTGTATTTTCTGCATAAAGTTACATCAAAAACATGCCAAGTATCAGAGGCATAGCTCACGCCCCGGACCGTCTCAGTCTTAGCGGGATCTGCACCGGACCCTATCAGAAAGTTACTACGCACACTGGTGTATGCGTTGTCCGAAATCCGCCGACTCTACTTCCGTAGTGCCGTACGGTGTAGAGGCGCGAAGCGTCCAATGAACCTGTGTGCGACAAGTCCAGCTCGGCCAATTTTCTGTGGCGCTGGGTACGTATCCACGCTTGTCGTACGTCGAAGGGCGGCTTTGCGATGCTTTCATGGATGTCGGCCCGAGGGATCGAGCACTCTGCCCCGTGCGACGTCATACTGAAGAGGGATCGTGTGGCTGGACGCATAGCGTTTCCGTCTTTGACATCATCACTCGTGTGACAGTTTTCAATAAACTCGAGACAGCTGATCTTCAGCATGCCTGGTTACTAGGACGCACCAAGCAACACGTATGCCGTACCATTAAGAGACTGCCTTACAAAGCAGCAAGAAGCAGAAGCAAAACGCAGCCATACAGAAGGGTGGCGCTAGCGCTGGCAGTCCACAACAAACTTGGATGCTTCCAGCGAACTCAAACGGGTTACGCCTCCATTCTTCTCCGCGCACACAAGCAGCTAGCAGGGACAGTACGAAAGCTCCCGTTCCACGCGCGAAATAGACTACAAAAGGTTCTGCTTTATGATTATGATACTTGTTCTTGCCTTTATATGGAGCCGGCCGCTGCCGAATAAAAACTATCTACCGACAAGAGAACAGACTCTGCCAAGCTAATTCCAACTTCGGATGCACGTACTTGCCAACTGCGTTCAAGGGTTTTTCTGAAGACTGCACGTTGCGACTGCGGAGCCCGGCACCGCATCAGTACGCCAACTAGCGTTTTCATGGTGCAGAATCGATGAATATAGCTAGGCCAATGTCAAACTTCAATGCAACTGGTCCACGTACCGACTTTGGGCGAAGAATCTAAAGCCTCGGCCTCATCCAATGTCATCAACGCCAGCATTTACGTATTTTTGCTGCGACTGGTCCCATTTTCTCCTTTTTTCTGGATTACGATACGCTGGTCCCTCCTTTTGCTCAAGTTCCATTGTCAGTAGCCGAAAGACCTAGATGACGGCATTATATTTCCTTTTTCACCATTTTTGGAAGTTGCCCATACAATTCATGCACAGGCGGCGGTTGCGACATGCGCGTCGTTTGCGATAAGGGAATCGTCTTGGCATACGGTCGCGCTGTACCCGCTGCAGGGGTGACACTTGAGACTGGTCAGGCGTTCCCTCAGATGCACACGAGCTCCTCGTCATCCTCCTCTTCCTCCAAGGGCCGCCCCACGGTACCTGAACGCTCCCCTCACCACCCGGTACATGCCCATGACGGGTGCAGAGTGCCCCCATGGGTGCCCGACTCCGTTGCGCGCTGTGCGCTACGTTTGCGAGCTTGTTCTGGGCGATCCCCTAGGAGCGGACGTCGTACGCTCGACGTGCAAGCGCACCATGTTCCATTCGACAGAGCCTGTATGGAATGCAACGTTGTCCGTGGTGTAACGAGTGGCCGACGGAAAACCCAGGCTGGAGATTTGTTCGAGAAATTTGGATTTATGTTCACTCATTTCGTGCTAAGCTGCGACGCGTCCTCTACAGGAAGCGATCGCTACGATCGCTCAAGTTCGAGTCCATAACCGTATTCCGTGCAAAGAGAACAGACAGGAGCCTCTAAGGCATATTCCGTGGGACTTGTGATGCTTCATTCGAATGGAGCTTCCCTGATGTCCACAATAGGGGACGATTTGTCTTCGGAACGGAACCGATCATCGGACCTGAATCGGGCGGTGGTCTTTCAGCATGAGCTTGTGGGCACGTCGCCAAGGGACGACGCGGGCTACTACGTGCTCTCGTCGATCCATCGGCGCAAGTCGCTGTGCCCAACGAGCATCCTTGCAACAAAATAAGCGAAACCCCGGGAAGTCGGTGATTTGAGCACACTCCTGGCTGTCCAATTTGACAAGTAGAGGCTTGAACGTAAGCGTTGGATAATGGCATGTATTGATTTACGAAAACTTGCTCTAAAGCGTCCTGAAAAATGGCGATTTCGGTAACGTAACAAATTCCGGCGGCAGAGCGTCGTGTTTGCAAGTCCCAGAGGAAAACAACGCAACCTTAAGCTACGGTGTAATCCTTACGCCCTCACTGCTTGAATTCGAGTGTGCAGGCTGTACACCTGGGAAGGGTTCGCAAAAAATCGCTAGCCAGGTACAGGGCGGGCGTTTAGTCTTTTATTCTATTATTCCACGGCTTTAGATGTCTCTAGTCACAGAATGGCTTTCGTCCTCAAATAACGAGCACTTCAGCACGCGCTGACGCGCAGCGCACTGGATCATCGACGCCATTTGCAACGCTTAGAAACATTTTTGTCTGACCCAGCGTTGCTCAGATCGACTGGAGCAGAGGGCGCTCAGACGGTTTCTAATTGGCCCATAACTGAACCGAAACAAAGGGCGCTGTGCACCTTCTACGCATGCACCAGGAAACTGCCCTTGCTTCCAACTGCACCAAGAGCGAGCAGAAAGGGCGCTCGTGGACACTTGCAGTAGCGCTGCCTGGATCCGTTCTGGCTAACGCGCAGACCCCGGCGTTACAGACGTACCTTGCGGGGCAGATCGCGAGAGCACTTGCAATCTTTGAGGTAGATGAGGTCATTATCTTCGCTGAGCGTGTCCGTGCAACTATCGCGGGCACCGTTTCATCGCCGTCGTCGACGGCTTTTGATACCCATCTAGCGAGACTTTTGCAGTATGCCGAGTGCCCTCAGTACCTGCGACAGGCGCTTTTTCCGCATACGCCTGAACTACAGTACGTTGGACTGTTAAACCCGCTGGATACACCGCACCATCCGCGGCGGCACGAGGGAACTCCGTACCGCGAGGGGGTCGTGGTACCCGCTCCAGACACTGGCGCAACGTCAGACCGAAGTCGATACGTTCACGTCGGCTGGGACGCTCCTGTAGCTGTCGACACTGACATGCCGTTGCCCGTCGGACAGCGCGTTACAGTGCGATTCGAGAAACTAGAGAGGAGTGGACACTATGTTGCGGAACAAGGCTCGAACCGTAAGCGTAAACGGGATTCGCATCCGTCTTTACATATGCAAGGCTGCTGGACTTGGACTCGGGCCGTGATGGTCGCTCGCGATGAGCCCCGCGAAAGGCTTGGGCTTTACTGGGGCTACAAAGTGCGACTGGCTGCTAACTTAGTACAGGCTCTGTCCACGAGCGGCGCTGATGTGAAAATAGGTACCAGCGAGCGGGGCACCGACCTCTTCGCTACCCTCTGGGGTAGCTCTGCCGAACGAGCTACGGACAGCACGGCGGCTGAAACTGAAATCGATGGGGCGAGTGCTCGGAGGGCGTCATTCATTCCTCCAGGGGGTTTCCGCAAGCTTCTCATTGCATTTGGTGGAATCCACGGACTCGAAGCAAGCTATGGCAGTCCGGACGTCGCAAAGTTGTTCGACGCCTACGTAAATGCTTGCCCGCATCAGGGGAGTCGCACCATCCGAACCGAAGAGGCGCTTTTGGTGGTTCTCTCTGCGATGCATCCGTGGATCCGCCAATACGGCCGCAAAAGCGCGGAACAGATTCGCGCTTCCTGCCGGGCTTGATCGGCAGAAAACAGTGGTCGATGAAGGAAGCGCTAGAGCATCGATGCGCGGTACGCGAATTTGGCAGCAGTTTCGCTGTTCATGGCATCTTTGCCCACAGCATCCGCAACCTCTCCAGCAATAACTCCAGGATTCGTACACCAGCCGGTTGCCGGAATCATCGAGAGCGGATTCTTAAACGTCCTGAAATGCGGCTCACCGGAGGCTTGCGATGGTGCTGCTTCATGCACGAAGCGGCACTCGCATGTAACCGCTGCGCACATACGTGTATTTTGAACCGGCCACGCGAGGATACGGATATCTCAGCCTCTAGTGCAGAGCCTGACTTTGTGCATGCGGGTGCATGCGTCATCCTGTGAGCCCAGGGATGCCGCCGGGGCAGCCACTACGTAAAACGCGTGCCATGACGCGCAGCATCGATCCCGAGGTGGGGCCATCACGAGCGATTGTTATCGTGGCGCCCCAGGCAGGCACTCGACGGACAACTGTGGGGAGAGTTTGTCCCACGCATGATCGGAAGACGCAGCGCTCGGGTCTCGCTCAGAATGGCGCCCGCTCAGGGTCACATTGGCGAGTAGGGTCAGTAACCCGATTATTGAGGGCGTAAGGGATGGCTGGTCTTCGTTTGAGGAACTGTGTGGCGTAGTGAATTTGCAGCAGGCATCGACCGCTCCCTGGAAGAAGAGCACCTTCCCCGACGATGAGGAATCTGCAACTAGCGCGAGCAGATGGCTGTATAGGAGCGTTCATATCAGGGCGACAGCACGCCCGGCTGCGATGCTGCGCCTGTATCAGATTAAAGTACAAGACTGAACGCCCGCCCTGTACCTGGCTAGCGATTTTTTGCGAACCCTTCCCAGGTGTACAGCCTGCACACTCGAATTCAAGCAGTGAGGGCGTAAGGATTACACCGTAG
>Ga0080006_1147521_pt1 | contig 25137 bp, 23 predicted proteins | sample RS3BMetagenome_FD_69209 | JGI IMG/M metagenome (GOLD analysis project Ga0080006, IMG submission 69209) | Ferric oxide microbial mat and aquatic microbial communities from Rainbow Spring, Yellowstone National Park, USA - RS3B (SPADES... ...
CCCCCCCGCCCCACCCTCCCTGCCGTCGTGGAGGGTCGGCGGCGGGCGCGGGCCATCGGGCCGGTCCCGGCCGCCGACGAGGGCGTGACCACGCGGGTCCACTCCCTCCGGGCGACCCGCCGGGTGGGCACGGGACCGGTGGCGTCCCGATGACCCCGCCCGACAGCACGCCCGACAGCACGCCCGACAGCACGCCCGACAGCACGCCCGACAGCACGCCCGACAGCACGACGACCGCCGCCGGCCGGGGCGGACGGGCGGCCGGCAAGGTGGCCCTCATCACCGGAGCGGCCCGGGGCATGGGTCGCAGCCACGCCGTCCGCCTGGCCGCCGAGGGCGCCGACGTGGTGGCCGTCGACATCTGCGCCGACATCCCGTCGGCCCGGTACGCGCTGGGCACCGAGGAGGAGCTGGCCGAGACGGGCCGCCTCGTCGAGGAGGCCGGCGGGCGGGCGGTCACCGCGGTGGCCGACGTCCGCGACCCGCAGGGACTCGGCCACGCCGTCGAGCAGGCGGTCGAGGCACTCGGCCGCCTCGACGTGGTGGTGGCCAACGCCGGGATCTGCACGGTCCAGCCCTGGGACGAGGTCACCCCGGCCATCTGGGACGAGGTCATCGGGACAAATCTGACCGGCGTCTGGAACACGTGCGTCGCGGCCGCCCCCCACCTCATCGACGCCGGTGGCGGCTCCATGATCCTGATCAGCTCGAGCGCCGGGCTGAAGGGCCAGCCCTTCTTCGGCCCCTACTCGGTGTCCAAGCACGGGGTGGTCGGGATCATGCGGGTGCTGGCCAACGAGCTGGCCGAGCACCGGGTGCGGGTGAACACCGTGCACCCCACCGGCGTGGCCACCCCGATGGTGGCCGGGCTGGGGGCCCTGGGCGAGCTGCTGGCCGAGCACCCCAAGCTCGGACCGCTGTTCATGAACGCCCTGCCGGTGGACGTCCTCGAGCCGGGCGATGTCAGCGACGCGGTGCTCTTTCTGGCCTCGGACGAGTCGCGCGCGGTGACCGGGCTCACCATGACCGTCGACGCCGGGGCGGCGGCCCGATGAGCGCCGGCGGGCAGTACCGGCACCTGTTCGAGCCACTGCGGATCGGCCCGCTGACCGTCCGGAACCGGATCGTCTTCTCCGCCCACCTCACCAACTACGCCGAGGACGGCCTCCCCACCGAGCAGCACGCCGCCTACTACGCGGCGAGGGCGGCCGGTGGGGCCGGGCTGATCATCACCGAGGAGCACTCCACCCACGTCACCGACTGGCCGTACGAGAAGCTGATCCACGGGTTCAACCCGGCGGTGATCCCCGGGTACCGCCGGATCACCGAGGCGGTCCACGCCCACGACGTGCCCATTTTGGCCCAGATCAACCACAACGGCGGCCAGGCCTCCTCGATGTACTCGCGGCTGCCGGTCTGGGCGCCCAGCCCGGTGCCCGACCCCCTCTTCCGCGAGGTCCCCAAGGCGGTGGAGCTCCACGAGCTCCGCGAGATCGTGGCCGGCTACGCCACCGTCGCCGAGCACTGCATGGCCGGCGGCTTCGACGGCATCGAGCTGCAGTGCTCGCACTCGTCCATCGTCCGCGGGTTCCTGTCGCCGGCCACCAACCACCGCGCCGACGCCTACGGGGGACCGCTCGAGCACCGGGCCCGGCTGCTGCTCGAGATCGTCGACGCCGTGCGCCGGACCATCGGCCCGGACCGGGCCCTGGGGGTGCGGATCTGCGGCGACGAGCTCATCGAGGGGGGCACCGGCATCGACGACGCGGTGGCGGTGGCGACCATGGTCGACGCCACCGGGCAGGTGGACTACATCAACACCTCGATCGGTGTGGCCACCGCCACCCTCTACATGATCGAGGCCAGCATGCAGGTGCCGCCGGGCTACGCGCTCTTCATTCCCAGCGCCATCCGGGCGGCGGTGTCCGTGCCGGTGGTGGGGGTGGGCCGGTTCAAGGATCCGCTCCAGGCCGACCGGGCGCTGGACGAGGGGGTCTGCGACCTGGTCGGCGTGGTACGCGGACAGATCGCCGACGCCGACTTCGGGGTGAAGGCCCGCTCGGGCCACGCCACCGACATCCGCACCTGCCTGTCGTGCAACCAAGAGTGCGTGGGGCGCATGGGGCTCAACCGGTGGCTCGGGTGCATCGAGAGCCCCCGGACGGGCCGGGAGTCGCTCCCGCTGCACCCGCCCCGGCGGCGGTGCCGGGTGGTGGTGGTCGGCGGGGGCCCGGGTGGCCTCCAGGCGGCGGTGACCGCCGCCGAACGCGGCCACCGGGTCGTCCTCTTCGAACGCCACGACCGGCTCGGCGGGCAGGTCCAGACCGCCGCCTCGGTGCCGGGCCGGGCCGAGTTCCTCGACATCGCCCGCAACCTGATCGTCAACGCCCGGCGCGCCGGCGTCGAGCTGCGCACCGGTACCGAGGCCGACCTCGACGCCATCCGGGCCGAGCGGCCGGACGCGGTGATCGTGGCGACCGGCGCCCGGCCGGCCCGGCCGTGGTGGGCCGGCGACCATCCCCGGGTGGTCGACGTCCGGGACGTCCTGGAGGGTCGCGCCCATCCGGCGGGACGCGTGGTGCTCGTCGACGAGCTCGGCTTCCATCAGGCCACGTCAACCGCCGAGCTGCTGGCCGACCGGGGCTGCCGAGTGGAGATCGTGACCAACGGCATGGTGGTCGGCCAGGACCTGGGCATCACCCTCGACCTCGAGACGTGGAACGTCCGGGCCCACGCCAAGGGGATCGTCCAGAGCGTCGACCTGGTCCCGATGGGTGCCGCCGTCGCCGGGGACGGTGAGGGGGTGGTCCTCTCCCTGCAGCACCACCCCACCGGCACCGACCAGGAGCGGTCGTGCGACTGGGTGGTGTGCAGCGTCCACCAGGCGCCCGAGGACGGCCTGTGGCGGGCGGCCCGTGACGCCGGACTGCCGGTCCACCGGGTGGGCGACTGCGTGGCGCCGCGGCGGGCCCACGCCGCGGTCATCGAGGGCCACCGGGTGGCGGTGGCGCTGTGAGCCGGCCCGTGGCGGGATGGCCGGACCCCGGACGGCCGGTGGCCGTGGTGGTGGCCCGCGACGGGCGCCTGCCGGCGGGAGCCGACGAGGCGGTGGCCGAGGCCGGCGGCCGGGCCGTGGTGGTCGGCACAGGATCCGAGCGGGCCGCCGGTGCCCTGGTCGGTGCCCCGGTGGTCTGGTGGGTCGAGACCGGCCGCGGCTTCGCACCCGGCCGGCTGGCGGCGTCGCTGGCCCCGGTCCTGGCCGCCTCGCCGCTGGTGGTGCTGCCGGCCTCGCCCGACGGACGCGATCTCGCTCCCCGGCTGGCGGCCGAGCTCGACCGGCCGCTCCTCGCCCAGGCCCAGCAGGTCGCCCACCACCCGGCCGACGACACCCACGACGGCCCCCTCGTCACCGCCCGGGTGGCCCGGCTCGACGACCGGGTCCTCGTCCCGGTGTCCGTGGACGGGGCGGCGGTGGCCACCCTGCTCCCCGGCGCCCGGTCGCCACGTCCGGGGTCGGAGCACCCCGGGGGCGGCCCCGACAGCGGTCCCGAGCTCCGTGCCCTGACGCTCGACGCCCCGGCAGACGCCAGCCCGGCAGACGCCAGCCCGTCAGACACACCGGTGGCCGACCCCGGTGCCACCACGGTCTGCGACCCCGAGCTCGTCGATCTCGTCGAGCCCGACCCGGCCACCATGGACCTCGGGGACGCCCTCCGAGTGCTCGGCGGCGGGGCCGGTCTGGTGACCGGCGAGGACGACGACCGCGCCCGGGCGACCTTCGACCTCCTGGCCCGGGTGGCCACCGCCCTCGGGGCCTCCGCCGGGGCCACCCGGGTGGCGACCGATGCCGGCTGGATCGGCTATGAACGGCAGATCGGCACCACCGGCGTGAGCATCGACCCCGACCTCTACCTGGCCTTCGGCGTGTCGGGCGCCAGCCAGCACCTCGGGGGGCTGGGCGCACCCCGCCACGTGGTCAGCGTCAACACGGACCCCTCGTGCCCGATGACCGCACGGGCCGACCTGGGCCTGGTGACCGATGCCCGCGCCCTGCTCGAGGAGCTGGCCGGCCGGCTCGGTGTCGGGGGGACCGCCGGTCACGACGCGGGGCCGCCCGATGACTGAGCCCGCCGTGCTCGATGCCGTGGTGGTCGGTGCCGGTCCGGCCGGATCGGCCGCCGCACTCGCCCTCGCCCGGGCCGGCCGGTCGGTGGTCGTGGTCGAGCGCGGCCCGTTCCCCGGTGCCAAGAACGTCTACGGCGGCGTGGTCTACGGCCGGATCCTCGACGAGGTCGTCCCCCGATGGTGGGAGGAGGTGCCGGTGGAGCGCTGGGTGATCCGCCGCTCCACCATGATGATGACCGGCACCCGGTCCCTGTCGGTCGACTACCGCTCCGAGGCGTGGGGCGAGGCCCCGTACAACGGGATGACCACCCTCCGGTCGCACTTCGACAGTTGGCTGGCCGGCAAGGCCACCGAGGCCGGGGCCGAGCTGATCACCTCCACGGTGGCCACCGGCCTCCTGTTCGACGCCGACGGCCGGGTGGCCGGCGTGCGGACCGACCGGTCCGACGGCGACCTCCGGGCCAAGGTGGTGGTGGCCTGCGACGGCGTCAACTCGTTCCTGGCCAAGGAGGCGGGCCTGATGCCGGCGGCCGAGGCCTCCCACCACACCCTCGGGGTCAAGGAGGTCCTGGACCTGCCGCCGGAGGTCATCGACGAGCGGTTCGGGGTGCGCGGCGACCAGGGGGTCGACATCGAGATCCTCGGCTGCACCCGGGGCATCCCCGGGGGCGGGTTCCTCTACACCAACCGGGACACGGTGAGCGTGGGGGTCGTGCTGTCCCTCCCCCACCTCGCCGAGTCGAAGACCCGCCCCGAGGAGCTGATCGCCGACCTGAAGGAGCACCCGTCCATCGCCCCGTACCTGCGCGGCTCGAAGCTCCGCGAGTACGCCGCCCACCTCATCCCCGAGGGCGGCTACGACACCATGCCCACCCTCTCCACCGACGGGCTGCTGGTGGCCGGGGACGCCGCCGCCATGACCCTGGCGGCCGGCGTCTGGCTGGAGGGCGTCAACTTCGCCATCGGCTCGGGCCTGGCCGCCGGCCGGGCGGTGGACCGGGCGATCACCGCCGGCGATTGGTCGGACGCCGGCCTGGCGTCCTACCGCCGGGACCTGGAGGGCCAGTTCGTGCTGGCCGACCACAAGCGCCTCCGGAAGGCCCCCGCCCTGGTCCTGTCGGAGCGGATCCAGCAGCGGTACCCGGCCCTGGTCTGCGACCTGGTGGAGGGGATGTTCACCGTCACCAATCCGACCCCCAAGCCCGGCGGCCTGCGGCTGACCCGCACCGTGGCCGCCCGCAACGGGGTCAAGCTCCGCGAGCTGGCGGCCGACACCGTGCGGGCACTGAGGATCTTCGGATGAGCCCGGACCGCGATCCCGCCGCCCGGCCCTGGCGGGGTATCGCCTTCGACACCCGGATGGCCACCGTCGACTTCCGGGTGGGCGAGCGGGCCCACATCACCGTCGAGTCGGACGTCTGCCGGTCGTGCACCACCAAGGCGTGCGTGACCGCCTGTCCCGCCAACCTGTTCGCCCCGACCGCCGACGGGGGCATCCTCTTCAACTACGAGGAGTGCTTCGAGTGCGGGACCTGCTACATGGTGTGCAACCACGACGGGGCCATCACCTGGACCTATCCCGACGGCGGTCAGGGCGTCGTCTTCCACCACGGATGAGCACCACCGGAGACGGCCCGCTGGTGGTGGCCTGCGTCCGGGTCACCGACCTCCGGCCGGAGGTGGACCCGTTGACCGGGGCGGTCCGCCGCGACCGGTGGGGTGTCGGCCTGTCGGCCCCGGACGCCGCGGCGGTGGAGCACGCCCTGCGGGTCGCCGAGGCATGGGGTGGCCGGGTGGCGGTGGTCACCGAGGGCGACCCCGCCGCCGACCCGCTGCTGCGGGAGGCGCTGGCGCTGGGAGCCACCGTGCTCCGCGTCGACGCCGGCGACGACGGGGTACCCGGTCCCGCCGATCCGGGTCACGCCGGCCTCGGATCGGACGCCGCCTACCTCCGGGAGCTCGGGTCCGACGAACGGGCGGTGGCCCGCGCCGTGGCCGCCGCACTCACCCCCCTCGGGAGGCCGGCCCTGGTGGTGTGCGGCGACCGGTCGGCCGACCGGGGCACCGGGGCGTTCCCCGCCTTCCTGGCCCACGAGCTCGGGGCCGCCCAGGCCCTCGGCCTGGTGGCGTTGGAGGCGGGCGACGGGCACGTGTTGGTGGAGCGACGGCTCGACGGCGGGTGGCGGGAGCGCCTCCGGGTCCCGTGCCCGGCGGTCTGCTCGGTGGAGGCCGCCGGCGTCCGGCTCCGCCGGGCGTCGATGCCGGCGGCCCTCGAGGCGCGCCGGGCCACCGTGCCGGTGGTGGGCGCCGCCGACCGGGCCGGGCCGTCCCTGTCGGTGTCCGCCCCCGAGCCGTTCCGGTCGAAGACCCGCGTGATCGCGCCGCCGACCGACACCGATCCCCGCCTGCGCCTGCTGGCGCTGACCGGTGCGCTGGTGGAACACGACCCGCCCACCGTCATCGGGCCGGTGGGGGCGGTGGAGGCGGCCGACGCCCTCCTCGCCTACCTGGCCCGCCAGGGCTACCTGGCCGATCCGGTGGCCCCGTCGCCCGGGGGGACGGCGCCGTGACGCGGCTCGCCGACCTGACCTGGCCGGAGGCCGGGCGCCGGGCCGGGGACGGCGCCGTCCTGCTGGTGCCGGTCGGCGCCACCGAGCAGCACGGGCCGCACCTGCCGCTCAGCACCGACACCGATCTGGCGGCGGCGGTGGCCACCGCCGCCGCCCGCCGGCTGCGGGACGCGATGGTGGCCCCGCCGGTGGCCTACGGGTCGAGCGGCGAGCACCAGGGGTTCCCCGGCACCCTCTCGGTCGGGGCGGAGGTCACCGAGTCGCTCCTGGTCGAGCTGGTCCGGTCGGCGACGGCCACCTTCGGACGGGTGGTGCTCGTCTCCACCCACGGCGGCAACGCCGGCCCGGTGGGACGGGCGGTGGCGTTGCTGCGGTCGGAGGGCCGGGACGTGCGGGCCTGGGGGCCCGGGTGGGGCGGGGATGCCCACGCCGGCCGCACCGAGACCTCGCTGATGCTGGTCGTGGCGCCGGAGCGGGTGCACCTCGGCGCGGCCGAGGCCGGCGACACCCGGCCGGTGGCCGAGCTGCTGCCCGAGCTGCAGCGGATCGGCGTCCGGGCGGTCAGCCCCAACGGGGTGCTGGGCGACCCGGGGGAGGCCACCCCCCGCCAGGGCCGCGACCTGCTCCAGGCGGCGGTGGACGGGCTGGTCGGCTTCGTGCGGGGCGCCGGATCCGACCAGGGAACGGGAGGACGGGATGACTGAGGACCGGCCGGGGACGGGACGGGTGGCGTTGGTCACGGGCGCGGCCCGCGGCATCGGGGCGGCGACGGTGGCCGGGCTGGTGGCGGCCGGCTGGTCGGTGGTGGCTGTCGACCGCGGACACGACGACCCCCGCCTCCCCTACGCCCTGGGCACGGTGGCCGAACTCGAGGCGGTGGCCGCCGACGCCGGCCGGGCCGGGCCGGGCCGGGCGGTGGCCCACCCGGCCGACACCACCGATCCGGTGGCCCTGGGCGCCGCGGTGGCGGTGGCCGAGGAGCACTTCGGCAGGCTCGACGCGGTGGTAGCGGTGGCCGGGGTGATCGCCGGTGGGGTCCCCCTCTGGGAGATGCCCGAGGAGCAGCTGCAGGCGGTGATCGAGGTCGACCTGCTCGGGCCGGTCACCGCCGCCCGGGTCGGCATCCCCGCCCTGCTGCGGCGCCCGGCACCCCGCGACGGTCGGTTCATCGCCGTCGCCTCGGCCGCCGCCACCCGCGGCCTGCCCGGGCTCACCGCCTACGGTGCCGCCAAGGCCGGGGTGGCCGGACTGGTGCGGGGGCTGGCCACCGATCTTCGGGGCACCGGCGTCACCGCCACCGGCGTGAGCCCGGGGTCGACGGCCACCGCCATGCTCGACGAGAGCGCCCGCCTCTACGGGCTGGCGGGCCCGGCGGCGTTCGCCGCCCAGCAGCCGGTCGAGCGCCTGCTGGCGGCCGGCGAGGTGGCCGCCGCCCTGGTGTGGCTGGCCGGTCCGGACAGCAGCGGCGTCACCGGTGCGGTGCTGCCGGTCGACGGGGGCCTCGCCCTGTGAGCCCCGGACCGGCGGGGTGACCGGTCCGCCCGCCGGCACCCCCCTGCCGGCGGGTTCCCGGCTGATCCTCGACGGCTCGGTCCGGCGCCTGGACGGCGGCAGGCTCCTGGCCGGCGGGTTCCCCGGGCGGCTGCTCCGGCTGACGGCCGGGGGTGCCGCCGCCCTGGCCGCCCTGCTGGAGGGGTCGCCCACCACGACCGCCCAGCGCCTCCTCGGCCGCCGCCTGGTCGACGCCGGGATGGCCCATCCAGTGGCGGCACCGGTGCCGGTGCCCGGCCGGGTGACGGTGGTGGTCCCGGCCCGCGACCGCACCGACCTCCTGGAGCGGTGCCTCGCCGCCGTGCCCCACGACCTGGCAGTGCTGGTGGTCGACGACGGCTCGGCCGATCCCGGCCGGGTGGCGGCGGTCTGCCGGCGCGCCGGCGCCACCCTGGTCACGAGGCCGGTCAGCGGCGGTCCGGGTGCCGCCCGGAACGCCGCCCTCGACCGGGTGACCACCGAGCTGGTGGCGTTCCTGGACAGCGACTGCGTGCCGGACCCCGGGTGGCTCGGTCGACTGGTGGCGCTATTCGACGACCCGCAGCTCGGTGCCGCCGCCCCCCGGATCCGGCCCCTCCCCGCCGCCGGGACCACCGCCGCTGGTGGCCGTCGGCCGTCGGTCCGTCAGCGGTTCGTGGCCGCCCGCTCCCCCCTCGACATGGGACGACACCCCGGCCCGGTCGGTCCGGGCCGGCAGGTGCGCTACGTGCCGACCGCCGCCCTGGTGGTACGTCGGTCGGCCCTGGTCGGCGGGGCACCGTTCGACGCCCGCCTGCGGTACGGCGAGGACGTCGACCTGGTGTGGCGGCTGGTCGACGCCGCCTGGACGGTGCGCTACCTACCGTCGGCCACCGTCGGCCACCACGAGCCGGGATCGTGGCGCCACCTGCTGGCCCGTCGGTTCCGGTACGGCACCTCGGCCGGGCCCCTGGCGCGGCGGCACCCGGGCCGGTTGGCGCCGGTCGAGCTGCGTCCGTGGCCGACGGCGGCGGCGGTGGCCCTGCTCGCCGGCCACCCGGTGGTGTCGGCCGGCATCACCGGCCCGGCGGCGGTGCGCCTGGCCCGGACCGTGCGCCCGCTGGGAGTGCCGGGTTCGTTGGCGCTGCGCTGGGGCGTCCAGAGCACGCTGTGGACGGTGGTGGGCCTCGGTCGGGCGGCGACCGTGCTGGCCGGGCCCGCCCTGGCCGTGTCGGTGGGGGCGGGCCGGCGGCACCGCCGGCTGGCGCGGGCCGCACTCGCCCTGGCACTGGTCCCCCCCACCGTCGAGTGGTGGCAGCGCCGGCCGGCCCTCGACCCGCTCCGCTGGGCGGCGGCGTCCCTGGCCGATGACCTGGCCTACGGGGCCGGGGTCTGGGTGGGCTGCTGGCGTGCCCGCACCCTCGGGCCCCTCCTCCCCGGGCTGGCATCCGGGCCGGAAGCGGACGCCGGGCCGGACCGCGGCGATCCGGGACCGGCTACCGGTGACACCGCGCCCGGACAGGTGTGATGATGGGGGTGGCAGGTAGCCGGGGACCCGTCCGGGACCCGGAGACGGCGGGGGCCGTGGGCCGAGCCGTGCGCGCGACCTCATGCAGACCACCGACCCTGACACCTACAGCTACACCACCGACACCGACACCGATCCGGACACCGACACCGACACCGGCACCGACACCGACACCGACACCGGCACGATCCCCCCGCCGACGGCCACCGGCGCCGAACGGCGGCGGCCGGTCTGGTGGGCGGTCATGGTGGTCGGCCTGGCGCTCCTGATCGGCCTGACGCTCTGGGGTGCCCGCCTCCGGGCCGAGGATGCCGCCGCCAACCGGCGGCTCGACGCCGGCCGGGCGGCGGTGCGCCACACCCTCGCCGTTCTCCGCAGCACCGAGGCGCACCTGGTGTCGGAAGACGGCGCCCGGACCCGGGCCACCGCCACCCTCGACCTGGAGACCACACTCCTCCGGGGGACGGAGGCCGACCTGACCCGCGAGCAGTCGACCATCACCGCGCAGGGGGTCGACATCACGGAGCTGTCCAGCTGTCTCGCCGGCGTGCAGGTGGCCCTGAACGCCGTCTCCCTCGGCGACGACGCCCGGGCCATCGCCTCGCTCCAGGCCGCGGGACCGGCGTGCCTCGCCGCCCGGCCGGCCTCGTGAGGCGCCGGGTGGTGCCCGTCGTGGCGGCGCTGGTGGTCGTGCTGGCCCTCGGCGCCCTCGCCGCCGACCTCGTCGGGGTCGCCGCCCTCCACCGGACCCAGGCGACGCTGGCCACTACCCGGCACGACCTGCGGGTGGACACCGCCCGCCTGGCGCAGCGTCGACGCTCGGTGGCGGCCGTGACCGCGCAGGCCGACGCCCGCCAGGCGGATGCCGCCACCACCTTCGAGTCGCTCGTCGCCGCCCACCAGCACCTGGCCGGCGCGCAGGGGGCCGCCTCCCTGCAGCAGCTCGACCTGTCCACGCTCCACTCGTGCCTGAACGGCGTGATGCAGGCCACCGCCTCGGTGGCCGGCGGTGACACCCAGGCCGCCGTCGATGCCATCACCTCGGCGTCCGGCGCCTGCACCGCCCTCGACGGCACCCAGTCGTCCAGCGGCATCGCCTACCCGTTCGACTTTCCGGACCCCTTCGTGCTTACCGTCGGGTCCGAGTACTACGCCTATGCCACCAACTCGGCCGCCGGCAACATCCAGATCATCCAGTCGTCGGACCTCGCCCACTGGACCACCCTCGGCGACGCGCTGCCGCACCTGGCCCCCTGGGCGAAGCCGGGTGCGACGTGGGCGCCCTCGGTCATCCACCTGGGCGACACCTACGTCCTCTACTACTCGGCCGTGTTCCTCGGTACCGGCGAGCAGTGCATCTCGGCCGCCGTCGCCACCCAGCCCCAGGGGCCGTTCACCGACACCTCGACGGTGCCGGTCGCCTGTCAGCTCACCGCCGGCGGGTCGATCGATCCGAGCCCCTACGTCGACGCCGCCGGGACCCCGTACCTGACCTGGAAGTCGGAGGGGAACGCCGGGCAGCCGCCGACCATCTGGGCCCAGCAGCTCGATCCCGCCGGCACCGGGCTCCTCCCCGGCGCTCCCACCGCCCTGCTCCAGCCGACCGCGGCCTGGCAGGGCGGCGTGGTGGAGGGCCCGGACATGGTCGACCTCGACGGCCAGTGGGAGCTCTTCTACTCGGGCAACGACTGGTCGACCGCCGGCTACGCGGTGGGGGTGGCGGCGTGCGTCGGTCCACTCGGGCCGTGCCCGGCGTCGACCTCGCCACCCATCCTGTCCTCGGGGCCCTCCTTCTCGGGGCCCGGGGGCGCCTCGGTGTTCACCGGCACCGACGGCACCGTGCGGATGGCCTTCCACGCCTGGCTGCCCGGTGAGGTGGGCTTCCCGCACAGCCGGGTGCTCTTCATCCAGCGCGTGACGGTGGTCGCCGGGGTGCCGGCGGTCGGGCCGTGAGGAACGCCGCCCCGGGTGGCGCCGGGCGGGGGTCCCTCCGGCGGGGAGGCCCCCGACACCATCCCGGAAGGCGGTCCGCGCCGTAGAACCGGCATGAACCCGTCCACCGGAACCGGTCCGTCCACTGACACCGGTCCGACGACCGGCACCCCGCCGACGCACCGGACGGCCGGATGGCTCCGGCCGCTCATCGCCCGGCCGGACCTCGCCCACAGCGCCCTCTTCTGGACGGGGGCGGTACTGGTGGCGGCCTCGGCCGCCATCCATCTCCACCTGTGGTCGACCGGGTACCGCCACATCGCCACCATCGGGCCGCTCTTCCTCCTGCAGGGGGTGGCGGGCCTGCTGGCCGCCGTCGCCGTGGCGGTCACCCGGCACTGGCTGGTGGCGACGGCCGCCGCCGGATTCGTGGCGGGAACCATCGGCGGGCTGCTGCTCAGCGTCGAGGTCGGGCTCTTCGGCTTCCGCGACAGCCTGAGTGCGCCCTACGCCACCAGCTCGCTGATCATCGAGATCGCCGCGGTGGTCGTGCTGGTGGCTGCCGCCGGCACCTCGCCGGGGCGTCCCGGACACCAGACGGACTGAGCGGTCCGGGGCCGGGGACACGACACGGGTCCGGTCCGGTCCGGTCCGGACCCCGGAACGACAAAACGCCGCCGACCCGGTTGCCCGGGCGGCGGCGCCTCGAGTCACCCGGCCACCGGTCCGACAGCCCGGAGGCCGTCGGACCGGTGTCCGGGGACGTTCGATTCAGATCTTGCGGACCTGGCTTGCCTGCAGGCCCTTCTGGCCCTGCTTGGTCTCGAACTCCACACGCTGGCCCTCCGCGAGGTCGCGGAAGCCCTCCATCTGGATCTCGGACTGATGGACGAAGAGATCATCCCCGCCGCCGTCCGGGGTGATGAAACCAAAACCCTTTTCGGCGTTGAACCACTTGACTGCACCTACTGCCATGACTGTCACTCCTTGAACTTCACGCACGTACACGCGGGGATCCATTTTGAAGCCCAACCTCCGTCAACCCGCGTGAAAGGGCCGACGACGCCCCTACCCTAGGCGCATCTGCGACCCGGCCGCCGACAATTCTCCAATCGACGCCCCCGGGACGCTGACGGGGACACCCGGACGGCGGGCTCCCCGGACGCCGGCAGGTTCCCCGCCGACCGGCCCAGCCGAGCGGGTCAGTGCCGGTGGAGGACGGCGTCGACCGGATGCCGGACGGTGCCCACCGCCCTGGTGACCAACAGCGCGGCCGGGTGGGCGCCACCCTCCGCCAGGCGGTCGCCACGACCGTCGTCACCGCCCCGGCCGCCGGGGCCGAACGGCTCGAAGAGCTCCACCACCACCATGGTCGAGAAGATGATGAAGAACACCGGCTCGATGAGCGTCCCCAGACGGTCGGTCAGGTAGGCCAGGCCCAGCAGCGGGTAGCCGACCAGCAGGCCCTGCAGGAGCAGGTGGTAGGTGCGGGCCTCCCGGGTCGACCGCCCCCGGGTCCGCCGGGCGGCCACCAGCACGGCGACGGTGAGGAAGGTGAACTCGGCGATCCCCGACATGATGTGGATGTAGTGGTGCACCGGGAGCTGCAGGTGCCACTCCATCCGCCGGCAGGTGGCGCTGAGCCCCTCGGAGCACGCATAGGGGTACTCGCCCCCCACCCCGCCGGCGGCGGCGAAGGCCACCATCCACTTCCATTCGGCCCGATGGCCGTCCCGTCCGGCGGCCCCCCGGAGCAGCAGGGCGGCCACCAGCAGCATGCCGGCCACCAGGTCGGCGTGCTGCATCAGCGAGGCATCGCGCTGGCCGGAGACCTCGAGATCGGAGAAGAACCCGTTGGCCGACGGCATCAGACCGGGGACGAACGGCACCACCACCCACCAGTTGTAGGCGGCGACGCCGGCGACGCCGAGGATGCGGCCGGCGCCCACGCGGGCACGGCTGGCGGGGTCACCGGCGGGATCGTGCCCGAGCGTCCCCTCGCTCATGGCAGGCATGAACCTTCCAACCTGGTTGCACAAGAAGGTATTCCCGATCCGCCCACCCAGGAATTATGCCGCCTGGCGCCGCCTGAGCACGGCTCCCGGGCGGAGCCGGCGGGGACCGGGTGCACGGGGCCCCCGGGGCCGGCCCGGGGTGGGGGCCCCCGGTCCGACCGTGGAGTACGGTCGGCAGCCGATGACGCGACGGTCACGAGATCGGCACCGGAAGCACCGCCGTCGGTGGACCGCGCTGCTGGTCGCCGTGGCGGTGACGGCGGCCGGCTGCGGCACGGCCGGCACCGCGCCGTCCACCACCACCACCGGCGCCGGCCCGACCGCCGCCTCCCTCCCCACCGCCGCCCCACCGGCCCCGATGGTCTGGTCCCCGTGCCCGGGCGGCGGCTCCCTCCAGTGCGGCACCGTCGAGGTCCCGGTGGACTACCGGCACCCCGGCGGCGCCCGGCTGACCATCGCCGTGTCGCGGCAGCCGGCATCGGACCCGGCGCACCGGATCGGCACGCTCGTCTTCAATCCCGGCGGGCCGGGGGAGAGCGGCAACCAGATCCTGCCGGTGGTCCTGGGCAGCTTCCCGGCCGAGGTCCGCCAGCGATTCGACATCGTCACGTTCGACCCCCGCGGCACCGGGGCCAGCGGGGCGCTCGAGTGCGGCACCTCGCCGTCGCGGGTGACCAGCCAGCCGCCCGTCCCCGCCGCCCCCGGCCAGCCGCTGCCGGCCACCGCGGTGTTCACCACCATGGCCCGGGCCTGCCAGGCCGTCGCCCCGGGCGAGGTCCCGTTCCTCGACTCGACGGACACCGCCCGGGATCTGGACCGGATCCGCCAGGCGCTCGGGCTGGCCACCATCAGCTACTACGGCATCTCCTACGGCACGCTCCTCGGCGCCGTCTACGCCGAGCTGTTCCCCCACCACGTGAGGGCGATGGTCCTCGACGGCGCCGTCGACGTCAACGCCTCCCTCGTCGTCCAGGCCGAGGAGCAGGCCCCGGCGGCCGAAGCCTCGGTGGTCCATCTGCTCGCCACCTGCGGCGGCGTCGCCGCCTGCCCACTGGGTCCCGACCCCGAGGCCACCTACACCCGGCTGGCCGCCACGCTCACCGCCGCGCCCCTGCCGGCGCCGGGCGGCGGCGACGACCAGCCCGTGACCATCGGCGACCTCGACACCGCCACCCTCTTCGCCGTCAGCGTGCCCGAATTCACCAGCTCGTACCTCTCGGCCCTGGTGGCCGCCGGCGCCGGCAACGGGGCGCCCCTCCGGCAGCTCGCCCTGGAGTTCGTCATCGACATCGACGGCGCCCCGCTGGTCGACCCGCTGTGGGCCATCACCTGCAACGACGCCGACGTCCACCCGGGACCGCTGGCCGCCGGCGCCCTCGCCCGCAAACTTGCGGCCCGGTATCCGCTGATCGGCGGCTACAGCGCCACCTACGCACTCGGTGGCTGCGTGGGCTGGCCGGCGGCCCGCCAGCCGGTGGTGGACGTCCACCCGGTGGCCGCCCCGCCCACGCTGGTGGTGGGGAACACCGGCGACCCGAACACCCCGCTGGTCGGTGCCCGGCACCTGGCCACCGACTTCCCCCGCGCCAGCCAGCTGACCTGGCGGGGCTGGGGGCATACCTGGCTGCTCAGCGGCCCCTCGGACGCCTGCATGCAGCAGCGGATCACGGGCTACCTGGTCGGCGCGCACCTCCCCGCCCCCGGGACCGTCTGCCCCTGAGCCCCGCCCGGCGGGCGACCCGCGCGGTGGGGCACCTGGCGGCGGCGGTGTGCGGCTGGTAGCCAGGGTCCGATGACCGTCCCCGCCCGTGCCCGCGCGCCCCGCCGCCCCGGCCGCCACTGGCTGGCCGTGGCGGCCACCATGTTCGGGGTGGGGTGGGGGGCCAACCAGTTCGCCTCGCTGATCGTCGCCTACCACCAGGACCGGGGCATCTCCGTCAGCACCGACGAGGCGCTCTTCGGCATCTACGCGCTCGGCCTGGTCCCGGCACTGCTCCTCGGCGGACCGGCATCGGACCGGTGGGGCCGGGGGCGGGTGGTCCGGCCGGCGGCGGTGGTCTCGGTGGTGGCCACCGCGGTGCTGCTGGCCGGGTCGCACTCGGTGCCCATGCTCTTCGTGGGGCGGTTCCTGGCCGGCGCGGTGAGCGGCGCCGTCTTCGCGGCGGGGACGGCCTGGGTGAAGGAGCTGTCCGTGCCGCCGTTCGACCCCGGAGCCGGGGAGCAGGCCGGTGCCCGGCGGGCGGCCATCGCCCTCTCCCTCGGGTTCGGTCTGGGCCCGCTGGTGGCCGGCGCCCTGGCCCAGTGGTTCCCGGCACCCTTGGTACTGCCGTACCTTCCGCACCTGGTGGTGATGGCGACGGTGCTCCCGTTCCTGTGGCGGGCCCCCGAGACGGTGGCGGCATCGGCCGGGGGCGGTCCCGGTCTGCTCGGCCGGCTCCGGGTCCCGGCGGCCCGGCACCCGCACTTCGTCACCGTGGTGGTGCCGGTGGCGCCGTGGGTCTTCGCCGCCGCCTCCGTCTCCTTCGCCGTCCTCCCCACGGTGCTCGGCGACCGGACCCGGGGCTACGGCATCGCCTTCGCCGGCCTGGTGGCCGGGATCACCCTCGGCGTCGGGGTGGCGGTGCAGCCGCTGGCCCGCCGGATCGACCGCTCCGACGACGCCCGCGGCGCAGCCGTCGGTATGGTGGCGGTGGTGGCCGGCATGGCCCTGGCGGCGCTGGCCGCCCACCTGGGCAGCCCGCCGTTGGTCCTCGCCACCGCCGCGGTGCTCGGGGCCGGGTACGGCTTCTGCCTGGTGGCCGGGCTGCTCGAGGTCCAGCGGTTGGCGGGGCCCGACGACCTGGCCGGCCTGACGGCCGTCTTCTACGCCCTCACCTACGTGGGTTTCGCCGTGCCGGTCGCCCTGGCCGAGCTGCACCACGTGGCCGCCTACCCGACGCTCCTGCTGGTCCTGGCCGGGCTGGCCGCCGTCTGCCTGGGGGTGGTGGCCGACCGGGCCCGGCGCCACGAGCCGGGGCCGGCCACCCGGGACGCCGCCGCCTACCCGGTGGGGTCCGAATCGGGGACGGGTTCCGAAACTCGACTTGATCAGTCGGGTTTCGAACCGTAGGCTCGTCGCACCGCCCGCCGCCTTCCGAGGAGCCATGTCATGCCCGAATGGGGATTCGAGACCCGCCAGATCCACGCCGGGGCCGTGCCCGACCCGACCACCAACGCCCGGGCGGTGCCGATCTACCAGACCGCCAGCTACACCTTCCGCGACACGTCACACGCCGCCGCGCTGTTCGGCCTCGAGGAGCTCGGCAACATCTACACCCGGATCATGAACCCCACCCAGGCGGTGTTCGAGGAGCGGATCGCCGCCCTCGAGGGTGGGGTGGCGGCCCTGGCAGTGGCCAGCGGCCAGGCCGCCGAGTCGATCGCCCTCCTCAACCTGGCGGAGGGCGGCGGCCACATCGTGTCGTCGTCGTCCCTCTACGGCGGCACCTACAACCTCCTCCACTACACGTTCCCCAAGCTCGGGGTGACGACCACCTTCATCGACGATCCCGACGACCTCGACGCCTGGCAGGCGGCCATCCGGCCCGACACCCGGGCCTTCTTCGCCGAGACCATCGGGAACCCGAAGGGTGACGTCTTCGACGTCGAGTCGGTGTCGGAGGTCGCCCACCGGCACGGGATACCGATGGTGGTGGACAACACCGTGGCGACGCCCTACCTCGAGCAGCCCCTCCGGCACGGGGCGGACATCGTGGTCCACTCGGCCACCAAGTTCATCGGTGGCCACGGGACCTCCATCGGCGGCGTCATCGTCGACGGGGGCACCTTCGACTACGAGGGCAGCGGCCGGTTCCCCAACTTCACCGAACCCGACCCGAGCTACCACGGGTTGGTGTTCTCGCAGCTGCCCGAGGCGCTCTTCCCGGCGCGGTACGCGCTCAAGGCCCGCCTGCAGTACCTGCGCGACCTCGGTCCGGCCATCGCCCCGCTCAACTCCTTCCTCTTCCTCCAGGGGGTGGAGACCCTCAGCCTGCGCATGGAGCGCCACGTGGTCAACGCCTCGGCGGTGGCCACCTGGCTCGAGGGCCGCGACGAGGTGTCGTGGGTCAGCTACGCCGGCCTGCCGTCGAGCCCCTGGCACCAGCGTCAGCTCCACTACCTCCCACGCGGGGCCGGCGCCATCCTGGCCTTCGGCATCGAGGGGGGCGTCGAGGCCGGCAAGCGCTTCATCGAGGGTCTCGGGCTCTTCAGCCACCTGGCCAACATCGGCGACGTCCGGAGCCTGGCCATCCACCCGGCCTCGACCACCCACTCGCAGCTCGCCGAGGCGGAGCAGCTCACCGCCGGGGTCACCCCCGACCTGGTCCGGCTCTGCGTCGGCCTGGAGTCGATCGACGACATCCTCGCCGACCTCGAGGCCGGGTTCCGGGCCGCCAAGGGCGGGTGAGCCGGACGACCGTCCCCGGCGTCTGGCGACCGGGCGACGCGCCGGCATCCCGCCGGGTGGTGCGGCTGCCCGGCGGGGGCGTGACCCTCGAGGCAGGCGGGCGGCTCGGGCCCGTGGACGTGGCCTTCGAGGCCTGGGGAACCCTCGACGACTCGGCATCCAACGCCGTGCTGGTGCTGCACGCCCTGAGCGGCGACTCGCACGTCGCCCGGACACCGGGGGAGCCCTCCTCGGAACCGGGGTGGTGGGACCCGATGGTGGGTCCGGGCGCCCCGATCGACACCGATCGGTTCTTCGTGGTCTGCCCCAACGTGCTGGGGGGCTGCCAGGGCACCACCGGGCCGTCCTCGGACGCCCCCGACGGCCGCCCGTATGGCGGGCGCTTCCCCACCGTCACCATCCGCGACCAGGTGGCGGTGGAGGCGGGGCTGGCCGACGCCCTCGGCATCGGGCGGTGGGCCGCCGTGGTCGGAGGCTCCATGGGGGGCATGCGGGCGCTCGAGTGGTGCGTGGGGTACCCCGACCGGGTGGAGCGGGCCGTCCTGGTGGCGGCCGGGGCCGCCGCCACCGCCGAGCAGATCGCCCTCTGCTCGCTGCAGGTGCGCGCCATCCGGGCCGACCGGGCCTTCCACGGGGGCGACTACTACGACACGGGCGAGCGGCCCACGGAGGGCATGGCCCTCGCCCGGGGCATCGGTCACGTCGGGTACCGGACCACCGACGAGCTCCAGGACCGCTTCGGGCGGCGGCCCCAGGGGGCCGAGGACCCGCTGAAGGGCGGCCGCTACGCCGTCGAGTCCTATCTCGAGCATGCCGGCGAGAAGCTGGCCGACCGCTTCGACCCCAACTCGTACATCGCCCTCAGCGAGGCGATGAACCACCACGACGTCGGGCGGGGCCGGGGTGGCGTGGCGACGGCCCTGGCCGGGGTGGCGGCCCGGGTCAGCGTCGCCGGGATCACCACCGACCGGCTCTATCCCTTCACCCTGCAGGAGGAGCTCGGTCGCCTGCTCCCGGGCCGTCCGGCGGTGGTCCCCATCGAGTCGCCGGCCGGCCACGACGGTTTTCTGGTCGAGACGGGGGCGGTGGGGGCGGTGGTGCGGGGCGCCCTGGCCTGAGAAGTCCGGGGTGTAGCCGTCGGCGGATACGGGTAGGAGGATGGTGCCCATGACCCAGACCGCTGACGTGCTCGCCGGGCGGTACCGCCTCGAGGGCATCGTGGGGCGCGGGGGGATGTCCGACGTCTACCGGGCCCTCGATCTCCGCGGTGACCGCCGGGTGGCCGTCAAGATCGTCCGGACCGGCGATCCCGAGTTCGCCCGGCGCCTGGCCCGCGAGGCCCGCACCCTGGAGCGGATCCGGCACCCCGGCCTGCTCCGGCTCCTGGCCACCGGCACCGTGGGGGACCAGGCCTTCATCGTGACGGAGCTGGCCGAGGGACATGACCTGGCCCGGCGCCTCCGGGACGGTCCCCTCTCCCCCGCCGCCACCGCCGACCTCGGGGCCACCCTGGCCGGCGCCCTCGCCTACATCCACGCCCGGGGGATCGTCCACCGGGACGTCAAGCCGGCCAACGTGCTCTTCGGAGCCGACGGCGGGGCGAAGTTGGCCGACTTCGGCATCGCCCGGGTGACCGACGGCTCGGCCCACACCGTGGCCGGCACCACCCTCGGGACGGCCGCCTACATGGCACCCGAGCAGCTCGAGGACCACCGGGTCGGGCCCGCGGCCGACGTCTGGTCGTTGGGGATCGTCCTGCTCGAATGCCTGGACGGGGAGCGCCGCTACCAGGGCACCGCCTCCGAGGTGGTCGCCCGGCGGCTGGCGGGTCCGGTGGCGGTCCCCGGCGACCTGCCGGTCCCGTGGGCCCTGCTGCTCGGCGGCATGCTCGATCCGGATCCCGACCGCCGCCCGACCGGCGACGAGGTGGCGTCGATGCTGGCCGGGCTGGCCTTCCGCTCCCCGTGGCTCCGGACGACGCCCGACGTCGCCCGGCTCCCGACGGTGGTCCTCCCGACCCCCACGTCAACCGCCCACACGCCGGCACTGGACGGAGTCGCCGGGCACCCGGGCGACACCCGGCTGGCCCCGCCCGGCATGGCCGGTCCCGAACCGGAGCGCCCGGGACGCCGGCGCTGGCCGTGGATGGTGGCCGCCGTGGTCGTCGTCGGCCTCCTGGCCGGCTCGCTGGCGGCGTTCGCCGGTGGGTCGAGACCGTTACGACAGGCGGGCGCCACCACCGCCACCACCACCACGGTCGCCCCGACCACCACGACGGTGCCGCCGGGTCCGGCGGCCCTCACCGCCTTCACGACGGCGATCGCCAACGGCGAGACGGCCGGGACCGTCAACCCGGCAGCCGGGTCGGCGCTCTCGGGGCTGGCCGGTCAGGCCTTCGCCGACCAGGCGGCCGGTGACACCGCCGGGGCGACGTTGGCCCTGGGGCGGGCGGCCGACGCGCTGGCCGCCGACGTCCGCAACGGGTCGGTCAGCACCACCGAGGGTGGCGCCCTCCAGACCGACCTGGGCCAGCTGGCCACGGCCCTCGGCCTGGCGGTGCCCACCGCCACGGCACCCACCACGACGACCACGGGCTCGCCGGCCCCCGCCCTCCCAGCGGGCCCCGGCGGCGGCCCGGGCAACGGCCACGGCAAGCACGGCTGACGGGGCGGGCGGGAGCCGGCCCCGGCGGACCGGCGTCGCCCGTCAGTAGTAGTGCTTCCGACCGCCCACCGCCCGCCCGGTGGCGCCGAGCAGCATCAGGATGAGGCCGATCACGAGGACCACGATCCCCAGCGTCCACAGGATGGCGATCTTGGCGATGAAGCCGATGAGCAGCAGCACGATGCCGACGATGATCATGAGTGGTTCCCCGTTCTCTGCAGTGGTAGCAGTGGGGTACCCATTGGCACCGCAATGGAAACCGGCGTCAGTGGCCGCGCCGGACCCACTCGGGGAGATCGGGGGCCTCGGCTCCCACCGTCGTCTCCTCGCCGTGGCCCGGGAGCACCCGGGTCCCGGCCGGTAGGGTGAGGAGTCGGTCCCGTATCGAGGCGATGATGGTCGGGAAGTCCGAGAAGCTGCGCCCGGTGGCGCCGGGGCCGCCCCGGAAGAGGGTGTCGCCGGAGAACACCACCGCGTCGCCGGCGTCGGAGAGGCAGCACCCGCCGGGGCTGTGGCCGGGGGTGTGGAGGACCTCGAGGACGGTGTCGCCCACCTCGAGGCGGAGCCCGTCATCGAGCCACCGGTCGGGCTCGCGGTCGGGGCACACCTGGTGCCACAGCCCGAGGTCCGCGGGGTGGAGCCAGACCGGGACGTCGAGCTCGTCCGCCACCGCCCCGGCAGCGTTGATGTGGTCGTTGTGGCCGTGGGTGGCGATGAGGGCGACCGCCCGCCGGTCCCCCACCGCCTCGACGATGGGACGGGGGTCGTGGGCGGCGTCGATCACCACCACCTCCCGGTCGTCGCCCACCAGCCAGACGTTGTTGACCACCTCGAAGTCCTCGCCGTCCAGCGAGAAGATCCCCTCGGTGCGCACCTGCTCGATCACCGGCCGTTCACCACCACCGAACGGAGCACCTCGCCTCGCTGCATGCGGGCGAACGCCTCCTCCACCCCCTCCAGCGGGATGGTCTCCGACACGAAGCCGTTGAGATCGAGGCGGCCCTGGAGGTACAGGTCGACCAGCATGGGGAAGTCGCGGCTGGGCAGGCAGTCCCCGTACCAGCTGGGCTTGAGCCGGCCGCCGCGACCGAAGAACTCGGTCATCGGGAGGTCGATGGTCATCCCCGGGGTCGGGACCCCCACCTGCACCAGGGTGCCGGCCAGGTCCCGGGCGTAGAAGGCCTGGGCCATCACCGCCGGGTGGCCGACCGCCTCGATGCAGACATCGGCGCCGTTGCCGCCGGTGCGTGCCCGGATCGTCTCGACCGGGTCCTCCCGGCCGGCGTTGACGGTGGCGGTCGCCCCGAACCCGCGGGCCAGCTCGAGCTTGGCGTCGTCGAGGTCGACCGCCACGATGGTGGAGGCCCCGGCCAGCCGGGCGCCCATCACCGCCGCACAGCCCACGCCGCCGCACCCGAAGACCGCCACCGAGTCGCCGGGGCCCACCTCGCCGGTGAACAGGGCGGCGCCGAGGCCGGCCATCACCCCGCAGCCCAGCAGCCCCACCGCCTCGGGGCGGGCCCGGGGATCGACCTTGGTGCACTGGCCGGCCGCCACCAGGGTCTTGTCAGCGAACGCCCCGATGCCGAGCGCCGGCGTCAGCGGGGTCCCGTCGGCCAGGGTCATGCGCTGGGTGGCGTTGTGGGTGGCGAAGCAGTACTGCGGACGCCCGCGTCGGCACGACCGGCACTCGCCGCACACGGCCCGCCAGTTGAGGACCACGAAATCGCCGGGGGCCACCGAGGTGACGCCGGGGCCGACCTGCTCCACGACGCCGGCCGCCTCGTGACCCAGGAGGAACGGGAAGTCGGGGGTGATGCCGCCCTCCCGGTAGTGGAGGTCGGTGTGGCAGACCCCGCAGGCCTGCACCGCCACCACCGCCTCGCCGGGTCCGGCATCGGGGACCAGCACCGTCTCGACGGTGACCGGCCGACCTTCCGCCAGTGCCACCACACCCCGTACCTCGAACGGCATACCGCCTCCTTCACCTCGCTCCGGCGGTCAGTCTGGCACGGGGGTCGGTTCGGATCGGCTGCCGCCCGGCGGGTCGGCGGATCGGCGGCTCAGCTGGTCAGTGAGCGCACCTGGGCGGCGCCGCCGACGACGGCGCGGGTCTCGTGGTCCAGCGCGGTGGAGAGCTGGACGGGGTCGATGGCCGAGTCGGCCCGGAAGGCGTCGACCACCGCGCCCGACACCCGGTCGGCTTCGCCGGTGATCCGGGCCGTCTCCGCGCGGGCATCGGACAGCCCCATCACCGGCACGCCCTTGCTCACCAGGACCAGGGCGTGGTCGTGGCGACGGGCCAGATCCTTCAGGTGGGCCACCAGGGAGGGCAGCTCGCCCACCGGGGTGCCGGTACGGTCGGCGGCCCGCACCGCGGTCTCGGCGGCGCTCACGTGGTTCCACAGGTCGCGCCGCAGCCGCAGGGCCTGCCCCTTCGGACCGGGGACGACCAGGGCCCGGGCGCCGAGCGAGGTGCGGTGGACGTGGGACCACGCCCCGGCCAGGGCCTCGGGACCCGGCGTGGCGACCGCCTGCGGCAGGGCCGCTTCGATCCGCACCCGCCAGCGGCGAACCCGCCGGACCACGCGCCACGCCAAGAAGGTGGCGGTGGCGGTGACGGCCAGGAACCCGATCGCCAGAGTGATCAGCGCCAGATCGGCCACCTCGTGCATCGTGCCCTCCTCGTCTCGCCGGGGACCGGTCCCGACGGCTCCATTGTCCCCCAGATCCGGTCGCCCGTCACTGCAGGGTGCCCGGCGGGGAGCCGGGCCGGGGCGACGGGACGGACACCTCGTCGACCCGGCGTCCCCGGGGGTGCATCATGGGGGATCCGGGGTGACGGCAGGGGGGTCGATGACGAGGAGCCGAGGAACGGCGGGTCGGGCCATGGCGGTGGCGGGCGCCGGGATGGTGCTCGTGGCCGGCGTCCTGACCGCGACCTCCGCTCCGGGGGCCGGGGCGGCCGGGGCGGCCGGGGCGCCAGGCACTGTCCTCCGCGCCCACCTCAGCGCACCGGCGGTCACACCGTCCGCCGGCACCGCCGACGCCGTCGACGCCCCCGACCCCGACGTGGTGCGGGTGGGCACCACGTACTTCGCCTTCACCACCGGCACCACCTGGGGGAACAACCTCGGCGTGCTGGTCGACACCTCCGGCGACCCGACCCGTGGCTGGACCACGGTGAACGGGCTCCCCTACGGTTCGAGCGCCCTCCCGGCGCCACCGGGGTGGGAGCGGCCCGGCTCCCAGACGTCGCCCGGCGTGGTGCCGTGGGGCGGGCACTGGCTCCTGTACTACGACGCCTACGACGCCGCCCTCGGTCACGTCTGCCTTTCGGTGGCTTCGTCCCCGACGCCGGTCGGGCCCTATGCGGATACCTCCACCGGTCCGATGCTCTGCCAGACGGCCCTCGGCGGCTCGGTCGACCCGTCACCCTTCGTCGACCCGTCCAGCGGTGTCCTCTGGCTGCAGTGGAAGTCCAACGACGGCTCCGCCGCCCTGCCCGCCGTCCTCTGGTCGGCGCCGCTCTCCGCCGACGGCCTCGCCGTGGCGGCGACCCCCACCGACATCCTCGACCAGGACACCGTCGCCCACCCGTGGGAATCGACCATCGAGAACCCCGACCTGGTCGACGTCGGCGGCACCTACGAGCTGTGGTTCTCCGGGGGCGTCTGGGACTCGTCCGGCTACGCCGAGGGGTACGCGGTGTGCACCGGACCGGCCGGTCCGTGCCTCCAGCCCCAGGCCGGGCCGGTCCTGGCCTCCTACGGCTCGGTGGCCGGGCCGGGGGCCGGCTCCCTGTTCACCGCCCCCGACGGCAGCTGGTGGATGGCCTTCGCCGCCTGGACGGCCGGCTGCACCTCCTACGGGTGCGGCGGCGCCCGCCAGCTGCACATGGCCAGCGTCGGGCCCCCCCCTGGCGGAGGACCGGTCGGAGCCGGCGGCGGCTCGGTGGTGGCGATGACCGCCACGCCCGACGGGAGGGGCTACTGGTTGGCGGCCTCCGACGGCGGCGTCTTCGCCTTCGGGGACGCCGGGTTCTACGGATCGATGGGGGGCACGGCCCTCACCCGACCCATCGTGGGGATGGCCGCTACCGCCGACGGGCGTGGCTACTGGCTGGTCGCCTCCGATGGCGGCATCTTCGCCTTCGGGGATGCCGGGTTCCACGGGTCGACCGGGGCCCTCACGCTCGACCGTCCGGTGGTGGGCATGGCACCCACCGCCGACGGTCGGGGCTACTGGCTCGACGCCGCCGACGGGGGGATCTTCGCCTTCGGGGGCGCCGGGGTCCACGGGTCGATGGGGGGGGGCCCCCTCAACCGCCCGGCGGGGGGGGGGGGC
>Ga0080006_1145597_pt1 | contig 25114 bp, 30 predicted proteins | sample RS3BMetagenome_FD_69209 | JGI IMG/M metagenome (GOLD analysis project Ga0080006, IMG submission 69209) | Ferric oxide microbial mat and aquatic microbial communities from Rainbow Spring, Yellowstone National Park, USA - RS3B (SPADES... ...
TCGATGATCCGCCAAAGCGATTCGGGCAGAAGGGGAGCACGCATTCCCCCTCATGAATCAGCCCGCATCAGAGTACAAGGGTTTTGAAAGGCGTTCTTAGGCGCCTTGGAAAGACTCGCCAAGGCGCCTAAGATTCGTTGACTGCATACCTCGCAGAGTGTACAAGTTTGGAGCAGGCAGCGCTTGCAAGAAGACTTTCACAATCCAACACCGGAAAACACGATGACCGTCCTCGAGCCTCCTTTGAGTTCCGTCAAGCCGCAGGCGCCGCCCGTCTTCTACGTCGACGCACCGCTCGGCGCCCGCGTCCTCGCCATCATGACCGGCATCGCGGCCCTGTCGTGGCCGGCGCTGCTGAACGGCTACCCGCTGGTGTTCGCGGACACCGGGACCTATCTGTCGCAGGCCATCCAGCACTACCTCGGGTGGGATCGGCCGGCGTTCTACAGCCTGTTCCTGTTCGCGATCCACTGGCGGGTGACGACGTGGCCGATCGCCTTCGTCCAGGCGGCCCTGACCCTCTACTTCCTCGACCTGACGCGCCGCGCCTTCGCGCCGGAAACGCCGGCGGTCATGATGGTCCCCCTGGTCGCCGTCCTGGCCACCGTGACGCCCGTTGCCTGGTTCTCCTCACAGATCATGCCGGACATCTTCACCGGTCTTCTGGCGCTCGCCCTCGCCGCCCTGACGATGCCTCCGGCGTCCATGAGCCGGCTCGAGCGCGGCGGCCTGTGCCTGCTGACGGCCTGGATGATCGCCTTCCACCTGTCGCACATCTGGATCTCGGTCGCGCTCATCGGCGCGCTGCTGCCGGCCCGCTGGCTGATCTTCGGCGCCCCGCGCTGGCGAGACGCCGGCCGCGTCGCCGGCCCGCTGCTGCTGGCACTGGCGATGCTCTGCACTGCGAACCTGGCCGCCTTCCATCGCTTCTCGGTCTCGCCGTTCGGCAAGGTCTTCCTGTTCACCAGGATCGTCTATGACGGCCCCGGGCTCGCCACGCTCGACAGCGACTGCGCGAGCCGCCACTGGGCTGTCTGCCGGTTCCGCGGCGAGATGGGCCCCGACAAGCTCTATCCGACCTCCGACCATTTCCTCTGGCTTGATGAGGGGCCGCTGACGCAACTCGGCGGGGCCAAGCGGTTCGCCGGCGAGGCGGGACAGGTGGCGCAACTGGCGATCGAGGAGCATCCGCTCTGGCTCGCCGAGACCAGCCTGCGGAACTGGGGTCGGCAGTTCGTCATGTTCCGCTCCGGAGACGGCTTGCGGCCCTGGCCGATCGAAGTCGGCCGCTGGATTGCCCGGGACTTCCCGGCTCGCGAGTACCGCGCCTTCCTCGCATCCGAGCAGAACCGTGACGGCCTGACAGTGCCGGGTTGGATCGACACCCTCTACGCGGCCGGCTTCTGGATCGGCCTCGGCCTGACCGCCGCGATGTTCGTCTGGGCGGTCAGGGAGCGGCACCCGCTGGCGCTGCTGTGTGGCGCGCTGCTGCTGACCCTGCTGGTCAATGCCGCCGTCACCGGGGCGCTGTCGGGCCCCCACAACAGGTACCAGGACCGGGTGATCTGGCTCGCCCTGGTCGCACCCCTGCTGGTCGCCAGCCGCCAGTGCCTACGGGTCGGCGACCGTCTACTTCTCTCTTGACTCCTCTACGCCGCCAAGTGTAGTATATCAACTGTTCGGGTGTTGGCTTGCAACACTCTCGACACGAGGAAAGCATCTGTTTTGAACGTGAATCAGTCTGCAAACATCGAGAAGCCGGTCAGCGGCCCGGCGATTGCCGCGGCCTTGAACGTCCCGGGGCTCTCCGCTAAGGCGGGCCCGGCCGGCTCGGCGGCCCTGCTGGACGATTCGGAGACCGAGGGGAGTATCCTCGAGCCCATGCCCGCAAAGACCCAGGCCAGACACCGGCAGCGCGTGATGTCCAAGCCGCGCGGCTCGGACGCCGCCAAGGACGCGATCGGTGAGATCCACGCGGCCTACCGCCTGAAGCTCGGGCTCTACCTCGCGGAGTGCCGCAAGGCGGCCGATCTGTCGCAGGCGAAGCTGGCGAAGATGCTCGGCATCGCGGTGACGACGATGGCCAGCGCCGAGCAGGGCTACCGGAACCTGGCGCCCAGCCACTACGAGACCTTCGTCGCGGCGTGCGGCCTGGACCGGGAGGCGTTCGGCAAGTTCATGCTGCGCTACAGCAACCCGTGGGTGTACGCGCTGCTGTACGGCATCGATGCCGATCCTTCCCTCAAGAGCGAGATTCGGCGGCTGAACGCCGGCTGAAGCTGTAACGCCTCAGTAATATCGAGGTCTTGATGATGAAAGACGACCCCTCGGAGGTGGCGCAGCTTGCTGCGCAGTGGCTCCGGGACTACCGGCGTGACAACCGACTCTCGGCGACCGCAGCGGCCCGCGGCCTGCAAGTCTCGCGGCGAACAGTTCACGATATTGAACAAGGCGGCGTCGTGAAGCTGTCGCACATCGAGCGCATCGCGGAACTGATGGGGTCAGACGTTATCAGTCTGATTTACTTATACAAACCGCGGCCGCCTCACACAATGTAACTAGCGCGGTTGTAACTTTTTCTGCACAGTTTCGATTGACGGTAAGCGAGCGATGACCCTATCAGTGGCTGCGTCGGCAAAGGTGATCTTCACGCGCCCGCGGGTGTACCTGCCGATCGAAGTGCCCGGCGAACAGGGCACGTCGTCTCTCTACGAGTTGGCGTACATCGGCCGCCTACTGCTCGAAAGTGAAGAAAATACCAAGGGGGAGACAGTCTATAGTGCGCAACTTCTGAAAGGACGCTTATTCTGGTGGAAGCTAAACAAGAGCTCGTATCGGTTCCTGCTGAACGTAGAAAATACAGGGAAGAAGTGTCTAGGATGGACCCGGCCGGAGTAAAAGACGCCGGCACCGGCCAAGCGGTGCGAAAAGAATCCTACCGAACGAACTGGACGAGTCCAGAGTTCACGCGCGGGGAGCTAGACGAGATAGGCAACGCGCTGTACGGCGCGAAGTGGCAAGCGAACCTGTGCGCCGATCTCGGCATCACGCGCCGGCACATGAACTACGTCATGCGCGGCGGCCGCGACGTACCCCAGGACCCGGAACGGCGCTTGCAACTGCGCAAACTCTTGAAGGACCGGCTGGACGTGCTCTCGGATGCCGAGGCGGCGATGCGCAACCTGCGCGAAGGCGCCGAGCACCGGGAGATCCTCGCTATCGTGGGGCAGGCCTTGTTCGGGACCGGCTTCTGGCAGTCCAAGATCATCCTCTCGTACGACATCACGCAGCTTCAGATGAACGCCGTGATGCAGCGCAACACGGAAGCGCCGGCGCAGATGTGGACGAAGCTGCGCCGCGCAATCGCCGAGAAGCGCGCCGAGATCCGGGTTCTCATCCGGAACCTGGACGCCAAGTGACGCGGGACGTACGTGCTGTTGCCGTTCCGCCACGGCTACGGCCCGACGACGGGAGCGCAGGAAGTATTTTAGATCCCTTCGACAAATAGCTAATGGACGGTCCCGTTGGTCCGGCGGTATAACGATCTCGCGAGGCCGGGAACCTGATCCGAAAGCCTCCTAGTGCTAGGCTTTCCGGACGATGTGTGCAGATCCCCATGAGGACCGCGCTGTGACCGAAGCTGTCACAGCGCCAACATCTGCAGGCCCGCGAGCCCCGGCTATGTCGCCTTCTTCGCCGATTGGAGCGATCGCTCAAGCGCCGCCAGGCGATCAAGCAATATCTCCTGGTTGGCCGCGAACGACTCCATCTCTGCTTCGAGGGCGTGCAGGCGTTTGCTCACATCCTCCCGCTCTGTTTCTTCCCTACTGGCCTCTAAGCGAGCGATGATCTCCGCGGTCATCGTGCGGCCGTTGTGTTCGGCCTGCTCCTTGATGAAGGCACGCATATCGCCAGACAGGTTCAGGCTGAAGACAGACACTCGGGGCGAATCCAACTCACACTTGATGACGATTTAACGGTTGATCTATGGAGATCATGGGCATAATCTCCATAGAGACAGAGCGGAAGGAGTAGGGCCAGAGCCCCCATCACACAGAAAAGCCGGCCTAAGCATTTAGGGATGCTACGGCCGACTATCCGATCTTCGCGGTGACGGCAATCACCGAGACTCAGTGTTGCACCCTTTCTCACATGACAGGCCCCAACGTGGACGATCTTACCGCAAGTCTGCAGGCGATCAAGACTGAAATTACGTTACCGCCGAGTGTATCTCGTGAAAACGTCGGTATCGCCCTGCTTCCGATCAAGAAGCCCGAGCCCTCCGCTCTCGATATTCTCGAAGGCCATCTGCAGGTTCTGATCCGGCTGATGTCGGCGAGCGCCGATACCGTGCGATTCGTGTTGCCGCTCGCTATCGTCATGTCCTGCGCTGCGGAGCCTGGACGCGCGATGCGTGATGTCGTCGAGGATCTCGGCGTCACCATCCCGGAGGCAAAGCCGACCATCGTCGCGCTGATCGAGGCAGGGCTCCTCGAGACCGACGGCAAGCCCCGCGGCGACCGGACGATGATCGGCGCCAGCGCCGACTTCACACTGGCCTATGTGACGGCCGCGAAGCCCGAGGCGGACATCGCGACGATGCCGGCAGAGGGGGTTGCGTGATGCCCCGCGCTCCCGGCCAGACCCCGCGCACCGGCTGCGCGCCGGCGATGGGCCACTACTACGTTCCGACTCGTCTTTGCGACAAGACGCAACCCCGTCGCGTTATTTGGGTGGACCACGACAACCGTGAGTTGGATTACGAGTCCGACGACGGAACGCGCAGGAGTTCCAGCTTCCAGGCGTTCGCCGACTGGAAGTGGCGCTACGCCGCCGAGCTCGGGGTGCTTCCCGAACTGCAGGGTCTTGTCGGCGCCGGCGCCGAGCAGGCGCTCCTGGCGAACGCCATCAGCCTCGGGTGACTCCACGCGATCTCTAGCCGCATCGGGCCTGGCGGGATCACTCTCGCCGGGCCTGTTTGCTTTGGGTGTGTCATGTCTGACGTGGAGCGGGAGCAGCAAGCCTATCTGCTGCTGATCGACGGGTTGCGCGGTGGGTGCCGTGGCCCGGCTTCCAGGAGCGCCTGCGGGCCGCGATAGACTACATGGAGCGGCACCCGCCGCCGAGCCTCAACGCCGCTACGGCCTGAGCGTCACGCCTTCGCAGTAGGCCACCTTGCGGCCGTCGACCATCCTGTAGAGCCGCCGGCCCGCGGCGTCGGTGGTTACGACTCCCGCCTTCTCGAGAGACGCAACGAACGACCTCTCGCCGACCGCGCCGATGCTGGCGATGGACGGGTCCTCGTCGTTGTCCTCGGCTACCCGGGCCATGTGCGCGTCGAAGGACGCCTTGAGGCTGGCGATCGGGAGCGCCTGGCCGAAGGCAGGCTTCAGATGCTCAGTGAACCACTCGTGGAACCGATCCTGCTCGCCGAAGTAGCGCTTGGCCTCCCGCAGCATGGCTTCGGGCACGGCGTCGATGCCGGCCGGGTCGCGTAGGTAGCGGGACGCCTCCGTCATGAGCCGCTGCAGGATCGCCGGCCCCTCCTGCTCGATGATCCGCTCGGCGATCGTCCTGTCTGGATTCGCCACGGTCAAGCGGGCGTGGATCAGCCGGAAGCGCCGCACGATGGCGTTGTCGATCTGGTAGAAGCGCGGCAGGAAGTTGCAGGTGATGAGGAACGAGCCCTCGTAGTCGATCGAGCTCATGTTCTCGCGCATCCCGCGCGCCTTGATCTTGTCGCCGCCGGTGAGCGCCCGCAGCTGCGCCTCGTTCCACTTCTCGTTCTGCTGCAGTTCGGAGACCGACCAGTAGCGGTGGCCGCGGATCTCGTTCAGGCCCGTCTCGTGCTTGCCGCGGCCGCTCTCCATGAGGATGGCCCGGTCGAGCGCCACGGCGTAGTCGCCGAGCAGCGCCTGCATGACCTTGTCCAGAGTGCCCTTGCCGTTGCCGCCCGGCCCGTAGATGACAAGCATGATGTGCGACAGGGGGCGGCCGGTCAGGGTGTAGCCGAGATACAGCCAGAGCCAGTCCCAGGTCGCGGTGTCGCCGCAGGCCAGGCTGAGCAGCAGGTTGTCGAACATCGGGCAGGCGCCGGCGGCAGGCGCCTTCCGGGTCGAGCGCGTGTCGAGCAGGCGGCACTGAGCGTCGCTGCTCAGGCGCGTGAGCGTGGTCAGGTCATAGGCCCCGTCCGGAGTCTGGATGAAGCCGCGGTCCTGGTTGATGTCGTCGACCGAGTAGGCCAGCCGGAAGCGGAGCGCGCTTTCGATGTTCGCGGTATGCCGGTTCGACAAGCCCTTGAGTTTCTTGCTCTCGGGCCATAGCTGGCCGACCCCCACGACGTATCGGGCGTTCAAGCTCTCGCACCACTGCATGACCTGGGCGTTCGACATCTTGCTCAGGCGCCATCCGGCCTTCACGCCGCCCCATGTCATCCACATATCGCGCTCGACGATATGCAATGCGACGTTGCGCATGTGCTTCTCGGCGTGGTCCGCGAACATCAGGTCCGAGTCCTCGATATGGACTAGGCCCGGCGTCCGCTCCTCGATGATGACCTCGCGACCGGCGTCGGAGGCGCGCGGGATCGGCGGGGCGTCTACGCTCACGGTCATGCCAAGCGCGCGGGCTTCCTCTATCGTGTCGAGCTCGTCGGCGAACTCGCTCTCGATCTCGTCGGCATGGATGCGGATCCACTCATCGCGCAGGCCGGTGTTGCCGAGCTCCATCGCGCGCCTGACCAGGGCCTCCCAGCATGGGATGTGCTCGGCCGGGCTTTTCGAGAAATTGTTCTCCCAGCGCTGCTTCTCGTCCGCATAGGACGTGCCCTTGCCAGACCCGGCCCAGCGGCTCGCCCAGCCGACGGCGGCCTCTACGACCTGCGCCTCCATCATGTCCGACAGATCGCCGTCGGCTTCCAGCGCCCGCAGGCAGCCGGCGACCGCGCGCATTATCCACACGTACTCGTCATACTCGGTGCGGCTGTCGTGCGGCATGGCGTCGAGCAGCGCTACCAGGTCGCGGTAGTTCTTGGGCGCTAGCTCGAGGCGCGTGAAGGTCTTGTCGCCGACGCCGTGCGAGCCCGCGGTCAGCGTCTTGTTGTCGAAGACGACATGGCACGCGGTCAGCTTCTCGACGATGGCAGATACGACGCGCTCGAGGTCCTCGCGGCTTTTGACCACCGGGAACGACTCGTCTCCGACGGCTGGCGCGGGTTGCCTGATGCCCGGCCGGTCGTGCAGATACCAGCTGATCGAACTGCCGTTGTTGAAGACGTGGCGTCCGCCGATCACGGCCTGCTGGCCGCGCGACAGGAGCTCGATCTTGCCGCGGCGAACCGGGCCGTCGGCACTCTTGCTGAACATCTTCAGCACGGCTTTCGGGCCGGGGTCCTGATCGGCCGGCATCCGGATGGCGACGCCGGCGCGGCCGGGCCGCGTCTCCCGAACCCATATCCGAGTCAGCCCGAGAGCCTCACACACGACCTGCAGCGCCGTGCTGCTGATGAAGTGGGCGACCCGCCAGTCGGCTGACCCGGGCTGCGGCCCAGGCTCAGTGTCGAAGTCGAGGAACACGTATTGCCACGCGCCAGACGCGGCGCCGAGCACCAGGCCGACATTGCTCCCGGCGCGGTCGGCTCTGGCCATCTCCTCGGGCGACAGGGCGCTCCCGCCGCGCCAGTCCTTCAGTCGCACCCACATCCCGCTCGCCGTCAGCCGGGCCGGCGCCTTGCCGGGGCTGAGATCCGGGTGGACGTTGAAAGGCATGCACGGGATGAGTAGCGGACCTGGGAAGCCGGCCTGTTCCGCGCACGCGATATAGCCCCCGCTCGGCACGGGCTCCATGACTTCGATATCCGACACGGATCAGTCTTTCACGTAGCGGTAGCTGGCAGACGCATCGACAGCGACAGGGAGCTTGGCTTCCCAGGGATCGGCGATCGTCATCTGGCCGATGACGAAGTCCTTGGCGGATTGCACGGTCGGGTAGAGGCTCCGCGACAGTTTGCAGATCACCTCGTCATGGACCGAGAGAACGGGGGAGCCACCAGCCGCGTCGATACGGACCTTGGCCGCAGCCATCTTGTCCCGGGCCAGAGCCTGCGTCGGGTTCTCGCAGAGGATCCCGTGCCATGCGATCTGGCCGCGCGACCACCGCCCCTCGAATTGCGACGAGTAGGTGATCGCGTCCTTGAGCCCCCACGGGGTCTCCTGCTGGATGATCTCGGGGTACCAGTAGAACAGCGCGGTGCCTGACGGCAGGCGCATCACCAGCGCCCGCGGGCCTCGGACGAACCACAAGCCGGGCCGCACCTCAAAGCGCGGGCCGGGTTCGGAACGCATGCAGGCCATCGCCTGATCGCGCAGCCGATACCAGTACTTGACGATGTTCGGCCGCTTCTCGCGCCACGTCCCGACGATCTCGGCCGCCTTCTCGTCCGGAACCTTCACGCGATAGATGCGCGCGAAGGCCTGGAAGGCGCCGGCCCCGCCACCGAATCCGCAGTTGTGGACGAGGCGCCCCTGGCAGACGAAGCGGTTGCGCGGCCCAGCGTGCAGGATGTCGTAGACCGGGCGCTCGCCCGCGGTCTCGGCCGCTTTCGGCGAACCGAACCGGATGCGCTGCGCCGGGGCGTGGATGCGCTCCCCGATCCGCATCAGATGCTCGAGTGGCCTGGCCGCGCCGGTCCAGTCATCTGGAAACACGAGATGGTCAGGCGTCGCGGTGAGACCGTCGTAGGTGACACACTCGCGGACGCCCTTGTAGACAATACCCTTGTGGTCTACGAACTGCTCGCCGTCGAAGACCCGCATGCGGCGAGTGACGAGTTCGATAGGCACCTTGCCCTGATCGGTCAGGACCATCTCGCCCTCAGCGATGCACGCGAGCTCTGAAACCTTACCCCATTGGCGGCGCGGATCGTCCTTGTCGATCTCGGAGGGATGTACCCCTGCGATGTCGGCCGCGGCCAGGATGTAGAGGTCGGGCCCGGCCCGCAGCGGCTTGCCCTTGGCGTCGTAGCAGACGATCGTGTCGTAGTCGCGGAAGGCCTGCAGAACCTTCTCCTCGCCCGCGCACCAAGCGTTCACCCGGAGCTCGATCTGCGCGTAGTCGCCGCGGGCCAGCCACATGCCTGCCTCGTCGCCCGACGTGAACACGGGGCGGCAGCACTCGGAGGCCACCACCATAGGGGCGCCGTGCTTCTCCTGGATCTGCTGGTACTCGGCGCCGTTGAGGATGTCCTCAATCGCCGCGTCGATCGTCTTGATCGTTCCGCCTCGCGTCAGATTCTGAAGTTGAGCCCCGACAGATGAGAATCGTCCCGTACTAGGAGCGCCGCAGTACATCAGCGAGCCGCGCAGCCGGCCGTCCCGGTTCATGCGGTTCATGATCGCCTTGAACTTGGCGGTCGAGCTCTTGCCGCCCTCCTTGCGCATGATGATCGCCTCGCGCACGAGGTCCGAGGTCTCCTCGGATTGCAGCATCTCCTCGACGACGGCCTTGCCGACGCTCTTGATCTCCGGGTAGCCGTTGGCGATCAGCCACGCCTTGATCTTCGCGTGGTTGCTGACCTTGGGGACGCAGCCGCAGTCTCGCTTGCAGGCGGCAACGTCCAGGCACTTGTCGGTCGCCTGGCACGTCGCCCGCTTCAGACGCTCGTTCACGTCCTGCTCGGCGCCGACCACGAAGAAGGCGAGCCGGGTCACCAGCGCCGAGTCGACCGGGACGCCCCGGTCGTTCATGCGCTCCGTGGTCATCCAGACCTGCTTCTCGAAGGCGCTGAGCGGTGGAAGCTGCCGGTGCAGTTCGCGCTCGACGCGCACGTCCTGCTCGCAGTATCGGGCGAGGCGCTCGATCTCGGCTGGCGTCTCGTGCCATTGCCAGACCCCGTGGGAGTCCAGTTCGCGCGGCGCGCACATGCGGCGCATCAGCGTCGAGCCTTCGTCGTCCTTCTTCTCCCGCAGTCGCAGGGCGACCGAGGCGCCGTCGAGCGACCGCGGCAGGCCCATGCGCGCCGAGCGGGCGGCCGTGCAATCCCAGCGGTTCAGGTCACGGACGGCCCGGAGGACCTCCGCGTCCAGGAACTTCTGCGGCCGCAGCGGGCAGGTGGTTTCCTGGACGCGCTCGAAGCTCGCGTTGTGGGCGCCGATGGCGACTGCGGGGTCGAGGAAGGCTTCGCGGAGTTCCCGCGGCATGGGCTCGCCGGCGATGACCTGCCAAGTGGTGATCGGACCCTCGTCGATCGCCCAGGACATGAGGATGACCTGCGTGTCCGGGCTCTCGGCATAGACGTACTGGCCAGTGGCCCGGAGATCGACCGGGCTGCGGGTCTCGATGTCGTGGTGCAGGACCGAGTCGGCCATCAGAGGAACGAGCTCCCCGTACCGGAGCGGCTGCGTGTCAGCCCTTCCGAGCCGCCCAGCGAGTCGCCGTAGCCGGTCGCGCAGGCACGCTTGAAGCAATCTTCGCACTGGCGGGTACGCACCAGGTCTTCGCTGAAGAACTGGCGGCCGCAGTTACCCAGGCAGGTCCGGAAGCCGGACTTGGGGGCCCGGCTGCCAAGCAACTGCACGCGCATGAGGTAGGCGTGGCGGATGCGGATGTCGTCGGTCGAGAAGGTGCCGCCAAGCGCCTCGGCGATCGCCTTCCAGAAGCGCCCCTTCTGGTTGCGCATCTCGAGGATGACCTTGTCCTGCTCCTGGGTGAAGTCCCGCATGGTCTGGATGGCCGCCACTTCGGCCGCAGGCAGGCCCACCCGCTCCGCGATGCGCTGCTCGCTCCATCCGTGCCCGCGCAGCCGGAACACCGTCTCCTTGATCGACTCGTTCCGCAGAAACGCTCTCGAGAGCCGGACGCTAGACAATCTGCGCACTCCAAGGATCGACAGCAGCCGAGGCTCTCTAGCCGCCGCGGGAAAATCAATCGTGCCGTGCAATAATCGGCGGCTCTCTCCGAGACGATTGCATAGAGGCGCACACTCAGCCGCTCGTTACAGCGGCCCGGCAGAGATGGGGACCGTCTATCACTTGTTCCACGGGGCCCGCTATGCTAATCGTCGGCTGCGATCCAGGACTGAAAGGCGCCATCGCGCTGCTCGACGGGACCGCCGTGATTGATGTCGTGGATATGCCGATCCACGAGAACGCCGTGAAGGGCAAGCTGGTCGTGACAGACAGTGGCGACATCGATCGGCGGGAGAAGATCGTCAGGCATGTGGACATCGCGGGCGTCGCCGAGATCCTGCGGTTGTGGCGGCTGCTGGGCGCCGAGATCATGTGGACCGAGCTTGTCGGTTCCCGGCCCGAGGACGGCACGGCCAGTGCCTTCAAGTTCGGCAAGAGCGCCGGGGCCGTCGTCGGTGCAGGGTTCGGAGCCGGGCTGACCGTCCGGGAAGTGGCGCCGGCGACGTGGAAGAGGCGCATGAACCTGACCTTCGACAAGAAGACATCGCTCGAGATGGCGAGGAGCCTGTTCCCGGCCAGCCTCGACCGCTTCAAGCTGCAGAAGCACGACGGCCGGGCCGAGGCGGCGCTGATCGGCGTCTACGGCTTGCGGTTCGGCGCATGAGCGGGGGCCACCCTCTCGGCGCCGAGGTCAGCGCCGTCGGCCTTAGCTACCTGATGCTCGACAGCTTTCCAGACTCGAAAGGAGTGACCGTGTTCAGGATCAGTTGGTGGGATTCCACGTCTCGCCAGTACGTGCCGATGAAGACCACCTATTCGGGCTTCGAGATCGCCAGCTTCGTCAGCCTCATCAGCATCGAAGCGATCAGCCCCTACCTGTTCGGCGTACTCGGGCTCGGCGAGGCACCGACCGCCATCCCGTCCAGCATCCACTAGCCGCCATGCACCCGGATCTGATGCCGTTCCAGGTGACTGGGGCGAGGTTTCTGGCCGACCGCAAAGCCGCCCTGCTCTGCGATGAGATGGGCGTTGGAAAAACGTGTGCGTGGATCGCGGCGAGCGATGAGGTCGGCGCGAAGAACGTCCTGGTCATGGCGCCCGGCATCGCGCGGGTGAACTGGGTGCGCGAGTACGAGAGATGGCAGACAAAGAGCCGCGACGTGGCCGCGATCGTCGACCCGCGCCTGCTGCCGGACACCGATGTCGTGGTGGCCCCGTACCACCTGCTGCGCAACGAGCGCGTGTTGAAATATCTATACGGAAGGCGGTGGGATGCTCTCATTCTAGACGAGGCCCACGCGCTCAAGAACCCCGCGACTCTCACAAGCCGGGCCGTACTCGGGGTCAAGGACTGCGACGGCAAGAGTGGCCTTGTCGCCCGGGCGCGTCAGACTTGGGCGGGCTCTGGAACGATCACGCCGAACAACGTCTCCGAGCTCTGGACGCATTGCAACGCCCTGTTCCCCGACGTGGCTCAGGGCCGATCGTACAAGCGGTGGGTCTCCGACTACTGCATCACCCGTCGGAACAGCGACAAGATCCTCTGCAACAACGACAAGACGACGCCGGGGCTGGCGACGCTGCTGCGGCCCCACGTTCTGCGGCGCCTGGCCAAGGACGTGTTGAAGGACCTGCCGCCGTTGCGCTTCTCGCAGGTGCCGGTCATGCCCGACAAGCTGCCCGAGCAGTCGTCCGAGCTTCGCGAGACCGCGGCGGTTGTCGCCGGCGCGATGGCGGCTCTCGAGCGCGGCGCGTCATCCGAGGCGCAGGCCGCACTGCAGGCCATGAACTCCATCAATCTCGCCTCGCTCCGGAAGTGGACCGGGATCGCGAAAGCGCCGGCGATCGGCGAGTACCTCGCCTACGAACTGAACAACGGGCTCGATAAGGTGCTGGTGTTCGCCTACCACCAGGAGCCGATCGAGATCATCGCGGGCATGCTGCCGGACTCGGCCTACATCCACGGCGGCGTCACCAACCAGGCCAAGCGGCAGCGGGTCCTCGACGGCTTCCAAGGCCTCATACCCGGCTACAACGTCCGGGCTCTCGTGGTCAGCATCGAGATCGCAAACGCCGCGCTGACGCTGACCGCGGCGAACAACGTCGTCTTTGCCGAGAGCGAGTGGGTGCCGAAGAACTTGGAGCAGGCGATCAAGCGGTGCCACCGCAAGGGCCAGACGCGCCCGGTGACCGCCCGGCTGTTCTCTCTGGCCGGCAGCGTCGACGAGACGATCAATCGTGTGCTGGTCCGCAAGCTCAAGCAGACCATGACGTTCAACGAATCGCTGGTCTCCTCGTGAACACGATTGCATTTCCAAGGCCGAAACGGGTAAGTGACCGTCTACCGCTGTGAGCACGGCCAGAGGGCCTACCACAAGCAGTTAGAGGAACCTGATGTCCATATCAATCCAGATCAGCGTCTCGGGCGATACCCTTCCGGCTGTCCGCAGGGACCTCGCCGGTCTTCTGCAGGGCCTGAGCGGAACGTCACAAGTCGCGCCGTTGCCGAGCCTCATGCCGTCGATCTCGCAGGTCGCCGACCGCGCGGATCAGCTGACAGACCGGGCGATCGACCAGATCAGGCACGACTGGACGCCAAGCACGCCGGTCAGCGATGTCCGGACACGCGAGCCCGAAGCCCCGCAGCCGATCACGGCCCCGATCGTTTCGACGGGCCCGACCCCGCAGCAGAGCGCGCAGGAACTCCTGCTCGGCGAGACCCGCGCCCGCCGTGGCGCCGGCCGCAAGCCGAAGGTGACCGAAGTCGAGAAGGCGCAGCAGCACGTCGCCGCGGCGCAGGAGAACCCGAGCGTCGCCAGGCGGCTCGATCCGGTTGTCGTCGATGGTCAGACCCTGGACGAACTGCTCGGCACCAGCCTGACGGACGAACCCGTCGTCTCCGCAGCGCCGGAACTGCCGCACGAACCCGTCGCCAGCCCGTCGCAGGACGACGCACCGGGCGCCTTCGACCAGCAGGTTGCAGCGCTGGATGCCCTGGCCGAGGCCCACGCCGCCGGCAAGCCGCTTCCCTCCGTGCCGGTTGCCGAGCCCGTCGTCGCGGCCCCCGTCGTCGCGGCCCCCGTCGTCGCGGCCCCCGTCGTCGCGGCCCCCGTCGTCGCAGCGCCGGTAGTCGCGGCCCCGGTCATCGCCGAGCCGACCGCGGCCACGACCGCAGAGGACGACGAAGTCGCCGCCATGCTGGCCGAACTCGGCGGGGCGCCGGCCGCCGCCGTTCAGGAGACCTACTCGGCGCACGCCAAGGCCGAGCTCAACAAGCTGGTCGCCGAGCGCGTCATGAAGACCTGGAAGGACCCGAGCGGCAACGCCCGGCCGCCTCTCGGCCACACATGGCTCGCCGCGCTGGTGAGCCGCTCGAAGGCGTCGTCGCTGTCCGGCGTGACCGAGGACGAGATGCGCGCCGCGCTGGTCAAGGCTGACGCCGGCTTGGCGCTCTGAGGTCGATATGGCCAAGGCGCCCCCTGACGACGACAACACCATGTTCGTGGCCAAGGGGCACCTGCCTGACGGCACCCCCTATCACGACATGGGATCCTGGGATGGCATCTCGTCGGCGCTCCTGCAAGCGATCGACGGGAAAGTCGAGAAGGCGCCGTACCGGGTGATCGAGGACTTCCTGAACACCGCCCGGTGCAACGGCCTTGTCGTGATTGCGAACGCCAGGGTCAGCATCTCAATCGAGCCCATGCGATGACCGACGACATCAACCACGCGGCCCGGGCGCACTCCGAGCTTGCAGCCAGCGCGACCGAACGCTGGTGGGAGTGCTCCCGCAGCGTCGCGGCCAGCCGCAGCCAGCCGGACTCGACAAGCAGCTACGCCGAGATCGGCACGGCGGCCCATGAGCTCGCGAACATCTGTCTCGAGAGCGGCCAGGACGCCATCGAGTACGTCGGCCGCACGGTTCACGGCATGGAGATGACCGACGAGTTCGCCGAGCCCGTGCAGGTCTATCTCGACGAGTGCCGCCGCTACGTCGCGGACGGCTGGTCCTACTGGATCGAGCAGCGTGTCAGTCTCGAGGCGCTCAACCCGCCGTCGCCGATGTTCGGGACGAGCGACTTCTCGGCCTTCCACGCCGAGAGCGGCCTGCTGGTGATCGTGGATTACAAGCACGGTCAGGGCGTCGGCAAGGAAGCGGCCGGTAACAAGCAGCTGCTCTATTACGCGCTCGGCGTCTACCTGACGCTGCTGCACGGCTGCGCCGTCAAGCGCGTCCGCATGACGATCGTGCAGCCGCGCTTGTTCGGAAGCCGGCCGATCAAGACGGACGAGATCGACTTCGCCGATCTGATGGCGTGGTCGGTCGACCTGATGGAGCGCGCCAGGGCGACGCTCGATCCAGCCGCGCAGTTCAACCCGGGTCCGTGGTGCCGGTTCTGCAAGGCCGCCCCGTGCCCCGGCCAAGCGAAGGCGAGCATGGCGCTCGCCGAGATCGAGTTCGACGACTACGTCACCAAGCCGGCGCACCTGCCGGAACTGCCGAACGTCGAGGCCCTGACGCCCGAGCAACTCGGCCTGATCCTCAACGGGTCGGCGATGCTTGAAGGGTTCCTGGGCGCCGTCGAGAAGCGGGCCCGGTTCTTCATCGAGCAGGGAGTCGAAGTCCCTGGCTGGATGTTGAGCCCGACCGAGTCCCGGCAGAAGTGGGTCGAGGTCGATCAGGCCGCCCTCGTCCAGGTTCTGACGCTGCTGAGCGGCGTCGAGGACGCAAGAGAGTTTGTCACCATGAGCGTCAAGAGCCCCGCGCAAGTCCGCGGCGTCCTCAAGGCGCACATCAGATCGGCGGAAGGCGTCACCGCGAAGGAAGCGGAAGCCAAGGCGCGATCCGTCCTGCAGCCCCTGATCCAGGACTCGTCAGGCGGCACCAAGCTCGTTCCGAAGTCCGAGTTGCTACCCGCCGCCAGCGTGCGCGGCGACGAGTTCGATCAGTACCTTCTCGACACCGTTTCTTCGTAACCAGAGGACCTTATGGCCACCGCACTTCACACCCCCAAGCTGCTTCTCATGTACCCGACCGTCTTCACGCCGAGGATGGGTAAGGACGCGAAGCCCGGCGACAAGCCGAAGTACTCCTGCACCGGCCTGATCCTGCCGAAGGACCGCATGGCCGCCGACGATCAGGCGCGTCTCGCCGCGATCAAGAAGGCGTGCTTCGATCTCGCCTGCGAGAAGATCGGCCGCGACAAGGCCGTCGCGCTGCTCAGGGACCGCAAGCTGAAGCTCGGCTTCCGTGACGACATCGTGTCCAAGGGGTACCCCGAGGACTTCGTCGAGTGGATCCAGCCCTGGACCTTCAACCCGCCCGGCGTCGTCGGCCCGTACAAGGACCCGTCGACCGGCAAGGCCGTCCGCATCACCGACCCCAAGGACCTGTTCAGCGGCTGCTGGGGCCGCATGAGCGTCGTGCCCTTCTACTACGACCGCGAGGGCAACAAGGGCGTCGGCATGTTCCTCAACAACATCATGAAGACGCTGCCGCCCGAGGGCTTCTCCGAGACCAGGCTCGCCGGTCAGCGCTCGGCCGAAGACGACTTCGAGGGAACCGAGGATCTGGCGCTGCCTCCGGAGGCCAGCCTCTCGGACGTGCCGACCGCAGCGGCCGGTTCGTCGATCGCCGGCGGTGACTCGGCCGCCGAACTGGCCGCGCTGCTCGGCTGATCTTCACCCTCTGCATGCGACGGGCCGAGAGGCTCGTCGCGTAAAGGACCCCATTGATGACTTCCGTTGTCTGGCTGGCGGTTTTCGTGAGCATCGTGTTCGTGAACGCCAACGCACTCGGCTACGCGGCGGCTTATCCGCAGAGCAGCACGGCGCGGCCTCGCAACATCCTGACAAGCTACGCGGCTTGGCTGGTGTTCTTCGCCGCAGCGGTCTTCAAGTCGATATCGGTCGCTGAGGTGATATCGGCATCGGCCGTCCCCGTCGCCATTCTGGTGGCCTACCTCCTGATCGAACTCTCCGTAATCATCATCGTCTCGTACCGCGGCCACGCGCAGCGCGCCAAGGACCTCACACATGGTTGAGCCCAACACTCTCGCTGGCCCCATCGGCGACAACAGCGGCGAGAACCCGGCCGAGCATCTTACGGGCGACGCCGTCGATCGCCTGCGCGGCATCATCGAGCGGATCGAGAGGCTAGAGGAGGAGCGCAAGGCGCTCGCCGGCGACATCAAGGACATCTTCAACGAGGCCAAGTCGGCCGGCTTCGACGTGAAGGCCGTCCGCGAGATCATCCGGCTCCGCAAGCAGGAGCCTGGGGATGTCGAGGAGCATCGCACCCTGGTCGATCTGTACAAGCGCGAACTTGGGATGTAAGCGATGAAGCGCATCATCATCGTTGCCGCGGCCTGCGCGGCACTCGCTGGCTGCAACAAGTATGGCGTCGGCTCGGGCGTCTCCCGCCTCATGGGCAACTGGGTACAAGTCAATCTGCCGTATGGCTGCACGGCCAAGCAGATCGCGGCTGAAGAGCGGGGCGGCGTCGCGGTGCTCTGCGAAGACGGCAGGGTGTTTCACTGATGAGCACGTTCAAGGCAGGCGATCGAGTTCGGTGCATCCACGGATACCTCGATCTCGCGACAGGACAGACCTACACCGTAGTAGATGTCAGAGACCCTAGCGACGGTCCCTCGGCGATCTTGCAACTCCGGGATGTTGCGGGCGGCCACTTCGCGCGCCGCTTCGAGCTGGTCCAGAAAAAGCCCACTACGCCCACCGCTACAGGACCCACACAGGCCCAGCTCGATGCATTCCTGAACTACGCACGGGCAATCCTGAACGCTCCCGGCGATGAGCCGTCTGACAATGCCGCGAGATCCGCTATCGACGCCGCGGTCTCCCTTCTCGGTTACCGCATTGAGAGCCGCCTGGAGATCGTGCGGGCGTGAGCCACGCGCCTACCATCCACCCTGGTGAGATCCTGCGCGATGAGTTCCTCATCCCGAAAGGTCTCACCGATGCCGCGCTCGCCGAGCAAATGGGCGCGGCGCCGGGTGTCGTGTCCGATCTGGTCGATGGCAAGATCGCCGTGACCGTGGATCTGGCCGTGGCGCTTGGGCGTGTGCTCGGCACGACGGCGGGGTTCTGGCTGAGGCTGCAGGCGTTTTACGAGCAGGACGTGGGATGAGTGAGCGGCCGTCCTGGGTCCCGCGCGCCCTGCGCGAGGAGGACGCCGCATACTACCTGTCGCTGTCACCCAGCACATTCAGGTCTGAGGTGGCGGTCGGTCGTATACCGGCGCCTATCCGTCTCACCGTGGGTCGGCAGGCGTGGCTACGGGACGACCTAGATGCCTATTTGGACCGCTTGTCGGGCAAGACCACAGTGGAGAAGAATGACGGCTCCGAGTGGATGAAGGCCGTGAACCGGAATGGGGTCCGTGGAACTCGCGTTCGTTGACGTGGTTCGTGCCAAGGGGCGCGTATATCACTATTATCGCAGGGGTAAGGTCCGCCACCGGCTACCGGGGAATCCCGGCACCCGGGAGTTCAACCGGGCATACGAGGAGATCCACGGCGGCTACGAGGCGCGGCAGAAGCTGCTGCGGGAAGGCGACAGCATCCTGCCCGGCTCCTTGGCCGCCGTCATCCGGGACTACCGGAAGAGCCCGAAGTGGGGCGAGCTGAAGCCCTCGACGCAGGTCGATTACGAGAAAGCCCTGCGGCCGCTGGCCGCCGAATACGGCGAACTACCAGTGGCCACACTCCCCCGGCAGTTCGTCTTCGCCCTCCGCGACTCCTACGCCTACAAGGATGGCAAGAACCCGAGCGATCCTCCGATCCCGACGCCGCGTCGGGCGAACCGCATGGTCACCGTCCTGTCGATCCTGCTCTCCTATGCCAAGAACCGCGGCCTGTGCGCCGAGAACCAGGCTCTCCGCCCGGAGCGGCTGAAGACGCAGCGTGGCGCCTACCGGGCATGGACCGACGAAGAGCTCGAGACCTTTCTGGCAGCGCCTACCACGCCGGCCCAGCTGCGGCTCGCGGCCGTCCTGGGTTTCGGAACCGGGCAGCGCGGCGGTGACCTGATCGCCATGACCTGGGCCGCATATGATGGCTCGGCGATCGAGGTGATCCAGCAGAAGACGGAGGCCAAGGTCTGGATCCCGGTGCATGGCCGGACGAAGGAAGCGCTGGATGCGGCGCCGCGCACCGCGGTCACGATCCTGACCCGGCCGGATGGGCGTCCTTGGCAGATCGACCATTTCCGCCACGCGATGGGCGACGCGATCAAGGCGGCCGGGCTGAAGGGCTGCGTGATGCACGGGCTGCGCGCGACGGCGGCGACATGGCTAGCCGAAGCGGGCTGCTCTGAGCGCGAGATCATGGCGATTACCGGCCATACGACGACGGCGATGGTCAGCACCTATGTCCGGATGGCCGAACAGAAGGTGAGAGCACAGGGCGCCGTTGCCAAACTCGAGGCCCACCGCAAGAACGGCCGGCGAACGGAGAGTGCCAAACCGATTTCCGCCTAGTGCCAAACTCTCTTCCGGCTCCGACTCATTAGCCGCTTAAGTCGTTGTTTTTATTAGGGCCGATGGTAGCGGCGGACGGATTTGAACCGCCGACCAAGGGATTATGATTCCCCTGCTCTACCGCTGAGCTACGCCGCCATCATCCGCTTGCGCCGGGAGCCGTGGGATACTGGCTGCGTCCGGGCAAGTCAACCGAGGCGCAGGGGGCTGCCTTGCGAGGCGAGGCGCCCGTCTCCAGCCGCCCGTCTCCAGCCGCCCGTCTCCAGCAGCCAGTCTCCAGCAGCCAGTCTCCAGCAGCCCGGCGCCGGCCTTTGGGGCGGCCGGCGAGGCTGGTAGCCTGGGTCGGATGCATGCCGACCTGCTGACCTTCATCGCCGCCCTGCGCCACTGGCTCGACTGGGCGCCGGCGCCGCTGGCCTCGGCGATCGTGCTGCTGATCGTCGCCCTGGTCGCGCTGGTGGCCAGCCGGCTGCTGACCAACCTGTTCCTGCGCTTCCCCGGCGAGCGCGGCGCCTTTGTCCGCCAGCTCGTCAAGGGCATGCGCCGGCCGGCCAGGGGCTTCATCGTCATCACCGCCATGGGCCTGGCACTGCCGGCCGCCGGGCTGCCCTATGCCTGGTTCGCGGCGATCGGCCAGGGGCTGCTGGTCATCCTGGTGCTGTTCATCGGCTGGGGTGCGGCCAACGCCGTCCACATCCTGGCCGACGGCTACCTGTCGCGCCTCAAGATGGGCGAGGAGGACAACCTCACCGCCCGCAAGCACATCACCCAGGTGCGCATCCTGCGCCGGGCCCTCGACAGCCTGATCTTCGTTGTCTCGATCTCGGCGGCCCTGATGACCTTCGAGCCGGTGCGGCAGTACGGGGTGAGCCTGTTCGCGTCGGCAGGTGCGGCCTCGCTCGTCGTGGGCCTCGCCGCGCGTCCGCTGCTGACCAACCTGATCGCCGGCATGCAGATCGCCATCACCCAGCCGATCCGCATGGAGGACGCGGTGGTGGTCGAAGGCGAGTGGGGCTGGATCGAGGAGATCACCTCGACCTACGTCGTCGTCCGGCTATGGGACTGGCGACGGATGATCCTGCCGATTTCCTATTTCCTGGAGAAGCCGTTCCAGAACTGGACGCACAACTCGGCGTCGCTGATCGGCTCCGTCTTCTTCCATCTCGACTATCGCGCACCGGTCGAGCGGCTGCGCACGAAGCTGTCCGAGATTGTCGAGGACAGTCCGCTGTGGGACGGCAAGGTGGTCAACCTGCAGGTCTCGGACACCACCGAACACACGATCGAGATCCGGCTGCTGGTCAGCGCGCGCAACGCGCCGCAAACCTGGGACCTGCGCTGCGAAGTGCGCGAGAAGATGCTGCGCTTCCTGCGCGACGAGTGCCCCGACGCGTTTCCCCAGACGCAGGTACGGTTGCGCGGCCGGGACGGGAACAAACCACGCGACGCGCCGGGCCCGACACCCCGGCCCGGCCCTGCAGCGCCCGCCTCCTGAGACGGACGCCTGGTCAGGCGACAATGTCTGGCCGGGCGCCGATGGCCGCAGCGGCCTGCGCCGGATCAGCCTTGCGCCCGCGGCGCCGGGCCCGGGCGGACCGGCGTTCCGCCCGCGCGACAGTTTAGACGGAGCTGAGTTCGCCCTGGGAAGCCGGATCCTCCGGAGCGGCGCGCTCGGCGGGAGCTGCGCGCTCGGCGGGTGCGGCACGCTCGGCGGGTGCGGCACGCTCGGCGCGCGGCCGGCGCGTGCGACCCTCGCCGCGCGCGGCGCGTTCGGGAGCGGGACGCTGCTCGCCGGCAGGCGAGCCGGTCGCCGGCACCGACGCCGGCGAGGTGGGCTCGGGCGTCGGGCCGAGCCGGTCGGACTCGATCGACGGGGCACCGGCGGTGACCACTTCCGGCGGCCTGCTTTCGACCACCGGCCCGGCACCGACACCCGCCTCGGACGGCACCGGGGCGCCGGACCGTTCGCCGCGTTCAGACTGGACGCGCTCCTGGCCGCGATCATGCTGGGCCCGCTCGCCGGCCGCACGGTCATGACCCTGGCGCTCCTGACCCTGGCGATCCTGACCCTGGCGGGCCTGGCCCTGCCTGTCGGAAGACTGCCGATCCTGCCACTGGCGCTCAGGCCCCTGGCGATCGAAGGGCTGGCGGTCCTGATACTGGCGCTCAGAGCTTTGGCGGTCGGAGTTTTGGCGCTCGGAATACTGGCGGTCAGAGTACTGCCGCTCGGCGCCGGACTGCGCCAGACCGGGGCCGGCGACGAGCGGATCCTCGGCGTTCCGGTCGTCGGCGTCCGGGTCGTCGGACGGACGGCCACGATTCTGCATCGCGTTGTTATGGCCAGGCTGGTTCTGCTGCGCAGCCTGCGTCATCGCATTAACAATCCGGAAATAATGTTCGGCGTGCTGGAAGTAGCCCTCGGCCATCACCCTGTCGCCGGAACTGGTCGCGTCACGTCCGAGCTGCAGATACTTCTCGAAGAGCTGCTGCGCCGTGCCACGGATGCGCAGGTCAGGGCCGCTGCTGTCGAAAACGTGGTTCCGGTTGAGAGGAATCTGTCCGTTGTGATGTCGAATTGGACCTCCTCCGCCTCCAGAACCCGGACGGTGGTTACGGCCCCGCATACGTTTCATGTTCATCAGTCTGTCGCAGCACTTTCCTGATTTGCCGAGCCCGGCTCCGGCCGGGACGCTGGGCGTCCCCGCCCGCTTCCTGTCGTCTCAAGCCTACGAACCACCGTCGGACGAAGGCCAGGCGTCAATCACGCGGCAAACCCGCCGGATCTCGCACCGCCTGATTCGGCCACGCCGCACTGGAACCCCACCCTGGCGGATCGTCGATGATGGATCGTCGATCCGGGCACCACACTTCGTCCGTTGGTCGTAGACTCGACACTTCGGAGCGCGTGCGGAGCGGTCCGGCCAGCCTGGCCGCGTTCGCGCGGGGCACCCTAGCCGGGCTCCGCGCTGATGCCAAATGGTTTTCACGACGCGCGCGATCCTTGGCCGGGTTCACTCAGGCCAGGCCAAACGCCGCCGCACGCGGAATGCCGCTCAAATCGTGACGGGCACCAAGCCAGTCAAGCCCGGCCGCCTCGCCGGCCGCGCGCACCGCCTCCTGCTGACCCCGGCCGAGCTCGAGCAGCGCCAGGCCACCCCGGCGCAGCAGGCCAGGCAGTCGGGCAGCGAGCAGACGGTAGGCGTCGAGCCCGTCATCGCCGCCATCCAGGGCCGAGCGCGGCTCGAAGCGGGCCACCTCGGGCATCAGCGCGTCGATCTCCCCGGCCGCGATGTAGGGGGGATTGCTCAGCACGACGTCGAACGCCCCTCCAGCGCCCAGTGCTGCGTCCCAGTCCGAGCAGCAGAAGGCACTCCGGGCGGCAAGTCCGTTGTCGCGGGCATTGCCTGCCGCCAGGCGGCAGGCCGCCTCCGAGCGGTCGATGCCCAGGCCCCAGCCTTGCGGATATTCGCTGAGTGCTGCCAGCAGCAGGCAGCCGGTGCCGGTGCCGAGATCGAGCAGGCGCAGCGGAGGCGCGCGGTCCGGACGATGCTCCAGCAGGCTCTCGATCAGCGTCTCGCTGTCGGCGCGCGGAATGAGGGTGTCGGCCGAGACCGAAAGATCGAGCGTCCAGAAGCCCTGCCGGCCGGTGATCAGGGCGAGCGGCTCGCGTGCCTCGCGCCGGGCCAGTGCGGCCTCGAACCGCGCCAGTGCCCCGCCCCCGGGCGCGTCGCCTGCCAGCCAAGGAGACGCCGCTCCGGTCGCATGCGCCAGCAGCAGGCGCGCCTCGCGCCGCGGCTGGTCGATGCCGGCCCGCGCCAGTCGGCGCTGCGCTGCCGCCAGCAGGTTCTGCGGGTCGAACGCCCGCCCGCTGTCGTCGCCCTGGCTCTCGTCGCCCTCGCTCTCGTCGCCCGGGCTCTCGTCGCCCTGGCTCCCGTCTCGCCGCCTCTCGTCTCGCTGGCCCAAGCCCCTTATCCTCGCATCTCCACGCCCAGCCCCCACTCCCAGCCGGCGCCAGCCGGCCGCATTGGTCTGACCCGCGATGATCCGAGCTTCCCGCGCCGACATGATCCTGGCCAGCCTGCTCGGGATCGGCCTGTTCTTGTGGCCCTGCGTGCTGCGGGCGGCAAGCTTCACCGTCCAGGACGTGCGGGCCTCGCGCGAGATCGGCGAATCGACCGAGCTCTACATCGACGGCAGGTTGATCCGCGCCTTCCGCCTCGATGACGGCCAGCCGCGTATCGAGCTGTCGGTCAAGGTGCCGGAACGGCGCGACCATGCCGGGCACGAGATCCACAGCTACGGGCTGTGCGGCACCATCACCGTGCGCACCGCCGAGGGGGGCTCGGAGACGCACGAGGTCAATGCCAGCGGGCTGCTGCATGACCCGAACGGCCACCGCTTCGAGGCGCTAGGGGCCGAGAACTTCACCCGCTTCTACCTCGCCGACCCCGACGATCCCGACACGGTGCAGACCACGGCCATGCATTCCGGCCTGTGCCGGGAGCCGATCTCCTGAGCGCGCTCAGCCGCCGTCCGCGGCCAGCAGGGCAGCCTGCTCCTCGGCGGTCAGCGCATCGATGAACTCGTCGAACTCGCCCGCCATCACCCGGTCGATCTTGTAGAGGGTGAGATTGATGCGGTGGTCCGAGACCCTGCCCTGCGGGAAATTGTAGGTCCGGATCCGCTCGCTGCGGTCGCCGGTGCCGACCTGGGCGCGCCGGTCGGCCGCCCGGGTCTCGTGCGCCGCCGATCGCTCGCGCTCGTAGAGGCGTGCGCGCAGGATCTTCATCGCCTTGGCACGGTTCTTGTGCTGGCTCTTCTCCTCCTGCATCGTCACCACGATGCCGCTCGGCAGGTGGGTGATGCGCACAGCACTCTCGGTCTTGTTGACGTGCTGTCCGCCGGCGCCCGAGGCGCGGTAGACGTCGATGCGCAGGTCGGTCTCGTTGACCGTGACATCCACCTCCTCGGCCTCGGGCAGCACTGCCACGGTGACCGTCGAGGTGTGTACCCGCCCCTGGCTCTCCGTGGTCGGCACGCGCTGCACGCGGTGGACGCCGGATTCGTATTTCAGCCGGGCGAACACGCCGCGCCCGGTGATCGAGGCGATCCCCTCGCGCAGGCCGCCCAGCTCGCTCTCGTCATATTCGAGCAGCTCGAAGCGCCAGCCGCGCCCCTCGGCGTAGCGTCGGTAGGCATCGAACAACTCGGCCGCGAACAACCCCGCCTCGTCGCCGCCGGCCGCCGGGCGCAGCTCGAGGATGGCGCTGCGCTCGTCCGCCTCGTCGCGCGGCAGCATGGCCAGCCTGATCTCGTGGCGCAGGCCGGGCAGGCGTTCGCGCAGCGAGGCCAGCTCGGCCTCGGCCAGCTCGCGCATCTCCGGATCGGCGAGCAGGGCGGCGGCCTGGCGCTCCTCGGCCTCCGCGGCGCGCAGCTCGAGGATGCGGCCCACCACCGGCTCGAGCTCGGCGAACTCGCGCGAGGCGCGGCTGAACGCCTCGCCGCCGAGGCTCACCCCCTCGCTGCCGGAGAGCGAGTGGCGCAGCTCGTCGGAGCGCGCGACGATCCGGTCCAGTCTGGTCTCGAAGTTCATGGTGGCGGCGGGGGGGCGCGAGACAGGATGGGTGAGCGCAGGAGGTGGGCCGGCAGGCCCTCCTGAGCCCGGGCGCGCTGCCCCCCCCGGGGAACGACCTTCAGCTGCACGGCGACCCCC
>Ga0080006_1261625_pt1 | contig 25112 bp, 25 predicted proteins | sample RS3BMetagenome_FD_69209 | JGI IMG/M metagenome (GOLD analysis project Ga0080006, IMG submission 69209) | Ferric oxide microbial mat and aquatic microbial communities from Rainbow Spring, Yellowstone National Park, USA - RS3B (SPADES... ...
ACCCAGCGAGTAATGATATGATGCACTTCACTTTGAGAGGGGAGGCTGAGTAGAGCTGACGGAGGAGAGAAGCTGTTATCGGCTGGTTCCCTCTGAGCGTAGGGGTATCATTCGCTCTTTTCACCTTCAGCTTTCTTCTAATCTCAATGCCGTTGAAGCTCAACCATGATTTAATGGCCTTTAGTGTTGATTGTATGTACCCTCCAGCCTTTCCCTTAATCTCCATCTCTGATATCAGGTCGTTGAGAAAGTTCCAGAGCCATTCCTCATCCTTGTTAAGTAGATCTAAAGGTAGTAACCCCTTGTCATCACAGACTCTGCCCAGGCGGCGGAAGTAAACCTCTGCCGTGACGGAAGAACCTCTGGCCACATAGTCCACCCACTTCCTCACCCTCTCATCTTCAAGCAATGGCTTATACTTTGAGCGCAGCTGCACCTTATCGGAGGCTTGCACAAATGCATGAGCGATTGTCTTTTTTAAGGTGACAGGACCCGGTACCAAATGGGGTCGGGCCCGGTGGGATTTGAACCCACGGTCTCCAGCTCCGCAGGCTGACGCCTTGATCCGTGCTTGGCCACGGGCCCGTTATCAATCCAAAATACAGTATTCAAATAGTTTCTCTGTCCAAATCAGCAGCACCATAGAACATAGGATAGAAACAATAAGAAACTTTAAGAGAAAAAAGAATATACTTGCAAATGGACCTCAAAATGCAACTCGGATATCTTCTGATACTGGCAGGGATTTTTTTGATTCTAGTAGGTACACTTTTCTCCTTTAACAAGACCACAAAGAGTTCATTCAGGGGTGGCGGGGTAGTACTGATAGGTCCGATTCCAGTTGTTTTTGGGTCGGACTGGAAGATTGCAGTAATGATGATGGCGCTTGCAATAACGATCATCCTCCTGTGGTGGTTGCTGTTGAGGTGAACTATATTGTCCTTGTACAGGTTCGCTCCGTTCTTGTTTTTGGTCGGGATCATTCTCATTACTGTGGGAGCCTTTGTATCCTTCGGTGCGGGACTCCCACAGGGGCAGGTTAGCACGGGTGGTGTGATCTTTATTGGGCCCCTGCCCATCGTTTTTGGCTCTGGACCAGGGTATCAATATCTCACTGTGATGGCTTTGCTCATTGCGATGATTATGATTGGTTTCGTTCTGTACTACGTAATAGCAGCTCATCGTTACTATAGAGCAGCAAAGGAGGACAAGCTTGAATAGGTTCTTATAAAAGTCAAAGATGAATAGTACTGGCGGCAATGACGAATCAGAGTTAAACCCGACAAAAGATGGGGAAAAGGCATTAATCTGAGTCGCCCATAACATATAACATGGTCGCTGGTATCGATTATCTGCTTTTATTCTACTGGTTCATTATAACCCTGGTACTGGGCGCACTCGTGAGCGTCATATACCGACTCTTACGTGAAAGTTCGAGCTCTAACCACTCGGCTTTTCCCTCACCGCATGCACCAACTATCTCCATTGAAGACCCGCAAGCAGATTCAAGGTTGGAAAAGGCATCTGGGCAGCTACTGGCGGGTGATTTTATAGGCTCCGTCACATCATGCTACGAGGCCTTGGACCTTCTGATGAAAGATTGCTGTACAAAGTTAGGTGTGGATCCTGCCTCGGATTCAATGGTTGAATTGTGTGGAAGACTTGTGAGTGCCAGGTTAGTGGGGCTGGACTGTCAGAAAGTAAGATTCATCGAGGCGTTAGCAAAAGGAGGTGCGCAAACGTTAGACTTTGAAACTGCAACCCTCTGTCTCGACTACTCCAGAGCGATTAGACAGTTCTTGGCCAAAGCTGTCCTGGCGGTTGGTTTCTCACCCATCAAGTACGGGTGAAATGGATCCTGAAAACCGCAATATTGAGACTGCATACATCAAAGCCCGGAATAAGGGTGCTCGGCGTAGCGGAATCGTTCGAGCCAAAGGGTGATAGGTACAGCACGGTTTGTGGTGTGGTGATGCGGAAGGACGGATTTATAATTGATGGAATAGGCTTTGTGCGGACAAAGGTGGGTGGCAACGACGCGACAAGAAAGCTTCTGCAGATGTACAATGCCTTCAGGAGGCAGGACATAAACGTGATTATGCTTTCAGGTGCCATTATCAGTCATTATAACATTGTTGATGTGGATAGGCTCTCCAAATCTACAGGTAGGCCTGTAATTTGTTTAACCTACAGAGATTCGACCGGGATCGAACAATCGATCAGATCTAGATTTGGCAAACGGGCGGTGGTTAAGCTTGCGGCTTACAAACGCCTTGGCAGAAGGGTCAAGTTGGTCTTGAGTACTGGCAAATCTGTTTTTGTAAGATGCTCAAATATCCAAGTGGATGATGCATCATCACTCATGGAATCATTTCTCATTCAGGGAAGGTATCCGGAGCCCGTACGGGTTGCATCTTTGGCTGCAGCCGCCGCGAGACACCTTTAATTCGTATAGCATAGTATCCTACGCCGGTTTATAAAGCAGGTCAAGCACAATTTCGCAGCTTCTTGGGCCCGATTCGGTCACAATCCTGGCGTTTTGCAGTTTAAAGCACGGGTTAACCCCAGATACCCTACTCCATTCTTCTTCTATAAAGTTGCGACTGTCGCTTCTTACAGTCGAGTAGTAATGTACGACACCCCCTTTTTTGCATGCGGCGGCCGCGTAAGGTAGGTACATTCTCGCATCGTTCGGTAAGGACATTATCACCCTATCAAACATCCCCTCACGACCTGATATATGATTACGGCAATCCCCCAGCAAAGGCATTACCTTTCCTCTCAGCTTATTCGATTCCACATTTTTGACCATCAACATGTACGCCTGCGGGTTGATTTCACTGCTGAGAATCTCAACCTTCGAAATCTTCTTGGCTATCACGAGAGAGAAGGAACCGACGCCGGAGAACATGTTGAATATCTTCTCGCCCTCGTTCACCAAGCCGGCAACCCTCAGCCTTTCGGAGGAAAGTCTGGGTGAAAAATATGCTGTAGCCACGTCAACGAAAAGCCGAACCCCGCTCTCCTTGTATTCGGTCAGAGTCCTTCTTTCGCCAGCGACATACTCAAGATCCCGGACGCGGAATTCTCCTTTTACAGGGGATACCTGATTCCATACGGATTTTATCCGAGGGATGCGTTGCATAAGCAACTCTCCTGCCCTCGCCTTCATCTCGTGCGACCAACTGCTCGGTAACTTGACCACTGCGATATCCCCCACCATGTCGAAGCCACCCGAGACCTTTGAAAGCTCATCGTCCGCCACGAGGCCTCTTAAAAGTGACCTGAGCAGCTTCATAGGAAAATTACCTACGGCGAGGACTCTTCTTCTTTGGGTTCCTTGGAGAGGTAATAATAATTTCCGGAGGCCTTCTGTTCTCTATCCAGTCTACTTTCTGGTTTGTTCACCCTGGGACGACCTGTCGAAATATCTCTCCTGTATGTGATCCCGATGTTTGCAAGGAAAAGGTTCATCCCCTCTTCCTTTCCCATTACACCCGTTGCCTTTCCCTCCAGCCCAGGTTTTCCTGTAAATATAACCAAAGCATCGGATACTATATCAATGAGCATCACATCATGGTCTATAACGAACGCCGACCTTCCTTTCGCTTTCACAAATCGCTGCAAAGCCCTCGCCATCACGATTCTATCCTCAATGTCTGTGAAGGCGGAGGGTTCGTCCAGGGCATAAATGTCGGCATCTCTCAAGAGGCAAATCGTAACAGCGAGCTTCTGAAGCTCGCCACCACTAAGCTCCTTCACCTTCTTTTCGAACAGTTTATCGACAGAAAGAGGATGCACGAGTTGAGTGCGGTTATACTCATCGTTCCAGGCATCTCCTACCGTAGAGCTCACTAGTTCCATAACGTTTCCTTCGAAATCAGTTTGAAGGTACTGCGGTTTGTACGAAATCTTGGCCCTAGTGTTTACATCGCCCAAATCCGGTTTTTCATGTGAAGCGAGTATCTTAAGAAAGGTTGTCTTCCCGAGTGCGTTTGCACCGAGTATACCAACAACCTCCCCCCTTCTGAGCGAACCCGGCTCAGCAGAAAATCTGAACCCAGGGTACGATTTTCTCAGCTCCGAATATTCAAGAATGGTGTCGGACTGAACCCTTCCCTGTTGAGAAGAGTACAGGGTGAAGCTCACTGGTGCGTCTCTGAATCTTATGTTCTCTTCGGCTAGGCTTCCTTCTAGCAGGGAGTTTATCCCTTCCGACGTTGTCAGTATCCCGCTGACCACACCGTAAACCGCCGGCTCACCATAGATGATATGCACATAATCGGTGGCGTAATCGAGAAATGTCAGATCATGCTCCACCAGAACAACACTTTTGTTTCTGTCGGCCAGTTTTCTGATAACCCTCGAAACCTGCATTCTTTGAAACACATCGTTGAAGCTGCTTGGTTCATCAAAGAAATACATCTCGGCATCCCTCTCTGCAGCCACCGCAACAGCCAGCCTCTGCAGTTCACCTCCGCTCAGCTCCGAGGGTTGCCCGTCAAGCGACTCCGAAAGTCCGAGAGACTTGATGAGCTCATTGGAGGAACCTGTGTCATCGTACTTTTCAATAAGTTCTCGAACGGATTTTTGCCAAGCCTTTGGTATCATATAAATTGCCTGTGGCTTTACGGAACATCTGACCTCCCCCCTGCTTATCGCCTCCAGATGTGCCCTCAACTCCGTTCCTTGGAAAGCCTTCAGTATCTCCCCCCAATCTGGGGGATCCTCGTAGTTCCCAAGATTCGGTTTCAGGTTTCCCGACAGAATGTTTATCGATGTCGATTTCCCGACACCATTTTTTCCCACAAGGCCTACAACCTTTCCTTTCTTCGGTATCGGAAGCCTGTAGAGTCTGAAGGTGTTTGGCCCGTACTGATGAACCTTCTCTGCACCCAGCTCCTGTGCAAGATTGACGATCGAAATAGCTTCGAATGGACACTTCTTCACACATATGGAGCAACCGATGCAGGTAAGTTCATTTATTACAGGATAACCGTCCGCCCCGAATTCTATGACACTTTCACCCATCATTTGGGGCGGGCAGAATCTCTGGCATTCATGCTGACATTTTTTGAAGTTGCACTCATCCCTGTCCAGGACTGCAACCCTATGCTCCAATAGACACTCTCACACTCCTTTTATCCTTAGGGCAGGTCGTCTATGGCCAACGCTTCAGAACACAACCTAAAATATTGTTGGGCCCCATGTTGATATATATTTCTAGGAAAACAAAGCTGTTGAATTATTCTTCAAGACTAGACAAACCTGTCAAGCCTCGTTTGAGAAATAATGTCTCTGAGAAGATAACTGTTGGCCAGCCAAAACGGGCGTCCTAGCGCTAGTTTTGAAAAAGAATAGTTAAGCGCCTCTTTCAGGCTGTCAAACACAGCGGGCTGAGAATTGAGAGCGATTCTTACTGCTTCCCTTACATTCCATACCCCCAGCGGTAGTATCTGGCCAGGGTAGATTTCCCTAAAAGCAACAACGGTAGCCTGTCTACGAAGTTTGGTGAGGTATTCAGAGACGGCAAGCCTAACCGAGTAATAACACCCGCCTGGTTCGGCGTATGTAGTTCTTCCTAAATAACCTTCGTGGTCAGCTATAGCTGTGGGTTCGGAGTTTGCCGGATTCCACAGAGTTTTTGGAAACCATGCCTCCACCCATTCATACGAAAACCTTCCCGGAGCCATCAATATCAGATACTTGCTACCAAGCATCTCATGGACAAAAACATGATACAGGTCTATAGATTTGTAGGCTTTGACTTGGCTCAGAAGATACTTTGAGATGGTGTCGTCAACAGCCGTGATACTCCACCTTGTAGGAACAAGTCTTCTTTCAACCCCGATCATTCCGGTGCTGAACAACCTCTGAATAACGTTAACGGATACACCAGAATTGTAAAGCTTCACCACGGCCTTTGATGCGTTTAGGTCTTTATCATAGTACACCCTCTCCAGCCTTCCGTCTGTCCTGCCAGGAAGAAACCTGTACCTTTCCAGACCGGCTGATGGACCGAAGGGAGGAGATGTGTCATCAAGGTAACCCGAAGGTTGCGGCTTCTTCACGAAACGGACCTCGGTATCAACGCTGGTAGAACTCAAAAGCATGCATTGAAGCTCGTAAAGAATGCCGCTGGGATCCTTGGCCTCTTCTACATGAACCTCCTTCTTTCCCCTAACCATGCTCACCCTAAGTTTGACTATATCGTCGAAGCTCAGATCGTGCCAGAGCTCAGGTTCATCATAGAGGGTCGTGTCTCCTTGCGTAGGCGGCATCAAAGGACCCAGTGCAACCTTAGGGTATCCGTACCTTCCTACGAATACCGACGGAGGAGAAGCCGCGCTTAACTCCCTATCAACCTTTGGATACGTTGCGGAATAAGATGATAGTTTTACCAGGATAGGACATCTAGGCCTGCCACAAAGTAGCCTGGTGAACCTGCATCTAAGACAAATCTCTGGACCTCTCAATTTCACCACCGCTGGCAGTTCATCCGCCAGATCCTCAGGCCTCGGAAGTAGCAAACCCTTAACAGGAGTTCTTAGCTGGTATTTATCGCATGCTGTGAGGAAAAGAGATTTGAATATGTCGTATTATGCATAACGTTATGACTAATGAAGAGAAGAGCACAGATGAGCAGGTTGCAACACTATTTGAGGCGTTGGGTAATGTACAAAGAATCAAGATACTGCAGCTTCTTCTAAGGCTAAACAGACCGGTTCATCTGAAGGGTATTTCAAGGGAGTTGAAAATCGACTACGCTTCGTTGTACAGACATGTAGAGAAGTTGAAGAGTGTAGGGGTGGTGGGGGTGCACGACGTGGGAAGGTCTCGTGTACCGTACGTAAAGGAGAGAGACAAAGTAGAGCAGATCTTGGGTGAGGCATCTGAAATATGTATGTCGAAAACATCATAACAGATTGTAATATTTAAGTACCTATCTTTTGTTCCACAATAAGCTATAATGGCCTCAATCCAAACCTATAGAGGAAGCGGCTCACATAGGATTGCTACAGCTGCTTCGCTAGCAGCGCTTGCTTCCGTAATATCCCTGGTGGGTTTAACCTTCCCCTTTCCTCTTCTTCCCTTTCTACAATTTGACCCAGCTGAGATACCCGATATGATTTCATTTTACCTGTTAGGCCCGACTGGAGGGTTGAGCGTAACCCTTGTTCATTGGATCATTCTAGACTTTCACGGAAGTTTCGACCCTGTGATAGGTCCCACAATGAAATTTATGGCCGTATTCGCGACAATGGCAGGGGTTTACCTTGGAACATTTGTAGCCAAAAGCCGCTTTGGTCGAAACCACATCTTCATATCAGTACTTGGCAGTGGAACAGCGCTTAGGTTTCTTCTGATGCTCTTTCCCACATTTCTTCTCTATTATTTTATATCACCAAATCTTTACCTTACGTTCGCAGAAAAGTCACTATCAGCAATCGGTATAAGTGTGTCGGGAACACTCGCCGCGGCGGTTGTTGTCACGCTGTTTACGGGTATATTCAACATTTTTCATGCAATCTTCACAATCTCTATCTCGTGGGGTGTGTATAAAGTTGCAAGAAGAATGGGCGTGCTTGCACGAGGGATAGACTGGCTGGGGGAGCGGCTCGGTCAGCACTCCAATTGAACAGCATTAAGAGAAATCAGGGAAAGATTCGATAAAGATTTTGGATACATTTTGGAAACTGGTTAAATCCATACCCCTGGGCCACCTTTACCGATGACGACGGAAGCAAAACCGCCCAGTCGGAAGTGGCTGGCCGCGACCATAATTCTGGCTGTTTTATTGGCGTCTGTCGTCATCGTTTTTGACGTACAGCTCACCCAAGAAAGGGCAGACGCTAATGCCACGGTGTCCAATCTTCGTAGCACAATCGCGAGTCTTCAGAACACAAATTCACTTCTGAAGTCTCAACTTTCCGCCCTTTCAGGGGGGAGCAACAGCACACTGCTTGCGCCGGACGCGGAAGCGATTTACCGTAATGCTAACGCAAGCGTAGTTACAGTACAGGGGGTTCAAACGGTCAGCACCCTGACCTTCTTTGGGGTGCAAACAACATACGAATCTGTGCTTGGATCAGGATTTGTCATAAAGTATAATTCATCTTATTATATCGTCACCAACTACCACGTTATAAACGGGGACAGCAACATCTCTGTGACCTTCTGGGATGGGAACGCCTACCCGGCGAAGGTTATAGGGACAGATCCCTACAGCGACCTTGCGGTGCTAACTGTAAACGCACCTTCAGATGAGTTCATTCCACTTCAGCTTACAACGTCTTCAACCCTTGTCGTTGGAGAGCCGGTTTTCGCCATAGGCAATCCTTACGGGCTATCTGGATCCTTTACGTATGGAATCGTCAGTCAGCTTGGAAGAACAATACAAGAGTCCACCACAAACGGTTTCTCGATACCCGATATAATTCAGTTTACGGCACCGATCAATCCAGGTAATTCTGGCGGCCCACTCCTTAACAGCCAGGGTATGGTGGTGGGGATCACCACGGCCATAGTCAGCGGTTCGCAAGGCCTTGGATTTGCGATCCCTTCGGATACCATTCTTAGGGAGTTGCCTTCCCTTATTTCTACCGGTTCTTACAACCTTCACCCGTATCTTGGTATAACTGAGGTGGACATGAATCTGCAACTGGCACAAGCTATGGGTGTAAACGTAACTTATGGAGTCCTTGTAGAAACTGTTGTCCCAGGAGGCCCCGCATCTAAAGCAGGCTTGGAGGGTGGCAATACAACCGTAGTTATAGCGGGTCAGCAGTATTTGATAGGTGGGGACATAATAGTCTCAGTAAATGGAACAAGGATCATCAACAGCGACGCTCTTTCGACCTACCTTGAAGAACATACTATTGCTGGAGAAACAGTTCAGCTAGGCATAATACGGAACGGAGAGTTTATGACTGTAAGCCTAACTTTGGGGGCAAGACCGCCTCCCTGAGGGGATTTTAATATGGTTCTCTATATTCAAAAGTTATTTTTAAAACAACCTTCTATAACAGTTTATCCTTTGCTTAACAGACCTGTGTGGATAGGCTGTTGTTTGAGTCATAAACGAAGGTAGAATTGATGAATGAAGACTCTGATCAAGCCTCAAACTGTCAAGGGTTCTCCGCGCAGGTTTTATCACGCGATATCGTTATTGGAGAGCCGCTCACCCCCAAAAACCATGGACTCCTTCGAGCGGTTACTCTGGTGGTTGTTTGCGGGAAGCGCCGGAGCCCGCACGAGGGCATTGGTCCTTTATGCTATCAGGGACCACCCCAGGAATGCCCAGCAGTTGTCACAGGCGCTGGGGCTGGATTACTCTACGGTGAGGCATCACCTAAGGGTTCTGGAAGCAAACAGGTTGATCGTTTCCGAAGGTGAAAAGTACGGGAGGGTGTACTTTGTGGCCGAAGGCATGGAGGCGCACTGGAATGTTTTGGAGTCGCTTCTGAGAAAGATTGGTAACAAAAAGGGGAGTAGTGCGAAAGGAAGTGCAAAGCGAGCAGAATAAGGGACGCCCAGCGGGCAAATACTGGGTTCCGATAGCCATCCTTATAGGGATAGTGTTAGGATTTTTCTTTTCGCTCACCATATCTCCTCCACCATACATCGTCTTAGGATTCCATTACTTTGACTGGTCATACCTTGCATTTCACATAATCCTTTCCACGGTGGCAATATCACTCTTGGTCGCATTGCTTGTCGTATACATCAGGATATATACCGAAACCAGAGCAAATTTTGCACTCGGTTTGCTGGTGGTTTTGGGCGCCCTTCTACTACAATCACTCCTAACATATCCGCTTCTTCTGGCTGCACCCAGAGAGTTTTGGGAATTACCCGGCCCATCGTTTGATTCGGCAGACATTTTGCTTATTGTGGCCTATGCTGTATTCCTTTACCTGAGCTTGGAGTGAACCTACATGATTACAGCAATCTGTTTAAATCGGCCTCGCTTACCGCGCCAGCAAGAGATAGTGAATTTTCCTTGACCATGAAGAGTCTTCAACAAAGGGGGATCAAACCAACAATCAAGGTAGGATCAACTATCTTAGGTCTAAAACTGAAATTTCATTGGACCAGACACCCGGGCTACCTTTACTTTGACGTGCGCCCTAGCCTTCGCATAAATCGGTGAACCCACGTTTGAGTTACAACAATGCAGAAAAAACTGTGCTCGAAACTGTTTCACTAACAAAGGTTTACGGCACCTCAGAAGTAGCCAGGACCTACGCATTGCGTGGAGTAAGCTTTTCTGTAGGAAGAGGCGATTTTGTAGCGATTGTCGGTCCGTCCGGCTCGGGTAAAAGCACCCTGCTTAACCTGATTGGCGCTTTGGACAGGCCCACCTCTGGTAAGGTGATAATAGGTGGGGTTGATATATCTCGATTAAAGAGTTCGGAGCTGGCACGTATCAGGAACACAAAGATAGGCTTCGTATTTCAATCATTCAATCTCATACCTAGGATGACCGCAATAGAAAATGTTGAGGTGCCGCTGCTACTGTGGAGGCTGTCATCTGCCCAGAGGAGGATGATTGCTGCTTCGCTTCTTGAAGATCTTGGAATAGGGGGAAAGGCCAACAACAAGCCTGAGCAGCTGAGTGGTGGAGAACAGCAGCGGGTAGCAATAGCAAGGGCACTTGCTACAAACCCGGAGATAATTCTGGCGGACGAACCGACAGGTAACCTAGACACCAAGAACGCTGACCTCGTGATGGACCTACTGCAGCGGTTGAACGAGGACAAAGAGAAGACACTTATCATCATAACTCACAGCATGGAGGTAGCTGCACGGGCCCATCGTGTAATTTACCTTAGGGACGGCATGATAGAAAGAATGGAGGCTTCATAAATATGAATTTTGGCAGCTGGGTTAAACGAACGATTATGATTTATCTGATATTTCTTATGGTAGCTTCGAGCCTACCTGTTGTTCACCCCCAGAGAGGTTCTGCCCTTACCTGTACCCCGTCTGTCGACCCATTCACCGTAACAGGTTCATCTTGGGTGGCTCAAACGCAGGGGGTTGGCCCCGGAGACTCGAATGCTCAACTCACTATTGAACTCACATACGCCGGCGGCTGCCCGGTAACATCTTCACAATTTCAGCTTACGCTACACAGACCCTTCTATACTCAGTCCGGACAAGATAGCGAATCCTACTACCTGGTGAATATTCCTTCTTATGCTCAGATTCAGGTCACTTATTCGTTTGGAATTTTGTCCAACGCTACAACTGGGACCTACCAGCTTCCATTCTATATATCCTATAGTGTGCAGAACGCCACGGGCTTCAGTGAAGATACACAAGTCGGTGTATTCCTGCTTGGTTCGGTTCAGCTTGAGCTTTACAGCTCAACTCCAGAGCTGGTGCCCGGTCAGGTAAACAACGTGATCATGACAGTTCAGAATTCGGGGAGTGGAAACGCGACCGATATTGATCTTAGCCTTTTACAACCTCCACAGGGTATCAGCGTGCTTGGGCAGCTACCATCTATCCCTATTCTCGGGGCTGGAGGTTCCTACATATTTCAAGAACAACTTTATGTTTCAAATTCTGTAGCAGGCCAGCCGATAACACTACCTTTGGCGGTTTCTTACACGAATCCCTACGGTCAGGACTCAACGCAGCAGTTTCTGCTCGGCCTTTACGTGGAGTCCTTAACCTCGGTTGGTCAGCCTATCTCCATCAGCGTAGTCTCACCCTACGTGTACCTGGGGCAGAGCTCAACAGTTGAGATCAAGGTTACAGACACCGGCGCTACGCCCATCCTTTCACCTTCCTTCATACTCTCGGTTCCTGCTGGCTTTGCCGTACTCTCAAATTCAACATATTCTATACCTGGCGTTTCTATTCCTGCAGGGGGCTCCTTCACCTATGCGGCTAGCATTATCTCCGGTCCCAAGACCCCAGAAGGGGCATACAGTGCACAATTTACGATATCATATTTTAATTCCCTAGGTCAACTCCAAACCATAACAATCCCAGCCGGTTTTGTCGCGATTGGAAGAGCCGTCCTACAGATTCAAGGGATGACCTACAGTGTATCAGATGGTGTTTTGAGTGTAGGTGGTACTTTACTTAATGAAGGAACTTCCTCAGCCTTTTATTTACAGCTGTCGGCCTCGGTTGTTCAAAACGGCGTACCGCTGGGGCAAGGGGCTTCTTACGTGGGTGAGGTGGACCCGAACACACCGATTCCATTTTCGGTTCAGGTTCCGGTCGCCTCCTCGGCCACAAACGGCACAGCCACCCTTAACATTAATATGAACTATCTTAACGACTACGGGCAGCAGTTCAATCAGAGTGTACCGCCACAATCATTTCAACTCTCTTTAGGGCAGGGTGGCACCTCAGCCAGTTCAACAGCGGGAGGCGGTGTTGCTCAGGGGAGGATACGTAGTGAATTTTTCCTCCTTTCGATAAGCCTTCTGATAATTTCTGTTATAATCTTCTCTGTTGCGCTTTATACTTTCAGGAAGGCGAGGAGCAAAGGGGGTTCTTACGGCGTACCAAATATAGATCAGAAGGTGATATAGAGAGGATCATGAGAATTTCTGACCTTGCGAAGTTTGCTTGGCGTGCTATGATGGACAGAAAACTTCGCACCACACTCACGATTATCGGTATAGTGATTGGTCCGGCAACAATCGTAGCTCTGCTCGGCGCGACTCAGGGTTTTAGTAACTCCGTTACCGCGGAATTCACAAAGACCGGCACCACGAGCATATTCATCCTCCCTAACGGCAGAGGCTCTTCTTTAACGTATTCAAATGTCCCGGTCCTTCAGAAACTAGCAGGTGTTAAGGCTGTAGTACCCTATTACCTTATACCCGGTACCATAGAGCAGGGAGGTCAGTCCATGGCTGTACAGATACTTGCGGGAAACTTCCAAGACCTTTCCATGGTGCTACCGGGTTTGCAGCTCGCCCAGGGGAGTACACCCTCCGGGACAGACCTTGCGGGGGCGGACATTGGTTGGGACGTAGCATATCCTTCGACAGCTGGCGCAGGGAACATCACTGTGAACCAGATACTGACGGTTACTTTTTCCGATTTTAGCGGTCTTGGAGCGACCGGAACCACGGGCACAAAGTCCTTCGTAGTCCGCGGCATCTTTTCCCCCTACGGACAGGGATTTCTCATAAACCCTGACGAAGCCATATTTCTTCCGTTAACCGAAGGACAGTCTATACTACACAGCGACGATTTCAGTGGGATTATTGTGGTCGCTTCCAGTACTTCAGTTGTCGATCAGGTTGTAAACGAAGTCTCGAGTCAATATGGCAATGCTGTTAGGGTGACAGCTGTAACACAGATAGTGAACACGATCCAGTCGATAACGAACGGGATCGGAACCATACTCGCATCTGTGGGTGGAATTTCTGTCGTTGTTGCCTTCATCGGTATAATGACAACCATGTTCACCACTGTGGTCGAGAGGCAGAAGGAAATAGGCACGCTCAAAGCCGTGGGCTATACAAGCAAAAACATTCTTTCAATCTTCCTTGTTGAGGCAGGCATAACCGGTTTTATAGGGGGGAGCATAGGAGCCGGCGCCGGGGTTCTGCTTTCCTACGTGATCGTTGCATTCTTTTCAGGTTTCGGTGGTGGGAGCGGCGGAGCCGGCAGGGCAGCCCCACCGGGTGGGGCCGCAGGGTCGGGCGGTGCGGGGGGATTCGGAAGCTCCTTTTCAACCCTCCACATAGTTCCCGCTATCAGTCCTGAACTTGTTCTCTTCGCGGTCGCCCTGGCGACTGCGGTGGGAGCGGTTGCAGGTTTCCTTCCTGCTTGGAGGGCATCCAGGCTAACCCCCGTCGAGGCCCTGAGAACCCTGTGACCAACAACTTGGCATCATCCCTCTCTCAGGGTACACGAAGACCTAATGTAACGCCTATGCCTTGGTACATATTGATATGAAAAATTACTTTCATTAGGTACTATGGATTAACCAAACGACCTATCTCCGGCATCCCCGAGACCCGGTACTATGTACGCCTTATCGTTGAGCTCATGGTCCACGGCAAGGGTGTAAAGCTCAACACCTTGGTTGTACGAGAATACCCGCTCTATACCATAGTCACACGATATCACGGAAGCTATTAGTGTCCTTTTGGGTGTTCCAATCCTCTCCACTTCTTTGAGGGTCTCTAGAATCGTCGAACCTGTAGCCAGCATTGGGTCTGCTACGATGGTCGTGTCCTCTGTGTGTATAGCCGGGAGCTTGCTGAAGTACCTTACAGCTCTTATATTTTCCACACCGGGCCTATCCTCAGTTCTCTGAATCGCCATCACCCCCTGCCTGGCAAGCGGAAACGCCTTCAAAAGTCCCTCAACAAGGGGCATAGCGGCTCTGAGTACGTTCACTATTACAACATGGTCCATGTCGGGGATCTGAATTCCTTCTGCCTTGGCTCCAAGGGGGGTGGTAACCTCTATCCTTGAGGTCTGAAATGAACGTATCATCTCGTAACCCATGAGTCTGCCTACCTTCACAACACCCTTCCTGAAAGTTATCTGATCTGTGTTTCTATCACGGAGCTGGGTCAAAATCGCCTGTGCTAATGGATGGTCCAGCACATGTATCCTGGTTGCGTACCTGGCCGACATCTCTAAGACATCATTGAAACGTGCTTAAAAACATTCGACTTTAGTGTCTAACGCGCGGTAAGGAACACCTTTACCACCACTTCGCTACCGTCGGAGAGGTTGAGGGCATCCCTAAGTCTCTTCGGAGCTATCACCTCGAGAACAGAATTATCGTAGTGTGTCCGGTCGATTGCAAGCAAGGCACCCCTCTCATCTTCTATAAGAGCTGAATAGAGATTCAACCCACCGTACGTCCTCGTGCCGTCGGAAAAGCCTTCAATCCTTATCCCTGGCCTCTGCTTAAGCTCCGCCAACCTCTGCATCTCTATGGGGGAGTTAAGTTTTAGGTTTAGGGTACCAGGGTAAGGGAGGAATCCTAACACCTTCCTGAACCTTTCTGAATAGCCGGGCATACTCACATAGTAGGCCCCTTCGCCTAATCCGGTGAAAACGGTTCCATGGAACTCGAAAATATCCGGCGCCTCCTCCATCATGCTCTTCATCATAAGATAAAAGGATGTCAGTTCATTAATTCCCTTTTCTGTCATTTGTATCGCGAATGTTCGCCCCTGCCTTCTCCGTGTGATAAATCCCTCTTTTTCAAGCTCCCTTACATGGTTTGATGCTGCTTGCTGAGACTTCCCCAGCCTTCGCGCAAGTTGTGCCGTGGTCATCTGAACGGGTCTGCTCTTGGCTCCAATTAACAGAAGTTCAAGAAGAGAGGGAAGGTATGCTGACCTGAGTGTGCGCTGTATGCGGGTCATATCAAACTCCAAAATCAACCAATATTTTAGTATTTACAAGAAAACCTATTATAGCTCCACAGATTCGGCTTACTCATGTCAAGGGCCCAAACCATAGCGGGTGGTGCTATCTTCGGAGCCCTATCTATAGTCATTTCTCTTCTCCATCTTGGTGTCCCCTTTGTGCCAGTACCGTATCTTGTATTCGAATTTGCCGAGATTCCCGTCATAATATCAGGGATGCTGTTTGGTCCAGTGGGAGCTTTGATATCAGCCCTTGAATACTGGGGGATGCTACAGATTGTGGGTCAGTTTGCCCCAATTGGGCCGGCTGCGGCGTTCCTAGGGGTGGGAAGCACGGTTATAGGAATGATCCTCGCGGCTAAGCTTCTGAGGAGGTTGGGCCACGTCCCTGGCATCTGGGCCTTTTCTGCTCTTGCCATCCTCTTTGGAGCTATGATAAGGGCGCCGATACTCACTTTTGTCAACTGGGGTATACTTGTTTACATTGCCCCTGGATTTGCTCCGTTCGCAACTAAAGCCCTTGGCTCATTTCTAGGTTATCAGCTGTCTCCTGATTCTGGCCTAATTCTCGTTTTAGTATTCACAGCAATATTCAACCTGATACAAACGGTTGTCTCTGTGTTGCCGTCTGCGGCTATCAGTGAAATAGCACTTTATCGGGTGCAGCAGGGCCGCGGGCAGGAGTATTGGTTAGCAAAATACGTAAGAGTTGGATACAGAAGGAAAGTCACGGTCAACGACCCGTCCTGATATACCCCACAGCACCGAGAAAATCTAGAAGCTTCGAAACAGTTGCGTCTCTCGTTGAAAGCTCATAAAGGCGCCTTCTTTCGCTCTGATTAACCTCCACAACCCATCCTAAATCCATAAGCGCCCTTATGTCAGACGATAGGGAACGAGACCTCAACCCTGTCCTTCTTTCGAGTTGATATTTTGTAAGTGGAGCGCTGTCCGGATCCGCCAAGGCAGCGATGATCCTTAGCCGTCCCACAGAGCCGATCCCTCTTTCAAGTCGTTTTCTGGCATCCGTGTCTAGAGACATGTCATTGTCACCCAGGTGATAGCCTGCTTACAAGGTACTCAAGAAACCGATCAAGAGCATTCGTAGGAACGCTTGATATACCTATCTCTGTCAACCCCTTTACTTCGATTATTCCCCTGTTCTGAAGGTCCTGCACGTACTTGACCAGATCCTTGAGCTCAAATCTACTTTTTCCACTTCTGCTGTGACTTTCTACCTGAGAAGCAATTTCATCAAAGGATACGTATGGGGTTTTGCTGTGAATGAGGAGCTTCGCAATAGCAAGTAAAACCTGCCTCTCTTCATCTGGTAGGTACATCAACTCTTCCTCGGTTATTGCGGGGCTTAGAACATTGAGTACGTGTCTGACATGCTCTAACCCGAGCTGCGCAGCTCCCTGATTCTGCGCCAGCATGCAGGAATTATAAAGTATAGATAGGGCGTATCTGGCGTCCCCCGGCCCCATCGGTGGTGATGCCACCTCGGAGATGTATCGGAGGACCGTGTCGCTGACAGAACCGGGGTGCACCGCTTCGTAACATCTACGCTCGAGAATGTCCATTATCTGCCCAGAGTCGTACGGTTCGAGCCTTTCATAGAAGCGTCCAAGGCTACTCAACTCAGCTTCATCCAACCTGGAGTAGTACGAGGTAGAGCGTGCGGTGAAAAGTATTCCTAAAACATTGCACCCCTGACCCGGTAAAACTTCATTCAATCTGGTAAGATTGTACACGATCGGTTCCTTTGACTGGTTGACTATATAATCAAGCTCATCAAACGTTAGGATAAGATATCTGTTTTTTCGTTTCAGGTATTTAAGAAGCTCGATGACAAGTTCCTCTGAGCCATAGCTTGTGGAGAAGATTCCGGGTTCGACCGACTGCACAATATATCTGAACACCATGAGCCTTGACGCCCCATGCTGCCTAGGGTTTACGTAGACGTGCTTTAGCGCCACCCCCATCTCACCAGAATTCCTTTCAATCAGGGAGCCGAATTTTAGCGCTGTTACCGTCTTCCCAGACCCAACAGGTCCTACAAGTTGGTAGAACTTAGGGGTCGAATCCTCTGGTCTCTCCACCACATTCCTGAAAAAATTGACCAACTCCTGCACCTGCTTTTCCCTGTGGGGCAGTTCCTGAGGAACGTATGACGGCAAGAGTTTGTCCCCATCCTTCAAAATCATGACTTGCTACGTAAAGAATTGGAGTGATAAATAGGTTGAGCGGGAAGTTTCTTACTGCCTCCTTGTGACCTTGGGTATAGTTATTCTTCTATCTGTCTATCTATCTTTGAACGGCGTTCAATAGCATCTTTGACACCCTGTTCACACCTGCATCGAAGATGTACGGGCCAAGCTTTGGACCTCTATCTTGAGATAATATAATACGATAGAGGTATCGGAAAAATTCTGACGCCGGTACCCCCTTCTCCTTGGCAATCTGAAATATCATGCTTTGTATTTCGTCCGGTCCCGAAGCATCTAGTATTTTGTGCGCCAGTTCTGAAATTCCTATTCTGACCTCTTCGGGAATGTTAAGCTGTTCTGTTCTCTCTGTCTCTACTGAGCCTAACACATCCAAACCCCAGTTTCTGGCGAGCCTTATTCTCTCCTTTACCTCCGGAGTTAGCTCCACCGGATATCCTAACGCCTTCAACCTCTTTACCACGTAATCTAAAAACTTCTCCTCGGGGGCTGCTCTTGCTATATCGGCCAGAAGCCTGTATGGGACGTGAAATTGAGAGGGCTTCGGGTGCAAGAACGTCACATATTCGTAAAGGCCCTTCAACCTCTCTGCCTTATCAAGGGGCTCCACCTTCTCCTTTCCGAGGTACACATCCTCCAACCAATCCAATTCGTCCATGTACTTGGGTATATCGTCAATGGATATCGACCTGGTACCCACGATTCGCTTGAACATAAGTAGTGCGAGACTACTCCCCGTCGCGTACCGAAACCAGGTTTGAGGTGTAAGAAGGGCCCCTTCTGACTTTGAGAACTTCTTCCCAGCCTTGTCGAGAAAGAGTTCATACTTTACATGGTACGGATGAGGGAAATCAAGAACAGCTTCGGACACCCAGTCATTTACCTTTACAGAATTGGTTAACTCCTTACCGTATGCCTCGTATCTGATATCCAACGCCGCCCACCTTGTCGCGAATTCAACTTTCCAGCTCAGCTTTCCTTCCCCAGAAGAAATCTTCGTGTCCCCCTCATAACCGCATCCAGTGTTAAACTTGCCCCTTAAGGTCGTACCCACACACTTGAAGTGAACTTGCTCCGTGGAGTCATCGTAGTGAAGTGCCTGCGTGGTGTAAATTCTTCTACAGTTAGGACAAACCGGAAAATAGGGCAGCGAAGCTTCATACTTTTCCTGACCGGTTATCTCTTTTATCTTCCTTCCAATAGCTTCGCTGTTCAGGAGAATCTTCTTCATGAACGGCACAAAAATTCCCTTTCTGTAGTTTTCTGATGCACTTTGGTAGGTATACTCTATCCCAACCTTATCCATTCCTTCTCTTAAAAGAGAACCCATATGTTCCCCGTAACTCGAGTGGCAGCCGAAAGGGTCAGGTATTCTAGAAACCGGTTGCGCAATATACCTTTCGAGATTAGCACTCTCAGGAATACCTTGCGGCACCTTTCTCAAACCGTCCATGTCATCTATGTAGGCTATGTGCTCGCTTTTGACACCCTGGACCTCCAGCGCCATCTCTATTCCGTACGCGCGTATTGTATCCGAAAGATTGCCTATGTGGGGAATTCCACTGGCCCCTAATCCGCTTTCTACTCTCACAAGCTCAAGGCTTCGTCCAAGTCTTCTTTCCCTTTCCAGTACCTGGTAAGCCACCTTGTCCATCCAAGTTCCCTTGCCAATCAGTGGACGGTTGGGCACGACGCAGCCTTGATTAGGGTGATATTTAGGCTGTAGTATAGAACGAGGTACCTACTAAGATTAGGGGCGGTTTGTACTCTCACACATCCCTCGTTGATCTACTTCAGATCTGCCTGCTCAGATCTCGGTTTCCTGGGCGACCAGGGTCCTTTCTTCCGCCTTACCGAGTATTCGGAGGAGGCCGGACATAAAACTTGGCAGGTCGGACGGCATACGTGACGTAACCAGATTCCCGTCTGTGACCACTTCTGAGTCTTCGTAGATAGCGCCTGCAGCAATAAGGTCATCTTTGACACCCGGCCAGCTGGTCATCCTCCTTCCCTTCACTGCATTTGCAGAGATCAGTATCTGAGGGCCGTGGCATATCGCCCCTATGGGTGCGTCTCGTTTCACAAAATCCTTTACAATCTTGATAGCATCTTCGTTCAATCTTACCCTTTCTGGGCTCCTTCCGCCCGGAAGGACAAGACCCTTAAAGTCAGATGTGTCGACTTCGCCGTAGGTAAGATCCGCCTGAATGGTGTAACCATGCTTTCCGGTTATTGCGCTTCTCCTGGAGCTTGCAACCAGAGGTTGAAATCCTGCCTCCTTAAGTCTGTAAAGAGGGTAAAACAACTCTAGGTCTTCAACGTCCGAATCCACTAGGAAAAGTATCTTTTCGCTCATGATCCACGCTGGAATATCCCAGAAGATAATCGTTTCTCTTGTTCCGCAACAGTTAGGAATCTAAAGATGCAGAAGGACGAAAACAAGTACAAAGACTATGGATATGGTGTTCAGAACCTTGATTAGGGAGTTTATGCTTGGACCCGCCGTATCCTTGAACGGGTCACCGACGGTATCCCCACTAACGGCCGCCGCATGAGTAGGAGTACCCTTTCCTCCGTACATGCCTGTCTCGATGTATTTCTTCGCGTTATCCCATGCCGCACCTGCGTTGGCCATCATTAACGCAAGGAACACTCCGGAAACGACGCTTCCTATCAGAACTCCACCCAGAGCCACCGGTCCCAACACCACCCCAACGATAATAGGGGTAAGTATCGCCAGGGCACCCGGCGCGATAAGCTCCCTCAGGGCAGCCCTCGTGCTGATGTCCACGCATTTTTCGTAATCTGGGCTAGCCTTCCCTTCCCTGAGACCTGGTATTTCATTGAATTGCCTTCTTATTTCATTTACCATCTTGAATCCGGCTTTGCCAACCGCACCGATAAGGAATGATGAGAAGTAGAACGGGAGCAAACCGCCTATCAGGAGGCCGATGAGGAGGATGGGGTCTGAAAGAACGTATTGGGGAGGGTTTGAGATTCCAAATTTTTGGTAAGCCGAGTTAACTTCGCTCTGATAAGCGATGAAAAGCGAGAGTGCAGCCAAGGCCGCGGATCCGATGGCAAACCCCTTTGTGGTGGCCTTTGTGGTGTTGCCAATGGCATCCAGTTCGTCAGTCACTTCCCTTACACCTTCTATTCCCGCCATTTCGACTATGCCGTTGGCATTGTCTGTGATAGGTCCGAACGCATCGATGGAAAGGATGATGCCGGTGAGTGAGAGCATGCTCATTGTTGTTATCGATGTCGTGTAAACTCCGGCGCTGCATATTGTGTTCGGTGAACACGAACCACTTCCAACAGCCCAATTCCCCAACATGTATGATGCGGCTATTGCCACAACAAGTATAAGGGCTATCGGAGCCGCGCTTTTCAAACCGGTGGCGAAGCCCGTGAGGAAGTTGGTCGCAGACCCAGTTTGAGATGCTTCTGATATCGCCTTTGTTGGTCCGTACTTGTAGGATGTGTAATAATCCGTCACAGCTTCTATCACTATTACAACAACCAGCCCTAGTACGACAGCGCCAGCCATCGCGTAGGCGAATCTTAAATCGAATGAAAAGAGATAAAGCGAGACTGCGACGTCGAGAATTGCTGCTACAATCGCCGCTGTGTACAGTCCTCTGTTAAGGGCTGACATGGCCTTTCCGCGCTTTGCTCCCCTCACTGCCAGACCTCCCACGATCGATGCCAGGACACCCATCCCGCCAATCACAAGCGGGTAGGGAACTAGGTCCGGTCTTGGAATCGGAAAGACGGACGTTCCTTCAAAAACAAGCGTACCGAGAAGTATCGCAGCCAGCGCCGTCACAATATATGACTCATACACATCAGCACCCATTCCTGCGCAGTCCCCTACGTTATCACCAACATTGTCAGCTATTACACCTGGATTCCTAGGGTCATCTTCCGGGATACCCGCCTCTATCTTACCGGCTATATCCGCACCCAGGTCTGCAGCTTTGGTGTATATTCCACCACCAACCCTGACGAACATCGCTATTACACTGGCCCCAAACCCAAACCCCACGATAGCTGATGGCTCGGGCACAAACAGGTAAAAGATCGCCAGCCCAAGCAATGCAAGGCCTGGAACTGTCATCCCCAGCACGGAACCTCCTCTGAAGGCAACCATGAGAGCAGAATCCATCCCCTTCCTGCCGGCCTCGGCGGTTCTGCTGCTTGAGCGCACGGTCATGCTCATGCCTATGTAGCCCGCCAGGGCCGAAAAGGCCGCACCAATCGCAAATCCGAGCGCAACAAGTCCGTAAGGCTTTACGGTAAAGGCTATAACAGATGCAAGTAACACGGCTACAGGCGTTATCCAGATGTATTCGCGTCTAAGAAAGGCATTTGCCCCCCTCTTTACATAGCTAGCCAGCTCCTGCATCTTTTCGTTGCCAGGATCCTTCGAGAGGACGTACCTGATCAGTGCTCCTGCGTAAACCAGACCAACTAGGGCACTGATTATTGCTATCGATTCTGCTAGACTAATCATGTACTGAATTCACCATAACACTTGCAATCAGACGTCCAGCGAAATACCTGCTGGGTGGAAGATGTTTGAGGCAAACGAAGGGCGTCCAATGCGGTGCTGATAAAAGGTTTTCGGGGTTCGGCTCAGCTAAATGATCATGGTCGATCGAACAACAATGTATTCTGGCAAATGTAGAGGTTTGGAGAAACAAAGAAACCCAAAACCCTTCGGGGGCGGGATGATTCTGTGATTCCAATGCTTAAATGTATGTCTGATAAAAGGGCAGAAATGCTGACGCATAAGTTCAGACAAGATCCAACAAAGGCCCAAGAAAAGAAGCTTGTAGAAACACTTGAAACATGCAGAGGCTTATACAATCAGATGCTGCATGACAGAATAAGGAATATACACCCTCCTTTGAACAGAAGAAGAAGCTTGTTGAATTGAAGAAGGAGGACAATAAGTATCTCAAAGCTGTTCACTCCCAGGTCCTTCAGGATGTTGTTCTGAGGCTTGACAAAAGCCTTTCAATCATATTTCGCTGGACTATCGAGATTTCCAAGGTTCAAGAAGAAAAACAGGCAGGTACAACTCATTTGCATACTCTCAGGATGAAAGAGGGTTCAAGCTATTAGACAATAGAATAAAGCTCCGAGTGATAGGCAGGATAAGAGTGAAGGTTCAAAGGGCTATTGGAGGAGAGAGATGAAGACAGTGTTGATGTGGTGCCTCGCATACGAGTAGCGGGAGTAGAACCATTCTCTGACTTCTCGTCTTCGAGCGATAGGAGAAAGGAGCCGGTGCTTCCCGCCCCTTAGAGTTGTCCTATAAGCGACCTGTAGAACGTACCTTATCACATTCTGCATGTCCCTGAGATACTATAGCACTTCCTCTGGCTGCTCATGGCCCTACACGACAATCGTCCTCTTCTCCCCCTTTGACCTCCAGGGATGGTTGACTGTGACGATGTCATCTCCTTAACAGTATGCGGCAACCTTCTTTTTGTTTTACGACTCATCAAACCGTAGAGCTTCGTGGAGAAGGACGCGATTATCTCTATCAGGTCCTGGACCAGCTCCTCTTGGGGGGAAGAGGAGGCTTGTTCGCTATTAACGACCACCACCACCGCTACCATCTCCGCCCCGTATTTGCCACACACACGCAAGGGGGTCGAAACGGACCTCCAGAGCCTATCCTCATGCGTCACATAAATTTTCGAGACCCTCTTGCTGAGCACGTCGTAAAGCGATCTCAGAGGTACTTTTCCTTGAAGTTCAGCCTCGAACCGATGTCTGCATACATACACCTCTGCTTCAGAAGCCCCACCTTTCAGGGCATTCACCTGAGAATCTAGGTCTGACTTCTGATCGTGAGATGATACCCTGGCGCAGATCGCTCGCTTCCTCTGCTCAGCCATGCCCAGGATGCATTTGACCTACGATTCCGGTATTCTTCTCCTGCCCGTCAGGAGCCTGAGGTGCCTGATCTTTCCCCTCCCGTCCCAGACATGTAACGTGTGTATGGTCGCGCCGAGTATCTTCCCAGCTTCCCTCGGGCTGTAACTGCATTCCAATATTTTACGGTATGAACGTATGTATTAACACACGTGTCTCGTTAGCTGTTGTGAGCCCCTCAGATCTGTACGGAAAGTTTACTGATAAATACACGAACCGAACAGCCGTACAGGTGCGGGGGTTCCCGAGCTAGGCCAAAGCTGGCAAAGCGACCAAAGGGGGCGGGGTATCAATCAACTTATAGTTGAATGATGCGCCCACACTTAAGATCCGCCGGCGCAGGCCTTCGTGGGTTCGAGTCCCACCCCCCGCATCAGGTTACTCATGAATAATCCCTTATCATCCCTCCCTCCCCCCGTTCAGATTTGTAGATCCCAGGACGTTAATTTATTGACCGAATGGAGATATCACCATCATCTCCATCCATAAAGTTATACCACAACGAGTTGCACACGACTAAGCGCCTGTACACTGATTTATTCCACAATCGCTCCATTACATTCATGCCATTATTAGAATTGTTTAACTAATCAAACGTTAGGATATGTTGGAAGCAGGTCTAATATGCAAAGGATGTTGCCACTGGTGATCCCTATCCTTGCAATAATCGTAGTCGGTTCTCTTCTTGTGTACTTCGACATAAGAACGGGGGGAGTGACCAGTCTAGAGGGGGGATCGAAGATCGGATACGTCCCGGCTGTTCTGACCTGGGTCGCCTTCATAGCCTCAATCGTAGCTATGGCTGGATTCTGTATTTATGCAGCGTCAATTGCAGGGCCGCCTGTCATCAGAAGTGGGTTAAGAAGAAAAAACATTCTATTTGGTGCACTGGTGATCATAGTGTTATTCTTTGTTTTGCAGTTTGGAATCGGGGTGTTCAATCCTCTTGAATCTGGTATAGCATCTGGGGAGGCGCCACTCGCTTTGACTTGGATAGCAGCTATCCTAACGCTGCTTGCGAACCTTGGCTTTGTTATCTTCTTTGCCAGATCTGGCTCACAGGCAAGATTAATACCACCGGCTAGGGCGCAAAGCCAAAGTTTAGAAGACGAAGGTCTTACCAAGCAGGCTAAACAGATCGATGTTGTTCTTGGCGACCCTCAAGACGCCGCACTTCTCGCAGAGGATTTTGTACAGACCAAAAAAGGTGGATACGACAGAGATGCAATACAAACAAGGAATAACATAGCCGAGTGGATAGTTGCTACAATCTCATCCGACGGTAGGATGCCAAAGAAGGAGCTGGAACAAAGGTTCTCAGAACAGTTCCCTCGCGTGCTTTGGCCTCTTTTTAATTCTGTGGTTTACGACCTGGTCTACCAGAACAGGTTGATCTTCGTTCAGGAAGGAGGAATGGAAGTTATTGCACTAAAGGCCCAATAGACCTTAGGCGTAATTATGGACTTTTTATCTTCTCCTCTTGTCTCCCGTCTGCTTGTACGCCCTTCTGGTGGAAGTTCGTTCACCCGGCTCCCATTATCCTCATGTTGATCAAGCCAGA
>Ga0080006_1149813_pt1 | contig 25097 bp, 27 predicted proteins | sample RS3BMetagenome_FD_69209 | JGI IMG/M metagenome (GOLD analysis project Ga0080006, IMG submission 69209) | Ferric oxide microbial mat and aquatic microbial communities from Rainbow Spring, Yellowstone National Park, USA - RS3B (SPADES... ...
CCTCAAGGGAGGGCATTCTCGCCACTTCTCCCCTACTCTTTATGACGTTGAACGGTATACTCTCCGTGGCTAGGTACCTCAGGAGAGCTCCCAACAACGCAGCAACCTTGGAAACTAGTTTTTACGTCCCCATGTAGAGTTACATTTTTGTAATCCTACTTAGCTAAATTATCAGCGGTCAAACTGAGGGAATCTGTGGCCTCAGGTTGGGAGTGAACCAGCACATTTAAATGATGGAAGACTCATCCTTGCTTATGAATATTCGGGATCTCCTAACGGATCTTCCCAGGAAAGTTGAGAACCCGGACCTAGATAAGATTCTAGCTTACACTGTGAGGAGAGACATTATAAGCCTGGCCGGAGGGCTTCCTGACCCAGCAGTATTCCCACATGAACAGCTTAGGGAGATAGCGGAGACTGTCCTTCGGGAGGATTACGCAGGTGCCCTCCAGTACTCTCCAGCCTCTGGGATACCCGAGTTCAAGAGGGAGCTGATATCCTTCATGTCCAGGAACTTGGGAATTAACGGAGTAAAAGACGAGGAGATAATGGTCTCCTCTGGATCCCAGGAGGCTCTCTTCGTCCTTGCCATGTCCACCTTGAGGACGGGCGACGCGGTCTTCACGGAGAATCCCACCTACTACGTGGCCGTGAGCCTGTTCAAGGCCTTCGACGCGAAACTTGTGGGCTCACCTATAGTGAAGGGACAACTTGACGTGGATAGCTTGGAAAAGAAAGTGAAGGCAGTGCCCCCAGAGAGGAGGAAGCTGGTGTACGTGATGCCCAATGCCCAGAACCCCACAGGGGCCTCCATGTCTGAGGAGACCAAGAGATATTTACTAGAGGTGGCGGAGAGGTACGATATGACTGTGGTGGAAGATGACCCATATAGCCTGATAAATTATGAGGGTAAGACCCCTAGACCCCTGAAGGCCATGGATAAATCAGGTAGAGTCATCTACATGTCCACCATGAGTAAGGTTCTTGCCCCAGGACTCAGGTTGGGATGGATGGTGGGAGACGAGGGTCTGATCAGGGAGTTGGTGAAGGTCAAACAGGTGATTGACCTGAACACTAACACCCTCTCCCAGTACGTGGCCGCGAGGGCACTCAAGACCAAGGTGATAGAGGGAAACATAGAGAAGGTGAAGAGGATATACACCTCCAAGAGGAACGTCATGGTAGACGAACTCAATGATTCCTTTAAGGATAGGGCTGAGTTCGTCAAGCCGGAGAGCGGCATGTTCGTGTTCTCTTTCTTCAAGGGGGTAAACACCAGGGCACTGTTGGAGAGGGCAGTGGAGAAAGGGGTGCTATATCTTCCAGGTGATGCCCTGTACGTGGCAGACGTCAGATACGACGCTGCTAGACTCAACTTCACTCTTCCTCCGGAGGATAAGATCAGGGAAGGCGTAAGGAGAATGAAAGAGGCATTCTACGGTTAAGTTCTCGATGGGTCTCAGAGTTATCTGAGAGTGGACTCGAGAAGGGGAGAGACTACCTAGGCGACCCTTGACTGAGAACGAACTCCTACCACCTGTAGCCCTACCAGAAACTAAGTGTTCCTTAGGTAGGAATCCTTACCTTCTAGCCAGTCTTTCCTCACTGGACTGAAGATGTCTACTTCAACGGTATCGTCTATAGCCTTGGCCGAGTGAGGAACGTTTGAGGGTATAAGGATGAACCGATTCTCGCCTACAATCACGGTTTTCCCCTGAATACGGAACTCCAACGCGCCCTTGAAAACCCAAGTTATCTGCTCGTTCTCGTGGTGATGCTCAGGAACCACTGTGCCCTTCCTTATGAAAAGTCTCGCCATCATGACCTTATCCATGTATACGAGTCTCCTGGAGATGTTCTCTGACAGCTTCTCCTCAGGTACCTTTTCCCAGTCAACCACGGTTAACGGAGCTATCATAGAAGAGATAATACACTCCCTCTTATATATTTCCACAATCTCCTGTATTGCCCCGGATCAGGAGCCATGAGGGACGGGGTTTGTTGGATCTAAACCCTGATTTATCGTGCCACACTTGAGGTAAAACAGTTACAGTGTTTATTAGATTTCGCCTCGATTACAGGGCGATATTTAAGGGAAAGTCCTATAACTGCTGCAGTCATTGGGTCTGGCCTTGATCATGGAACGATGTTTGAAGGAAGGTTCCCCATAACTACTGTGAGGCGAAGTTCTGCAACAGCTATGTGGATGTTGGGGAATGTTCCGTGGTAGGTTCCGTCCAGGAGGGATGACGGGTACGTGAGGCACTCAGACTCTAACTTCCCGGTGTTAAATTCGCCTTGACTCCAAGGTTCAGTGAAGTTTCACGATTTCGTCCGGTAACACGTTTAAACCGAACCTGAGAGCAGGGAGATGATGCCCTGGAGGTTGATGAAGGCTACACGAGGCTCCTAAACTTCAATCAGTCAAATATGTCCTTCAAAAGAGTGCTCAATGCCTCATCCGCATCTCCTGTGGTCTCCAGATACACCATCTGCTCATACCTCACCCCGAACCCTCCCTCTAAGTTCACCGACCTATAACCGTAACACCTCTCGCAATAGCCCCTGACCACCTTCTTAAGGCCCAGGTCGCTTACACTGTAAATCACGTACTCGTTCCTCCTTACCTCCCTCTCCTCAGTGGTCCTGTAAAGCCTCTCCAGGAGTTCTCCTAGGGCCTCCCTCACTAACGATTCCCCCTCTATCCCTTCCTCCCTGAGGAGGGAAGGAATCTCCCACTCCCTATCTGCCCTCTCCAACACCTTTCCTACCCTCTCCCTAAGCCCCTCCTCGCTCAGCTCCTTCCTGCACTCCCTCCAAGTCCTCTCCACGAATTCCCTGTCCCCCACCCACGACAAGATGTATGCCTTCCTCAGTTGATCTAGGCAATTCAAGGCTTCACCACCCCGACCATCATCCTCCAACCACGCTCTCTCACCAAGTACATCAGCATGGCGTAAGCGTCAGGATACCTGACCTTCTCCACCTGAATTAGGTCTCTCCTCAAGTTTCTGATGATCCAAGAAGGGGACCACCTCATGGTCCCCCTGGTATTGATGTACAGTGCTCCCTTACCCCCCAGGAAGGAGATCAGCTTGGGGTAAAGCTTAGCGTCCACAACCCCGTCTGGGGTGAACCCTAGGTACTTCACGTGCCTCATGGGTAACACCTCCGTGAGCTTAACGCCAAACTTGGCCTCCAACAGCGCGAATGCCATGACTTCAGCCAGTGACGCCGAGACGTCCCCTGAGAAGTACTTTCCTCCCCACCTCTTGGAGTCCAGGTACAGGAAGGGGTCCTCTACCATCCTACTGGTCAGGATCCCGGCCATCACCACCTTCCCTGGGTCTATCTCGACAACCTCACTCACTCCCTCCCTCTCAAAGGCCTCCGCCACGCCCACTGCAATCACGTCGAGATCGCCGTCACTGTCTCGATTGGTATGGGGTATAACCTCGGAGGGTATCTCCACCCAGGACACGTTTAGCTTCATAGGTGATTTCGTCTCTACATAAATAAAAACTAAGTTGAGGATGAGGTCTGCGGTTCCTGTGGGTCATCACGTGAGGTATTACTCACGTGAGTCTGGATTCCACGAACCTGTACAGATATAGGCTGGCCATCAGGTAGACGATCATCCCCAGGAAGTATAGAGGAGAGAACGAGCCCTCAAAGCTCATGGCCAACTGCTGAGCCACGAAGGTTGATGGCTCCAAGAAGGTTAGAGGTCTGAGATAGTATGGCACCACCGAGAGTGGGACGAAGGTCGGCGCTAGGAAGGAGAAGGTCCAACCCAAGACCTGTGACAGTTGGTTCACTAACCTCATGTTGAAGGCCAGACCCATACTCAACGCCAGGAGGAAATTATAGATCCATCCAATGATGAAGGTCAATAAGACCACGGGCCAAAAGATTATGATCTTATGAATCATTGAGCTCAGGTAAATTAATACTAAGGCCACTGGCAAGGAGACCGTGAGCTGTACCAAGGCATGTGAGAGGGCTATCATCCACCTCTCAGTCTTCGTGGTGAAAAGGAGGGTGAGTTGTCCTGAAAATTTCATGAAGGCCACTGACTGACTCGTGGAGGTGAGAGATCCCAAGGCTATATACATGGTCACGATCCCTGCAAGCACTTGCGGTGAACCGTTCAGGGAGAAGAAGGAGAGGATGAAGGCTATGGGGAACATGACTGAATAGAAAAGACTGGTGATCAACTCCGCCTTGGTTTGCCTAAACATTAACTCTATGAGAATCAGGATTTTCTTTACCCTATTCGTTACCCACCACCTCCGAGTATATCTCCTCCAGGGAGGCCAACCTAACTTCGACACCAGAGTCGAAGTTTCTGAGAAAGCTCAACAATTCTTCCTCCCTCACCCTGTACTCCTCACCGGTCTCCACGTTCGTCACCGTGTAGAACCTGGTGAACCTCCTCCTCAGCTCCTGGGTGTCTCCCTCCATGAGTATTCTCTTCTTGAGGAAGTAAACCCTGTCAGCCAACTTCTCAGCCTCCTCAAGGTAATGGGTGGTTAACAGGATTCCCTTCCCGACAGACTTGATGGACTTCAACATGTCCCACACTTCCCTCCTGGCCTTAGGATCTAGGCCAGTCGTTGGTTCGTCCAGTAGCAAGTATTTTGGATCGCCCATGAGGGCTGAGGCTATGAGGACTTTCCTCTTGTTTCCTCCAGACAGGTCGTCAACCAACTTGTCCTCCACTTGAAACTTGTCCAGAAGTTCCGAGGCCCTCCTCCTGGCCTCGTCCCTCTTCATGCCCTTGAGCAAGCCCATCATGAACACGTGCTCTTTTGACTTGAGTCCGAACATGGGTCTCGAGTCCTGGGGGACGACCCCCATTAGATGGAGGGCCTTGAAGGGTCTCATCCCATCGATGTATACCTCTCCCTTATCGCTCCTTATCTCCCCATAGATCTGCCTGAGGAGAGTGGTCTTTCCTCCACCGTTAGGTCCCAGGAGGGCCACTATCTCCCCAGGTCTCACGAATAAACTAACGTCCTCGTTGACAACCTTGCCTTTGAAGGATTTCCAGAGGTTCTTCACCTCTATCATGAGTTGATTAGAGCCTCTTTACATTTATATTGTTTCATGTAGAGAGAATTTTACTGAAGAGCTAACTTCCTCGGGCGATTTAGGTTTCCTTCATGTATTTTTCTACCCTCGATGAGACGAATCCTCCTCATCCCTCACCGTGAACTGAACCAACTTTATATTCACTTGTTCTGGTGTTCATTAAATGAAGCGAATTTGAAAGGAGACCCAAACGGCCCACTTTCTCACCGCCCTGAAGTTTCTTCCTCCTCGTGATTGTTGATTCCAAAAAAGCTCTGAAAAATTTTCCAAAATTTATGGATCATGGAGTCTCGGTACTCTCCCTGATCTATTCCAGACTTTAATCCTAAGGCAAGAGTGATGATCCTGGAGGGGATTTCAGTCGTCATAAAATCCCGTTAAGGCTATGGAGGGAAAAGTTCGGTTAACTCATCTCGTTTGCAGAGAAACGCTTGAACGTAGGGTATTTCCTTCCCCTAAACGGGTATTTCTGTGTACTTTGATGAAACCCCTTCCGACCTTAAGGTACGAACGATCGCATCTCTCTAAGAAAAGGTCCTCTCAACTTTACCGAGAGCGGGTTCACGATGTAAATTCCACTTTACAAAAGCGGCTCCGGATTTCAGACCCCCTACTTCCCATTCCTGGAGGGAAGAGATCCTCTCAGATCTCGCTCTAGAAGAACGTCCTAGGACGCTTGCAACTAAGGTTCACTGCCTCAACTAGCGCTTTGTAAAGTGGACTCTACGTGTACTATTTAAATGTAAAATCGCGATCTCCTCCCATGGACGATGTGATTTTTGAGGCACTGGCCCACAAGTTGAGGAGGGCCGTGATCAAGCTCCTGGGTGAGAGGAAGTCCATGGGCTACTCTGAGCTCATGAACGCTTTGAACGTCGACAGTCCAACTCTAGCTTTCCACCTCAGGAAGTTGGGGGGATTAGTGGAGAAACAGGGGGACGTATACGTCCTCACGGAACTGGGAAAGAAGGCTTATGGACTTCTCCTCAGTCTTGACGGTGTAGAGGTTGGGGGAGAGTCTCGTGAGAACAACGAGTTTAAGGGAGAACCCCTAGTGATCATGGACAGGATCTCAGTAGAGATAGAACCTGAGCTCATAGAAGATCTCCACAAAAAGGGGAGAAAACTGATAGTGAGGGACGTGGTCTCGGTCAAGTTTCACGAGAAAATAGATCCCCAGAAGTTAAATGATGTATTACAGGAGGTCTCCGACGTGGTTACAGTCTACTGTCCGGAGAACCTCAGGTGGGTCGTAGATCATAGGGTGAGGGATGTGGTCTCTGTGTCCTCTAAGGTCTCGGAGCTCCCCTTCATCAATATTCCTTTCAATCTGTCTAATCTTCTACGGAGTGTCCTAGGTCACCCAAAGAAAGACTGGAGTGAGACCAGATCCCTTGAGGTGGCCAAGTATATTGAGGTAGAGGTGGAAGGAGGCACACTCCACCTCGTGCCAGGTTTCCCGGAGATCGCGACCACGTGCAACGATGAACAATTTGAGGTTTACCAGGACGATCAAACCCTGGAGGTTGAAGTGAGGGGTTGTCACACTAAAATCCATCACCCTCCCAACGTTAACATCCACGCCGAAATCATTAGGGGTGTCATGAAGGTAGAGGATCTTTCCCCGTCAGAAATGAGGCTGAACATCGAGGGTGGCACCGCAAACGTTGAACTGAAGGATCTGTCCGATTGTCGGTTCAACTCTCAGGTGAGAGTGGGGACCTTGACAGGTAGCCTGAGGTTCGCTGAAGGGGGAGGAGACTCCCAACTTTCCCTGGAGGTAGAGGGAGGAAATGTGCTACTCCTCCTTTCGTTGCCTAAGGAGATAGGGGTGAAGGTTCAGAAAATTGAGGGACAAGCGAACCTTCAAGTGAGGGAGAGAGAGGGAACAGCCGGAACCTTGATGATCCAGGTGAGATCAAGGGGAGGTTACGTTGAGCTGAGGGAGCAGACAGAATAATAATATATTTTATGCTAGTAGGATTTTTACGCTCAAATGGGCTCATGGTAACGATGAATTCCTTGGATCCCCTTTGACATTTGAAGGCCCATGTTGATTTGTTAATAGTCCAGTTCAGGTCTCTCCTCTCAGATTACGAAGGATGAGAACCTGACCCTTTACGTTCGACCCAAAGTTGCTTCTCTAAAATTTTTCATTTAGTGATTTTACAATTCTGAGCTAAGCGGTGAGAACAGAGGCGGAGGGACTCGTATCGTCTATGAGCAGACTAACCAAGATAATACCAGCGCTAGTCCTTGCTATAGTCACCTTTAGGTCTTATAACGAATCTACATAAATTTGAACCATTTACTTGACGATGACTGTTTTCAACGTCTGCATTCAAGACCTTAGAAAACAGCTCTCTTTCCATGGAACATGCTTCTCCAAATAAGGATGCTATCCTATATATAGGGCAATTAAATTCGGTTAGTTCATAAGAATTTCCAGACTTCTTAACTTCAGCCATATAGCCTGCACTCGTTCTTAGCTTTCCTAGAATCTCTACTTTTTCATCCACGCTCTTCTTATCCAGCTTTTCCCTATACTCATTAAAGAGTACTTTATATCTGTTTTTGAGAAATTTTATCATTAAATCGCCTTTTCCTTCTTTATTAATGAAATCCAAAAGCTCCATTAGAATTAATGAATCTGAATTAGTAAAATATAACTTACCACTTTCTGTCAAACTAAAAACGTACGTTGGCCTACCTACTTCCCTTTTAACAACTTTTCTAGAAATTAACCCTTTTTGTTCCAATTGTATTATGTGTTTATACACGCCCATCTTAGTTATTCCTAGATTGTCCGCTATCTGTTGAAGCGTTGAGGGACCCTGTCTCTTAATATACATGATTATTCTGTTTTCGGTCGACGCATCTGACATGATTAATAGTAAACTTAGAAGTTTATAAATTCTTCTTTTTTACTGATAATGGTGCTTCTTGACAAGATTTATAAACTTTATAAACAGTATTATTAATTTACTCTTTCAATCATCTGTAACTATAAGATGCAAAAGAAACAGAAAAAATGGGAATGAGAAAAACTTTTCAATATATGACTATCCGCTAGAATATCTCAAGCTAGAATATCCTTATGAATATGAAAACATTACGCGATATAAAAAATACAGACTTCCTTATTAAGGGCCGTTCAGGTCTCATTTGTAAATTCACTTTATTTAATGAATACCAGAACAAATAAGTGTAAGTCACGTCAGCTTACGGTGAGGACGGGTGGATTTGACTTAACAAGGGTAAAATAATACAGTTCGCAAAGGAAACCCGAATCGTCCTTATTAATCGTCTATATAGATATTTTAAGTATAAATATCATCTTATCAAACGAATTAGGAAGTAAGTTAACTTAACGCCGTTGACAACAGTTTCCGATAAACCGTGAAGTTTATACATTTTGTATGTGAGTTTTATTGTGATGCTGAAACCTAAGGAAGTGTGCCAAAAACTGGGAATGTCCTACCGCACGTTGCAGAGCTACGTTAAGGAGGGTTACATAAAACCGGTGGTGCAGAGCGGGAAGTGGAGGTTCAGGGAGGACTTAGATTACCCCGCTAAGGGGGCGGAGGGGTAACGGGTTTTCCCGTGACCCCGGTGAAGGCCAAGGGCTGAGGATTGGATATAAATTCATGAAAATTCAATGAAGCCCGAACCCCTAGGCAGAGAACTCGGGAAGACTCTTCCTCTATTTTCACTCTCAATAAAGCATTCGACGGGTCGTGGGCTGAATCCTTTTCACATTAATAGAAATCTTTTTATATTGTTTATAATATTTTTTATAAAGGATGACCTCTCACTCGATGTGGGCTATGCCCAAAAGAGTGGGAGTGATAGCATAGATGTGAGCCCAGTGCAGTTGGAGTCCCGTGACCCACCTGCCTTGAGGTCGGGTAGGTGGTTGAGGGCTAAGTCCCTACACTCGATCATGATTGAAGAAAAAATGATTGAAATGAAAGTGTAGAGACAAACGGATAGTTACAACAATGATATTATAAGTGTCAGGGATATAGGGAACCCATGAAGGAAATAGTGTTCACGGAGAGGGCTCCCAAACCCATAGGGCCCTATTCCCAGGCGGTGAAGGTAGGGAACACGGTGTACGTGTCCGGACAAATACCCATAGATCCTGTAACTAACGAGATAGTGAAAGGAGGTATAGAGGAGCAGACCAGGAGAGTGATGGAGAACCTGAGGAATGTCCTAGAGGCCTCTGGGACCTCACTCGAAAACGTAGTCATGGCCTTCGTTTACCTCAAGGACCTTAGGGACTTCCAGAAGTACAACGAAGTTTACGCCTCTTACTTCAAGGAGAGATCTCCGGCGAGGGTGACCGTTCAAGTCAGTGCCCTACCTAGGGACGCCCTCGTTGAAATAGCCGTTATAGCAACGGTTTAAGAAAAAACCTTTTTTAGTAGTCTCTCCACGTGGGGACAATCAGTCTCAAACAGAGCGTGGTTCCCGTGTTCTATACAGGAAGCCGTGACTGGCTTCCCCTCCAGGAATACCACGGAGGCCTCATCGTCCTCCACAATGGAGTAGGCAATGCCCTCAAAGACTTTCCTGTACTGCATTTGCTCACTTAAAACATGTTACTGTCTGTAGACACATTTAAGCTTTTCCCCGGCCAGAGCCTAGCCTTTCCCATCTCCTCTAATCGGACCAACGTTAGTGTTGAACTTAAACTTCACCTTCCCATCCTCGAGGTAGATCACGGCTGAGAACTTCTTCCCTGACCTCGACTTGAACCCCTTGGCCTTCACCTCCTTCCCTTCGAACAGTGCCTTCGCCTGCCTAAACGTGATCCTCTTTCCTGCTATCTCCCTCCACACGATTGCCCCGCAGGACTTACATCTCCAGCCCTTGGAGAAGCCTACCACGTTTCCCCCACACTTACACGAAATCTTAGCTTTCTGTGCATGTTCGTCCAGGAACCTCCTCACCGTGTCGAGGTCCGTCCCCGGTAGTCTCACCCCAAGATCCCTGGAGATCCTCCTGGCGTAGTTCAACATCTCCCTGCTCGCCGTTCTACCCACTTGAAACTGAACGTCCTTGAGCTTATCGATCTCCTGAAGTGTGAATCTCTTTATTCCCTCCACGAACTCCTCGTACCCCCTTAAACCCTTCCTCTTGGTGTAAATCTCCTCCAAAGTCCTCTCCCACTCGGAGGTCATCTCCGGACTTATCACCTTGCTTCCCGAGAGCTTGTGCACCAACTCTCTACCCTTCGTCGTGGAGACGAGGGATTTGGAAGTCCTCATCATATATCCCCTCTCCAAGAGGGTCTCTATGATGGATGCCCTGGTGGCTGGTGTGCCCAGGGATAATCTCTCCATCTCCTTGAGTAACGTGGCCTCCGTGTACCTCGGGGGAGGTTTGGTCTTCCTCTCCTCAGCCCTGACCCACAATTTCTCAACCTCCTCTCCTTGCCTCAGCTCCGGGAGAGGGGCCTCTTTCCTGGGGTAAAGGGAAGCCCATCCCAAGTACACGTCCCTCCTCCCCTCAGATAAGAAGGTATCTGAACCTAACCCTATCTTGACCCTCTGCGTCTCATAGACGTAATCCTCCATGAATGCCCCAACGAACTTCCTGTAAATCAGGTCGTAGATCCTCCTATGGGTTTGGGGAAGCCCGTCTGGAGGTCTATCCAGGGGTATTATGGCATGGTGGTCGGTGAGTTTAGACGAGTCGAAGACCCTCTTCCCCACTAGATCAACGCGAGGGACTAGGTCTTCCCTCCCCAACTTCCTCAGTACCTCCTTCACGAGACCCCTGTTGTTATCCCCCATGTGTCTTGCGTCTGTCCTCGGATAGCTTATGATCTTCCACTCCTCGTATAGGCTCTGGGCTATATCCAAGGTACGTTTCGCGGAGAGGCCGTATAAAACGTTGGCTTCCCTCTGAAGTGAGGTGAGGGAGTGGAGTAACGGCGGAGGCTCCTCTTTTCTCTCTCTCTGGACTTCCTTCACGACTCCCCTCCTGATCTTGGCGAGGGAGGACTCCAGCTTGAGCGCCTCCTCTTTACTCAGCTTCGCCTCCTCCCCGTTCCTCAGCAGAATGCCTTGGAACTCCTTGTCCTTCCTGAACCCAGCTAAGACCACGTAGTAGGTCTCCGGCTTGAAGCTCTCAATCTCCAAGTCCCGCTTGACCACCAGAGCCAAGGTGGGGGTCTGAACTCTACCTACGCTCCAGACTTCCCCGTTGTTAGCCTTGAGTGTCACCAGTCTACTCAGGTTTATCCCCACTATCCAATCTCCGTGCTGCCTGGCCAAGGCACTGTAGTACAGGTCGTCGAAATCTTGAGAGGGCCTGAGCCTCTTGAACTCCCTCAATACCACATCCTTGGTGAGGGCTTCAGACGTCCAGAGCCTAAGGGTCTTCCCCACGTAACCTGAGTACCTCAGGATCTCCCTTATGATGAGCTCACCTTCCCTACCTGCATCGCCGCAGTTCACCACCACCTCGGCCTTTTCTAATAGCTTGGAGATGACCCCCAGTTGTCTCTCCTTTCCCTTTATGGGCACGTACCTGAACTCCCTAGGGAATACGGGAAGGTCCTCCAACCTCCACCTCCTGGGAGCTATTCCCTCGTCTATTTCAAGCATGTGGCCTGTGGCCCAAGTTACAACGTAGTTTCCAGAGACCACGTATCCATCTTTTCTCTCAGGCCTTCCCAACGCCCTGGCTATATCCATGGCTACGCTGGGCTTCTCCGCTATGACAAGCCACACGAGTTTGCGCACCTTACTTCTTCTTTCCAAAGGCGTAGGGCATGTGAAGTTGATAGTGAAGAGCTATGAGGAGGTCCCTCTCGGTGACTATGCCCTTGGGCTTAGCCTCTTGATCCAGTATCACAAGTGCGCCTATTCCCTTAGTGATCATCATGGCAGCAGCTTCGTTCACAGACCTGTTCTCCTCCACAGTCACAAGGGGAGATTTCATTATATCTCTCACTCTCCTGGAGAAGAAGTACTCAGGTTCCAGCTTCTCTACCGCCTTGGCAGCCGCCTTCACTGCGTCTGCTGCTGTGACCATACCTACTGCTCTTCCTTCCTCATCCACCACAGGTAATCTCCTGAACCCTCTTCTTAACATCATCCTGACAGCTTGATCCAGGAGAGTCTCCTTGTAAACGGTCGACACTTTGCCGGTGACGAAACCTGATATTGGGAACAGATTCTCCAAGTCCTGGAATATGAGGAGGAAGTCCCTCTCGGTGACTATGCCCACCGGTCTCCTGAGGGAGTTAACCACTGGGAGGGAACCGAAGTTTCTGGTCACCATGAGGGTTATAGCCTCCAATGCGTCACTGTTTTCATCTATCACCGTTGGGTTCACGGTCATGTAGTCTGAGACCTTGGCGTTGGCCAGCTTATACAGGTCAGCCTGGGTACAGGCAGTGGGGCAGAAGCCTACCATCACCGTGAGGAGGTCCCTGGTGGATAGTATGCCCTTCACCACTTCGTCTGCTACTATCACCCTCCCCAGTCCCCTGTCGTTCACCTTCTTGAAGGCCTCCACTAACCCCTGGTTCGTGGAGATCACTGGTGGGTTCGGATTCATCAACGTTTTCACTTGCATGTGTGTATTTTCTCTCTCAAGTTAAAATGGTTTGACTAGAGTCCCCTACCCTGTCACCTTTAACTTGGTTAAATGACCTGCTCCACGGGGAGGTTGTAGACGTCCCTCGCCAGGTGAACTAGGTCCCTCCTGATCACTTCCATGGTTGTCTCTCCCCTGAGTCCCTCCAGTATTAACTCACGGAACTCCTGGGGGACGTAATCCATCCTAGGTTCGACAGAGTAGAAGTCCTTGAGCGCGTCCTCTCTCTTTTGGGGAGAGCTTATGGCCTCTTCCAACTCCCTCTCCAACCACTCGGGGAAGGGGAAGTTGTTGGTCAAGGAGACGTAGAGGGATACCGTGAAGGAGTAAACGTCCATTTGAGGCTCTGCCCTCCCACCGAACCTCTGGAGAGGATGAGCGTAATAGGGGGTGTAGTGAACCACAGGCATCCCGATCCTTATGGCACTGCCTAGATCCGAGAGCTTTGGAACAACCCTCCCGGTGCTCAAGAGTTCCAGGGTTTCCTCGCCATACCTTGAGAGTTGGGACGTGAAGAGTATGTTGGAGGGCTTTATGTCTGCGTGCACGAAGCCTTGCTTGTGCATGTGAATTACCGCCTCTGCAACCTTAGAGAAGATCAGTGCTACGATCTCCCCCCACCTCACTGAGTGCCTCAGGGAAGAGTACTCCTCATCCACCAGGATTCTCCTGAGATCTCCCCCCTCCATGTACTCCATCACTATGGCAGGGGGAGAGCTGAAGTAATCGGTCCAGTTTTCGTCTATGAAGTTGGCCAATATCCTGACAACATACTTGGATCCTCGGGATATCTCCTGCATCTTCGCCACCTCGTACAGCATCTCGTCCATCTTATACTCCCTCTTCATTACCTTCATGGCGAACCTCCTCCCGTTCTTTTCCGCAAGGAGTACGTATCCCATCCCTCCCTTTCCTAACACCGAGACTATTTCGTAGCCGTAGAGGACGTAACCGAGCCACTCCTCTGGGCTGAACTCCCTGTCTGAGGGATTGGTCAAGGAGAGGAGGTTGGCCTTAGAACAGGCCTCCACTACTCCCTCCCTGCAGGCATAGGTGTACTCCCTTTGGGCGTGGGTAGGGGAGTTCAAGACCTCGAAGGCCTTACCCCTCAGGAAGGCCAGCGGGGCTGTCCTCCTGATCTTCTGCGCCTCATCCAGGAGCTCTAAAGCCCTCTTCCCCTCTCCCAACTCCAGGAGAACGGAGGCCGTCATCACCATATTCCGATAACTCTTATTCCTCTTTAGCGCCTCCTCAAAATGCTTTAGGCTCTCCCTGAAGTTCCTCTTGGTCATGAAATGAAGTCCTAACTTCACGGCAGGGACGTCATAAGTTGGTAGCACGGATAGTGCATCGAGGAGCAACTTCTGATTTCCGGTCTTCTCGTATTCTCTCATAAGGGAGTTAGCCCTGGCGACCAGCTTTGCCTCCAACTCCCTGTACTTCTCCTCCGAGAAGTAGGAGTATATCCTCAGAGCCTCCAATTCCTTTCCAAGCCTCTCGTAGCACTCGGCTGCTGCCAGGGACTCCTCTGGGAACTTCTCCTCTAGTTGAGAGAATAGTTTGATAGCCTCCTCACACATGTTGAGTTTGCCCAAGGCCACCACTGCCTGTCTCACCATGTCCTGATCCCTGTAGGTATCTAGGGCGTACTTGACTACCTCGTAATCGTCCATGGATGAAATGACCGCCAACCTGTCCCACTTCTTGAAGACCTTTCCCGAGACCAAGTCATATTGTGCTCCCAACTCCATGGGTTCCTGAGGAGAGGGGAGGACACAGGCGGCCTCTGATCCCTCAAAGATGGCCACAGGGGGGTCTTTGGATACGACCTTTAGGGTCCCGGAGAACCTCTTCAGCTTAGTACAATCATATACCGGGACTTTGGTGAACTTAACCTTGTCATCCTCTACTAACACTAAGTAGCCCACTGTATCATCCTTCACCTTCAATTTATCCGGTAACTCCGTGAACTTGCCTTTGTGGAACAGGTATCTCCTCTCTCCATGGACGAAAGCGTAACTCACGGGATAACTCTTGAGGTAAAACCTTTTTTAGTGCAGGGCTTAATAATACCTTCATTAAGGTGCCTGGAGAACTCACGGATCCCCCCTAGTTCAAGATCAATACTTTCCTACACAAAAGGAACTAAGGACGTTCTGGTTTGGGAGTATTCCTAGTGAAGAAGAGGAGGTTCGTGAAGAGTAAGAGCGGTAATAGGAAGATTTCACGTTTAGCAAAGAAGGAAATGTTAATTCGCCGAGTTATTAAGGCATTAAGGTTGGGTTTTTTATGTTATCTTAGTTAATCCCAACGGTTCTACAAACTCTGGGGAGCATGAGATACTGATGAGGGAGGGAGAAGGGTTATGATAGGCGTACAGCACCGGCTTATTTAATAGCGTTACAGCAGTTATTAGATTTTGCCTTGACTTCAAGGCTACACCTAACGAGAAATCCCATAACTGCTGTAGCGTTAAAAGGACTAGGAATGTTAAATGATGGTAAATAATCTAAATTTCAAGGCTTATCGAGAACTGTCGGCAACAGCGACTCCTGAGACACAATCGGGAAGAGGGTCAGGCAAAGTCGTAGGACTTGGTTATCATCAGTTGTGCCTCTGGATCGTACTCCCTGAACTTCTTAATCTTCTCTCCCACTTCTTGTATCGTTCCGCCTATGTTGACTAATATTCCCGCCTTGGAGTCCGAGATCTCCCGAAACATCACGGATTCGAAGAACTTTCTGCCGTAATCCACCTTACTCGTGAACACGGCGTACATCGTTACCCCAGCCTTATCTATATCAATCACCGGTACCAACCTTATGAAACCTCTCCTATAGAGGTATCTAAGGTGTCTCCTCACGGTCTTGGAGGAAACCTTTAGCCTCTCGCTTAGCTCTACAGGTGACATTCTGGGCTGTTCCTTCAACGCTGAGAGCAATTTTAGGTCGAACGTGGAGGCCTTATAGGGAGTTTGTTCAGGCACGTAGATCATCTGTGGCTCCCCTAACTCCTCAGCCATTTGGGATATCTTACTCTTCAGTCCTTCCACTGACTCAGCCTCTATTTCATAGATATTCACTTCCTCCAGACATTCGAACTTGGAGACGTACTCTCCGTGCCAGTCCTTAGTGTTCTTGAAGGAAACGTAACCGTGGTATTTCCCGTAGAAGTTTGGGTTAACATAGAGGGAAACCTTCCTGATCAGCCCCTCTCTCGTCATCCTCTCAACCCTATAATTCACTGCAGGAGGAGAGATGTTCAGCTCTTTGGCGATCTTCCTCTGGGAATAGTTGAAGTCTCTCAATAAGAAAAGGACTATCTTTCTGTTAATTTCATCCATAACTTATCTACTCCACTCCTGAATATAGGAGTTTTCCCAAATAAACTTTTCACATGACCCCAATTTTCCTAAGTTTTACACGAAAATATTGAGGCGAAAGCCTCTTAAGTCCAACAAGTCAAGGGAAGGGTCGTGGCCAGAAGGACTTGTCAGAACTGCAAGCAAGTGGTAGATGAAGTCCTAACTAGGGAGGGGAACAAGGTCATTAAGTCCTGCCCGAGGTGTGGTTACACCTTCGTCTCCTATGAGGTAGGTAAAGGTTACATTGTTCCTCCGAGAGGATAGATTCGAAACTCGAACGAAAATTAATGAAAAGTTTATTTTTATCCCCAGATACTCCCATGTGATATGACCGGAACATTAACTGAAAAAATACTAAGTAGAGCCTCTGGAAGAAGCGTCTCTCCAGGAGACGTGATAGAGGCCAACGTGGACATAGTAGCTTTTCATGACCTCACGGGCTATCACGTGATCGAGGTCATGGAGAAGGCCAACATGATGAAGATATTTGACAAGTCCAAGATAGTGGTGGCCTTCGATCACCTGGCCCCTCCTCCAGACGTGAGGAGTGCCGAGATACAGGTTAACATAAGGAAGTTCGTAAGGGAGATGAGACTTCCCAACTTTCATGACGTAAACGTCGGTATCCTCCACGAGTTGCTCATAGAGAAGTACGCCCTCCCCGGGCAGGTCATAGTGGCAGCTGACAGTCACACCACGACCTCAGGAGCCCTAGGGGCGTTCGCACAGGGCATGGGTGCCAGTGATGTGGCAGCTGCTGTGATAACTGGTAAGACCTGGATGGTAGTACCGCAGCCGTTCAAGGTAGAACTCACGGGGACTCCAGGTAAATGGGTAAACGGCAAGGATGTCGCCCTGAAACTCCTGGGGGACTTCAAGGCAGATTACTTCAACGGTATGTCCATAGAGGTTCACGTAAGGAATCCAAAGGCCTTCCCCACCGACTATAGGGCCACAGTGTCCAACATGGGAATAGAGATGAACGCTGACGCACTGATGTTCGTGCCAGACCAGGAGACTAAGGATTACATTAAGACCATGAGGGGGAAGGAGGTGGAATTACTGACGCCCGATCCAAAGGCATCTTACCAAGACGAGTATACCATAGAGCTAGAGAAACTTGAGCCCTTAGTGGCAGCTCCTTACAGTGTAGACAACGTGAAGACAGCAAGGGAGGTCTCCAACGTAGAGGTCGACCAGGTCTATATAGGATCATGCACAAACGGGAGGCTATCTGACTTCCAGATGGCTGCGGAGATCCTGAAGGGAAGGACCGTGAAGACTAGGTGTATAGCGATCCCCTCTTCCTACGAGATGTTCAAACAGGCCATGGAGAAGGGATATATAGAGACCCTGGTGAACGCTGGGTGCGTAGTGACTTACGGTACGTGTGGGCCCTGTCTCGGAGGACACTTCGGGGTTGCAGGACCAGGAGAAGTCATAGTGTCCACGAGTTCCAGGAACTTCAGAGGGAGGATGGGAAGCAATGAGGCAAAGGTTTACTTGTCAGGCCCCTCCGTGGCTGCTGCGACTGCAGCGACTGGGAGAATAACCGATCCGAGGGATTTGCAGTGATCATTGAAGGTCCCGTACTCAAATACGGCGATAAGATAGACACGGATATAATAATACCCGCCAGGCACCTGAAGTACACGGATCCCAACTACCTGGCACAGCACGCCATGGAGCCCCTAGACCCCGAGTTCTACAAGAAAGCCTCCAAGGGTGTAGTCGTCGTTGCAGGAAAGGTATTCGGTATGGGCTCGTCTAGGGAACAGGCCGCCATAGCCCTCAAGGCCGCTGGAGTAAGGGTGATCGTAGCTGAGAGCTTTGCAAGGATATTCTATAGGAACTGTATAAACAATGGCCTGCCCCTCATCACGCTGCCTAATGCCACAAAGGAGATAAAGGAGGGTGACGTAGTGAAGGTCAACGTGGAGACAGGGGAAGTCCGAGTGGGTAACAAGGTCCTAAATGGGAAGGGAATAACGGGGATGGCATTGGACATACTCAAGGCCGGAGGGATAATGGAATATCTGAAGAGAGTATCTCAAGTCCCGACTCAGGGTGGTTGAGGTTAAACAATAAGCAGTTTCAGGTTTTAAGCCTTAATTCCTCCTGTACTTTTTACTTTCGTCGATAAAGTTTGGAAAACCAGGCAGCAGTTTATTAGATTTCGCCTTGATCATAGGACGACAATTGATGGAAAGTCCATAACTGCTGAACTGAGGTTGGTCCTTCCTGGGGACTAAGCTCTCCACGGTTTTGACTCAGTCTTAAGGTAAAGAAGTGTAAGTTAGAGAACGATGAACTTACATGGGGATCATGGAATTACGAGAGTTGTATAAGAACGAAGTGAGTTAGCACTGGATCACTGAGTTTGTCCCCTCCAGGAAGGAGTCTACGAAAAACTCAGTTGAGCTGCCCTTACTCCCTCTCCCAGGTTTATGGGTTCTCCCAGCCTCTTTAGAACTCTCTCCAGGACAGCCAAGGTAGCTATGGCGTCGTTGGGCGTCACCCATCCCATGTGACCTATCCTGAAGTACTTCCCTGCTAGGGCTGGATGGACTCCTGGAGCTAACTCCACTCCCTCAGTCACTACCTCCTTGAGTACATCTGCTGGGTTAGCCTTCTTCAGGAGCACTCCAGTCACGGTATTACTGTAAGCCTCTGGCCTCTTGGCCACTATGTCCACACCCATGCTCTCCAACCCTGCTCTTATACCCTGAGCTACTCTCTCGTGTCTCTTGATCCTGTTCTCCAACCCTTCCCTTTCTATGAGTTCGAAGGCCTTAGCCATCATGAACACTAAATGAACTGGGAGTGTAGCGAAATATGACCCTTTACCGACCTCCAGGTTCCTCATCACGTCCAGCCAATTCTTCAGATTGAGGAAGTAGCCTGCCACCGACTCGTCGGATAGTCTGGAGACTGCCCTCTCAGAGAGTACCAGCAGACCGGCTCCTGGAGGTATACCTAAGGCCTTCTGACTAGCAGTCAGGTAAACGTCCACCTGGTAGTCCTTCATCTTTACAACCTCGGCTCCCACACTACTGACTCCGTCTACAACTATGAGTTCAACCTTATCCCTTATCCTCTTCGCCACCTCCCCCACTGGCTCCCTCACGCCGGTGCTGGTCTCCACATGAGTCATGGTCACCATGGTATACTTCTCATCCTCCACAGCCTTCTCAACTTCCTCAGGTTTCACGTAGTCACCGGGGTTGGCCTTAAGCACATCCACTGCCACAGGATATCTATTCAGGAGTGCCTTCCATCTGTCTCCGAATACGCCGTTGGATACTACCAGTACCTTATCCCCCCTCCTCAAGGTGGAGACAACACCCTCCATGGCTGCAGTTCCGCTCCCAGGTATAATGAAGGGCTGATAGGACTCGTCAGCTCCAACCAATTTCCTGAGGAACTTGAGGGAAAAGGACATGACGTCTATGAATTCCTGAGACGTGAAGCCGACGTCTCCCCTTAGTCCAGCCACTAGCACATCGTAATCTATGGTGACTGGGCCTACGTGCATGAGAAGTTTTCTCGTCATTGGTATAATGTATCCTCTCCCCTTAAATCTGTTACAGTGATCCTCTGGCTGGACTCCAAGGTATCCAATTAGCATCTCCCCTGGGAGATCCCTCTATTCCTAACCGTGTACTAGTTTGGATCTCAGCTGATATTTCCCTATCCTTGTTTCAAAATCCTAGATGATCTACCCAGGAGTAAGGCAGTCAACGCTATGGAGATCACGTTCAACAGGGCCATGGTAAAGACCAGGACTAGGTCGCCTGTCCTTAGATAGAGCAGACCGGAATAGCCAGCTAGCGCCACACCCTCCAGACTAGCCAAGGACAGTACCATGCCCCAGAAGTCCTTCATGCAGGAGAGCAAGGTTAAGACCGAGAGGAGTCCTGCCAATAGTCCAAGCAACTCGTGGGCTGTCAGTAAGATGTAGAAGGGTAGGTTCACTACTCCCTGTGTATCTCCCAATACTGCACTGCCAGATAAGTATGCCAATATCTCCACCAACACGAGCGCTCCAGATAGACGTAGGGTTAGCACGACTTTTGGTCAAGACTAACAGTTTAAATATTTTTTCCTAAATTTTTCTTATCAGTCCTCAGCCTACAGGTCTCTGACGCCCTTGTGATCAACCTGAGGTTGAGGTAGAGTACCCCTGCTGATATGAGTGGAAGACCGTAATACATAAAGGCGAAGTATGCAGGGGAACGGAGAATGAGGAGGATGGAATAAGACATTGATGGAACGGATAAGACTAAGGTATAGAGTAGTATTGTTGGGAGAGCTAGACAGCATGAAGCTCCAGACACCAGGCTAACCCCAGGCAGGAGAACGAGCTCGCTTCCCAGCCTCAGGGTCCTCCTCTCCCTATTGAGTGTCACGAGTCTGCTCACGTTGAGACCCATGAGTTCCCCAATGACGATCCCGAGAAAGAGGGAGTATGGGACGACGTCTGCCTCGTATACCCCGAGGAAGAACCACACGGCTGGACTCTGAAAAACCCAGAGCGGGAAATATAGAGGGTCAGAGGGCGGGATTGCATATCCGTAACCGGATGAGAACCTGTTCATTGAGGTGAGGTAGGAGAGACCCCCGGGCTCCACTATTCCTAGGACTATGCCGTAGAGTAGGGAGTGGTACACAAGGTATACGGTGAAGGGAAGGAGAAACGATAGCTTGTTCTCAATCCTGATCTTGGGGAAGATTAATATTCCAAGGGAGGACCAGAAAGCCAAGGAGGAGGATAAGGAGAGGTAAAAGTAAGACGCTGATTTCTGAAATGTCAGGTAGATCAGGAAAGACGTAACTAACAGCGAAAGGGCAACTGCGAATTTTGCCCAGCCTCTCCTCTCCCTCACTTCCTCTGAACCCTTGACGTATCTAGTCAACACTCCACAACAACAACTCGCAAACCTGACTTAAAAATATTCAATTTAAACTCTTCATTTTATTTTCAGTTTTATTAGAGATTTCACCCAAGATTTGGGAAAAAACTTATTTAAACATATCGAATTTACAATCATGAAATCGTGGCAATTAATCCTAGTTGTCCTTGTCTTAGTAGCAGGAATTGCTGGCGCGGTAGCTATAACACAGCTGAGTCACAAGACTTCCCCCACACTCAACACCACCAAACCTCCAGTTACAAATACCACACATCCAGTGAACGTGAGCACTAGTCCTCCAGTGAACAATACTACTAAAGTCACTAGCACTTCAAACTCTAGTAACACAACACTGAAGTTACCTCCAGGAGCAGAACAACTGAAGTTCGATGCCCAGAACAAGACCGTGTTTATCTACCTTACCGTTACATCCGCCAATGGATACATAAACTACAACGGTACTACCTACGGTTCTCTCAAGATATATGTACCAGTTGGCTGGAACGTGTACCTGACTTTCTACAACCAAGCTCCCCTAAATCACGGTCTGGCCCTAATAGAGAACAATAGTGAAATGCCCAACCAACCAAACGTCCTCCAAGACGGAAAGGTTCTCCTGCTGTTGGGATACAACAACGGGAACGGTATCCCGACTGGATTCTCGGTGTCTGGGCTCTATCAAAACATATCTGCTGGCCACTACTGGATTGCCTGCCCTATATTCGGACATGCTGAATCTGGAATGTGGGTGGACCTAATAGCGTCCAACAACGTGTCAATCCCATACGAACTGATGTGAGCCTCGCTTAAGGTTATAGTCTGGAGACCTCCAAGATCCTCCATAACTGGTTCAGGTCAAATACCCTCCCTTAGGAACCTCCTCCTAATGTAAGAGCAGAAATAGTGTCCTTACTCTTTTTGGTAAAGGAACTACCCGTCGCCTACCATGAAGTCTTTCGTTTTTATAAAATTTTAAAAAGAATTAAAAACTTAATTGAATGAGAAGAGACCTCATCAAGGAGACTAGTCTATTTATAAGGTTTTGAATGACCCTCTTGTAGAGGAAGAGGAGGAGATATCTAACCCTTATCGTAGTAATTAGACGCTTCGCGACCCTCTCCTGCTCCTCTAAGCTCCTCATTAATACGGTGGAGCCCACGTGAGACTTGAGTCTCTCTACAAAGTGGAGGAAGTCCTTAACCGTACCCAACAACTCCTTAGTTTTGGACGTCCTCATGAGGCCCTCGTACTCCCTGTACTTGACTCTCAAGAGGTTTGCGTCTAGGATATCCGTGAACGTCAAATTCATACAAAATATATTGTTGTGTATTATCATAAAAGAGGGAAGCCGTAGTACCTATTAGGGACTGGATGCAAATGTTGCTTTACACATATTAAAAACGTGTGTGGCTAACAGGTATTCTGGTAAACTTAAGAAATGAGATTTGAGGAGAGGCTTTGGAGGTGGAGGAGGTTTTCAGAGATATGCTATAGGTATAGGTCTGAGGCACTTTATGACGGTCCCTTGTTTGCAGCCTTAAGGTTCAAAGAAATAGAGGTGGAGCTGGAAGAGATTTTGAACAAGTTCTTCGTAGATAAGATAGAGTTTCACGGAGAAAGATATCCTGCTGTGGAGGGCGTGTTCTACTTTGACGATGGGGCCAGGACTGAAGCTTATAACGGAAAGGACTTCGACTTCATCATCTTTTACGCGGACAGTGAAGAATATAAGAAGGAGAAGGAGGATCTGGTGAGGGGACTTTCAACAGATCCTGCTACCACTGAGGAGGCAGAGATTTACGCGTTCCTCACAACGCTCCTGGAGTTCGCAGTGATAAAGTTCCTTGGCAGGAACACAAGAGAACCAGACTGTGTTGAGAGGAAGTGCTACTTATCTCTTAGGGAATGAGACATGATGTTTGATAGTGGAGATAGAGGTTCAGAACTTTGACGACCTTTAAGTGAGTCAAGCCTGAAAAGGGCAGTTGTTCGATCATATCAGCTCAACAGCGGCTGACCATTCATAACCCAGAGACAAATCCAGCTACAACTCCGTTGATCACGTTGAAGGCTATGACCAACCCCACATATGTCTGCACATAAGGAACAGTGAAGGCGTAAGGCAATAACGAAAAGACTAGGAACCCCACCGCAGTGTATATGGCCAGCCTCCTCACTGACCTAAGCTCCTTGGACACTGTAACGCTCCTCACAGGTAGGACGAAGAGGACCAACGCCAAGATCACCAGGATCTGCACTACTCCCTCCACCGGTGACTCTACAAGGGACTTCAGGGGGGCTATGATGAAGGGAAAGGGAGGATAGAATCCTTTCAATACGATGGAAGTTAAGGCCATGATCACCGTCAGAATGAAGGAGTAGCCTATCCCTCCTGCTATGTTCCAGCTAAGAGCTCTTGGATTGATCCTGCTCGTTTTTCCCACCTCCCATGGTCACCTGGAACATCCTCTCGGGTAAGTTGACTAGGGTGGAAAGGTTGGGGTAATAAGGAGTACCTATGGCCATGTTGACGCTGGCCGGATTGCCTTGTTCGGTTAGGATTCTCGCCAGACCCATCCTGACAGCCTTCTCCACATCTAACCCGAGGTCCCTGAGTTGAATGATCCTCCTGAGCTCTGGATCCTCTGGTATAAGCCTCGTGACCCTCACCGATATTAGCTCAACTCCCAACTCCGACAAGAATTGCTTTAGTGCCGCGGTCACAGCTGTGGATATGTCTGAGAACCTCTTGTAAACCTCGACCAACTTAACCTGGTTCAGAATAGAGCTGACCTCCTGGTCTATTACAGGGGCCAAATACGCAGCTAGGTCGGCATCCTTGAAGAACAGACCAGCGAATTGTATGTTTACTACCAGCTTGGGAGCATCGGTTACCCTGTAGTACACGGCGACCTCGTAATCGAGGGGGACCAGGTCATCCGTTTGACTCTTTCCTTGTATCCTCACCTCGTGCCTCGTCATAGAAACGAAGAATGCTATGGTATCGAAGGGTAACTGATTGTACCTGAACCTCGCCATGAAACTAGAGAGGGGATTTTGAGGGGACTGTATGTTATGTGTACCTGGAGGGAGAACTGCCTGAACCTGTCCCTGTATTACCACCACACAATTTTCCTGGGGCTGAACTATTATGATGGACTTGGAAGTCACCTGTTCCCTAGGGTAACGGAATATGAGAACGTCCGGTGCCATAAAGGATGAGCCATCTTCCCTTTCTGTGCTTATAACCTGACCTCTGATTTGAAGAGACATAAGAGATTCTCCCCTAGAGTATTTTAAATCTTTTCGTGATATTTTCGCAGGTGGACTCCAATCTGACAGTCCCTTGTCTTAAGGGACGTTATAGGACCGGGTGAACTGTCATAAGGGATTCCCGCCCAGGTATAACGCTAGGCCAACTAGGGAATTACAGAGATAGGACGGAACGAACCAAAGGTCCAAAGTCACAGTCAAAGGTTTCGATCGATCCTAGTTTGTATTATTTCCTTCAAACAAAAATCAAACAAGAATACAGTCGCATAAGATGGATGAAAAATATCACGTTGGGTGTGACGGTAACCGAAGACGGCGGTTTCCTCACATCCTAAAACATCACGAATGTGGTTGGGGTTATCCCACTAAAGGGAAGGAACAACGGGTAGGCCAAACTTCAGTTAAGCCGTTGACAACAGTTTCCGATAAACTGTGAAATTTATGTCATTTGATGTTATTCAACATTCCTAGACCTTTTAACGCTATTAAGTAAGCTGAGGCTGTGTGCCTGTCAAATCCCTTTTCTCTCATCACCTTTTCATGCTCCTCAGAATTTGTAGTACCCTTTGGATTAACTAACACAACGTTAAAACCCAACCTTAAAGATTTACAGCAGTTATGGGAATCTTAGGGAGGTAATACGAAGAAGTCGGTATTAGCGAGAAGTTTTTAATTTTCGACGTCGTCCCGCTGAAAAGATGAAGATGTCAAACCGGAAGGGACAGGTCGAACTGGCTAAGGAGGATCTGATCAAGGCGGTCAACCAGGTCCTGGGCATAGTGAGGAGGAACGGGAGGAGCAGGAAGGTCGGGTTGGCACTCGTCTTGATGGTCCTG
>Ga0080006_1128845_pt1 | contig 25063 bp, 22 predicted proteins | sample RS3BMetagenome_FD_69209 | JGI IMG/M metagenome (GOLD analysis project Ga0080006, IMG submission 69209) | Ferric oxide microbial mat and aquatic microbial communities from Rainbow Spring, Yellowstone National Park, USA - RS3B (SPADES... ...
GGGGGACCCCCGCCCCCCCGGAGCCCCCCCCGGGCCCCGGCCCCGTCCGCCCGCCCCCCGGTCCGCCTCTTCGAGCCCCCCCCCCGACGGAGCCGGCGGCGCAGCCGCCACAGCACCGTGGTCGCGGCGGCGCTCATCGTCGGGAGCCTTCTGGCGGTGGTGGTGGGGGACGACCTGGTTGCCCAGGACCAGATCGCCATCGCTACGGTCGGGCAGCAGACCGCGGCGGCGGCGGCACGCCAGCAGCAGCTCCGGATCTCGGTGGCAGAGCTGTCGGCGCCGCAGGTCATCGTGTCGGAGGCCGACCGGCAGGGGCTGGCACCGGCGACCAAGGTGGTGGACCTCCCGCCGGTACCGCTCGACGTCCCGCTCGCCGTCCCGAACACGGGGCGTCCGGTGACGGCGTCACCCACCGCGGCCGCGGCGGCCAACACCCCGACCGCGCACCAACCCGTCGCGGCACCGTGAGCCCCGCCGCACTCCTCAGCCGGCGCTCGCGCGCGCTCCGGGTGCTGCTGCTGGTCGTCTTCGCCGCGATGGTGATCCGGCTCGTGATGGTCCAGGAGATCTCGCACGGGCACTATGCGGCGCTCTCCAGCGCCGAGCTGACCCAGACCGTCCCGGTCCCCGCCGTGCGCGGGGGGATCTACGACCGCAACGGCGAGGTGTTGGCGGAGTCGGTGACCAAGCAGACGGTCGTCGCCGATCCGTACCTCATCAAGGACCCGGGAGCGATGGCGGCGAAGCTGGGACCCGTGCTGGGAATCCCGTCCGCTCAGCTTCGGTCTCTGCTGACGGAGAACTCGGGGTTCGTCTACCTGGCCCACCGGGTGGCGAACGCGACGGCCGCCAAGGTGACGGCGATGAACCTGACCGGGATCAACCTGGTTCCCGAGTCGCAGCGGGTCCTGCCCGACGGTGGCCTCGCCTCCCCGGTGATCGGCGCCGTCGGGTCCGACGACACCGGCCTCTCCGGGCTCGAGTACCAGTACCAGTCCCTTCTGGCGGGGCAGGCCGGCACCAGGAGCCTCCTCGAATCGCCGGGCGGAGTGGCGCTCCCCGGGGCGGCAGCGTCCCCCGGCAAGGCGGCCAAGCCGGGAACCGGTCTCGAGCTCACCATCGACTCCTCGCTCCAGTTCGTCGCCGAGCAGGCGCTGGGTGCCGAGATCGTGGCCTCCCACGCCGCATCGGGCATCGCCATCGTCATGGACGTGAAGACGGGGGACATCCTGGCCATGGCGAACCTCCGGGCCGCCGGTTCGGGTCCTGCGGCGCCGACGCCGGCATCGGGCCCTGCCTCGGCCGCCCAGTCCGGACCGATCTACGCCCCGTCGGTCACCACCCTGCCCGCCGGTGTGACCGAAGCCTCGTCGAACCTGGCGCTCACCCAGGTCTACGAGCCGGGCTCGGTCTTCAAGCTCGTCACGTTCTCCGCTTCCCTCCAGGACGGCGTGATCACGCCGAACACCGCGTTCACCGTCCCCGGCGCGCTCCCACTCGGTAACTACGTGTTCCACGACGCCGAGTCCCACGGCACCGAGACCCTCACCGCCACCCAGATCATCGCCCGTTCCTCCAACATCGGGACCATCGAGATCACCGAGGCGCTGGGTAAGGACCGCTTCCTCGCCCAGCTGGCCGATCTCGGCTTCGGGAAGCCGACCGGTCTCAACTTCCCCGGCGAGTCCCAGGGGCTCATCCCGAACCGGTGGACGGCGAGCGCCATCGGGTCGACGCCGATCGGGCAGGATGATGCGGTGACCGCACAGCAGCTTCTCGACGCCTACAACGCAGCGGCCAACGGGGGGGTCATGGTTGCCCCACGCCTGGTCCGGGCCACCGTCTCGCCCACGGGTGTGACGACGGCGACCCCGCCGTCCCCCACCAGGCGGGTGATCAGCGCGGCTGCCGACGCTGAGCTCATCCCCATGCTCGAACGGGTGGTGACCAGCCCGAACGGCACCGGCAACCTGGCCGCCATCGACGGGTACGCGGTGGCGGGGAAGACGGGTACCTCCCAGATCCCCAACCCGAACGCGCCGGGGTACCTTCCCGGTCAGTTCTACGCCACCTTCTGCGGGTTCGCCCCCGCCCAGCACCCCGTCCTGTCCGCGGTGGTCATCCTCAAGCAGCCGACACCGGTCTACGGGGGATCGGTGTCCGCCCCGGTGTTCTCGACCATCATGGAGTACGCCCTCCATCACTACGGGATACCGACCACGATCACCGCCACCCCCTCTGCGGCCGCCGGCGCGGTCGGAGGCACGGGGTCGACGGTCGTGTTGCCAGCGGCCACGGCGTAGATGCCGCAGTGCGTCCGGACCCGGTGCCGGCGATGAGGCTCACCGACCTCCTGGCCGACGCCGACGTCGAGGTGGCCGGGTCCCGGGGGGACCTCGGCGCGGTCGACATCGGGTCGGTGACGATGGACAGCCGAGCGGTCGCCCGGGGCGCGCTCTTCTGCTGCGTCCCGGGGGCGGAGACGGACGGGCACCGGCACGCGGGGGAGGCGGTCCGCTCCGGCGCGGTGGCGTTGCTCTGCGAGCATCCGGTCGACATCGACGTCCCCCAGGTCGTGGTGGCCGCCGGCACCATCCGTCCGGCACTCGCCCGGGTCGCCGGCTCCGTCTTCGGGCATCCGGACCGGGCGATGGCGACGGCGGCGGTGACCGGTACCAACGGCAAGACGACGACCGCCCACCTGCTACGGTCTGTCCTCGAGTCGCACGGGACCCCGACCGGTCTGGTCGGGACCCTGACCGGCGCCCGGACCACCCCGGAGGCCCCGGATCTGCAGGCGACCCTGGCCGGCTTCCGTGACGGAGGTCGGCGCGCCGTGGTGATGGAGGTGTCGTCCCACGCGTTGTCCCAGCACCGGGTGGACGGCATCCGGTTCGATGTCGCCGCCTTCACCAACCTCAGCCATGAGCACCTCGACTACCACGCCACCATGGAGTCCTACTTCTCAGCCAAGGCGACCCTGTTCGTCCCCGAACGCTGCCGGGCGGCCGTCGTCGACATCGACGGCCCCTGGGGGCGCAGGCTCCGGGACCAGATCCACGGTGTCCCGGTGCACGAGGTGCGCCGGTCCGAAGCGGTCGGGCTCCGCCTGGGGATCGACGGCTGCCGCTTCTACTGGCGTGGACACCAGGTGGCTATGCGGCTGACCGGGGCGTTCAACGTCGACAACGCGCTGGTCGCAGCCGCCGCCGCCACGGTGCTGGGGGTTCCGGAGGAGGCGGTCGCAGAAGGACTGTCCTCGGCCCCGGTTCCCCCGGGCCGTATGGACGTCGTGTTCCCGGGTCCGCCGTTCGCGGTGCTGGTCGACTTCGCCCACACGCCGGACGGGCTGGCGGCACTGTTGGGGACGGCACGGGAGCTCGCCGGCGGCGGACGGGTGGTGTGCGTGTTCGGGTGCGGGGGGGACCGCGACCGGGCCAAGCGCCCCCTGATGGGAGCGACGGCCGCCCGGCTGGCCGAGGTGGTCGTCCTCACGTCCGACAATCCGCGCTCGGAGGATCCGCTGACCATCATCGAGGAGATCCGGGCAGGCATCTCCGGCGGGGCCGAGGTGGTCCGGGACCCTGACCGGAACAGGGCGGTCGCCGCCGCCCTGGCGCTGGCCCGGATGGGAGACGTCGTCGTCGTCGCCGGCAAGGGGCACGAGTCCACCCAGGAGATCGGCGGGCAGCGCCTGCCGTTCGATGACCGGCATGCGGTCCTCGAAGGCCTCGAGGCGATCGGTATCGAGGTCGCCCGGTGATCTCGCTGATGACCTCCGGAGGGGTGGCGCTGTGGCTGGCGGTGCTCACCACACCGCTGCTGATCCGGTGGCTCGTCCGCCACAACATCGGCCAGCAGATCCGCGAGGACGGGCCGCAAGTGCACATCGCCAAGGCCGGGACCCCCACCATGGGCGGCACCGGCATCGTGGTGGCGGTGGTCGCCGGTTACTTGACGGCACACGCGATCCCGGGCATCACCTTCTCACGCTCGGGGCTCCTGGTCATGCTGGCAATCCTCGGGGCCGCCCTGATCGGATTCGCCGACGACTGGATCAAAGTCCGGCACCGTCGGAGCCTCGGGCTCAACAAGCGCACCAAGTTCGGCTCCCAGATCGCGCTCGGGCTCGCCTTCGCCCTGCTCGCCGTCTACTGGGCTCATGCATCGACCACGCTCTCGTTCACGCGCTACGACTCGCCGGGATTCCAGTTGGGCACCGTGGCGTGGGTGATCTGGGCGACTGTGGTGATCGCGGCCACGGCCAACGCCGTCAACCTGACCGACGGGCTCGATGGCTTGGCCGCAGGATCCTCGACCTTCTGCTTCGCGTGCCTCGCCATCATCGGCTACTGGCAGTACCGGCAGTACCCGATCTACCGGGTGGGCGGCCACCTCACCTCCGCCCTCGACCTGGCCCTGGCGTCGGTGGCCCTGGCGGGCGCCTGTCTCGGGTTCCTGTGGTGGAACGCGGCTCCGGCCAAGATCTTCATGGGCGACACGGGCTCCCTGGCGATCGGGTCCGGACTGGCCGCCCTCTGTCTCCTCATGAACCTCGACCTGCTGCTCGTCGTCATCGGTGGGCTGTTCGTGCTCGTCACCCTGTCGGTGGTCATCCAGGTCGTCAGCTTCCGGCTGTTCCACCGGCGCGTGTTCCTGATGGCCCCGCTCCACCACCACTTCGAGTTGATGGGCTGGCCCGAGACCACCGTCATCGTCCGGTTCTGGATCCTTGCCGGCCTGTTCGCCGCGCTCGGTCTGGGCATCTTCTACGGCGACTACCTCTCGGTGGCGTCGTTCCATTGACGATGTCCACCCCGAGGCTCCACCATCCGGCCTCCGGGCTGGGGAAAGCTGGGGACGCATGAGCACCACGCCCACCACCCGCAGCCGGCGGCGTCCACCGGTCGCCGCGGTGACACCCCGCCCGACCGTGCCCCAGCGGCTGGCCGCCCTCCCGACCGCCACCTGTCTGACCGCGGTGACCGCGGTGCTGTGCATCTTCGGCCTCGTGATGGTGGGATCGGCGTCACCGGTGATCTCGGTGAGCCTCTACGGATCGCCCTGGATCATCCTCGAGCGCCAGTTCCTCTGGATGGGCCTGGGCGTCATCGCCTTCGCGGCCTGCGCCCGGATCGACTACCGGAAGTGGAGGACGATCCGTCTCCCCCTGCTGGCGACCACGATGGTCCTCCTGGTGGCGGTGCTGCTGCCGGGCCTGGGGGTGACGGCCGGGGGCTCCTCGCGTTGGATCGGCTTCGGCCAGTTCCGCCTGCAGCCCTCAGAGCTGATGAAGCTGGCCCTGGTGGTCTTCGCCGCCGACCTCCTGACCCGGCGGGCCGACCGGGTGGCCGAAGCGAGGTGGGTGCTCTATCCCGTGCTCGGCGTGCTCGGGGTCTCGGCGGTCCTCATCCTCAAGCAGCCGGACATGGGGACCGCCATGGTGCTGTGCTGCATCGCCTTCGGGATGCTCTTCATGGGAGGGGTCCCGATGCGTCCGATCCTCAAGACGGTGGCGGTCTTCGTCTTCCTCGCGCTCGTGGTCGGGCTGGTCGACCCCTACCGGCGTGACCGCATCCTCTCGTTCCTGCGCCCGGGGGCCAACAAGGCGGGATCCGGCTACCAGGTCTGGCAGTCCCTCATCGGGCTGGGCTCCGGCCACCTCTTCGGCCTCGGGCTCGGTGGCGGGCGCCAGAAGTGGGGCCTGCTCCCGAATGCCCATACCGACTTCATCTTCTCGGTGGTCGGGGAGGAGCTCGGTCTGGTGGGGGCGGTGGCGCTCCTCGGCCTCTTCCTCCTCCTGGCGTGGTTCGGTCTGCGGGTCGGTACCCAGGCGGCCGACCGGTTCGGCAGCCTGATGGCCGTCGGCATCACCCTCTGGTTGACCAGTGAGGCCCTGATCAACATCGGGGCGGTCATCGGCGTGCTCCCGGTGACGGGGATCCCGCTCCCGTTCATCTCCTACGGCGGATCCTCGCTGGTCATCGCCATGGCTGCGGTAGGCATCCTCCGAAACGTCGCCGTCCACGGCCGCGCGCCGCGCCGCCCACCGGCACGCCGCCCACCGGCACGCCGCCCACCGGCACGCCGCCCACCGGCACTGTCGTGAGCGGGAGGCGGTACGCGCTGGTCGCCGGCGGGGGTACTGCCGGGCACCTGCAACCCGCGCTGGCGATCGCCGAGGCGCTGGTCCGCCGCGGCCATCCACGGGAGTCGATCGAGTTCGTGGGGTCAGCGCGCGGCCAGGACGGGGCCACGCTGGACGGGAGGGGATATCCCGTCACGCTGCTCCCCGGACGGGGGATCGCCCGTAGCCTGCAGCCCCGGGTGGTGGTCCGCAACCTCGGGGCGTTGGTCGGATTGGTGACCGCCATGGTCCGTGCGGTGGGGATCGTACACGACCGCCGGCCCGCGGTGGTGGTGGCGGTCGGTGGGTACGCGAGCATCCCTGCGGGTGTGGCCGCGGTCGTGCTCGGGGTTCCGCTGGTGCTGGTGAACGTCGACGCCGTGCCCGGAGCCGCCAACCGGCTGCTCGGGCGTTTCGCACGGGCTGCGGCCGTGGGTTGGGAGGGGACCCCGCTGCCCCGCGCGGTGGTGACCGGGACCCCGGTGCGTCCGGAGATCACTGCGGTCGTCCGGGACGCTCCTCACCGGCGGGCGGCGCGTCGGGAGCTCGGGCTTCCGCCCGACCGCACCACCGTCGCGGCCTTCGGGGGCTCCCTCGGCGCCCGGAAGGTCAACCAGGCGGTCGCCGACCTGTGCGCTCGCTGGGCAGACCGGGAGGATCTCACCATCTTCCACATCGTGGGTCGCCGCGACTGGGACCCGGGGATGGCGACGACTCCCGGAGCGCCCCCGACGCCGGGGTTGCGGGTGGTGCGGGTGGCCTACGAGGACCGGATGGCGCTCGTCTACGAGGCGGTCGACCTGGTGGTCTGTCGTGCGGGGGCGATGACCGTCGCCGAGCTGGCAGTTGCCGGGGTGCCCTCCGTCCTCGTTCCGCTCCCGGGTGCCCCCGGGGACCACCAGACGGAGAACGCCCGCATGCTCGAACGGGCCGGCGGCGGGGTGATCCTGACTGACCGGGCGTGCGACGTCGAGGGGCTCTCCGCCGTCCTCGGGGGACTCCTGGCGGACCCCGCCCAGCTCGAGGCCATGGGGCGCTCCGCTGCCTCGCTCGGGCGTTCGGACGCCGCTGACTCAGGTGCCGGCGTGGTCGAGGCCCATGCCAGACGGCCGGGGATCGACGGGGATGGCGTCCGACCGGCGCAAGGGGGAGGAGGTGGCCGCAGTGGGTGAGGACGACGTGCCGCTCCGTATCGGTCCCGACCGCCCGAGCTCGGTCCACGTGATCGGGATCGGAGGGGCGGGCATGAGCGCCATCGCCGTCGCCTTGCAGGCCATGGGCCATGTCGTCACCGGGAGCGACCTGAAGGCCTCGGTGGTGACTCGCCGACTGACGGCGCTCGGGATCCCGGTCGTCATCGGCCATGCAGCCGAGAACCTCGGTCCGGCCGAACTGGTGACCGTGTCGACTGCGGTGGCACGGGACAATCCCGAGCGCCGGGAAGCCGTTCGCCGGGGAGTGCCCGTGGTGTCGAGGTCGGAGATGCTGGCTGCGATCACGTCCCTGCGCCGTACCGTCGCCGTGGCGGGCACGCACGGGAAGACCACCACCGCCTCGATGCTCGCCCTGGTGCTGGTGGAGGCCGGTTTCTCGCCGGCCTTCCTGATCGGCGGCGACGTCAACGAGATCGGGACCAACGCGGTCTGGGGGGACGGGGAGTGGCTGGTGGTGGAGGCGGACGAGAGCGACGGCACGTTCCTCGCCCTCTCTCCGGAGGTCGGGGTGGTGACCAACGTCGAACCCGATCATCTCGACCACTACGGGTCGTTCCCGGCCGTCGAGGCGGCGTTCGAACGGTTCGTGCGGGGGGTGTCCGGCCGGGCGATCCTGGGTGGCGACGACCCGGTGGGCGCGGCGATCGCCGCCCGTTCGGAGGCGGAGACGGTCGGGGTCGACCCGGGCTGCACCTGGCGACTGGTCGACGTGACCCCGTCCCGCAGCGGGGTGAGCGCGGGACTCATGGGTCCCGATGGGCTCCGGTGCGGCGTCCTGCGGGTGCCGGTCCCGGGCCTGCACAACGCCCGCAATGCGGCGATGGCGGTCGTCGCTGGGATGGCCGTCGGGGTGCCCTTCGACGTCGCCGCGCGCGCCATCGCCCGGTTCGCCGGCGTCGCCAGGCGCTTCGAGTTCCGCGGTGAGGCCGCGGGGGTCACGTTCGTCGACGACTACGCCCACCTTCCGACCGAGGTCGCAGCCGCGCTCTCGGCGGCGCGTGACGGCGGATGGTCGAGGGTGGTGGCGGTGTTCCAGCCGCACCGTTACAGCCGGACGCAGGCGGTTGGGACGGCGTTCGGACCTGCGTTCGCCGACGCGGACGTGGTGGTGGTGACCGACGTCTACGCGGCCGGCGAGGTGCCGGTGCCCGGAGTGTCGGGCCGCTTGGTGGCCGATGCGGTCCGGGACGCGCTGCCGCGGACCCCCGTTACCTACGCCCCGACCCGGGCCGAGCTGCGCCGGACGCTCTCCGACCTGCTCCGACCCGGCGACCTCTGCTGCACGTTGGGGGCCGGGGACCTCACGTCGCTCCCCGACGAGCTCATGGCCGACCCGACGTGGTGACGGGTCAGTCGTCGCCGGGGCGCGAGATGCTCGAGGACCTGGTCACGGTGGCACGGTCGCTCGGGAGCCTGGCCAGACGCGACCACCCGCTGGGGGCGCTCACGACCTATCGGGTCGGGGGCACGGCCGCCGTCTACGTCGAACCGGTGGACGAGGCGGAGCTGGCCGCGGTGGCCGCGGCTCTCGCCGGTCGGGATGTCCCCGTGCTGGTCCTGGGTCGCGGTTCGAACCTGCTGGTGGCGGACCGCGGGTTCCCGGGTCTCGTCGTGGCGCTCCGCCGTGGGTTCGACGAGCTGACGATCGACGGCTCCGACGTGGTGGCCGGAGCGGCGGTGAGCCTCCCCGTGCTGGCCAGGCGGACGGCGGCGGCGGGTCTGAGCGGCCTCGAATGGGCGGTCGGCGTTCCGGGTTCGGTCGGAGGGGCGGTCCGGATGAACGCCGGCGGGCACGGTTCGGACACCGTCGCCACCCTCACCCGCTACCGGTGGTTCGACCTCCGCTCCGGATCGTTCCGCGAGGCGGGGGTGAGCGCGCTGGAGGCCGGGTACCGAGTCACGGCGCTCGCCCCGACCGACGTGGTGGTGACGGCCGTGCACCGTCTGCTCCCGGGAGATCCCGAGCGCTCGGCCCGGGAGATCGCCGAGATCGTGCGCTGGAGGCGGGCCCACCAGCCGGGGGGTGCCAACGCCGGCTCGGTCTTCGCCAATCCTCCCGGCGCCCCCGCTGGCCGGCTCATCGAGGAGGCCGGCCTGCGCGGCCACCGGATCGGTACGGCCGAGGTCTCCGACAAGCATGCGAACTTCATCCAGGCCGATGAGGGGGGGCTCGCCGCCGACGTGACGGCGCTCATCGACCATGTCCGCGCCACGGTGGCGGAGCGGACCGGTATTGAGCTGCGCACGGAGGTACGGATGGTCGGGTTCGACGGCCGGGAGCGTCGGGAGACGTGACCGGCGAGCGCAACGGTCCACCGCCGGACCCGGGACGCCCGCCGATGGACCCGCGCATCCGGCAACGGCGGGCCGCCCTGCGGCGGCGGAAGGGGCGGCGCAGGCTCCTGGTGGCGGTGGTTGCCGCCGCGCTCGTCGTGGTGGCGGTGGCCGGTCTGCTGGCACTCCACAGTTCGCTCCTGTCGGCACGGGTGCTCTCCGTCACCGGCGACCACCAGCGAACCAGCACGAAGGCCATCCTGGCGGCGTCGGGTCTGGACGGGCACCCTCCCCTCATCGACGTGGATCCGTCGGCGGTCGCGGCGCGGGTGGTCGCGCTCCCGTTCGTCGCTTCCGCCCGGGTGGTCCGCCACTGGCCCGACGGAGTGACCATCGCGGTGACCCAACGGACGCCGGTGGCGACGATGGCGAGCCCCACAGGATCGTGGTCCTCCGTCGACGGATCCGGGCGCACGCTGGAGGTCCTGGCGACCCGGCCGGCCTCCGCGGTGGAGCTCGTCGTGGACAGTACCCGGGGACCCGTGCCGCCGGCCCCGGTCGGTGGATCGCTCCCACCGGTGGCCCGACCGGGACTGACGGTCTGCCGGACGTTGCCGGCAGCCTTCGTTGCGCAGGTGGTGTCGGTCACGGTGACGCTGACCGGAACGGTGTCCCTCACCCTGAACTCGGGGTTGACCGTGCTGTTGGGCACGGACACCGACCTCCCAACCAAGTACGAGGATGTGGCGAGCATCATCGCCCAGGCGAACCTGGTCGGCAAGCACACGATCGATGTCAGCGTCCCCGAGTCGCCGACAGTCAGCTGACCATGGCGTATGATCCGCACCCGAGAGGCGACACTGTCACGTCAGCCACGGGCCGCGGTTGCTTGACCGGGTACCGGCCTGACCGTATCGTTGTCATGAACTCGCTGGTTGGAACGGTTTCAACCTTTGGTCGAGGGTAAGGGAATACATGACCGTTCCTGCGCAGAACAACTATTTCGCCGTGATCAAGGTGGTCGGCGTCGGTGGGGGCGGTGTGAACGCCGTCAACCGCATGATCGAGGCGGGCCTCCGCGGTGTCGAGTTCATCGCCACCAACACCGATGCCCAGGCCCTGTTGATGAGCGACGCCGACCTCAAGCTGGACATCGGTCGCCAGCTGACCCGGGGCCTCGGCGCCGGGAGCGACCCCGAAGTGGGGCGCCTGGCCGCGGAGGAGCACCGCTCCGAGATCGAAGAGGCGCTCAAGGGCGCGGACATGGTGTTCATCACCGCCGGGAAGGGTGGAGGAACCGGCACCGGTGCGGCACCGGTGGTGGCGGAGATCGCCAAGAGCCTGGGTGCGCTGACCATCGGGGTCGTCACCCGACCGTTCACGTTCGAGGGCCGTCGGCGGTCGGTGCAGGCTGAGCAGGGCATCCAGAACCTGAAGGAGAAGGTCGACACCCTCATCATCATTCCCAACGACCGGCTCCTCACCGTCTCGAGTGAGAAGACGTCGATGGTCAACGCCTTCAAGATGGCCGATGAGGTCCTGATGCAGGGCGTCCAGGGGATCACCAGCCTGATCACGGTGCCCGGCCTCATCAACACCGACTTCGCCGACGTCAAGATGATCATGAGCAACGCCGGAACGGCCATCATGGGCATTGGTTCGTCCACCGGGGAGGGACGTGCCGTGAACGCGGCCCGGGCTGCGATCACCAGCCCGTTGCTCGAGGCGTCGATCGAGGGGGCACGCGGGATTCTCCTCAACATCGCGGGAGGACCCGACCTCGGCCTGTTCGAAGTCAACGAGGCGGCGGAGATCATCCACGGAGTGGCCCACCCCGATGCCAACATCATCTTCGGCAGCGTCATCGACGAGGAGATGGGCGAGGAGGTGCGGGTGACCGTGATCGCAGCCGGCTTCGAGCGGTGGGAGAGCCAGGGAAGGTCCGGGGCGGAGCAGGCGCCCCGACCGAGCGGGCAAGGTGACGGTCGGAGCAAGGTCCTCGGCTTGGAGGGTGTCCACGAGGACATCTTCGCCGCCCCGCCCGACGAGGATCTCGACCTCGGCGACGACGATTTCGACGTTCCGTCGTTCCTGCGTTGATTTGAGCCGGGAGCTCCGGCCCGGCCGGCGCCCGTGAGGTCCGCGGCCCCGGGAGTCGCTCTCCCTGTGACGGCGGGCATCGTGGCGGCCTGGTCCGACCGGCGCAGCGGCGACCTGCGCCCGGGTGTCAGGGTCCGTGGTCGCGGCGACCCTCGCGGCGACCCTGGCGGCGACGCCGCGCTCGTCGGGTATGCCGCCGCGGTGGTGGGTGACGCACGGCCGGTCTGGTGGGCCAATCAGGTACACGGTGCCGAGGTGCGGGTCGTGGGCGCGCCGGCGGAGGGATCCGGCCGTGTGGACGCCGACGCATCCGTGGCGTCGTCGACGGGCGTCGCCCTGGCGGTGGTCACCGCGGACTGCGCGCCGATCGCCCTGGGGAGCGCGGAAGGGGTGTTCGCCGCGGTGCACGCCGGCTGGCGGGGTCTGGTCGCAGGCGTGGTCGACACGACCGCATCGGTGATGCGCGCCATGGGTGCGACCTCGCTCACCGCGGTGCTCGGTCCCTGCATCCACGCCGAGTGCTACGAGTTCGCCGAGCCCGACCTGTCTTCGGTCGAGGAACGGTTCGGGCCAGCCGTGCGGTCGCGGACCGCTGCCGGTCGGCCCGCTCTCGACCTTCCCGCGGCGGTGGCGGCGGCGCTCACCGGGGTCGGGGCGCGTCAGGTTCCGGGTGTCGACACCTGCACCGCCTGTTCCGACCTCCACTTCTCCCACCGGGCGCGCGCGGACGTCGCCCGCCAGGCGATGGTGGTCTGGGCGACGGAGACGGGACGGTGAGCGCTCCGTGGGCACCGTGCGATCCGGATGCGGTGGCCGAGCGTACCGCTGCCGTACGCCAGGCGATCGCCACGGCGGCACACGAGCCGGCCGGGGTCCGCCTGGTCGCGGTGACGAAGGGGTTCGGCATCGAGGCGGTGGCTGCCGCCCTGGCGGCCGGCGTGACGGAGGTGGGTGAGAACTACGCGGCCGAGCTGGTCGGCAAGGCGGGAGTGGCCGAGCGAGCGGGTCTGGACCTGCAGTGGCACTTCTTGGGAGCGGTGCAGCGCAACAAGGTGTCACGGCTGGCACCTCTGGTGAGCTGCTGGCAGGGGGTCGCCCGCCGGGAAGAGGGCCGTGCGATCGCGACCCGGCGACCCGGCGCATCGGTCCTCGTGCAGGTGGACATCGCCGGACTTCCCGGACGGGGCGGTTGCCGACCTTCTGAGGTCACCGAGCTGGTCGTGTCCCTCGGCGACGAGGACCTGGTGGTCGAAGGCCTGATGGCCGTGGGGGTCCCCGGACCGCCGGAGGCGTCACGGGCGGGGTTCCGCTCCGTGTCGGCGCTCGCCGACCGGCTCCGGCTGCCTGTCCGCTCGATGGGGATGTCGGACGACTACCAGGTGGCGTTGGAAGAGGGCTCGACCATGGTCCGGATCGGACGCGGCCTCTTCGGAGCGCGTCCCCGGCCGCCTGGCTGAGATCCGGGACCGGCGCGGACACCCCGGACCGGGAACCCACTTCTGGTGGTACCGATCCCCGGGCGGCGGAGGGGAGCCCGGTCCGTCATCCGTCGCGCCGACACCGGCAGGTGGGGATGGGGGGGATCCCCCTTGACCGGCGGCGACGCACTACGCTGTCGGTCGGAGGGAACGATGGCAGCCTCATTTATGAAGAAGACGATGGCCTACCTGGGACTCGTCGACGACGACTACGACGACTACGACGGCTACGAGCCGCGCGGGCCGGCACCGATCGGTCGAGCACCCCAACGGTCGTTGCGCGGCGACGAGTACGAGGAGCGCGACCTGGCACCGGCCGCCGGGCGGATCCGCACGCTTCCCCGTGAGGAATCCGGCGGACCGGTCCCCGTGGCCCAGCAGCCGTCCGTCGTCACCCGGAACCCCTCGGTCCGCCCGATCTCTGGCGATGCCGGGGGGGCGAAGGTCCACGTGGTGGCCCCGGCGCGGTTCGGCGACGCCCAGGAGATCGCCAACCGCCTGATGGGGAACCAGCCGGTGATCGTCAACCTCCAGAACGGCGATCGCGACCTGCAGCGGCGGATGATCGACTTCTGCAGTGGTGTGACCTACGCCCTGGCCGGTGGGATGGAGCGGGTGGCCGACGAGGTGTTCCTCCTCACTCCTTCGAACGTGAAGGTGTCCGACGAGGAGCGCCAGCGTCTCACCGAGCGGGGACTGGTGAACCCCTGAAGGCGGTCTCTGGTGCGCTCGATCCGCGCGTCGGGTCCCGGCGTGCCCGGCCCGCTGACGGAGGAGTGTGCTGATCGGTGTTCGGTCTGATCTACTTCCTGCTGCAGATCTACGTCCTGGTGCTGATCGCCTACGCGGTGATGAGCTTCTTCCAGCCCGCCCCCGGTTCACCGGTGCGGACGGTCCAGAAGGGACTGGGGAGGGTATGCGATCCCGTCCTGAACCTGGTGCGGAGGGTCATCCCGCCGGCACGCGTGGGCGGGATGGGTCTCGACTTCTCCGTGCTGATCGTGATCCTCGTCATCGAGATCGTGCTCCTGCCGCTCTTCGCGTGAAGGACCTGGCCGTTCTCACCACGCGTTGATCTGGGTGGGGAGCCCCGACGCCCAGCAGTCGGCCGCTATCCCGGAACCGGTTCACGGGCACCGCTAGGATGCCCCCCATGGATGCCTCGCAATCAGCACTCGACTCGCTGCGGACCGTCGAGTTCCGGGAGACCTTGAAGGGTTACCACCGGGACGACGTCGACGAATACCTTGAGAAGGCGGCAGTCGAGGCGGAGGGGCTGCAGGAGCAACTTCGCCAGACGTCGGAACGGCTGCGACAAGCGGGCGAGCGGATCGCCCAGTTGGAGGCGGCGATCGAGCAGCAACCTGCCGTGCAGCCGGCAGAGACCCTCGTTCACGACGACACGCTCCAACGTACGCTCCTGCTGGCGCAGAAGTTCGTCGACGAGACGAAGGCGGACTCGGAGGCGCGAGCGGCGAAGATCCTGGCTGAGGCGGACGCCCACGCGCACAACGTCATGGCTGATGCCGAGAGCAAGGCGAGCCAGATCGCGGCGGAGTCCGAGCGGCGGCTCCGGGACGAGATCAGTCGCCTCGAAGGAATCCGGGGTCAGCTCTCCGGCGACGTGGAAGCCATGGCGCGGCACCTCGAGGGTGAGCGCAGCCGGCTCCGTACCGCGTTGACCGAGGTCATCAGGTGGGTCGACGAGAACGTCCAGCCGGCGTCTGCCCTGACGGGGCGCACGGGGAGCGGTGGCCAGCCTCCGGCGGGTTCTCAGCGCATCTCCCAGGCGCCCGCAGGGAGCCGTCCGGCGGCAGGTGGCGGAGGGTCGCAGGCGCCTCGCGCTGCTGGTGGAGGGGCCCAGGGGGCATCCGCCCCCACCGTGCGGTCGGTCTCGGCCTCCTCGCTCCCGCTCCAGCCCTGAACCGGAGGCTGCGCCGGCGATCGACGCCGGTCCCGTTCCGGCTATGTTCCCCCCCACGGTAGAGCGTCCGGTTCGGATTGCCGACGCCGCATGGGCACGCTATCGTCACCCGCTCACCGATACTCGGGCTCTTCGCGTGTCGGTTGCTCGGAGCCGGCGTGGTCGGTGCAGCCGGTGCCTTGAGGGAGGTCGAAGGAATGACGACGAAGAAGGCCGCGGTCAAGAAGGCGGCCGCGGTCCCGGCAAAGAAGGCGACGGCCAGCAAGGCGGCTCCGGTCACGGCCAAGAGGGCGACCCCGGCCCCGGCCAAGAAGGCGGCCCCGGCCCCGGCCAAGAAGGCGGCCCCGGCCAGGAAGGCGACGGCCACGGCCACGGCCAGGAAGGCGACGACCACGCCCTCCCCGGCGACTCCGGCCAGCAAGGCGGCCCCGGCCAAGAAGGCGGCCCCGGCCCCGACTCCGGCCAGCAAGGCGGCCCCGGCCAAGAAGGCGGCCACCCCGGCGGCCCCCGTGTCCACGTTCACCGGGCCGGGACCGTACGCCGCGGACCCGAACTTCTTGGCCGAGCAGAGGATGCTCCTGATCAATGAACGCGAGGTCTACCAGGGCCAGGCGGAGGAGCTGCGGGCCGAGGCCGACTCGCTCGCCCTCGAGCGGGAGCCTGGTGACGTCCAGTTCGACGAGGAGTCCGGGGAAGGGGGCACCGTGGCGGTCGACCGCGAACGCGACCTGGCGCTGTCCGGCCAGGCCCTGTTGGCGGTGGAGGAGATCGACGAAGCGCTCCGGCGCATCGACCGGAAGACCTACGGCGCCTGTGAACGTTGTCACGAGGCGATCCCGAAGGCGCGTCTGCGTGCCCTTCTTTACGCCCGCCTCTGCGTGGCGTGCAAGAGCGGGGGACTGTCACGGCGCTGACCGGACCGACCGACGGGGATGTCGGAACGGCACCGGCGGCCACGCGGCGCGCTCCGGTGAACAGAGTGCTCGTCGCGGCGGCGGTGGCGGCCGGGGTGGTGGTGGTCGATCAGCTCACCAAGTGGTGGGCGCTCGATCGGCTGTCGCACGGCTCGATCCACCTCCTGGGTCCGCTCTCTCTGACCCTGACCAGGAACCGGGGCTCGGCGTTCAGCCTCTTCCAGGGGCAGGCGCCGCTCCTGGTCACCGTGGCGGTCGTGCTTGTGGTGGTGCTGCTCTTGGTCGCGCGCGCCGCCCCCGGTGCCGGGCGCGCTGCGGCGATCGGGCTGATCGTCGGGGGAGCGCTCGGCAACCTTGCCGACCGGTTGTTCAGAAGTGACCATGGAGCCGTGGTGGACTTCATCGCGCTCCACTTCTGGCCAACGTTCAACGTCGCCGATTCGTGCATCGTCGTCGGGACGATCCTGGTGGCGGTCTCGGTGCTCCGTGGGAGCCCAGGATGAGCGAGCTGTGCGTGAGCGTGCCCGTGACCTTGGACGGCGTCCGGGTCGATCGTGCGGTCGCCCTGCTCGCCGACCGGTCCCGCTCCTCGGTGGACGGCTTGATGGCAGCGGGTCGGGTCCGGGTCGACGGTGAGACGGTCAGGACCCGGAGCCGACCGCTGAGGACGGGCGAGGAGCTCTCGGTGTCCCTCGACGAGCCGGCGGACCGGACGGCCGAACCGGACAGCTCGATCGCGTTCACCGTCGTCCATGCCGATCCGGCCATCGTCGTCGTCGACAAGCCGGCCGGCCTGGTGGTCCATCCCGGGGCTGGTCACCGCCATGGCACGTTGGTGAACGGTCTTGTGGCCCGCTATCCGGAGATGGCCGATCTGGCCCGGATCCCGGGAGCCGGAGCGGACCGGCCGGGGATCGTGCACCGGCTCGACCGGGGTACCTCGGGACTCCTGGTCGTGGCGCGGACACCCGACGCCTACCGATCCCTGGTGGCGCAGATGGGCGGGCGCACCGCAATCAGGCGCTACCGGTCCCTGGTGGCGGGCCTCGTCGGCAGCGACGACGGAGTGATCGATGCGCCGATCGCCCGCTCGGTGCAGGCCCCGACCAGGATGGCCGTCGCCAGGAGGGGCAAGGAAGCCCGCACGCGTTACCACGTCGTGCGCCGCTTCAACCACCCCGGCCCATGCACCCTGATCGAGGCCACGTTGGACACGGGCCGCACCCACCAGATCCGGGTCCATCTGGCGGCGATCGGACATCCGGTCGTCGGAGACGAGACCTACGGCGGCAACCGGAACGCCCCGACCCCGGTGCCACGCCCTTTCCTCCACGCGTTCTCTCTCGAGATCGACCACCCGGAAACGGGAGACCGGGTGTCGTGGCAGTCAGTCCTCCCCGCCGACCTGTCCGCGGTGCTGGAGCGCCTGTCCGGGGAGTGACCACCCCGCCGACCAGGCGGCTCCGATCAGGCAGCCTCGTGGGCAGCCTCGAGTACCTGGCTGTCGGCGAGGATCGCCAGCGCCTCCGCCTCCGCCTGGCGCACCTTGCGGACGCCGATCCCGAGACGTTCCGCCGTCGTCTGAAGCGACGCCGGATCCGAGCCGTCGAAGCCGAACCGGTTGCGGATGACCTCACGTTGCAGATCGGTGAGACGGTCCACCGCCTGGCGGACCAGGCCGAGCGTGAGGTCGTCCGCCACGTCGTCCTCGAACGCACTGGCATCGCCCGAGACGAGGTCCCCGAGCGTCGACGTCGAGTCCGTGGTGGCCGGCTGGTCGAGGCTGGCGACGACTCGGGCGACCCCGCTCAGGTCGGAGCGCATCGCCGCCGTGGTGTTGGTCGCCTCGTCGAGCTCGCTGTCCGAGGGCGGGCGCTGGAGCTGGTGGGTCAACTCCCAGGTGGCCGCTTCGACTTGCTGGTTGCGCTCGGCGACCTCCATCGGAAGGCGGATGGTGCGACCGTGCTGCTGGACGGCCCGCTGGAGCGCCTGGCGGATCCACCACGTTGCGTAGGTGGAGAACCGGAAGCCGCGCTCCCAGTCGAACTTGTCCACCGCCCGCATGAGCCCGAAAGTGCCCTCCTGGATGAGGTCGGAGAGGTCGACGCCGCGGTCCTGGTAGCGCCGCGCCCAGTGCACGACCAAGCGGAGGTTGGCCGCCGCCATCTCGCGCCTGGCCTCCTCGTCTCCGGCGGCCACCCGCTTCGCCAGCTCCGTCTGGGCGGCATGGTCGGGGAGCGGATGATGGTCGAGATCACGGAGGAACAGCCCGAGCGCGTCCGCATCGGACCCCCGGCTGCGAGGGGAGCCCGTCGAGCCCCGCCGCGCCGTCCCCGAAGGCGGGCGGACGCCACCCTTGGCCATGTCACGCGGAACGGCCCCTGAACCCTTCACCTGCGTCGTCACCTGCGTCGCTTCTTCTGTCAACTGGCCGATCGTCATGCCGGAGATCACCCTTCTGGTCTGGGATGCACCTTCTCCAACACCAGGGCGCGCCCGCGCATTCCAACCGCTCCGGAGCCGCGGCGACCCTTGGCCCGGGCTTGCGCCGCGTCGCCGGACCTGGTCGGCTGTCCGTCATGCAGCGTACGCGGTTCCCTTGCTTCCTCGTCCGCCACGGTGAGACCGAGTGGAGCCTGAGCCACCGCCACACGGGACGCACCGACCTGCCGCTCCTGCCCGAGGGGCGGGCCCAGGCGGTCGGTCTGCAGGGACGCCTGGCCGGCCACCGGTTCGCGGTCGTGCTGGAGAGCCCTCTCCTCCGGGCCCGTGAAACCTGCCGCCTGGCCGCTCCGGAGGGTCCGGTCGAGGTCGACCCCGATCTGGCCGAGTGGGACTACGGGGCATACGAGGGCAGGACCACCGTCGAGATCCGCAGCGAACGCCCCGGCTGGGACCTGTTCGACGACGGGGCCCCCGATGGGGAGGACATCGCGGCGGTGGCCAGGCGGGTCGACCGGGTCATCGAGCGCGTGCGGTCGACGGAGGGCGAGACCGTCTGCTTCGCCCACGGGCATGTCCTGCGGGTGCTGGCCGCCCGCTGGGCCGGGTGGGACCCGACAGCGGGGCGCGGCCTCCTCCTCGATCCGGCGTCGCTGAGCGTCCTCGGGTGGGAGCGGGACCAACCGGTCATCGCCGCGTGGAACCTCAGGTGATGGCGTTCGGCGGGTCGGGCGGGACCGGGGGAGCGTGCGCCCCGGGAGGACGGTGCGCCCCGCTCCCACGCAGCGGCGTCCGGCTCTGCCAGTAGGGCGAGGTCGAGCCTCCCGGCTGGCGATCGACCGGGCGGTCCGGCGCCAGGGACTCGCCGCGGAAGAGGCGGCGTGGACCGGACCACCGGGCCGGCGGGGCGTCGAGCACCGAGGCGAGCGCGTAGGCGACCTGCTCGTAGTTGACCCGCCAACCACGGAAGTGGCTCCACCCGTCGTCGGCGGTCCTCACCGTCGGATACCCGATGTCCACCAGCCGCTCGTAGGCGGCGACGAACTCCGCCCGGTCGAGGACGATCGGGCTGTCCGGGTCCGGATCGGGATCGAAAGGGATCCGCAGCACCGAGGCGATGTCGCGCAGGCAGGTGAACCCCATCCTCAGGCACATGCGGGCTTCGATCGGGGCACCGTCGGGGTCCACAGCCAGGGCGATTGCGGCGGCGTCCATGACCGCCACCAGGCTGATCACCCACGAATTCTGCGCCCGGGGCGACCGGAGGTACAGCAGGGAGGGGTAGCTGGTGTGGCTCTCCGCCACGTCCGCTCCCCAGCGCTCCCAGTCGGAGAAGAGCGCGGGGAGGTTGCCGACCAGTCCGACGAGCTGGTGCCGGATGAGGATCTCCGGTCCCCACGCCGGTGCGCCCGCCCGGCTCTCGAGCAGGGTGACGAACGTCTCCCGGCGGTTGTAGGCCCCGTAGATGGTCGGAAGGTAGGCGATCTGGAGGGCGACGAGGACCATGCCCGTTCCGGCTGCGAGGAAGTCGGCGATCTGGCTGGTGTTGTGGGTCCCGTGTGCGAATCCGAGGGTGAAGACGGACGAGCCGGCTTCGGTGAACGCCTGGGTGAGACCGACGCGACCCGTCGCCCCGATCCCCCAGAGGACGAGGGTGTAGCCGAGCACCGCGACGACCAGCCAGGTGACCAGCAGCACGATCAGAGCGACCGGTTCGCTCAAGGCGAGGATCCGGTCCTTGGTCCGGTAGCGCCTGGCGAGGCGGGCCGCGCCCCGGAAGCCGCCGCGCACCCCCCGCATGGGGAGCGTGGCGACACCGGATGCGGCCCGCGGGACGATGAGCACCCGGATCACGTTGGCGGCGTCGAACAGCAGGACGAGGACCCCGACCGCCAGGGCCACGGTCCTCATGCCCGCCTGCGCCGATCCGGTGGGCAGGTTCGCGGCGGGGCGTGGGGGGCGAGTGGGGCGGCGGGCACGGAGGGCACGGAGGGCGGCAGGCTCAGGAAGGCGTCGCGGGTACGGCGACCACGCGACCCTGGGCCCGAGCCACCATGTCGGCAAGGTTGAAGGAGTCGAGGTGCGACCGCATGTGCGCACCGACGTCGGCCCAGACGTCGAGCAGGACGCACTGGCCCTCGTGGTCGCAGGCGCCGTTCTCGTGCGGCGATCCGAAGTCGCCGGCCACGATCGGACCGTCCACGGCACTTACGATCTGGGACAGCGTGATGTCGGCCGGATCACGGGCCAGCACGTACCCACCGCCCACCCCGCGCTTCGACCGGACCAGACCGGCCCCTTTGAGGGCCAGGAGGATCTGTTCGAGGTACGGCTGGGGCAGGCCGGTGCGCTCGGCGATGTCCCGCACCGCTGTCGGAACGTCGCGGTCGGCGTGCAGCGCAAGGGAGAGCAGGGCACGGCTTGCATAATCGCCCCTGGTCGAGACCTTCACATCCCCATGCTAATTGCACACGCGGGGCGGGCGCCCCGATGGACCGGTCGGGGTTGCCCGGGTGTCCGGGTGGCCCGGTTCAGTGGCCACCGAGGCGTCCGGCGGCGAGGTCCTCGGCCATGGCCCACCCGAAGACCACCAGGCGGCAACCGGACGAGCAATCCAGCTCGGCGAACAGGGTGGTGATCTCTCCGGCGGCCGGAGCCTTCGCGCTGACGAAGTCGAACCCCCCCGCCTGGCAGCCCTCGCCGCGGACGACGAAGGTCCGATCGTCGATGCGGCCGTCCGCACCGAACCGCTTGGCAAGCCTCCGCCCCCACGCCCGCTCCTCTCCGGTCGGCTTGTGGTCGGCGCCGGGCACGACATCGGTCAAGCCGACGAACGCCCGGAACCCGTCGGGGGTGAGCAGCCGGGTTCCGACGAGGACGTCCTCGTCGGGGAACGCCAGGAGCGCCCGCCGGTACTTGTCCCCCATCATGGCCCGGAGCACGGTGTCCGATCGGGAGGTCCGGTCGATGGTGCCGAGCCCGATGAGGAGCGAAGGGGTCCCCCCGATCCGCTCGAGGGTCGAGAACGAGTACCCCCGCAGCTTGGTCCCCTCGCGGGCCCGGGTGACGAGCACCCACTCCTCCCGTTGCTTGGAGAGGAACCCGATGTCGAATCCGGGCTCCCGTTCGGCGCAGAGATCGGCCATCTCCGCCAGCTCGCCGTCGCTCAGTGCCGTGCAGTCCTTGGTCTCCACCTGGATGGACATATGCCGTTCCGTACTCCTCGATCGCGTTGCGTTCACAGCCCCTGCGGCCCCGATCCGCCCCGGACGCCTCTCGACCTCAGGAGGGGCTGGGAGGCTGTGAAGCGGAAGCCGAGCCAATTTTACGGGAATTCTGACGCTGTGTCGTATCCGGGCCCGCAGGGGAACGATTCCCACCGGGTGCGGGGCCATTCGCCGAGCGCCACGCAAGGGCCGGCGGCAGGGATTGCGGCGCCGTCCGCCGGCCGCAGCCACGCCGGTCGCGGCCTCCCCGGCACGCGGGTCGCCGCGTCCGCTCAGTGCAGGATCGCGTTCGGTCCGAGCAGGACCCGGAGCTCGCCAGCCAGCCCGCTCCGGCTGTCGACGCGGAACTCCGGTGGGAGCCGGATGACCTTGCTCCCCACGTGGAGGAGCACCGGGGACTCGCCGGGGTGCTCCACCAGGAGCCGCCTCAGCTCGTTGACCTTGGCGTCGGTCAGCGCGTGGACTGGGAGCGAGACCCGAAGGTCGCTCGCGTCCTCCGTGGCCAGGTCCGGCCGCTGGACCTCCATGCAGATCAGCTTGACCCGGTCCTCGCGCACGTCGATCCGCGCCTTCACCACGACGATGGCATCGTCGTCGAGCAGGGCGCCGTAGTCGCCCATCGTCTTCGGGAACACGAAGACCTCGAGGGAGGCCTGCAGGTCCTCGAGGACGAACGTCGCCATCAGGTCGCCCTTCTTCGTGTACCGGCGGGACAGCTCGGTCACGACGCCCCCGACCGTGCGGATCTGCCCCTCACTGCCGGGGAACCCGCCGGCGCCGGGGTCGGACGAGGTCGGGTCGCTGTCCCGGATCTCGGCGAGGGTGCAGTCGGTGAGCCGCGAGAGCGACGATTCGAGGCCCATGAGCGGATGGTCGCTGACGTAGAGCCCGAGCATCTCCTTCTCGAAGGTCAGCCGCTGGGACTTGCCGAACTCGACCTCGGGGATGGCTACCCGGGTGTCGGCGAACCCCTCGCTGCGACCTTCGGGCTCGTCCTCCATGGCGGCGAAGAGCGAGATCACCCCGGCGTCGCGCTCGCGACGGCGTTCGAGGGTGCGGTCGACGACCTCTTCGAATACGAGGAACAGGCCCTGGCGCGGGTGGCCGAGCGAGTCGAACGCCCCGGCCTTGATCAGCGACTCGATGGTGCGCTTGTTGAGGACCTGGGGGTCGACCCGCTGGCAGAAGTCGTAGAAGTCGCAGAAGGGACCCGAGTGGTCCCGCTCCGCGACGATCTGCGCCACCAACCCCTCGCCGACGTTCCGGATGGCGGCAAGCCCGAAGGTGATCGCCCCCGGGGAACCCGGGCTACCCCGGTCGGAGAAGTCGGCCGCGAAGTCGGAGAGGGACCGGTTGACGTCGGGGACGAGGACCTGGATCCCGAGGGACCGGCACTCGGCCAGGTAGACGGCGGTCTTGTCCTTGTTGTCCTTCACCGAGGTGAGCAGGGCAGCGAAGTACTCGACCGGATGGTGGGCCTTGAGCCATGCGGTCTGGTAGGCGATGAAGCCGTACCCGTAGGAGTGCGACTTGTTGAAGGCATAGTCGGCGAAGGGCTCGATGATGTCGAAGAGCGCGGTCCCGATCGCGTCCCCGTAGCCGGTGGCGGCGCAGCCGGCCACGAACTTCTTCCTCTCGGCGGCGATGAGGGCCCGGTCCTTCTTGCCGCAGGCCTTGCGGAGGTTGTCGGCCTCGGCCAGCGAGTAGCCGGCGAACTTCTGCGCCACCCTCATCACCGACTCCTGGTAGATCATGAGGCCGTAGGTGTCGGAGAGGATCTCCTCCAGGTCCTCGTGGAGGTAGGTGACCGGTTGTCGGCCGTTCTTCCGGTCGGCGTAGTCGCGGTGCATGTTGGCGGCCATCGGCCCGGGTCGGTAGAGGGCGACCAGGGCGGCGACATCGTCGAAGGTGGTGGGGGCGAGGGAGCGCATGAGCGACCGCATCGGGCCGCCCTCGAGTTGGAACACGCCCATAGAGTCGCCCTTGCGCAGCATGGCGAAGGTCGCCTCGTCGTCGAGGGGCACCCCGTCGATGTCGGGACGCGCTCCGGTCGACAGCTCGATGAGGTCGAGGGCGCGCTCGATTACCGAGAGGTTCCGGAGGCCGAGGAAGTCCATCTTCAACAGCCCGAGCGCCTCCACCCCGTGCATCTCGTACTGGGTGACGACGGGGGCCTCGTCGGGATCGTTGCCGTCGGGCTTGCGCTGGATGGGCACGTACTCCGTCAGCGGTTGGTCGGTGATGACCACGGCGGCCGCGTGGATCCCGTCGCCACGACGGAGGCCTTCGAGGCCTTTGGCGACGTTGATCACCTCCTTCGCCTGCGGGTCGGTCTCGTACATCTCGCGCAGCTCTCCGGCGGCTGCGTAGCCGTCCTCGTACCCTTCGGTCCGGTCGAGGCAGGCGGAGAGCGGGGTGTCCCGGCCCATCATCAGTGGAGGCATGGCCTTGGCGATCTTGTCCCCGACCAGGTACGGATGGCCGAGGACCCGCGCGGCATCACGGACCGCGGCCCGGGCCTTGATGGTGGAGAAGGTCACGATCTGGGCCACGTGGTCCGAGCCGTAGCGCTCCGCCGCGTACTTGATCATGTCGCCCCGGTACCGCTCGTCGAAGTCCATGTCGATGTCGGGCATCTGGATACGGCCCGGGTTGAGGAATCGCTCGAAGAGGAGGTCGTAGCGGATGGGGTCGAGATCGACGATGCGGAGGCAGTAGGCCACGCAGCAGCCGGCTGCGGAGCCGCGACCGGGTCCGACCCGGATCCCGCGGGACCGGGCGAACCGGATGAGGTCCCACACCACCAGGAAGTAGGCGGAGAACCCCATCTGGGCGATGACGCCGAGCTCGTAGTCGAGGCGATCGAGGACCGCGGCGGGGACCGGCAGGCCGTAGCGCTCCTTGGCCCCCTCGAGGCTGAGGTGGCGCAGGTAGTGGGCCGAGCGCTCGTCGTAGCTCTCTCCGGCGAACTCGTCGGGGACCGGGAACTGCGGAAGGCTCGGGTGGCCGAACTCGATCTCGACGTCGGCACGCTCGGCGATCAGCAGCGTGTTGTCGCAGGCCTCCGGGAGCTCCGCGAACAGGTGACGCATCTCTGCCGCGGACTTGAGGTAGTGCTCCTGCCCCTGGAACTTGAACCGCTTGGGATCGTCGATGGTCGCGCCGGTCTGCACGCACAGGAGGGCGTCGTGGGCGACATGGTCCTCGCGGTGGGTGTAGTGGCTGTCGTTGGTGGCCAGGAGGGGTGCCCCGATGCGGCGAGCGATCTCCACCAGGGCGGGATTGGTCTTTTGTTGCTCGGCGAGCCCGTGGGCCTGGAGCTCGACGAACAGGTGCTCCTTGCCGAAGATGTCCTTGAGCCGA
>Ga0080006_1129584_pt1 | contig 25037 bp, 24 predicted proteins | sample RS3BMetagenome_FD_69209 | JGI IMG/M metagenome (GOLD analysis project Ga0080006, IMG submission 69209) | Ferric oxide microbial mat and aquatic microbial communities from Rainbow Spring, Yellowstone National Park, USA - RS3B (SPADES... ...
GGGCGGTAGGCTTCGCCGACCGCATCACCGGAGCCGTGCATGTGGCGCTGTATCTGGGAGGGCTGCCCTTGGCGGAGCCCGTGCTGGTGCGGGTGCACAGCGAGTGCCTGACCGGTGACGTGTTCGGATCGCAGCGCTGTGACTGTCAGGCGCAGCTGCACGCGGCCATGCGCCAGATCGAGATTGAGGGCAGTGGCCTGATCGTCTACCTGCGTCAGGAGGGGAGGGGCATAGGCCTCATGGACAAGCTGCGCGCCTACGCCCTCCAGGACCAGGGGCTGGACACCGTCGAGGCCAACCTGCAGTTGGGCCTGCCGGCCGACAGCCGCGACTATCAGATAGGGAGCCAGATCATCGCCGACCTGGGAGTGCACCGTCTGCGGGTCATGAGCAACAATCCCCACAAGTACTACGGTCTGCGCGGGCATGGCCTCGAGATAGTGGAGCGGGTGCCGATCGTGGTGGCACCGAATCGCCACAATGCCAGGTATCTGCGGACCAAGCGAGAGAAGATGGGCCACCTCCTGAGCGGGGTGGTCGACGAGGAGAAGTGATGCGGGAGACCCGGGGCAGCATGGTCGGCAATGGCCTGCTCGTTGGCTTGGTGGCGGCGAGATTCAACCAGACGGTGGTGACCGCGCTGGTCGAGGGGGCCACCAGAGCGCTGCTCCAGCACGGTGTGGCCGACTCGGATATCGAGCTGATCTGGGTGCCGGGCGCCTTCGAGATTCCGGTGGCCGCGGCCGAATTGCTGCACCGGGGAAGGATTGACGCCCTGGTCGCCCTGGGAGCCGTGATCCGGGGTGAGACCCCCCACTTCGACTATGTGGCGTCGGCCGTCTCGGCCGGGATCGCGGAACTCGGCCTGCGCCACCGGGTCGCAACCGGGTTCGGGGTCCTGACCGTGGACACGGTGGAGCAGGCGGCCAGCCGCGCCGGTGGCAAGCTTGGAAACAAGGGGTGGGAAGCCGCCACCTCCGTCCTGGAGCTGGCCTCGGTGCTGCGCCAGCTGCGCGGGGAAGCCTGAGTCAGGCGGTCTTGGTGGTGGTGCGCAGGCAGCGGGTGCAGACCCGCATTTTCTGGGCCATCCCGCCACCCCGGGGCGCGATGTGAGCGGTCACCAGGTTGGGCATGAAGCGACGCTTGGTGTGGACCTTGGAGTGGCTGACGTTGTTGCCCGCCACCGGGCCCTTCCCGCAGATCTCGCATCGCTTCGCCATGGCAACCTCAATTTCAATGAAGACTGGAGCCCATGCCCACGTGAGGGGGGCTTATGATTCCGGGCGCAGTTTACCAGTTGAGATGGCCCACGCAACCCCGGCATCTCGGGCTTGTGCGGGCGCCCTAGGAGATTTCCCCTCTTGCCAACCAACCGCTCGCTGCTCAGGACCCACTCCCTGGGGTCGGTGGAGGTCTCCCCCCGCGTGGTCTCCGCGCTCGCCGCAAGGCTTGCCACCGACTGCTACGGGATCGCCGGGATGTCGGGACGGGGCCTTCGGGACGGGATCGCCGAGCTGCTCAACCGCGAGAACTTCGAGCGGGGTGTGGAACTCAGGATCGAGGAGGACGGCGTCGCCCTGGACATGTTTGTCATAGTTGAGCATGGAGTCCGCATCCTGGAGGTCGCGCACAATCTCATGAGCGCTGTGGACTATGGACTTGGTCACCATCTGGGAGTGCGGGTGCTTGAGGTGAACATCAACGTGCAGGGAATCCGGCCTCCCGAGGTGACCACGATTGGCCGGTAGGGCGGCCCCGCCGGCCGTGCCGTTGGCGGTGACCGGAGCCGGTCTGAGGCATGGGCTGAGCCGTGCCGTCAGCCGGCTGGAGGAGCAGCGCGACCGGATCAACGACCTCAACGTCTTCCCTGTGCCCGATGGAGACACGGGCACAAACATGGCGCTGACCCTGGAGGCCGCGCTCGGGGAGGCGACGGCACTTCCTGCCGAAGCCACGGTCGGCGAGGTGGCCAAGGCGGCTGCCCACGGCTCGCTCATGGGCGCTCGAGGCAACTCCGGGGTGATCCTCTCCCAGGTGCTGCGAGGCGTTGCCGCCGGCTGTGCCGAGGAGGGCGAGATGGGGCCGGTGGCGCTGGCCAGGGCCCTCGAGGAGGGCTCTAGGGTCGCCTATCGAGCGGTCAAGCGACCGGTCGACGGCACGATCCTCTCCGTGGTCAGGGACGCCGCCGCCGCCGCGACGCGCTCGGCCGCCTCAGGAGATGGGGTCGCCCAGGTGCTCCAGGCGGCGGTTGCGGAGGCCTGGGAAGCAGTTGACCGGAGTCGGGATCAGCTCGAAGCACTGCGCGAGGCGGGGGTGGTGGACGCGGGCGGCTTCGGACTCGCCGTCATCCTCTCGGCGCTGGCGGAGGCGATGGGGGGCCGGGAGTCGGCCTGGCCAGGCTCCCTGGCGATAGGCCCCGGAGCGGCCCTGGAACAGGCCCAGCCCCAGGGGGTATTGGCGTTCACAGCTCCCCACCAGGGGTTTGGCTACTGCACCGAGTTCAGCCTGGTCGGATCCGACCTGGAACCGTTGGCAGTCCGGGCCAGGCTGGGAAGCGAGGCGGAGGACGATTCGGCGCTGGTGGTCGGCGACCCCGGATTGCTTCACATCCACATCCACACCCACGAACCGTGGCAGGTCCTGACCAGGGCGGCGGAGCTGGGCAAGATCGAACGCCTCAAGGTTGAGGACATGACCGGCCAGCACCAGGAGGCCCGGCGCCGGGCGGAGGTGAGCGAGCGGCGCCTGGCATTGGGGGTGGTGGTGGTCGCCCCGGGCTTCGGCTTCCACCAGCTGCTGCTGGGTCTGGGGGCGGCCGCGGTGGTTGAGGGAGGTCAGGGGATGAACCCGTCGACCGAGGACCTGATCCGCGGGATCGAGGAGGCAAGGGCCAACCGAGTGATCCTGCTGCCCAACAATCCCAATCTGGTGCTGGGGGCGGAGCAGGCCGCGCGGATATCCCGGCATGAGGTGGCCGTGGTGCCCTCGCGCAACCTGCCCCAGGGCATCGCTGCCCTGCTCGCCTTCGACGCCGAGTCCTCCCTGGAGGTCAACCGCAAGCGCATGCTGGGGGAGATGACCAGGGTGCACGCCATCGAGGTGACCGAGGCCGCCAGGGACAGCTCTTACAGTGGCGGTGAGATCCGCAGAGGCCAGCCGATCGCGGTTCTGGACGGCGATCTGGTGGCGGCCGGCGACGATCTTGGGGACGTGGTTATGGACGCTCTCCAGCGGTTGCCTCAGGGATCGGTCGAGGTGGTCACCCTCTACCGTGGGGCCAGGGTGCAGGTGCATGAGGCGGAGGAGCTGGAAGCGCGCATAAGGCGGCGCTTCCCCGACCTCGAGGTGGAGCGCCACGACGGAGGCCAGGCGCTCTACCCGTACATCATTTCGGCCGAATAGCCAATGACCATTCGCGTCGTAACCGACAGCACCTGCGACCTTCCGGAAGCGGTCCGGCAGAAGGCGGGAATCATGACGGTCCCGCTGCGCCTTCACTTCGCCGACGAGGTCTTCCGCGACCGCGTCGACATCGACGACTCAGAGTTCGTCCGGCGCCTGGTCGCCGCCAAGGCCCCGCCCACGACCTCGCAGCCACCACCGGGTGACTTCGAGGACGTTTACCGGAAGCTGCTGGCCGAGGGGGCGGACGAGATAGTCTCAATCCACATCGCGGCGGCTCTCAGCGGCACGATCAGCTCGGCCACGATCGCGGCCCAGGCGGTCGATGAGAAGCGCATCCATGTGATCGACAGCCGGACCGTAAGCCTGGGCACCGGGTTTCTGGTTCTTGAGGCGGTGGAGCGGGCCGCGGCCGGGGAGTCCGCGCAGGACATCGTCGCGGCCCTGGCCGAGATGCCATCCCGGGTGGGCATCATCTGTCTTCTGGACACCGTCAGGTATCTTTTGCTGGGCGGGCGGATCGGCAAGGTGAGGGCGATGCTGGGGACGGCATTGGCCATCAAGCCCCTGATTGGGCTCGGGCCTGACGGATCGGTGGTGCCTCTGGGTCGGGTCCGCAGCAGGACCAGCGGTGTGCGCAGGCTCGCTGAGCTTCTGGCCGAGCACCGCCCCCTGGCTCGCTGCGGTGTGATCTATGTGGGGGACCGCGAGGACGGGCTGCTCCTGGCCGAGGAGACCAGGCGGACCTACCCTGAGATGGACGTCATCGCTGATCACTGCAGTCCCGTGTTGAGCACCCACACCGGGCCGGGCACCCTCGCCTATTGCTACCTTGAGGCCTGAACTCAAGGCGCCCAGGGAGAGTTCCGGGGAACCTCGGCCCGCCTCGGCTGCGACGGCGGGGCTGACCCTTGAGACCCCTCTTGTGGACGTGTCGCGCATATCCCGCGACCGCCTGGCGGGGCTGCACCGACTCGGTCTGCGATCGGTGGGCGACCTGCTGCGCCACTTCCCCCGCCGCTTCGAGGATCAGCGGCAGCGCCTGACCCTGGCCCAACTGCGCCCCGGCCTGACCGCCACAGTCGAAGTGGTGGTTGCGGAGTTGCATCCCCGGCGCGCTCGCTATCGGCACATGGAGCTCCTCCAGGGGGAGGTTGAGGATGCCACCGGGAGGGCGGAGGTGATCTGGTTCAACCAGCCTCATCTGCGCAAGGTTCTGCACCCGGGCGACCGCATCACCGTCCATGGCAAGGTGGTGCGGGGGACGCGCGGCATTCCCAAGATCCAGAACCCAGAGGTCGAGCGCGAGCGCCGGACCGTCGCCCAGGCCAAGGTCGGCGTCCTGGTCCCGACCTACCCGGAGACCGCCCGGGTCACCTCGCGCTGGCTGCGGGCCCTGATAGCCGACCTGCTGCCGCTGGCGGACACCGCCTCGGAGACATTGCCGCCCGAGGTGATGGAGAAGGAGAGCCTGCTCGGCCTGGCCCCCGCCCTGCGTCAGATGCATTTCCCGGAGGACCAGGAGGCGCTGGCGCAGGCACGCCACCGTTTCGGCTTTGAGGAGCTGTTCTTCCCCCAACTGGCGGCGCTGCTCTCGAGGCGCCAAAGGATGGCGAAGACCGGTACCAGGAGCCCCTACGAAGTCAACCTGGCGAGGGAGTTCGTGGCCCAGCTGCCCTTCAGCCTCACCGACTCTCAGCGCCGCGCCGCGCACGAGATCCTGATAGATCTGGACCGGCCCTCGCCCATGAACCGGCTCCTGCAGGGAGACGTGGGCTCGGGCAAGACGGTGGTGGCGGCGATGGCGGCTCGGATGGCGATTGCGGCCGGGCACCAGGTGGTGCTGATGGCTCCGACGGAGATCCTCGCCCGGCAGCATCACGAGACGTTGCGCAGCCTGCTGGCGCCATTCGATATCTGGCCGCGGCTTCTGGTGGGCAGCACCAAGGCCGCTCAGCGGCGGGAGATTCTTGGCGGTCTCGCGGCCGGCGCGGACAGGCTCTTGGTGGGCACCCATGCCTTGATTGAGGACGACGTCTTGCTGCCCCTTCTGGGGCTCTGCATTGTGGACGAACAGCATCGTTTCGGCGTCGCTCAGCGCCTGCGCCTGCGGGACAAGGCGGCTGCCAACCCTGACTTCCTCTCCATGACCGCCACACCCATACCGCGCTCCTTGAGCCTCACCCTCTACGGCGACCTGGACGTGAGTCAGATCCGGGAGCTACCGCCCAACCGTCGCCGGGTGGTGACCCGGCTCGTGGAGCCGGCTTCGCGCGACCAGGCCTACCAGTTCATTCGGGAGCAGGTGGCGGAGGGTCGTCAGGGGTTCATCATCTGCCCCCTGATCGAGGACGCTCCGGGCCTGGAGGTGAGGTCCGCCACCGCCGAGTACGAGCGGCTGAGCCAGGAGGTGCTGCCGGACCTGCGCTTGGTCCTCCTCCACGGCAAGATGCCGGCGCGCGACAAGGCCGAGCGGATGCGGGCCTTCGCGGCCGGCGAGTTCGACCTTCTGGTCGCCACCAGCGTCATCGAGGTCGGTGTCGACGTGCCCAACGCCACGGTGATCGGGATTGAGGGGGCGGAGCGATTCGGGCTCGCCCAGCTGCACCAGTTCCGCGGTCGGGTGGGGCGGGGCGAGCACGAATCGCACTGCCTCTTGTTCACCGACGACCAGGATCCCGCCGGGCGCGCCCGCCTCCAGGCCCTCATAAACCACAGCGACGGGTTCGACCTCGCCGAGATCGACCTCCGCCTGCGCGGATCCGGTGACCCCTACGGGCTGCGGCAGCATGGGTTTCCCGAGATGCGGGTCGGGGACCTCCTCGACGACGGCCTGCGTGAGCGGGCGCGCGCGGCGGCGGAGCGGGTTCTGAGTCGTGACCCCGATCTCCGCGATCCCATCCTGCGCCGTGGCATCAAGGGTTATCAGGTGGTTTTCGAGTTCGACTGAGGTCTTGGAGTGGGGAGAGAAGCCCAATCCCAAGCCGCGGGAGTGGGTGTCGTGCGATAGTTGGCGCGATGACTGTTCAGCGGGGTCGCCCCGCAGTCCGTGGGTCGTCCCGGAGCCACCCGGGCGCCCGTCTGACCGGTGGCGAGGCCTGTGGCAGGCGGCTCGTGACCCTCAACGGTCGGAGCATGCGAGCCTCGACCGGACTGGTGCGGGCGGCCTGCTTCAACATCCTCGGCGAAAGGGTGCAGGGCGCCTCTGTCCTGGACCTCTTCGGTGGGATAGGCAGCCTCGGGCTGGAGGCTCTCTCGCGCGGCGCGGCCTCGGCCACCTTCGTGGAGCTGCGGCGGGAGAGAGCGGCTGTCATAGCGGAGAACGCGAGGATCCTCGGCTACGAGGCGATTACGCAGGTCGTCACGGCGGACGTCGTCGCCTGGCTGGATGCCAATCGGGCCAGGGCGCACGAGTTCGACATCGTGCTGATGGATCCTCCCTATCTGGAATCGGGGCCTACCATCTGCCTTCAAGCCCTGGAGAGGCTGGGCGCCATGGCGGCGCCCCCGGGGGGCTGGAGCCCGCTGGTGGTGGTTGAGCACCATCGCCAACTTCAACTGCCGGAGGTGGCGGGAGACCTGGCCCGGGTGCGGGAGTCGCAGTACGGCATGACCACCCTGTCGTTCTATCGGTCCAGGCCTTGACAGTCGCGGTCTATCCCGGCAGCTTCGATCCCATCCACAACGGCCATCTGGACGTGATTGCCAGGGCCAGTGAGATCTTCCAGCGGGTCGTGGTCGGCGTGCTGGACAACTCGGTCAAGTCGTGCCTTTTCTCCGCAGCGGAGCGGGCTGAGCTGGTGCGGCAGAGCCTGCCCCCCGGTGGGTCTGTGGAGGTGGTGCACTTCTCTGGGCTAGCGGTGTCCTTGGCCATCTCCCAGGGGGCGGCCGTGATCGTCCGCGGCCTGCGGGCGGTGTCCGATCTGGACAGCGAGTTTCAGATGGCGCTCATGAATCGCCGGCTCGAGCCCAGGGTCCACACTGTGTTCCTGACAACCGGCTTCTCCAACGTCTACCTGAGCTCGTCTTTGATCAAGGACGTGTGTGCTCACGGCGGCAGCATCGCGGGGCTGGTGTCACCGGCCGTGGAGACGGCCCTGCGGGAACGCCTGGTGCGGGCTGCGGGAACCATCCCTGTTGCAACTGAGGAGGCGGAATGAGCGACTTGTCAGACGACTACGAGCCAGAACCAGAGCAGGTTTCAATCATCGACCTCCTGGATCGGCTGGAGGCTCTCGTCAACCAGAGCCGCCGCGTTCCCCTGACCCCCAACATCGTGGTCAACGAGGAGGAGATCCTCGATGCGCTGGACCAGATACGGGTGGGGATGCCAGAGGAGATCAAGGAGGCCCGGATGGTCCTGGAGACGCGCGAATCCCGTTTGCGCGAAGCCCAGGAGCAGGCGGAGCAGATCGTTCTGGCAGCTCAGGAGCGTGCCGAGAGGCTGACCGACGATCACGAGGTGACGAGGCGGGCAAATGCCGAGGCGGACGAGATCATGACCGATGCTCGGGAGCGGAGCCGGAAGATGCGCCGAGATGCCGACGACTACGCCAGGGAGAGGATGGAGGAGTTGGAGACCCAGCTCTCCAACGCCCTCAACCAGGTGCGCCGGGGATTGGAGACGCTGGAGGCGGGTCGCGAGGGCGCCGGTGAGGAGAAGCCCAAGGGGAGGGGCAGGCGGCGCTGAGGCGGGAAGGCCGCTTCCTGTTAGACTTCGGTCTCGTTATGGCTCTTCCCAAGGAACGAATCCCCAAGGCGCGCCGCGACAGGCGTCGCTCACACCTCGCCATCTCCGGGCCCACGCTGAGCCCCTGTCCCCGCTGCCGTCAGCCTCGGCGCCCCCACAACGTGTGCGCGAACTGCGGGCACTACAAGGGGCGCGAGGTGATCGCGACTGACTAGTCCGCCCCTCCGCTCCCGCGGAGGCTGAGCGGGTGGGACCGGACCGTGAGGTGGCCTTCCTGTTTCCGGGCCAGGGTGCTCAGCAGCCAGGAATGGGAGTTGGCCTGCGCGGCCATCCGGCGGGCGCTGGGCTTCTTGATGTGGCGGCCGAGAGCGGGATTGACCTGGCGCGGCTGATCGAATCAGGCACCGCCGAGGAGCTGCGCCCCACCCAGATCGCGCAGCCGGCCCTCTACTACACCGGGGTGGTGCTGGCGGCGATGGCGCGCGACGCCGGCATCTCGGCCGGCCTTGGCGCCGGGCACAGCCTCGGGGAGTACACGGCCCTGGCCGCAGCTGGGGCCATCGACCGGCTGGAGGGAATGCGGCTTGTCCTGGAGAGGGGGCGCCTCATGGCCCAGGCCCGGCGGGGCACCATGGCGGCGGTCCTGGGGTTGGACCAGGACCTCCTGCGCGAGCTCTGCCAGGAGGTGAGCGGCTCTGGCGAGGTCTGCGTCGTCGCCAATGACAACTGTCCGGGCCAGCTGGTGATCTCCGGCACGGTTGCCGGGGTGGAGCAGGTCGGCGCCCGAGCCAGAGGGGCGGGGGCCAAGAAGGTGGTGCCACTGAGCGTCGCCGGAGCCTTTCATTCCCCGCTGATGAATGAGGCGGCCAGGGACTTCGCCCCCGCCCTGGAGCGACTCGAGATCCAGGCCCCCGCCTTCCCGGTGGCTTCCGGAACCACCGGGAAGCTCATGACCACCGCGGACCAGGTGCGGGAGAGTTTGCGGGTGCAGCTGGAGAGCCCAGTGCTCTGGATGGGAGCGGTGCAGGCTCTGATCCGGGCCGGGGCCAGGCGCTTTTTGGAGCTGGGCCCGGGAACGACGCTGAGCTCCCTGGTGCGGAGGATAGAGCCGGGTGCGGAGGTGGGCGGGGCGGAGCCGGCCCGGTGGATGGCGGCCGCAGCGGGGCGTCCACCCTCCCCGACTGTCGCGGGGTGAACGGCTCATGAGACCCGGGCCCGCGCCGGCCGGTACAATTGCCTCCAACTTGGCCCGGTATGAGACGCTTTCGGTTACCCCGCGTCTGGCTGACCGCTGCCTGAGATGAAGTCATTCGTCAGGCGCCTGGTCGGCGGCACGGGGACATCCCCCGGCACTTTTCCGGCGGCGCCGTCCCCAACGGGGCCTTCGCCCGACCGGCCGGGGGCCCCAGGCCTTACCGTATTGCCCGGCGAACATCTCAGCGGCACAGCGTCCGTGGTCGAGGCCACGGTAGTCAGAGAAGACTCGCAATCGGCTGCCAACGACGGCTCTGGGTCGGCGGCAGGCGCTGCGACAAGAAGCGGCAACAAGCCGGCGAGACGCCGGACAACGAGGGGTAGAGATGGCAGACACGACCTGGGAAGGCTTTCAGGGAATAGTGGTCGAGCAGCTGGGGGTGGAGACGGAGCAGGTGACCCCGGAGGCGAACTTCGTGGAGGACCTGAACGCGGACTCCCTGGATCTGGTGGAGTTGATCATGGCCTTCGAGGAGGCCTACGGGATGGAGATTCCGGACGAGGACGCGGAGAAGATCCAGACCGTGGGGCAGGCGTGGGACTACGTGAAGGAGCACCTGGACCTGGCCAGCTGACCGCAGCCGCTGCTCCGGCCACTCGACGGCGCCGCTCGCGGGCAACCGCGGAGGAGCTGGCGCAGCAGGAGCAGGAGGCTGAGGCCCGCCTCGACGATCTGCAGACCCGCCTCGGGCTCCGATTCAAGAGGCGGGAGCTATTGCGCGAGGCCATGACCCACACCTCCTGGATCAATGAGAGGGGGGATGAGGGACGCGACAACGAGCGCTTGGAGTACCTCGGGGATGCGGTCCTGGAGCTGGTGGCGGGAGAGTACCTGTTCAACCGGTTCCCCAACTACGATGAGGGACAGCTGACCCAGATCCGCTCCAGTCTGGTGAGCACGGTCGCGCTGGCTCGCCTTGGCGAGCAGCTCCTGCTGGGGGAGACCCTGCGTCTCGGCCGAGGGGCCGCCAAGTCGGGGGCCCGACGGTTGACATCGCTGCATGCCAACGCCTTTGAGGCGCTGGTGGGGGCGATCTTCCTGGATCAGGGGTATCGCCGAGCCGGCCGAGTCTTCCTGTCGCGGATCGGCGACCTCAGCGCCTGGACCGATCCCAACTTCAAGGGGCGCCTCCAGGCCCTGGCGCAGGAACGCTTTGGAGCTCCTCCGCAGTACCGCACCGGGCCGGCTAATGGAGACCCGCGAGCCCGGCAGTATGTGGCCCAGGTGTCGGTCGAGGGCAGGGGCGTGCTGGGCGAGGGTCGGGGCGGCACCAAGCAGGCGGCCGAGCAGGCGGCGGCGAGGTTCGCGATCGACCTGCTGGTGGCGCCGGTCTCCAAGAAACGCCGCAGATCCAGGGTTTCGGCACCGCTCCCCACGGAGCAGGTGAGCCAGGGAGGGACCATCGCTGAGGATCCTGCGGTTCCCGCCCCACCCCCCGGTCCAGGGGGTCAGACGCTGACAGGAGGGCGGCGCGACTCCCGATCCCAAGACTTCGCACAGGCCGCGGTCGGGGACGAATTGGTGCCCTCGGCGCAGCAGTTGGGTCCGGCCGTGGAGATGGCCACCTCGGCAGCGGAGCACGCCTCCGAGATTGCGAAGCCGGCGCCGCGGCGGCGCCGAAGGCGGACCGCCGCACCGGTGGCCGCCGCCGCCCAGCCTTCCGTCTTAGAGGCGTCGCCCGGGGCGGATGCTGATGCCGGTGGGCGAAATGAGGCGATCGGGGCGCCCCGCCGCCGCCGCCGCCGCAGCGTGACCGCCACCTCGGTAACGGAGCAGACTCGAGATGGGGGCCCCCTCCCAACGCCGCCAGCCGCCCTCAAACCGGAGGAGGCTGGGCCCGGCTCGGTCCCGGAGGAGGTGCGCAGGCGCACCCACCGTGGCCATCGGGGTGGGCGCCGACGCTCCGGGAGAACCGCGACCCCCGAAGAATGAGGGTCAGCAAGCTGGAGCTGCGGGGATTCAAGAGCTTTGCCAGCCAGGCATCGCTGGAGTTCGGTCAGGGTGTGACCGCCGTGGTGGGGCCGAATGGCAGTGGCAAGTCGAATCTCGTGGACGCCATCCGGCTGGTGCTCGGGGGTGCCAGCGCTCGGGAACTGCGCGGCCAGCGCCTGGAGCAGGTCATCTTCTCCGGCGGCGAGCGCCGGGCCCCGCTGGGGATGGCGGAGGTCACCATTGTCTTCGACAACGAGGACGGCCGGATGCCGGTCGACGAAATTGAGGTGGCGCTGAGCCGCCGGGTCTTCCGGGACGGGACCAGTGAGTTTCGTCGCAACGGCCAGCGGGTCAGGCTGCGTGACCTCGGCCGACTGCTGGACGCCACGGGCCTGGCCCAGGCTGGATACGCGATCATCGCCCAGAACGACATCGAGTCGATCATCCGGGCAACTCCGACCCAGAGGCGGCACCTCATTGAGGAGGCTGCGGGAGTGAGGAGCGCTCAGTCTCTCATCGATGACAGCGCGACCAGATTGGTCGACCTGGACCGCTGGCTGGAGGGGTCGGTCGGGCGGCTCACCGAACTGATGCCCCGGATCGCGGAGCTGGAGGAGCAGTCAAGGGTCGCGCAGGACGCCGCCGAGCTGAAGCGGCGTCTCGAGGTCCTGCGCGGAAGCCTGGAGCGGGCGGCCTGGCTCGGCGCCGTAGCGGAGGCGACCCGGATCGAGCGTCAGCTCGAGGCGGCGCGTCGCCGTCACGAGTCAGCGGCCCGTCAGTTCGCTGATTACGACGCCCACTATGGGCGTGAGAGAGAGCGCCTGGAGGCCGCCCAGGCCAACCGCCTGGAGCGGGAGCGTCTGCGGGGCCAGACGGCCCTGCGTCTGCAGCAGGCGGAGTCGGAGCTCAGCCGCTGGCGGGAGCGGGCGCAGCAGGCGGCGGCCGCGCGGGGTGATGCCGCGGCGCAACTGGAGGAGGTGGAGTCGGACCTGAGCGCCCTGGTCGCGCCCCTGGCATCAGGACCAGCCCAGACGGTTGAGCTGGAGCGCGCCATGGTAGAGCGGCAGAGCGTCCTGGACACCCTCGGAGAGTTGGGGGCCAGACAGGCGGCGCTGCGTCAGTCCAGGGCACTGGCGGAGGGCCGGGTGCATCTGCTCCGGGGTGAGCTGAGTGACCAGGATCGCTCCGCAAATGAGCTGACCGGCCGCCTGCGCGGCCTTGAGGATCGGGTGGCCGAGACCACCACCGGCGCGGCCAGAGTTCAGGAGGAGTCCCTGCTCGGTGCGGCGGAGCTACGGTCGGCTGAGGAGCAGGCGCTGGAGGCGGAGACCCGATCAGCTTCAGAGGCAGCCGACCTCAAGGGCGCACTTCGTGACGAGACCTCTGCGCTGGAGTTGCTGGCAGCGGCCGAGGCCGAGGTGAAGCGCCTGGTGGACCGGGAGCGCGAGGAGGCTTCGCAGGTCGCGGCTCACGAAGCGCTGCTCAGCGAACGCAGGCGGGGGCGTCCGATCGCTGAGGCCGTGGCCCGGGGAGATCTCGCGCTGCACCCCCTGGCCACCACGATCCAGCCCCTGCAGCCCGACGACGCGCGCTCCATCGAGGTTGCCCTCGGCCCTCTCAGTCAGGCCCTGGTCGGTTCGCAGGATGCGGCCAGGTCCGCGCTGGAGCTAGCCGGCAGCGTTGTGGAGCTGGTCTGCTGGGCGGTGGACGGCAACTCTGGCGGTGCCGAGCCGCCCCCAGGGTGCCGTCCCCTGGACCTGGTGGTCCGGGGAGCGGACGACGATCTCGCAGTTATTCGAAGGCTGCGTGCGGGAGTCTGCCTCGCCCAGGACCGGAAGGCTGCCTCCCGGTGGCTCGAGATTCAGCCCCACGGGTTGGCCGTGCTTCCTGACGGGACGGCCATAGGCCACGGCATGGAGGCCACGGCCCCGGCGCAAGAGGGGGAGTTGGAGGGGTTGCAGCAGTCGGCGCGCGCACGGGAGGCGCTGGCGCGGACGCGCGCGCGCCTGGCGGAGCGCGAGAGGCACCTGGAATGGGCCAGGGAGCAGCACCTGCTGCAGCGCCGACGCGTTGACGAGGCCCGCCAGACTGCCGCAGCCGCTGTCGCGGCGGCTTCCGCCGCGCACGATTTGGAGGTCCGGATGAGGGAGCGCCTGCGTGACCTGGAAGCCAGAGCCGCCCGGGCGAAGTCGGACCTGGACAGTGCCCAAGACCAGATGGTCAGCTGGCGGGAGCAACTGCAAGCGATGCGCGGCAGGTCGCAGGAACTGCTGGCCGAACTTGCCGGGGCCGAGGGGTTGATGGGCACTGCCGATGCCGAGCTCAGGGATTTGGCGGAGCCCGAGACGGCGGCCAGGGCCAGGCTGGAGGCGGTCCAGGTCCAGCTGGCCGAGCTGGAGGCCAAGGAGCGAGAGCTGGCTCAGCGCGCGCGCCAGGAGGCGGAGGCGCGCGCCCGCCTCCTGGCCCGCCGAGAAGCCACCAGGGATCGCATGGGGGCGACGGAGGATGGTCTCGTGGTGGCCCTGCATATGGTGGCGGTGATGCGCGGTCGACAGAGGGATGCTGACCGTGAGATGCGCCGTCTGGCCGCGGAGGAACCGGCCGCCGCGGGGGATGAGGATCCACTGCGTCTGCTGGGGGCGCTGGAGAGGAGGCGGGCCGAGCTCGAGCTTGCGCTGGGTCAGGTGACCGCCACCACGAGGTCGTTGGAACGCGACCTGGCCGCCCAGCGCGAGGCGGTCGCCAGGGCTCGGCAGAGACTCGGAGAACAGCCCGTCGACGATCTCGACAGCGGCGTTCCCGAAGACCCCGGGCGGGCAGCGGTCGAGATCACCCGCCTGGAGCGACGGCTGCAGGCTCTGGGCCCGCTGAACGAGTTGGCTCCGGCCCAGCTGGCGGATCTTCTGGAACGCACCGAGGGCCTGCGATCCGCCCATCAGGACACCAGCGCCGCCAGACAGGACCTGGAGGTGGTGATGGAGAATCTGCGCGCCCTGATCGACCTGAGACTGCAGGCAACCATGGCGGGTGTCGAGCGCGAGTTCGAATCCACCTGGAAGGAGCTATTCGGCGGGGGGCGCGCCAGAATTCTAAAGGTCGCGGGCGACCGCCCCGGAGTCTGGGGCGTGGACCTGGAGGTGCAGCCGCAGGGCAAGAGGGTGATCCCAATGGCGATGCTGTCAGGGGGGGAGAGGTCCCTGACCGCCCTGGCCCTGATACTGGCTCTGCAGCAGGTGTCGCCCAGTCCGTTCTACGTCTTCGACGAGGTGGATGCCGCTCTGGACGAGGTCAACATTGCCAACTTCGCGCGGCTTCTCAGCGTGCGCTCGCAGGTCAGCCAGTTTCTCGTGATCACCCACAGCTTGACCACCATGGCCAGGGCCAGCCACCTCTACGGGGTGACCCAGGACGGCAGGGGCGCTAGCAGGGTGCTGTCGGTGCGGCTGGCCGAAGACGGACGGAGTGTGCAGGACCAGGAAGGAGCACGACTGGTGGAGGCCGCGGTTGGAGCCTGAACCCCAGGAGGCTCCGAGGAGGCGCTGGTGGCGGCGGCTTCCCGGAAGGTTGGACCGGGTATCGAGCGGCATGGGGCACACCCTGCGCAGCAGGTTGCGGCGGGGACAGCTCGCCGGCGAACAGCTCTACGACGAGCTCTTCGAACTGCTCCTGGCCAGCGATTGCGGGGTGCCGATGGCCGAGACTCTGGTGGAGGGGCTGCGGTCGCGCGCGGCCAAGGAGAGGCTGCGCACCTCGGAACAGCTGATGTCGGCGCTGCGCGAGGTCATGCTCGAGCAGCTGTCGGGCCGGGATCGCGACCTCTCGCTGGTGGGATCTCCCTCGGTCTGGCTGGTGGCGGGGGTCAACGGGTCGGGCAAGACCACGACCATCGCCAAGCTCGCCGCCCGCCTTCAGGCTCAGGGAGTCACCTGCCTGGTGGCGGCCTCCGACACCTTCCGCGCGGCCGCCATCGAACAGTTGCGCCGGATGATCGTCCCGACAGGCGCGGAGCTCGTGGCCCATCAGCCCGGCGCCGATCCGGCGGCCGTCGTCTTCGACGCCATCGCCGCGGCGCGGGCACGCGGGCGCGAGGTGGTGCTGGTGGACACGGCCGGGCGCCTCCACACCAAGGAGAACCTAATGCAGGAGCTGGGAAAGATACGGCGGGTGGTTGCGGGTCAGATCGAGGGGCAGCCAGCCGAGGCGCTGCTGGTCCTCGACGCCTATGTGGGCGCCAACGCCATCGCCCAGGCCCGCGCCTTCGGAGAGGTGGTCGGTGCGACGGGGGTTGTGCTCACCAAGTTGGACGGGAGCGCCAGGGGTGGGTACGTGTTCCAGGTGGAGCGGGAGCTATCGTTGCCGGTGAAGCTGATCGGGCTCGGGGAGGGGCAGCTGGACCTCGAGGACTTCGACCCCGAATCGTACGTGGACCGCCTCTTGGCGGATGAGGTGACCGCCACCGACCAGGGGTGAGGCGGCCCCACGGCTCTCAGCGGGCCAGGTGGATCTGGGGCCTCAGTTCCCGCCTGCGGTCGTCCCCCGGCTCCGTTACCATGTTAAGGCTTTGGCCTTGACACCTGCGTCGCCCACCGAGACCCGGCTTCGTCGCCAGGATCTGCTGGACACCTACGGAGGACTGCTCACAATCCGGCAGCGAGAGGCGCTCCGGCTGCAGCTGGAGGAGGACTGGTCCATCAGCGAGCTGGCGGGATCCATGGGCGTGTCGCGCGCCGCGGCCCACGATCTGGTGCGCCGGGGAATGGTGCGCATGGAGGAGGTGGAGGCCAAGCTCGGACTCTGCAGCCACCTCAGGGAGGCGGAGGAGCAGCGCCTGGCGCTGGAGCGAAGGGTCAGGCAGCTGGAGGGCATGCTGGCGGCCGGGGAGACCGAGCCAGGTGTTTGACACCCTCACCGAGCGACTCAGCCTGGCCTTCAAGAGGTTCACCGACAAGGGCAGGCTCACCCCGGAGGACGTGGAGGTCGGGCTCCGCGAGGTCCGGTTGGCCCTGCTCGAGGCCGATGTCAACTTCAGGGTGGCGCGCGATTTCATCGACCGCGTTCGGGCCCGTGCGGTCGGGGCTGACGTGCTCGACAGTCTGACGCCGGGCCAGCAGGTGATCAAGATCGTGTTCGAGGAGCTGGTGGATCTGCTGGGGGGACAGGACGCGGGCATCGTGTACAGCCCGGAGCCACCCACCACGATCCTCCTGCTGGGTCTGCAGGGGTCAGGCAAGACCACGACCGCCGTGAAGCTTGCTCTGCTGGTGCAGCGCGCGGATCACCGCCCCGCCCTGGTGGCCGCAGACCTGCGCCGCGCGGCCGCCGTGGAGCAGCTGCAGACGCTGGCGGCCGAGCACCGTCTCCCGGTCCTGGTGCCAGACCCATCGAAGGGGCTCGCCCAGGGGGTGGAGCGGGCGGTGGGCGAGGCCAGGAGGCAGGGGGCCGACGTGGTCATCGTAGACACCGCTGGGCGCCAGCACCTGGATGGTGACCTGATGGCGGAGCTGGAAGCCATCCGCCAACGGGTGAGGGTGGCCGCCTCGCTGCTGGTGGTCGATGCCATGACCGGGCAGGAGGCGGTCAATGTCGCGGGAGCGTTCAAGGAGCAGGTCGGGGTGGACGGCGTGGTGCTCACCAAGCTTGACGGGGATGCTCGCGGTGGCGCCGCCCTGTCCATGCGGGCGGCGATCGGCCTCCAGGTCTGGTACTGCGGCGTCGGAGAGCGGCCGCGGGACCTCGACCCCTTCCACCCGGAACGAATGGCCCGGCGCATCCTGGGGATGGGGGATGTGCTGACCCTGATCGAACGGGCCCAGGACGGGTTCACCGAGGACGAGGCCATCTCCGCCCAGGAGCGGATGCGCCAGGGCCGACTGACCCTTGACGACTTCGTCAGCCAGCTGCGGCAGATCCGCAAGCTGGGCCCCTTGGAATCGGTGATGGGGATGATCCCTGGTGGCCGCGACCTGATGAAGGCCAGGGGTGCCGCAATTCCCGATGAGGATCAGCTTCGCAAGCTGGAGGCGATCGTGCTCTCGATGACCCCCGAGGAGCGCAGACGCCCGGAGATTGTGGACAGCTCCAGAAGGCGGCGGATAGCGGCTGGGAGCGGCACCACCCCGGTGGACGTCTCGCGGCTGATCAAGAGCTTCGCGCAGATGCAGACGGTGATGAAGAGCCTGACGGGCGGCAGTGGTCGGCGCCGGATCGCCCAGGACTTGCTCCGGGGACCGGGCGGCGGATTGCCTCTTCTCAGGGGATGAGTGCGGCGGCCCGGGGGTACCCGCAAGCCGAGTTAAGCAAGGAGAAACAGCAGTGGCAGTGAAGATCAGGTTGAAGCGCATGGGAGCCAAGAAGCGGCCGTTCTACAGGGTGGTGGTGGCGGACGCCAGGTCACCCCGGGATGGCCGGTTCATAGAGTCGGTCGGCTACTACGATCCCCTGCGCGAACCGAAGGTGGTGAAGCTCGATGACGAGCGCATCAGGCACTGGATGGCAACCGGCGCCAAGCCATCGGACGCGGTGCGGGAGCTGTTGGAGCGCGCGGGGATGATCGCGGCTCGGCCTCGCCCCGTGCGGAAGGTTGCGGTCGACGCCGCGGGGGCCACCCAGCAGGCTGCGCCCGCCGGCGCTGAGTCGGTTGAGACGGTGTCCGCGGAGACGCTCGCCGAGCCCGAGGCCGGGCCATCGGCGACGGTGGCCGCAGCGGCTGAGGCGGACGATCCAGAGGATCCGGAGCCGATCGCAGCGGATGAGCCAGCCGATGCCTGACTACGGAGAGCTGGTCAGCTACATGGTCAAGCAGATGGTCAGTGAACCTGAACAGGTGCGGGTGGTGACCGAGCAGGATGGGCACCGTGCGTCCGTCAGGGTGGCCACGGCCCCGGGCGACCTGGGCAAGGTGATAGGGCGCAACGGGCGCCACATCGAGGCCATTCGCATGGTGGTCAGGGCCGGCTCCCTGAGAAACCGCGACCGCGTCCAGGTTGAGGTGGTCGATTGACATCAGCTGGGCCCCTGATCCGGGTGGCCCGAGTGGTGAAGCCGCACGGACTTGATGGGGAGCTGTGGCTGGAGATGCTAGGCGGTCCCGCTGAACGCCTCACGCCGGGCCTTCCGGTCCTGGTCGCTGGCCGGCGCATGGAGGTGCAGGAGGCTTCGCCAGGAGGCCGTGGCGTCCTGTGCCGGCTTTCGGAGGTCGCCTCCGCAGCTGCGGCCGCGGGGCTGCGGGGGGCCTACCTTGAGGTCGAGCCGGCCTTGCTGCGCCCCCTTCCCGAGGGGGAGTACTTCGACTTTCAGCTGGTCGGGCTAAGGGTCGTAGATGAGCGTGGCACGGAGTGCGGCGAGCTGGTTGAGGTGGAGGCCTACCCCGCCCACGACGTGTACCTGCTGCGCCTTGAGAGTGGCGAGGTCAGGGTGCCGGCGGTCGCTGAGGTGGTCTCCATCGACCTGGATCGGGGCATCATCCAGGTTCCCTCCAACTACCTGGGAGGCTGGGTGGATGCGGTTTGACGTGGTGACCCTGTTTCCCGAGGCGTTCCCGGGACCCCTGGCGATCGGGGTGATGGGTCGGGCCCTGCAGGAGGGCCTGATTGAGCTCAAAACCCACGATCTGCGGAGCTGGGGCCTGGGACAGCGGCGCCAGGTTGACGACCAGCCATTCGGCGGTGGTCCCGGCATGGTGCTGCGGCCAGAGCCGCTGTTCGCGGCCATTCGGGAGGTGAGCGCTATTCCCGGCCTGCCCCCGCCGTATGGGGTGCTGCTGTCGGCGCACGGGCGGCGGCTCACCTCCTCGCTGGCCAAGGAGCTCGCTCGGCAGCAGCGGCTGCTGTTGGTCTGCGGTCGCTACGAAGGAGTGGACGAGCGGGTGCGGATCGGGCTTGGGCTGGACGAGATCTCCATCGGGGATTTCGTCGTCAGCGGGGGAGAACTGCCCGCCCTGGTGCTCATGGAGACGGTCGCCCGCCATGTCCCTGGGACCCTGGGAGATCCTGAATCGGCAGTTGACGAGAGCTTCTCCGACGGGTTGCCGGAGTATCCTCACTACACTCGGCCGGCGGTGTTCGAGAATCTTGAGGTTCCCGAGGTTCTCCGAGGAGGCGATCATGCGAAGATTGCCTCCTGGAGACTCGAGGCGGCCAGGGAGCGCGCTCGGCGTCTGCGGCCGGATCTGCTGGACCGTGACGGTGCGGTGGTTTCCGAACAGAACAGGTTGGTTGGCGGTCGGACTCTCGCCGAGTCCGCTCCGGCACGGGAGGTGAAACTTGAACATCATTGATCTCCTCGAGGAGGAACAGCTCAGGACCGATGTTCCCGAGTTGAGGCCCGGGGACACGGTCCGGGTCCATGTCAAGGTGGTCGAGGGCACGCGCGAGCGGATCCAGGTATTCGAGGGGGTCGTCATCGGCCTCCAGAGCGGGGGGGTGCGTCAGTCCGTAACCGTGCGCCGCACGGCTCATGGGATAGGAGTGGAGCGTACCTTCCTCATTCACTCCCCCCGCCTGGCCCAGATTGAGGTTGTGCGTCACGGCAAGGTCCGCCGGGCCAAGCTCTACTACCTTCGTGGGCGAGTCGGCAAGCAGGCGAAGATCCGTGAACGCCGAGAGGTCGCTCCCAAGGCGATCAAGGCGGCGGTGGCGGAGGTGGTGGAGGACAAGCCGGAGGTCGAGGAGGCCGCTCCCGCGCCAAGACGGCGCGCGCTGAGGGGCCGCGGCAAGGCGGTCTGAGATTGTCGCGGTTCGGTCGCGCGCCGGTGGACATGCTGGTGCAGGAACCCGTACTCGCAGGGCCCATCCCTAGACTGTTGAGGTGATCGTTCCCAAGATGAGCCGAATCCTCGTGGTGTCGCGCCAGGCGGGTCGGTCCGCGCCTCTCGCCACGGCCTTCGAGAAGCACGGATTGGAGATGATCGCCTTCGAGTCGTCTGCCACGGCGATGGCCTCTCTCGAGCAAACCCCCGCCCAGGCGGCGATGATAGAGGTCGTCGGCGACGACACCGGGCTCATCCCCTTGATCCGGCAGATCCGGTCCAGCATCCTCCATGCACCCATCCCGGTGATCTTGGTTGCAGCGGACCCGGGGTCCCCGCAGGTTGCCGCGGCGATGGACGCAGGGGCCAGCGAGAGGATCGCTCGCAGCCTGCCCGCGCAGGAGGTGGCGGACCTGCTCGACGCCAGGGTGCGGGCGGCGGCGGCCCCGGTGCGACCCGAGAAGGGGCCTGGGGAGCTGTGGGTCGTCTGCGGTCCGCGCGGCGGGGTGGGGAGGACCATGCTGGCCAGCAACCTCGCGGCCATGGCTGCGGGAAGTTACCGGGTGGCCCTGGTGGACAACGTGCCCCGATTTGGGAGCGCTCTGCTGGCTTTCAATCTTCCGCCTCAGACCCCGACCTGGGTAGAGCTGGCGACGATCGGCCCAGAGGAGGAGATCTTCGACCGGCTGCCCCGCCACCCGAGTGGGGTTTCCGTGCTGCCGGCCCCGGGGCGCCCCGAGCTGGCTGACTCCGTTGCCCCCGCCGCTGTCGACGCCATGATCCTGCGCCTGACCCACGCCGCGGAATTGGTGGTGGTGGATCAGGGAGGACGTCTGGACAACGGCGGGATCGACATGCTGGAGCATGCGGACCACATGGTGGTGGTGGGAACCCCGGACAATCCGGGGGTGTACGCCCTGCAGGCCTGGCTGCGCATCTGCGATCAGCTGCAGATTTCCCGAGAGCGGATTTCGGTAGTGCTCAACTGCGTCCTGCCCTACCACCAGATCGACTCCGACCGGGCCTCCAAGGTGCTGGAGCAGCCGGTCCTTGGCATCCCCCACGCGGGGATCGATGGGGTCCGGTCGCTGGCCGCCGGCGAGCCATTGGCCTGGCGCCATCCCGGCAATCGCTGGGTGAAGTCCCTGAGGGCCACCATGGCGCAGATCTCTCCAACCCTGACGTCCAAACTCAAGCGCTGAGCCGGTCGCAGCGACGGTCAGACTGCTCCGGTCGGCTCCTTGCCCTCCGGCCAGTACTGCTCCTCAAGGATCTCCTGGTCCTCGAGGCCGGAGCGCCGCATGATGGCGCGAGAGTTGGCGATCATCCCGGGGTGTCCGCAGAGGTAGACCATGCCCCGCCCCGGAGAGATGCCCCAGCTGTCCGCGTGCTTGCGCAAAACATCTTCGACCCGGCCCGTCTCGCCACTCCAGGCGCTCTCCTGCCAGGGGCGACTCACCGTGGGCAGGTACTCAAACCAGGGCGCGCCACGGGCTAGGTCCGTCATCTCCTCGGCGTAGCCGAATTCATGGCTGAAGCTGGCCCCCTGGAGAAGGGCGATCCTGGGCGGGGGCTCCGGAGTGCTGCCCGATGCCATCTGGAGATGCCGCAGCATGCTGGCGAACGGAGCGATGCCGGTGACGGTTGCGACGAACAGGTTGACCCTGTCGGCCGCCAGGCCCGCCCGCATGAACAACCCCTTGGGGCGCTTGCGCATCAGGAGGCTGTCGCCTGGTCCGAGCGGATGCAGGTGAGGGGTCAGGGCCCCTCCGGGAATCCTCTCGATGAAGAACTCCAGGTCCGGCTCCTCGGGGGCCGACACTATGGAGTAGGGACGCTCCAGCACTCGGCCATCCAAGTCCACACCGAGCGTGGCGTACTGTCCGGCTCGAAACGAGAACGGAATCCGGGGCCTGACCCGGATGGCCCAGAGGTCGGACGAGAAGTCCTTGCGGGCGACGATCTCGACGACCTGGTACTTGTCGGATAGCTCGGTGGCCAAACGCTCACATCCTCTTTGGTGGCGATCCTGCTGGGCCAGTGTATCGACGCCGGCGAGTTCGGTCGCTGAGATTGAGATGGCGAGGGGGCGGGAAGGGTGTTGTTAGAATCGCCACGCCTTCCTCTGATCAACATCTGGTAGCCAGGAGCCGCAACAAACCCATGCCAAGCCGCAGCCTGATAATCGTCGAGTCGCCGAGCAAGGCGCGGACCCTGACCAAGTTCCTCGGTGACAAATATGAGGTGAAGGCCTCGATGGGGCATGTGGTGGATCTGCCCCGCTCCAAACTCGGGATCGACGTCGAGGCGGACTTCGCACCCGACTACACAGTGATCAAGGGCAAGGAGAAGCAGCTCGGGGAGCTGAAGTCAGCCGCCAAGAAGGCGTCCCGTGTCCTGCTGGCGGCCGACCCTGATCGCGAGGGAGAGGCGATCGCCTGGCACATCGCCAACCAGCTGAAGCTGAAGGCGCCGGAGCGGATCGTGTTCCGGGAGGTGACCAAGCCCGCGGTCGACGCGGCCCTGGCCCAGCCCCGCCCCATCGACCAGAACCTGGTTGACGCCTACCAGGCGCGGCGCGCCATCGACCGTTTGCTGGGGTACAAGCTGAGTCCTTTGCTGTGGCGAAAGATTCGCAAGGGCCTGTCGGCGGGTCGGGTGCAGTCGGTGGCGCTGCGCCTGGTGTGCGACCGCGAAGACGAGATCGACGCCTTCGTGCCGACCGAGAGCTGGACCATCGACGCGGTTCTCCAGACCACCAAGGAGGAGCAGGTCAGAGCGCGCTACCAGGGGCCCACGGAGGGCAAGGCGCAGCCGAGCGGCCGGGGCAAAAAAAAGCCAGCCGGGGAGGACCCCGCGCCCATCCTGGCGGATGAGGCCGCGGCTCAGCGCGTCATCGACGAGGTGCGGCAGGCGGACTTTGTGGTTGCCGGGGTGGAGCGCCGCCGGGTCCGGCGCAGCGCCCCCCAGCCGTACATCACCAGCACCCTGCAGCAGGATGCCTCAGCGCAGCTGCGCTTCAGCCCGACCAAGACCATGCGGGTCGCGCAGCAACTCTATGAGGGCGTCGAACTTGGATCCGAGGGTGCGACCGGCCTGATCACCTATATGCGGACCGACTCACCCCGCTTGAGCCCGATTGCGGTGGAGCAGGCAAGGGATTTCATCGCCAACACATTCGGCAAGCAGTACGGCGCCAGCGGTGCGGGGGCGCGCCGGCCCGGCAAGGCGCCCGTGGCGAGCCAGGACGCCCATGAGGCGATTCGCCCGACCTCCGCGCTCAGGACCCCGGAGGAAGTGTCGACCGTACTCACCTCTGATCAGGCCCGGTTGTATCGGCTCATCTGGCGCCGGTTCATCGCGAGTCAGATGAGCGCCGCCCAGTTCGACTCCACCCGAGTTGACATAGTGGCCGCCGGCCAGCGCTTTCGTGCGACTGGGAGCGTGCTCGTCTTCGACGGGTTTCTGAAGGTGGCGGGCAATGAGGATCGCCAGGACGAGCTCCTGCCGGAGCTAGTGGAGGGTCAGGGCCTTGAGTGCCTGGATCTGCTCCCGGAGCAGCACTTCACCCAGCCTCCGCCACGCTTCACCGAGGCCAGCCTGGTCAAGGAATTGGAGGAGAGAGGCATTGGCCGCCCCAGCACCTACGCGCCCACCGTGGAGCTGATCCAGACAAGGGGATACGTGCGCCAGCAGGAGCGGCGGCTCCATCCTTCGCCCCTGGGCAAGGCCGTCAACGAGGCGCTCACGGGTCAGTTCCCGGCGGTGGTGGATCTGGGGTTCACCGCTGAGCTCGAGCGCAGGCTCGACGGGATCGAGACCGGGGAGTCCGCCTGGGTGCCCGTGGTCAGGACCTGGTATCAGCCCTTTGCCAAGGTCCTCGAGGAGGCCCAGGAGAGCATGCCCCGGGTCAAAATCCAGACCCAGAAGGCCGATGGGGAGTGCCCCAAGTGTGGGGCCGAGCTGGTCGTCCGGAGCGGAAGGTTCGGAGACTTCGTGGGATGCAGCCGCTATCCCGAGTGCGACTACATCCAGGGCAAGGAGGAACGCGCCCGGGCGGAGGAGATCGGCGAGGCCTGCCCCCAGTGCGGCAAGCCGCTGGTCCGCCGGTCCGGGCGCAGAGGGCCGTTCATAGGGTGTTCCGGCTATCCGAAGTGCCGCTTCGTCCGCCCGGAAGCAACCCCGGATGGTTCTCAGCCGGCGGCACGTCCTGCCGCCGAGCCGACCGGGGAGAAGTGCCCCGAGTGCGGCCAGGACCTGGTCCAGCGCATGGGTCGGTTCGGCCCGTTCGTCTCCTGCTCGGGGTATCCCAAGTGCCGGTACCGGCCCCCCAAGGTGGCCAGCGCCGACAATGGCCCGGCAGACCAGAAGGCGGCCCCATCGGCCTCACCCAAGGGCCGTCGGACCAAGATTTCCAAGGAGCCCAAGCCCCAGCCGGTGGGGTGAGGGTCCGGGCCTGCAAGGGCGGTCCGAGTAGAATTTGAGTTTCGTGGTCTCCCCTCAAAGCTCGGCACCTCATGCCACCACCATCCTGGCGGTGCGGCGAAGAGATGCGATCGCTGTGGCCGGGGATGGCCAGGTGACCGTGGGCGACGTGATAATGAAGCACCGCGCTCGGAAGGTGCGGCGCCTCTATCACGATCAGGTGGTGGTGGGCTTCGCCGGCTCGGTGGCCGACGCCTTCACTCTCTTCGACAAGTTTGAGCGGCAGCTGGAACAGCACCAGGGGAACCTGCTGCGGGCGGCCGTGGAGCTGAGCAAGGAGTGGCGGACGGATCGGTATCTGCGCCACCTGGACGCCATGCTGGTGGTGGCCGGCCAGGGGCAGCTGCTGCTGCTCAGCGGTGACGGGGACGTGATTGAGCCCGATGATGGCATCGGGGCCATCGGTAGTGGGGGCCCGTACGCCCACGCGGCGGCTCGTGCCCTGGCTCTGCACACAGACCTGTCGGCGGCCGAGATAGCCAGGCGGGCGCTGGAGATAGCGGCTTCTCTGTGCATCTCCACCACTA
>Ga0080006_1163868_pt1 | contig 25031 bp, 23 predicted proteins | sample RS3BMetagenome_FD_69209 | JGI IMG/M metagenome (GOLD analysis project Ga0080006, IMG submission 69209) | Ferric oxide microbial mat and aquatic microbial communities from Rainbow Spring, Yellowstone National Park, USA - RS3B (SPADES... ...
AAGACGTGGTTAGACTGGGGTGGATAGGTGGCGACGTATATATTAGGCCGATTGCATACGTTGGCTTCGGCGGCATAAACCTAGACTTTAGCCGCTATAAGGTGGAGGTGGCCATAGCCGCACTCAGCTTCAACTCATACTTTGAGCCCGGTAAGAAGGGTCTCAAGGTGTGTGTTTCATCTTGGAGAAGGGTTTCTGGAGAAACGAGTCTACCGCTTGCTAAGGCTGGGGGTAACTACCTGAATTCCTGCCTCGCTAAGTTTGAAGCATCAAGTAACGGCTACGATGAGGCGATATTCCTAGACGAACACGGAAGCGTGTGCGAAGGCACAGGTGAGAACATCTTCCTAGTGTACAGGGACAAGCTGATAACACCCCCACTCAGCTCATCCATCCTAGACGGCATCACGCGTGACACCGTGCTCAGAATAGCCAGCAACCTCGGCGTCGTGTGCCACGAATCCAGTGTTTCGAGGGGTGAACTCTACCGAGCCGACGAGGTCTTCTTCACGGGGACAGCAGCGGGGGTTACACCCATAGTTGAGATAGACGGGAGAACAGTCGGAAACGGGGAGGAGGGCAGATACACGAGGATGATAAGGGAAGAGTACGACAGCCTAACACGCGGGAGAAAAGTCTACCAGGAAGATTGGCTGACCTGGGTTAAAGCGGATGGGGCTCAGCCAGCGTCATAGGCAGAAAACTTGGTATGCGCGGGTATAGTAGGGCTCGTTCACTGTTTTAGTGGTTGTCTGTACCTTGACTGCGCCGTCGTGAATACGAGTAGCCCTGAGATGACGGCTACTAGGCCAAAGATGTAGGGGGCTTCAACTGACACGTATTGGAATAGGCTTCCACCTATGACTTGGCCGACGATGTTTGTGAGCGATGTAATCGACTGGACTAGGGAGAGAGCTGAGCCATATTCGTCGGGGGGTGTGAGCTTTGTTATTATGGAGTTCGCGGAGGGCTGAGCTAGGCTGAGGCCGACACCAAGCAACACTAGGGCTAGTATGGTCGCGTACACTGAGAGCGGGATTGAGAGAGCGAGGAAACACACGCCCAGTAACCCTATTCCCACCGACGCGGTTACCCATTCACCCAGTTTGGCGGCGAGGCTATGCACCACTCCACCCTGTATGAACGCCTCAATCACACCTACGGCTGCGAGTATGACCCCCACGTTGAACGCCCCCCATCCATAGAGTGCCTGCACGTATAGTGCGAGGGTCACCTGCAAGCCTACGAATGCAAGGTTCACGAGGCCTCCACTCACATAGATGGGCTTCGCGTACCCAAAAACCTCCCTCAGAGGCCTCCTAACACTAGTCCTCCTAATCGCGGGCTCCTTCAAAATGAACAACACTAGGCCTAGGTTGGCTAAGGCGAGGAAGGCTGTTAAGAGTAGGGGTGTCCTATAGCCGTATACGCTGAGTGTACCCCCAATCGCTGGACCCACGATGAATCCCAACCCCACTGATGCCCCTATGAAGCCTAGGCCTCTAACCCGCCTCTCCTCGCTTGTCACATCAGCAACGTAGGACTGTATCACAGCGAAGTTAGCCGATAGACCACCACTTATTACACGTGAGACATACAGGTAGACCAGGCTTGGCGCGAAGGCTAGCACAATATAGGAGACGAACTCCCCTCCCAAGCCAATGAGCAAGATGGGTTTTCTACCAAACCTATCCGAAAACCTGCCCCATAGGGGGGATAGTATGACTTGGGGGGCTGAGTAGGCCGTAAACAGCAGGGCTATCTCGAGGGGTGTCGCACCAAACTTCTGAGCGTAGAAGGGCGATATGGGTATAACTATGCCTATACCCACGAAGTCTATGAATGCTGCCATCGCAGCTGGGATCAGGTTAGAGTAGAAGGCTCTAACAGACACTCACAACAATCCTCTCATATAGGGCACAAAACACAATCGGAGCCGCTCCAAGGTATTGTGCGCTGGGTTATAGCTCTGGGTTCACGCTAACCGCCACCCGCCCCGCCCAGGGCTTCCTCGAGGCTGCGTATTTCGTGCTCGAGTGATGCCTGTTTCTCAGCAGCCAAAGCAATCCTCTTCTCGATATCCCTGAAAATGGCGGCCACCTTATCCGAATACTCATACTTATACTCCAAACTCAGTGGTTGCAGGCAGAGGGGGCAGTAAGCGCTTGATACAACCAAGTCGAGGTTGCGTTTACACTCCCGCTGCTCCCTTCGGAGCTTTGTGAGCTCCGAGGCCACCTCTCTGAGCTCAGCTCTTAAGTCTTCTAGCCTCTTCTTTACATGCTCATCATAATTCATTACTTAGCCCCCAGTTTTACGTGAGAACTCGGTGTTACCCCCCGTTGCCGCTACGTACTCAATGTTGGTTATAGCTATCTCAGCGGAGAATCTGACCTCCTCTTCAGGGTCCTTGGCGTATATTTCGCTGAGAACGGGGAGGGATGTGGGTGAGCCAACAACGCCTATGGCCACAGAGGACTCGTGTCTAACTATGGGTGAGGGGTCGCTTAGCGCCGCCTTCTCTAGGAAGGGTAGCCCGGCCTTATAGCCCAGCTGACCCAATACGAAGGCAGCCTCATGTCTAACGATGGGGTCAGGGTCCTCTAGTAGAACCCTACCAATATACTCTACAGCATCCTTGGAGCCTAAAACCTCCAACACGCTGAGAGAGCGGATACGTATCACGCGGTCGGGGTGGAAGAGCAGCTTCACAAAGTATTCAGCATTCTTCGATTCAAACATACGCTCCATTTCCCTCAGTATGGCGAGTCGACTCTCTAAGACCTGAGCGTTTAGTGGTTGAGTGTTCACAGCCAACCATTAGCTTCGCAGTGGTAAAAGCATTTCGCCCTCATCACTATCACCTATCAGCTCAGCCCTACCCTCCAAGTAGAGTAAACCAACATATGCGCAAGTCACAGCGTCGAGCTCATCGTGCGTCCACACACCAACATGTAAACCCAATCCACGCAGACCCTTGGCGAGCGCCTCAACCCCCGCACCCTTACGCGGTAGACCCAAGACATCCTGCGCACCTCCAGGGTAACCCTCGTAAACAGTGTAGCCAATCGCCCTAAGCTTAGCGGCGAGGCGGATACCCCTCACGGTGAGTTTGCGCATAGGCCCCAAGGTGACTGGGAAAAATCTAATACCACGCCTGAGCAGGACTCTATCACACTCCCTTAGGTGTGCACCACTTTTAGCGTCGAGGCTCAGCCTGCCACGCGGTAAAGAGAGAGGCGCATCCACGACGACGACCCTCGGATCATGTTCCTCAACAAAGCTGACTATCTCATCATCAGTGTGAGCTACCAGATGCGCTATACGCCCACGCCCATTCAGAGCGGCAAGCCCAGTGTTCCTGTGCTCGACGCCCGCGAGGTCAACACCAACACTGGCCCACCCACCAATCGCCAACTAACAATCACAATAACTATTTCCTATACGACTATAATAAGCTAGACTAACACTTTACGAGGAAAATAGCGTGTGCACATCACGGTCTTAGCCGCTAAGAACATTATATAATGATTGCTCCTCCAACACGTGATCTACCTTACTGTCTTAGTGCTGAGGCTACTAGCGCATTAGGAGATTGATGCAGAGCAGGGCTAATCTCTCTTTATCGATGGACTTCAACCTACCAACCACTTATTTCAAAAGCTTAGAGCTGATTTAACTCAACGTTGATCTCCCAGTCTTTTAACAACCCTTCCAACTCTAAGCGCCGTTGCTTTGTAGCGGTGGCGTGAAGTTGGTCGGATGCGCATAGACGGCGGGGGACACTAACAGCAGAGTAGGATGTGTGACGCTTCACCCGGGGGAGTTGCTTGGTCCTAGCCGTGCTGTATCATTATTCATTTCAGTTCTTTAATGCAGAGCGCTATTGTGGCGTTTGGGTCAAATCCGCTGTCCTTATAGTATTCATAACTCAACTCAAGGTGCGGCTTTAGTAAAATCTTCATCTCTGGAAATCTTTCTGGGAGACCAATGTAGAGCTTTGTTGACACCTGTCCTACAATACCAGAGTTCTTTAACTTGAATGGGACGACATCAATAAAGCAGTTTGCGACCTGACTTGGCGTGGTTCCCACAATCTTGGCTCCTTGTTTCCACAGTGATAGAGCTATGTCAAAACCAGCACTGAATGTTCTGGCTGATACTGCGACACACACTTTTAAGTCGTCTATCCCCCGCCAATCCCTGTTAAAGTTCCATGGAAACGCATTAGGACCGTTACTGCTTTTTAAATATTGCTCTGCAAGCTCTCTTGTTAAACCCTCCTTTTTCACCTTATGGTAAAGACCCTCATCGGAAAAATCATAGCCAGAACATTCTTTAGATTTGTCAATTGTACCCAGGAGTTTAGACAGTTTGGTGACTGCGTATTCCTTGGGTGTAACGGCTTCTTTATAGCCATACAAACCGTAAATAATGAGGGGAGTGATGATAGAGTTCCCACCAGTTGCATCCCTTAGATCGATGAGTATCTTCTTTTGCGACTTGACAACTTCTAAAACTTCTTCGAACTCGTCTCTGAACGCCTCTAGGCGGCTCAAAAACTCTTCGGGTTGCATTGTCACACCAAAGCGTGAAAGCACGGAAGGCATTCTCTTTAAATACATCTCAAAAGCCTCACGGTAGAGAAACGGTCCATCGATTCTAAAATAAGGCATTCCATCAACTACACCTAACGCGAAATCAGACACTTTTTCCGTAACCGTGTCTATTCTCGATAAATCAATTTTGTTGTTGGGTTTTGGCAGTGCAAACGAACTCTTTGGCCTCGTTAAACCATTATACTGAGCGCGTTCAAGCCTTACTTCAACCCTGCTGTCGCCGGGTGTAAGTAAAGACAACGTTGTGTCCCGATTCGAAAGTGAGTGGATGCGCCAAGCTCAGCGAGCTTAACGTATTCATTCTCAGCACTCCAGTTAAGCCTCTCTAGCAATTTATGGAGAGGTAACCCATCAACCTCCAAAACCCTTGAGCCTATACACCAAGCATAGCGTGGGTCATAGTAGCCGTTGACAACCAAGTGGTTCTCAACCACCTCAAAAGTTATCGGCAACTGCAGGTTTGCGTGGTCTTCGTAGAAAAGCTTAGTATGTCCATCTTTTAGCTGTGAGACAAAAGTTTGAAGCCTGCCGTACAACTCTTCGGGAGATATACCCTCATTCGGTAAGCTTTCAACGAGATTATGCAAACTCCTGTAAAACCCTATTACCCCACCAAACGCGGAATAAGGGTCGGGATGCGCATCCACTAGGACTTCGATTAGGTTGTCCACATCCTCAAGCGCTTGTGAACGGGTTAAGTATTGCATTTTTTGACTAATATTTTAGCCATACAGCTTGTGCATATTAAATTATGGGTCTCCACTGGCGTTGTTTGGATAAAGAAATCCTCCCACAGCAACCCTCTCATAATCCGCTATCCAGTGAGGGTGAATACAGAGGGAGTTGACAAAGATACAGGTATATAGATGAAGCATGCGTTATTTGGGTAACTCTTCTAAACGCTAAACGCTATAAAAAGGGTTCAGCTAAGAATTAGGGGGTAACTGTAAAGCGTGAAAGTCTACAGCCACTAAGCAGACTGGCATCCCGTAACCCTGTTGAATGAGGTATAGGTAGGCGGTTGAGCTGGGAGACTATCTTTGAATCGGCAGAGTGACCCACAATATACTTTATCTTAACGGGGGTTAAGGCGCAGAAGACATCACACCCCACTCCACCACGGAAAAACTCTAAAATGAGTTTTGAGACTATATACTGCTGATAATATTCATCGACCCACGAAGTAAGTGTCAACTGGACGCCTCGGTTAAAGTGAGGGTCAATAAGATGAGATGAGGTACGCCTCTGCTCCATCAAGAAATCTTACGATATCCGTGTTCGAGCGGTCGGTTGGGGTGGGAACCACTCTTCTGAAGAACCTGTGAAGCCCCATCCTATACCCTTCGGGCAAGGTGGAGCTTTGAAGCAGAAAGCCCCGTCCGTGACGGTGAACCCAAAATTCAAGTGCGGGTTACAGTTAGCGCTACGTGCTAGTTTGGGTCTACTGGTGAGGGAGGGGTAGTTCACATTAAGAGAATTTTATCGTTAATTAGGTGAATTTATCGAGATAGCACCATCGGTATAAGGTATATATATTAATTGATATATTTATTTTGTGTTTATAAGAATACACATTTAAACAGAAGAGTGTTTAAGTGTATACAAACGTTTAATAACACTAGATCTCTATAGAAAAGTATGGCGTCCCCTCTTCAGAATGCTGGGAAACCCAATCTTATCAGAGCCATCTTCCAATGGGACAAGGATTGGGCGTCGAGAGTATTCATGGTCACACTTGTGTTCGCGGTCGTGTGGTACATTGTTGGCGCAGCGGACGCTATGCTGGTGAGGCTGCAGGAGTCAAGCCTCGGTTTGTTGGGTGAGCCCATAACAACTCCCTGGAGCTACTATGCTGGCCTAACCCTCCACGCCGAGAGAGACCTCTTCGGGTTCGCCCAACAACTCGAAATGGGTATCTTCGTGTTCCTCACGATCAGGCTCCTAGGCGTCGAGCCGAAGGCTAAGTGGTTGATGTGGGCGTCGATTGTTCTGATAAACGCCTCCATATTCCTGTTTGAAGGACCGGTCATCCTCTCACACCTAAGCTTCATCGATAGCTATTTTGCTGCGACAGGCTGGGACTCACTCTCACCTCTTGGAGTGCCTGGCTACAGTGGTTATGGCGTCTCCCCGCTGTGGTGGTGGGGTTGGCTTGCGCTCGAGGTCTCAACCTTCCTCTGGGGTGCGTGGACATTCTACATGGTTGCGAGGAGCCACAAGAAGCTCAACTATGTTATGTACTATCTGCTCGGCACGGTGATCCTATACGTTATGGGTTACGCTGTGCTCGCCGTGGCCACCAACTGGGAGCTCCTAGCCTACTATATGCCCGTGAACATTAACAGCCTCTACGACCAGTTCATCTTCTGGTTCTATGGTCACTCAATAGTGTACATGCTCTTCCTACCAGCCGTGACAGCACTCTACTTCTTGGTGCCCACACTCGTGAACAGGGAGATATACAGCGACCGCTTAGCCAAGGTTTCAGCCATACTCTACGTTGCATTCTCAAACATTGTGCCCATCCACCACCTCTACAACGCTGTGTTCCCATACTGGGTGAACATACTCCAAGAGGTGATGACCTATGGGGTGGTTGTGCCCTCCATGATGACCTTCTTCAATCTCTGGGCCACAGCTAAGGGCGTCAAGCAGATAACTTGGAGTGTTCCAGCTGCATTCACAGCTATGTCCTTTTCTGGTGCAATAGCCGCTGGCGTCACCGGTGTAGCCAACGCCACGGTTTCATTTGACTCGGTAATACACAACTCGATGTGGGTTCCCGCACACTTCCACGCCATGATTATGCTCATGATTGCCCCAGGAGCCTACGCCTTACTCTACATCTTGGTGCCCTGGGTGACCGGCAGGCTCTGGTACTCTGTTAGACTGGCGTGGGCTCACTTCTGGCTCACACTTGTGGGCAGCGTGGGTGTGATCATGTTCTTCAGCGATGAGGGAATAAGCGGTATACTAAGGAGGAGCATGATTTATCCGAGGATAAGCAGTATAGTTATAGATGAAGTGGGGGCGACAATCTTCGCTGTAATAGTAGGCCTCGGCGCGCTCGCCCTTGTGCTCAACACGCTGCAAACAATATTCAGAGGCCGCACACTCGACACTTCGAGGCTAGGCGTGCTCGAACTAGTGAATGCGGCCGCGGCCTCAACGGTTAACACTCCCTACTCGACCCCGGAGCCACCCAAACTCAAGGTGGATCATAGACTCAAGCTGAGGGCCGAGTACACGTGGGTCGCGGTGGGCGTATTACTCCTAGCCCTTACAGCCGTGAGCACCCTACCTGAGGCGGTTTACGTTGGGGGTGCGATCATCAACGTACCCAAAGCCTACTTCGACCCCCCAGTTGAGAATGTGACACTGTTGGCTCACCAATACTACTGGAACTTCACGGTGGGGAACACCTCCACGCTTGACTTCTTCGTAGTGAATCCAGGCGAGAAGGTTTTGATTAGGGGGACAGTGGCTAAGGGTAACGGTTTGGCGAACTTCTATATGCCACTCTTCTCCGACAGGGTTGTAGACTACCAATTATACCAAGAGTATTACTCGTACATCTGGTTCACCGCACCCACACAACCCGGGGTCTACGGCTTCATGAATGGGGAATATAATGGACCGTTCTATACCTATATGGGTGGCGAGATGCTCGTGATGCCCCCAAACGGGGTTCTTAGCTCCACCCAGCTGGAATCCTACCTGCAATCCATATCCTCCGACCCCTACACGCCCCCAGTAGAGCTAGTTCAAGGAGGTGCTTTACTCACCATGAGCACGCTTGGTAACTGGAATAACACTGTGCCAGCCCCAACACTCATAGCATCGGAAGGCTCAGAAGTTAACCTCAGCTTCGAGGTGAGCCTCAGCGCACTCGCAAGCTACTCAAACTATGTATTCAACATAACACAGGTGAACACCACCAAGGCAATTGAAGCCTACCTCGCCGAACACAGTGGACGGCTACCCTTCAGCATAGAATTACTGCACATAAACCCTCAGGGTGAAACGAGCATCGTGCAATCGATAACACCAACACTTGGAACAAATACACTCACATTCAGGGTTGAACCGGGCATCTATGTTTACGGCGTCATCCAACCCATAGCCTACGAGTTCAACCCGTACGGGCTATCCAATCAATTCAACGGCTATGATCAAGGATATATAACCGCCCTCTGGGGCGCAGTGCTGGTGACTCAGCCGTGAGGCTTTCAATGTTTAGAGCTATGGGTTTAGGTGTCCTGCTAGCAGCCTTATTCCTAGTGTGGGAGGAAGTCGACCTAACACTCCACGGAGTCGGCACCTTCGGTGACACGGTATGGTTCACCGTGTTCAGTCTACTAGCAATAGCCATCTTTAGCATACTGGTCCTACGATCCCCAGACAACGGATAACCTAGACCCTCCCCGCCCTCTCTGCAGTAGGCCAAAAATTTGTGTTTGTGACTCGGCACCCTAACTAACTACGAACTTTGATTTCACGTAGAGAACAAAACTGCCGTTTATTTTTTAATCAGTGATGAACCGCCCCAATTGACCGTCAGGGGGTCAGGCTTCCACGTTCGTTTTAGCAATCCCTAAATGCTTATCTTTTAAGAGTGCATCCGTCACCTATAATGCAGGTGTGGATGTATGCCCACCCACAAATCAAACCTCGGTGCCCATAATCACGGCCAATATGTATCCTTGCTTATGTGCACCCTCCCAAAACACACTCCCCCCAGCACATACAGATTAAGGTTTTCGCGGAACCTAAAAAAGGGTGATTAATCGTCTTTCTGCTTCACAACCATCAGAGGCTTCGGTATAGATGGTGTACCCGCCTTCCACTCCGATTCAACGATCCTCTCAACCTCTGATGCGAAGGGTATACATAAACCGGCGATGAGACTGAATACACCAAAGTCGAACATCGAGTAGAACGTAAGCGGGCTTCTGAAAGCCTCGGCTATCAATATAGCTCCAAGTATCATCAGCGATGCAGCAGACGCGATAATAGTTGTTTTCAATGCTGAACGCCTAATATACTATACGTGCTCGAGTATATAAAATTTTTGTATTAATCTTTAATCAAGCCATAATTAGCTATTTGTCAAAGGACAACCGTGTACAAACATTACAAAAACACCTTCAACCAGAGAACAAAACACTCGAGAACTGGGTTACCAAGAATGTATCAAACCCATTTGCTTTCAAAACAGTGAACTACCCCGCCCTCACGGGGGGACGGGGTCTCCCCCAAGATAACTAAGCTTCCCACACTAGTCATCGAACGTTTAAATGATGTGTAACAGTGAAACTTCGAGTTTAACCGTATTCCTACAAGCTATAAGCCCTTTGCTATGGGTAAAGAGAACTTGCACCAGTTGGCTTAGCTAAAATATGCTATCGAAGCTTGTGAGCTTCGTTGGTTCCGAAGCTATCTCACGAGCTGAATCAGGATCCTTTAGACCGTTACCCGTAAGCACGCACAACAAGGTTTCATCACCCGCAACCACTCCCTTATACTTTAGCTTGATGAGTCCAGCCAAGCTTGCCGCAGACGCCGGCTCAACGAAAACCCCTTCTAGTCTAGCCAGTAGACTCTGTGCTTGACGAATTTGCATATCTGAGACCGCGACCGCTAAACCCCCAGATTGCCTGATGGCCCCCAAGGCCTCCTTCCACCTAACAGGTGAGCCAATCCTTATCGCCGAAGCATATGTTGTTGGGTTGGATATGGGCTGTATCCTATCCAAACCCTGCTCGTATGCTTGGACTATTGGGGACGCCCCCTCCGCCTGTACGCCAACAATCCGCGGTGGCCTGTCTATGAGACCGAGCCGGGCTAGCTCCCTGAAGCCCTTCCATAGCGACGTGATGTTACCACCATTACCCACGGGGATGAAAACCTTGTCGGGTAAGGCTGGCCGCGTCTGCTCGTATATTTCGAAGGCGAGGGTCTTCTGCCCCTCCAGCCGGAAGGGGTTCACAGAGTTTAAGAGATAGGCTTTACCCGACCTCTCCGAGCCTAAGACACTTCTTAGCGCCCCATCAAAGTTATCCTTAACCATGACCACGTTGGCACCATACACGAGTGATTGAAGCAGTTTTCCCCTGGCCACACCGCTTTCGGGCACGACAACATATGCTTTCAGCCCAGCCCGCGCCGCGTAGGCGCTCATCGAAGCCGCCGTGTTACCAGTTGACGCGCAGATCACCGCACTCGCCTTGGCCTCCAATGCCTTTGTTACCCCCACCGTCATACCCCTATCTTTAAAGGAGCCAGTGGGGTTGTCACCCTCGGTTTTAACGTATAATCCCCCTAGTGAAAGTTGGCGCTCAGTGTTAAAACACCTTATAAGCCGTGTTCCACCCTCACCCATACTTATACTAACAGTCTTCTCCGTGACGGGTAACAGCATCCTATACTTCCATACACCAAGCTGGCTGCCAAAGCTGAAAACAGGGGTAGCATCCACCTCTCCAAACTCGTACTCCACCTCTAATAGGTCTCCGCAGTTAGCGCACAAAAACGTGGTCTGCTCTAAGGGTGCCGTGCCATTACACCCAATACACCTGAACCATGCCTTCACATCAACTCCACTCGCCCACTACGTTCTCAGTGAATGGGAAAATAAACCTTGTGTTCACCTGGATCATGTCCAGATTAAAGGTCTTCAGGCTTGGACACTATCCTCACCGTACACTAAAGATGCGTGTTTAATCCTTTTTAACCTTTACCCCGCCCCTAGGAGGGGCGAGGCTTGTCCCTTATTTTGTCATAGAGAGGTGCGGCTCTGTTTGACGGAATACCCGGCTTGCTTGTCCACCACAGAATGAGGTACATTGATAAGGAAAAAACTATAACGAAATCCTACAAATAGCGGTTAACACAGCGAGAAACGAGGTTTTAAAGCTAAACCAAAGGGAAAAACAGACGGCGAAAGCGATCGCGAACGGCGCCAAAAGCTGGTCGAGTGCTAGACGGCCAGTTAAGGGATTGAGCGGAGAAACAATTCCCAAATCAACGCTCACACGTACGATGAGGGCGCTTGAAAAACTGAGCATAATACAGGACTAACGCTTCCTTGACACCGTTTATCAAGTAGCCACAAAGCTGCTTTAATCGGGGAATACAGAGATTGAGCTGTGTCAGCGTGGTGTGGTTAGCTCATAACGCTTTTGCATTATGATTACACGTGTATTTTGTATAGAAAGGTGGGGGCTTTGTGCGCGGAAGTATTATTTTTTTCTCCTCCATCATTGTCGTCCTAGTTGTTATAGTAGCGTGGTTCGAGTAGGTCTTAATTAATTGGTTGGGGGTATGTTTTTAATGTCTGACCAGTTGTCTCAGAAGGTTACCCAGTGGCTTCAGGAGGCTGGGTTGGCTGTATCTAAGACGCAGAACGTCCAAGATTACTTTAACATAACTGTGTCCCCTCCCCCGCCAGCGCAGGGGCCTGTTTTGACCGTTGCGAGACCCAAGTCGGAGTCCTCGTTTTTCGCTGTTGGTATGGGTATAAGCATCCATCCAGACCATCTTAGAAAGCTCAACGCGGAGTCGAGGAATGAGCGACTCAGCTTTCTGAATTCACTCAAGTACACGTATCTTACGATGAACGTTGATTTTGTGTTCATACCCCCTCAGAACGAAGTTCCTCAGCACATACAGCTTGTTAAGCTAATTTTCGTTGACGGCCTAACCCAGAACGAGTTGTTCAACACGTATACCCTTGTGCGTAACGCTGGAATATTGACCATAATGAAGTTTGTCGATAGGTTCGGCAACGTGGATCAGAATCAGCCCTCAGGTATCGCCTAAAATATATATTTCTACTATTATTTAAATCCTAATGGTTTATTAGGTTAAGCTTATTTATCGATGGGTACGAGTGTGTAAAGCGGAAGCAGAACAGCAATGCCACAAACACGTAACGGTAGTCGTTCATCCGAGCCTAGCAAACTAAGACAGGAGACTGTGGTTATGCGTAGACTCGGGTTCGTCGACGCCTTCTTTTTGGCGTTCGGAGGGCAATCCATATTGTTAAGCCTCCTCACGTATGGCGCGGCTGTGATAGCCCTCTCGGGCTACTTCTCACCTGTAGCTGTGGCCCTTGGAACTGCTCTTGTCGTGCTGAACGGCGTGGTCGTTCAACGCCTGTCCAACCTGTATACTCAGAACGGTGGGTACTATAATTACGCCAAGAATCTTAATGGGAGGCTGGGGGTTCACACTGGCTGGGTGTACATATCCTACGCCACACTCTACGGAGGCGCCTACGTTGTGGGCACAGCGTTCGTTGTTGGATACGCGCTTGGGCTGAGCCCAGTGATGGTATCACTGATCATCACGGCGTCGGCGATATCGCTCGTCCTCCTCGGCGTGAAGCCCTCATCACGCTACGCGATAGCTACGGGTGCACTAGAGATAGGGATCATCCTCTACTTCGTAGTTGGCTCATTCCTCCACACACACCTCACAGTGTACAATCCATTCTCAAACATCAGGCTGACTAGGGGCATACCACTCGCCATACTTCTCGGAGCATCTATACCCACAGGGTACGGTGTGCTCGCACAGGTATCAGGCGAAGTTGTTGAGGCTGAGAGAACAGTGGGGAGGGCCATGCTAACCGTTATAGTCATCAGCGGGCTCCTCGCATCCATATTCGTACTCGCACTAACCAACCTCGCGTACACCATGAGCCTGAAGGCGCACACACTCGGCGCTGAGAGCATGTTGAGCCTAGTATCAAACGTCAACGAAGCGGCGAGACCCATAATAATATTCAGCGTATTAAGCGATGGGGTGCTTGGAGCCATGGCCTACCTTATGGCTGCAACGCGCACAATCTGGAGGATGAGCCAAGACGGATATATGCCCAAATGGCTCGGGGTCCTCAGAAGGGGTGAGCCCACCAACACCCTAGCCATATTGTCTCCCGCATATATCTCCATCACCACTGTGAGCATGTTATTCCTCCCAGCCTTCGATGACTTTGTAGCCCTAGGCGTGGTGGCCGCACTATGCTCACTCTACATACACTTCGTCGCAAACACCTCGCTCTATTCACACGTACGTAAACCAAACTCACGGGGTAATGCCTGGAGGATTATAGCCCTACTAGCCATGTGCTACACTGGATTCAACTTCGGCTTCTCACTCTACGAAGGTAAAACCGTTTATGCAGTGGTGTTCTTAGGCCTAACACTGACGGGGCTAGTGTACACGCTGCTACGGCCTAGTAAACACCATCGGGTAGACTTGGATTATTCCTCCTAACCAAGCACAGTCGCGAACTCCGCTATTATGTTTCCCTGCGCACAACAACCTTGCCATTGGACATCTCCATAACAGGTTCCCAGCCCTCCTCGATAAGTGACTCGAGCTGGGATGCGTCCACAATTTTCCGCTCGGTTTTCTTAGCTGTCTGAGGCTGCGCTATGCGTGGTGAGCGTGTAGCCGCAAGCTGCTCTGAGTAGTACTTGATTTCCTCTTCAACACTTGGCTCCCTTCCAAGCTGGGATATTAGCTTAGACCTCAACTCGGCTGGGTCTAACCCGAGCACCTTGAGGTTCTCCCGCCACACAAGCACCCTCACCTCATCTTGGGGATTCAGCTGGCCGGCTCCAATACCCAGCAGGCTCAGGTTCTTCTCAGCCCTACCATAAGCCTCCTTTAACTGGTCGAGGGAGGGTTTAGAGTAGGCTCGCTGGGTTCTCGGTAACACGTGCCCCATCAACTGCTCATACCAAGTTGACGGCACCCCAGCTTCCTCCATAGCCGTCTGAAAGAATTTCCTGAAGAGGTGATGGTGTAACCCTTCGGTCACGCTAGGGCTTAGACCAGCCTTCTTCGCTGCCCTCCTAATAATCCTGTTCACCGCTTCATCGTCTAGAGGTACATCTTTACCCCTAAATTTTCTGGAGCCAACAAAGAGGAGGTCGCCTTCAGACAGGGTTCCCCTGCGTTTAACGTAATCTAAGACCAGGCGCTTCGCATCCTCACCGATGAAGAAGGTGTAGGCTTGACGGTGCTTATTAATGAGCTTACCACGCGGGTCCTTAAGGTCTGCTGGAACATGAATCGCGCCTGGACCCTTCGAGACCAACGCCTCCTTCACCATCCCATAGCGAAGAGACGTTATAACACTAACCCTCTGACCCGACTGCGCCGAGAAGGCTATCAGAGCAGCCTCCAACGGACTCTGCGCAGCCTCAACCATCCGAGCTATCTCCTCCCTAGTGGGCACACGGTCCTGCCTAGTGGTCCAGCTCTCAGGCGTCTCGAGGTTCAAGGGTGCGTAGTTGGCCTTATAGAAACTTCTAAGCGCCGCGTGAGCGGTTAACGCGGTGTTCCTTGACAGCTTCTCGGATGACTCCAAGTATGCGAAGTACTGGGTCACAAGCTCTTCATGCCTCCTCCTTACTGACTCATCGTGGGATTTGAGGTCCTCCGAGTGTTCGGCTACAAGCTGTTGCGGAGTCTTACCAGACCATTCACAAAACCTTTTGAGATGCCAGAGATAAATTTTAGCAGTCCCCTCGGAGCGCGTCCTCCTTGAAAGTATCTTAGAAATCCACCTCTTAACTGTGGGGTCATCCTCAAACCTCAACTCATATGTTCACCCCCTCATTACGTATGGGTCTACCCCTACACATAGAGAACACGAGGGGTGACCTACCCAATCTACTCACAAGGTCAGCCTCACCCTCAACATCATACACGGCTATGTCCGCTGAGTAGCCCGGCTTAAGGCAGCCCACGTCGCTTAGCCCTAAAGCCAGAGCAGAGTTCACACTCGCCGCGCAAAGCGCCTCGGCTGGCCTGAGCCTTAAAGCGTACACAGCGTGGTTCATGGCGGCAAGCATGGAGTCAGCCTGACAGTTGGGGTTAAGGTCGGTTCCCAAACCTATAACTAGACCCTTAACCCTGAATTTGTCTACTGGTGGGGGTTTAATCATCGAGTAGTGGAAGAGAAGTGGTAGTATAACGCCTACCACCCCCCTCTCAGCCATCCTAGCTAAACCGTGGGGGTTCGCTTGGGCTAGGTGGTCGGCTGATAGGGCGCCCACCTCGGCGGCAAGCGCGGCGCCCCCGCTGTCCTGGAACTCGTCGGCGTGCAGCCTAACATTCATCCCCCTCTGCTTCGCGTAAACCAAGATACGCCTCGCCTCCTCGACACTGAAGTAACCTGGCTCACAGAACACATCAACGAAGTCGGCTAGACGTGTAGTGGAGGCGTAGTCCACGGTTCTGAGAACAACCTGCTCAATGTAATCCGAGACGTGCCCACCATACTCCTCTGGTACAGCGTGGGCTGAGAGCAGGGTGGAGAGCACCCTAGCTTCAACTCTCTCCTTTAGGGTGTTTATGAGGCTGAGGAGGCGTACCTCAGAGTCGAAGCTCAAACCATACCCACTCTTGATCTCCAATGTGGTTACACCACTACTCAGTAGGCCTCTGACACGCTTCGCGGATGCGGCGAGTAATTCATCGTCGGCCGCGCTACGCGTGTACCTAACGGTCCTCATGATACCCCCACCCCTCGCGGCTATCTCAGTGTAACTCAACCCTTCAAGCTTCCAGGCGAGCTCATCGGAGCGGTTCCCATAGTACAATAGGTGGGTGTGGGGGTCGACTAGTCCGGGGAAAACCGAGTAATCAGAGAAGTCTATCACTCCACGAGGCTCGTGCACCCCCCTCAGCTTGGACCACTCCCCAACATCGACAATCCTGCCCCCAGCGACTGCGAGACCCCAATCCTCTTTGGTGAGGAGGTTGGCGCCCGCGCCCAATTCACATGGAGCTTGGGGGGTGATGAGCCTACCACACCTAAATAGGTAGTCAACCATCATGGCGTGGCCATGAACTCCAAGAACTCTTGAAGGCTGCGGGGTTTGAGCACATAGTTATTCCTCTTCTCGTAGCCGATGGTTGAGTGAGGAGTTGCACCATAGTTGTGGCCGGGGTAAACAACCGTGTCGTCGGGAAGGCTTCCGAGTTTCTCGAACAGTGTGTGATACATTTGCTCGGCGCTCCCACCTGGGAGATCCACTCTACCACACTCACCCACAAAGAGTGTGTCACCGGTGAACACGCACCCCGCTGAGAGGTAGCACACACTGTCGGGGGTGTGCCCCGGTGTGTGTAGAACCTTCACACTAAGTCCGGGCGCTTCAAGCGTGTCTCCGTCCACCACCTCCACATCCTTCTTTATCGGGGACGCTCTGTGGGCGACAACGAGAGCTCCAGTCAGCGAGGCGAGCTCTTCATTACCCATATTGTGGTCGAAGTGGTGGTGGGTGCTCAAAATATACTTCAGTTTCAGATTGAGCTCCCTGAGCTTAGCGTATATGACGCGGGCACCGAAGCTCGTATCAACCACGAACGCAGCACGCTCCTCAGACCACAGTATGTATGAGAAATTTAGCATGTGACCCACAAGTAGCTGCTCAACACGCATATAACTCTAACACCTCTAATACCAAGTGACCCACCGCGTCTCACTTCTCCGCTACAACGGGGTTCCTGATGGAGCCAACACCCTCAATCTTAGCCTCGACAAAGTCGCCATCCTTAAGGTAGGGGGCCCCGCTAAAGGCTGCTACACCAGCCGGTGTACCCGTGCATATAACATCACCTGGCTCAAGCGTGATCCCAGAGGACACGTACTCGATTAGCTTCTCAATTTTAAAGAACATGTCCCCCGCAAGCGCGTCCTGTCGTTTCACACCGTTCACGGAAAGCGTCAACCTAAGAGAGTAGGGGTCAGGGACTTCGTCGGCGGTTACAAGCCAAGGGCCAAGAGGTAGCGAAGCATCCATGGATTTACCCTTAACCCAATTATAGCCAAGGGGCGTCTCCCTACCAGGCTGCGGAAACTGGTAGTCCCTGAAGCTCACATCGTTAGCAACAGTATAGCCCGCCACGTACTCGAAGGCGCGCTCACCATCAATATACTTACCCCTGCTACCGATTATAACCGCAAGCTCCACTTCCCAGTCAACCTTCTTTGAGACCTTGGGTAAAAGTATGGGTTCTCCATCCGCTACTAGGCATGAGGTGAACTTCGTAAAGAAGTATGGTTCAGGGGGCGGCTTTACCCCTGACTCCTTCCCATGTGATGGGTAGTTGACAGCAACCATAAGAATCTTCTGAGGTTTGAGAACAGGCGTCAAAACCCTAGGCTTATCCACTGGCTTAACACCCGGTTGCTGCGCTGAGCCCAGCCGCAGAGCGTCTGGAAGCAATCCCCGCCCAAGCAACTCATCCACCGAGCCTATATCCGCCAAGCGGTCAAACCCAGCGATTCGCGCCGCCTCAGCCAAATCGTAGACCCTGCCATCCCTGACGAAGCCAGCGCGTGCACCGCCACCTATAGCATAGTTTAGAATCCGCATCAGAGTCACCTGAATGATTTAGGAAGGCGCACCACTCAAATAAGGCTTAACTTGACACTAGACGCCTACCCACAGGCCCTCAGTATCCAATCATTTCGGCAGCCTATATTCACGCATTTGAGCGGGAACAGTCTGGTTAACACAAATTTTTAGTTACTCTGAGTGGTAAGCTCAACATGGGCTGATTTGGTGTTGTACAGAACGGTTGAACTGGGGGTTGAAGGCTTCGAGGTGGGGGGCTACCACTCTGAGGATGCCTGTTCGGGTATAACCGTTGTTTTCCCCACGAGGAATAATGTGGCCGGCGTGGCGCAGATTGGGGGTTCGCCGGGCACCCGCGAGACAGACATTCTAAGACCGCTACACAGGAAGAACAACTCGGTTGACGCTGTCGCACTCTGCGGCAGAAGCGTGTTCGGGTTCAGAGCCGTTGAAGGCGTGGTCGAGCGCCTAAGAGTCGATGGGAAGGGTTACCGGGTCGGAGGGGTAACCGTACCCATAGTGCCAGCCGCCGTGATATTCGACTTCAAAGGAGACGAGACGGATAAACACCTCTCAGACCAATCCTGGGGTTATTTGGCGTACGAGCAGAGGTCGACCAAGCTACCCGTCGGTGGGGTGTGGGTTGGCCGGGGGGCGACTGTAGGTAAAATCCTTGGTAGGGAGCGGGCATCACCCTCCGGTCAGGGCTACGCACACTATGAAAGAGGGGGTGTACAGCTGGGTGTCCTCACGGTTGTGAACGCGGTTGGGGACGTATACGGAAGGGACGGCAACATCATTGCGGGTGCTAGAGGTGTAGGTGGGTCGTATACAAGTGGACTCGAACACGCGATGAGAGAGGGGTTAGCCCACCTCAGTCATTTTGGTAACACCACTTTAGGTGTGGTGATCACCAATATTAGAGCCGACGTGTGTGATATGTGCGCCCTAGCTCAAGCCGCCAACACTGGATATGCGAGCGTGATAAGACCGTTCAACACCGCTTTCGACGGTGACACCGTGTTCGCTTTAACCACCAACGATGTTGACGGTGACTTTGAAGTAGCCAAAATACTCACAACCCAGCTTGCAGCCGACTCTGTAATCAACATCTACACGTGACGGAACGGGGAGGAGCGCCTCATAGACATAGAGAACACTCACATTCAACGGCTCTCTTATAGCTGATAGGATGAGAGCGCCAGCCGGAGTATGGGGTCAGCTATCATGTATCTTCCACCTCTAACTTCGGCTATATCATAGTTTACTAGTTCGTCGAGTAACCCGTTGAAATTTCTGTCGTTCACGGTTTCCCCCTTGCCTCCTCAAGTAACCTCTTAGCCTCACTCCAAGTTCTTTCGCGGGTGAGTATTCGTAGCAGTTGTGTTTACCATCCACTACGCGGGGAAACCAAAAGCTATTGATTTCTTCTTTGGCTACTAGGTGAAAAATGAGTTTTTGGGTGGGTATTTGGATTCGACGAGGATTTAGCGAAAATCTTAATACGGATTGCCGTATATACGGCTTTATGGTTAAGGCAAAGATAACGGTTTCTGTTGATAAGGGTGTTGTGGACACCGCGAAGATCGCTTTGTTAAAGAGGGGTAGGACGCTCAGCGATTTTATAGAGAAATCACTTCGTTCACTTTCAACAGCACAAATCCTAGATGATTTGTGTAGAGAGCTCAAGCTTGAGTGCGAATACATGAGTAATGAAGAGGTTGAGAGTAAGAGACCAGACCTCAGGGGCAAAGTTGCCTCAGAGGTGGAGGTAAGGGAGATCAGGCGTGAGCGCCTCTCGCGTGTACTTTGACACAAGCATGCTTGTAAAAAGGTATGTATACGAAGAAGGTAGCCACAAAGCGGATAACTACTTTCGCCTTGCGCATCGTGGTGAAGCGGTGATCTGTTTCTCAGAGTTAAACCTCGGTGAAGCAGCTACGGTTTTTGACAAGTATTCAAGGAAAACCCACATAGATGCGGGGACTGTGCTTAAAACAATGCTAAGCGAGTTAAAGGTGCTTGAAAGATCTTCCTCAGCAGAAATATATCCGGTTACGGGTGAGCTCATCAAGCGGTCAATCAAAACAGTGCTCAAACACCATATCTACATTATCGACGCCCTGCAAATAGAGACCTCAATAGAGGCACGCGCAAACCTATTCCTAACCGCGGACAGAGAACTTAATTCGGTAGCCAAAAAAATAGGAATAAAAACAGCTTAGAGCAATTAGCAGGTGATGCACCTGTGTCGGCTACGCGAACGCGCTTAGAGCGACAACCTTCGCCAGCATGGACAGTTAAATAAGCTGGGCTTCTAAAACACAGTGCCGGACCCCACCTATATGTTAAGATGAAAATTCTTCCTTAGCGTCAACAGCCTTCTAAGCGGAGACCAATCTACTTTTCGGCGGCTCACAAAATTCATTAGTAAGGGTTGCTTACTTGTCTCTCAGTGGAGTTGAGTTCTGCCTATCGCTGAGTTAGAGTCATCAATTATTATACGTAAAATTGGTGAATTATCGGCTGATGTGGAGAGGGAGGCTCTAAGCTTTCTTAGGGGGCTTCTGAGGATTCCGACAGAAAACCCCCCTGGCCTGAACTACGAGAGGCTTGTATCGTATGTTACAAGTGTGCTTGAAGACCTGGATTATAGGATTGATGTTGTCGAGGTGAGTGACGAGCGTTACTATTCACATATTCCTGGTGCAAGCGACCCAAGGCCGAATGTTATAGCATCGCTTGGCACTGAGCCTGAGAACCAAGTGGTGTTTAACGGGCACTACGACGTTGTTCCCGCGGGTGAGGGGTGGAGCCACCCCCCATACGAGGCTGAGATCCACGACGGTAAACTCTACGGTAGGGGTGCGGCGGATATGAAGAGCGGTATAGCCGCCCAAGTATACGGCGTAGAGCTCCTCCGAAGGGTTCTAGGTGACGCAGGACCACTCAGACGCGTAGTACATCAAATTGTCACAGATGAGGAGACCGTTGGGAACACCAACGCGGGCACGGGCTACCTCGCCGAAAAAGGCTATCTCTCGCCGAAAAAGGTGAGCTGCATGGTATTCACGGAACCGCTGGGCGTGGCAAACATATGCTTCGGCCACAGAGGCGCGGTGTGGGGGCGTGTTCAAGTCTACGGTGCCAAGTCCCACGGAGGCTTCCCCACGGAGGGCGTGGATGCGATTAGGGCTGCCGCACAATGCGTAAACTGCCTCTACGAGCAGATTGAATACGACTCTAAGCTGAAGAAATCTAGACACCCAGTTATACCTTCCTCAGCTAGGAAGCCCTCGATGGTTATTGGACTCCTCCAAGGGGGAACGTGGGCGAACACGGTGGCGGACCGCGCTGAGTTCTGGTATGTGAGAAGACTGATCCCGGAGGAGACGCTGGAAGATGCGAGAGAAGAAATAAATGCGTGTCTCCATGAAGCCCAGAGGGATAACCCCCACATAAGACTGGTTAACACGGAGGTTTACTCAACACCACCAGTCTACTCAGATCGAGATTCAAGCGTATCCAAAGCATTCGAATACGCGATACAGAGGATAATTCATAAGAAGCCGAGAAAAGTGTTGTCACCTGGAACATTCGACATCAGATTCGCTGTGAATCAAGGTATACAGGCGATAGGCTACGGCCCAGGCAGACTAGAGCTCTCCCACACAACAGATGAATGGCTCAACCTAGAAGAATTCTACACCTCAATAAAGGTGGTGGCCCTAGGATTACTGCGCTACCTAATGAAAACCACTTAAATTAATCACGTATAACCGAGAAGCCATCATGTGCTCACCGTAAAGAAGATCGTAACCATAGAATACGGGTCCATTCATAACAGCTTAAGCCACTACAATTTCTCTAAAGATATTCCCAGGATAATCATGTATTGATTGTATGAGCGGTGGAGGGTTTCCCATGTCTGACCAGCTCCGACCGGATCGGCGAACCGTTTGGATCTGATGGTCTCCCGCATGGATATTAGGTTTTTAATCCCTTTTGCGATATAAGTCTGTTTTAGAGCTAACAGCTTAACACATCTTATTATCGATCGGTATCCGTTGTTTGGTGAAAATATTTATATGCAGCTACAAGCTGTGTGTGGCGATGTATATGGGCTTATACGGCTTGGACCGAAGGCAGTGGTCGCAGATATTAGCGGCGTGGGGAGGTTGGCTCATGGATGGTTACACCTCTATCGCCTACGCCCTAGTGGGCCTTACTATTGCACCCATATTTTTCCCCGCTTCATTGCACCTAATAGGTATTGTGGCGACTTTTGCGGGTTTTGCGGTGGGTGCACTCGCGAGGAGTATAGGGTCACTCGCCCTAGGAAACTTTCTAGGTGACAAGGTGGGTAGGAAGTCTATGCTTGTGATCACAGTCCTCTTCTTTTCGGTTTTCTCCGCAGCAAAGGCTGTGCTACCTAGCTATAGTGAGGTGGGCATCATTTCACCGATCCTACTCTACATCGCGCTTTTCCTCGAAGGCTTCTTCGGAGGAGCAGAATACGGTGGGGGCACCACCCTCTCAATGGAGAGTGTGCCAGCTGAAAAGAGGAACTTTATAGGTAGCTTCGTGCAGAGCGGTTACGGCACAGGATACTTCATAGTGGCATTCGTATACGCTGGTCTCAGAGCCTATTTCGGCAGCGCCTTTTCCGTTGTGGGTTGGAGGGTTCTCTTCGCCACGGCGCTCGTACCAGGGGTGATAACAGTGGTGCTAAGAGCCATTTCCTGGGAGACACCTGTCTTCGAGGAGATGAAAACAAGAGGCGAGGTCGAGAGAGTTCCGATTAAGGGGCTACTCCGGCAGGCTCCCAAAACAATGTTCTTCGCGGTGTTAATAACAACAGGACTATTGTTCGTTAACACGGCCACATTCAGCTTCTACCCCTCAATTATGACTACTAAGGGCTTCAGCGGAGTTGATATAGGTGAAGGTGTAGCGATTATAAACCTCATCTCACTCTTCGGGGTATGGATTGGTGGGGCGTTTGGTAACACCATAAACGGCAGAAAGAAACCTATGCTAATATACGCACTGATATTCCTATTAAGCGTCTACCCAATACTCAGAGTTGGGTACTACGGGGACTATACCGTCTTCGTGACTGCCTTCTCCGTGCAGGCATTTCTTGAAGCCATGATCTTCTCAACCCTCCCCGCATTCTTATCCGAGCAGTTCAGCAAAAAGTTCAGGGCTACCGGCGTGGGATTCACGTACAACGCGGGTGCAATAGTTGGGGGATTCGCAATATCCATTATATTCGCCCTAAGCTCAACCATTGGTCTCTTCACATCTTGGCTCACGCTGATGATTGTATTCTCACTCATAATGGCAATTGGCATAGCACTCTCAGAGGAGACGTGGATGAGGACTAGGGACACTAAGGCTGAAGACAGAATTAAAGAGTAGTTCAAGTCATCTAATATGTATGGGTGGCTTAAGAATCTACCCACTCGACCAAGCGCCGTAGAGTGAGTTATCCCCCCACGGGAACCTTAAACAGCGGTGGTACGATCTGTCTATAATTTTGGGTCGAATCTACCGTCTATAGCGGTCCAGCCTCCATCCACGTATATCACGCTTCCCGTGATATAGGATGCGGCCGGCGATGCTAGGAATACCGCTGGACCAGCCACCTCCTCTGGTCTCGCCCAGCGTTTTAACGCTGTCTTATCCGAGTATGCGCGATACCACTCCGGGTCACGCTTGATCTGCTGTGTGAGGGGTGTGTCCACAACGCCGGGCGCCACCGCGTTTACCCTCACGTTGCTTGGGCCGAGCTCGGCCGCGAGGGCTCTTGCAAGCTGGACTACGGCGGCCTTAGTTGCCGCGTACACCGATTGGCCGGGTTCCACAACCTGGTGCCTTATAGATGATATTACCACGATGGATCCGCCATCAGGGTTTTGGGCTATGAGGCCGGCCATTTCCCTTAATAGTGTGAATGTACCCTTAAGGTTCAGGTTGACTACCCTGTCGAACTCCTCGTAGGTGTAGTCCACAAGCCTCTTCCTCACATTTATACCCGGCACGACGTAGAGGGCGTCAACCCTCCCATAAACCCTGCACGCTTCAGCCCCCAGTCTCTTTACGTCTGTTGGGCTTGTCACGTCAGCTTGAAAGCCTTGGGCATCACACCCCCAACCCCTTATTGTTGAAACAGTGACCCTCAACCCCGCCTCGTCGAGGTCTGTCGCCAACACTTTTCCACCATTCGAAGCGAACACGTAGGCTATGGCTTGACCAATACCCGAGGCTGCTCCCGTGACAACAGCCACCTTACCCGCCACACTAAATAGCTCCCTCTGTGATTGGGGTTCAATCATGAAAGAAGGGATTCACTGATTGGCTAAAAAGGTTTGGTCTACGTTTGCTGTGTTGAATATATCACACGATTGTGTTAATAGTGTGCGCTAAGCTAGTTGTTCAGCCGAAACGGTTTACACGAACAGCGTAATCAAAAATATTTATTCAACACAGCAGTCTACGTTGACTCCTGCATTGGGTTCTCAGCGGTGTTCGCTGGAGGCGTGGGTAGCTGTGTTGACTGCTCGTTTGCGACTATACTCATAACCTCGGCGAGCACCTCGTCGGCGCTGGATGTTTTAAGAAGTGAGTCGATGGATTTAACATCCATGTGGAAGCTGTTCGCGAGCACGTCCCCTAACGCGTCGTTGAGTTTCCCAAGCTGCTCATCGGCGCCGGGTATAAGGGAGCCTATATCATCCTTAACACTCTTTATGGCCTCTATCGCTGGTTGAAGTGTGGTCACGATATCCCCGCTCGTGATCACCGTCTCAATTCTGAGCTGAACCACTTCGAGTGCGAGGGAGCTCTTGGTGAGCTTCTGGGAGAGGTTTCTTATGAGCGCTATTTCGCTTGCAAGCATCATGGCCTTCGTCTTATCACCCTTAGCGTAGCACGCGGCGGCCTGCTCAAGCAGGTTTTTAGCCCTCTCCTCCATCTTGTTTATGGCCATATCCACCTTGGTGTTAAACGTTTTAAGTGAGCC
>Ga0080006_1114675_pt1 | contig 25026 bp, 28 predicted proteins | sample RS3BMetagenome_FD_69209 | JGI IMG/M metagenome (GOLD analysis project Ga0080006, IMG submission 69209) | Ferric oxide microbial mat and aquatic microbial communities from Rainbow Spring, Yellowstone National Park, USA - RS3B (SPADES... ...
ATCCTGCATCTTCTAAAATTCTTTTCAACTCAATGTAGCCATTGTGGTACTCGATAATTATCTGATCAAATACTGTAAGATCCTCAGATCTTGCATTTAGCATTGTTTCGTATTCGCAGCCTTCGCAATCAACTTTAAGGATAGACCCCTCTTTAATTCCAAACTCTTTGATTAGGGAGTTGAGCGTATACATCCTAACTTTAACATCATATTTATCGCTTGGCTTAAAAAGGTAATAGTCGTAAATATCGCTTAACTCAGCATAGACTTCACCGTCAAAGGATGCTATACCTGCATTTATTAGTGAAACTCTATCTTCAACGCCATTAATTTTGATGTTGATCAAAGCCTTCTTAAAAAGGCTTGGGAACGGCTCTAACGCAATCACTCTCCTAGCACCTTTCAATGAAAATAGTATTGCAGTATCACCTACGCCAGCGCCAACATCAATTACAACTCTATTATCAACATCAATATCATCGTAAGCGCCGCCAATAAAATTTTCAAAAACTATGTCTCTGAGAAATTCGAATGAGTCATATAAACGAATCTTCAAACCTCTATAGGTAAAAACCGCATAAAGAGAGTCACGGCACTCCAATTCCTCAAAAACACCATCATAATAATCATTAATAATGTTTGAGTAAACCCTTGGACTTAACACATATTCATTACCACAACACTTGATTGTTATGCTTCTTTTAATTATGCCGCGTCTAATCAAGTAGTACTTAATGCCAGCTAACAACCAGTTACTGAACAGCTTCCTACTAGCAATCAACACCTCAATTCTGCGGATTATACGGAGCTTATTAAACTGTTTGAGTCGGCTTAATGTATGCATTATTAGGCAAACTTAGTCATTTAGATTGGAAGCTTTTTATGCAATACTGTTTTAATTTAGTTTGCAGGAAAGTAGTTTTATGAGTATAATCATCCATAATCATCATCCTCTTATTTCTACGGCTACTTAATTTTAATTTCGGTTTGGAAATGTATTCTTTAACTCTCTTAACTCTTCTCTTAAACCCGCCTTCAATACTCTCTCGAGGCACTTCACATTATAGAAGTATTTTATGCGAAGCGTGTTGGTGAATTAATTGAATATGGTTTTATATGATTAAGCTCTTTCATACTTATGCTAGGCTTAATTACACTTCAAAGACTTAAAAGGATAAAATTATTCCCTAACACTCACACCTGCTTAATTCATATCCATCTTTTAAAGATTTCCAACCAGAATCTTAAATTGTCTTGAGCAAATATGGATGAATATCTTTAGGTATCTCTGCAAAGAATTTAAATTCTGGTTGCTCATCATTCAACTTAACCTCCCCTTCATTACATTCACATAGGTAGGCTATTGTTATATCATGCCTTTCAGGAAAAACTCTAGAATACACGTTTACAAATCTATATTTAGTTACAATCAATCCACTTTCCTCCTTAACCTCTCAAAACAAAACTTCCTCAATGGATTCTCTTCTTCCTATTCTCCAACCAGGAAACCACACTGTCATTTAGCAGGACTACTCTTTCTCCTTAAAATAAGAGTTTACCATCTTTAATTATAATCGCTTCTACAGATGGAATAGGCATATACTTTACTATCTTACTGTATAAAGAATCAGGAATAAAAAGTCTTCTTCCACTTTTAAACTCCTACCAAGCTTTGTACAACCTCTTAAATCTTCTAACATATAACTATTTCTCTAATCTTTCTACCAATATATTTTACGTCTTCTTCCGAAAACTTCACGCTTGATGGAAGATATAATGCTATAACTGAATTTCAGTTTATAGCAAACTTTTTACTGAAAACTCCTTGATCACAGTCAACATCTAGAATATAGCCTTTTTCATCAATAAACTTTCTAAAAGAATCCAAATGTTTATCAACTTTTTCCTCATACGCCTTAATTTTTCTTAACATAAACTATGCTCCCATAAATGAATCACGGAATGCTAATTTTTCTCACAAAAACCATTTAATAGCTTTCTCTTGTAAGCTTAGACTTAAGCAATTCTATACCATGTTTAGTCCTAATAACTCTTACTATATTTTTACTCGTTGACCTAGTTAAAGGATCTCTTAAAACCTTTTGAACTAATAACTTAGTCCAAGTATGTATTGGTATCTTGTAAGGTGCTTCAACTAAACCATTTTCCATAGCATCATTAATTTTTATAGCTAACTCTAATACAGAAGAACATTTCAGTTCTTTAGCAAGCTTAAAAGTTTCTTCCGTTGTCCATTCTTTAACAGTAAAGTAGTCATTTAAAGTATAAATACGCTCCTTATAAATTGCATGAGCTGCAGAAATCAAAGCTTCAACATAACTTTCAAGTGTTCTAATTTTAATTCCATTAAATTCTTTAATACTAATATAATCGAGTAGTCTTTGACCATTCATGTAAGCCATTCCGCCAAGAGTTGGATGAACATAAACATCAATTATGAACGAATCTTTAACTAGAGTAGTACAAAAAGGTTCTTTAACCTTAATTCTAAAACCCAATTCTTTAATTCTCCTAATTATTTCCTCTCTTTCATCATATTTAACCAAAACATCGACATCAGCCGGAACATAACTTACAGGCTTAACAAGTTTAAAAAAAACAAAACTAAAACCATCCAAATTCTTTGACAAAATTTCAACCAAACGAACAATGTTTTCTAGAGTCTCTCCCTGTGTTCTCCTTAAAGAATTCTTAACACCAAGTTTAACGAGCAACTGAAGAAGAACCTTATTCTTAGACGCAAGATCAATTAAAGAACTAAGATCTACTCCCACCTTTTGGCCATCCTCTTTTATAATGTTAATAAGATGTTTTGTTAATCCTCTGTGCATACTACTTCAAGTTTTTATCCAAAAACGCAAGAAGAATATTCATTGATTCATTTACACTCCTGTTTGTTGTATCAAGAGTGAAAGAACTTATACTTTTAGCTAATTTTTCATAAAATGTAAAACTCTTTTTAATAAAAGAAGGATCCATATCGCTTCTTCTATCTATAAGCTTTCTAGTATCCGCTTTAACATAGATTCTAATTCTTGTCTTCAAAGTTAGAGCTAAAAGAAATCTCGCGCTAAAAGAATTAAAGTAGTTAGGGTCATCTGTAGTTACAGAAACCCAGACAATAAAGTCTGGAATATATCTTTCAGCTATAACTGTATAGCCTAAAGAACTAGGCAATATAAATCTAGTAAACATGATAGGTAGTACAGATATAAACTCTATAAATTGCCATATTTTTTTCGCACTATTTGGGATTGCCATTCTGTAATAAGGATTATCAGAACCTCTAAAAAGTGTGAATTTGGACAGAAATCTAGCTAATAGAGAAGCTAATGTATGAGTTCCTCTCATCCACGAAATCTTGACCTTAAAACCACGACCTTCAAATTCTTTGGCTAAAGTTTTAGCCATAGTGGTTTTACCAGAACCGTCGGGTCCAAAGAAACATATTAAAGGCATTTATGCAATACAACCAATTTTGTTCATAAATGCCAATTTGCAGGATCTGAACGTCCAATGTGTACTGCGAATCTTTCGTCGTCTATAAAGCTTCTGCATATTTTAGTTTAGAAAACGAACTGCTTCTTAACGCATCACGACTTCTTTAAGAAGCATTGCCTCGTGATATGCAAGCTTTTTAATGTCATATTTCTCAGCAAGCTTCTGCGCGTTAAGTGATGCATGTACCCATTTTAGTTCATCACTCAATAAGTCCAGAAAGCTTTCAGATAGAGCTACAGGGTCAGGCCTATTTACGACTATTCCTGCACCATACTTTCTAACCAAATCAGAAAAAAGTGTTTCATTAGTCATTAATATGGGAAGACCTGCAGCTCCATATTCTAATACCTTATACGGGAAAGCTCTTTCCATAAGCTCGGTTTTAGGAAAAGTCGCTAAACCAAGACAAGCATGTGCAAGTAATCTAGGTATATCGTCATAATTCCTCCTCCCCAAGAAGTGAATATTATCAGTTACACCTAGCGACTTAGCTAATCTTCTAAGATTTTTCATATAACGTAAATTCCCTTCACCGACAATAACTAGCCTCAACTTAGGATCTATCTTGACTGCTTGAGCAAGAGATTTTATAGCTAAATCTAATCCACTCCAAGTCTCCACGGCGCCTATATAAATTAATGTTCGTTTATCTAACCTATCTTTAGCTTGAGACTTTGCTGCCCAACTGAAATGTTCAATGTTTACACCGTTAGGAATATAGAAAACATTTCTTCCACGTTTAGTAAAATCCTCTTCATATAGCTTAGGCGAGACAGCTATAAGGTAATCAGAATGTGTTATGCAAAATTCTTCCAGAAAACGTACGACTATTCTCTTAAATGGGTTTTTGAAGAAGAGGTAAAATCTATCGACATCTTCGTAAACTATAGGTATATTAGGTCTTGCTAAAAGTGTTAGTGTACATGGAATGTAAGGTGTTGTTAATATTATATCAAAATCTCTTGATTTATTTATTAGATACTTCACAAAAGGGTAATTGATCAGCCTAGTTAGTTCGCCAGGTAGAAGCTGCCTTGATATCAACAACTCTCCATACTCTATGCGTTTAGCGTTGATCAAGCCGCCCATAGCGTTTCTGAAATAACGATTATATGAGTGCCGAACTATTGAACCAATGGTCCAGTCATACATCGGAGAAGCTATATCAATGATTCTTAGATCGAAAACTTCGGCAAATTGAGGAAGAAAGTTATGAAGCCTGAACCTGTGCCTATGATGATAAGCGTCCGTCACTATTAACAATTTAGGTTTCTTCATTCACTTTGATCTAACATACTGTTCAATAATGTTTATGATTCTTCTGCTTGCATTACCGTCACCAAAAGGTGTTTCATGATTCAGAGGATCGCTTGAATTCATTTCTTCCTTGATACTTTGTAATATAATATCTTTTTCGACGCCTACCAATTTTGCAAAACCTTTCTCGATAGCTTCAGGCCTCTCTGTTGATAGCCTTAAGACCAAAACCTTCTTCTTGATACAAGGTGCTGTAGCCTCCTCTTGTAAACCCCCAGAATCACTCAAGATTAACTTGCAATGCTTCATCAACATCAGAAAATCTAAATAACCCACAGGAGGCAATAACTGGACATTGCCACATCTCTTCAATATGTTATATAAGCCGTACTCCTTTAATCGTTTAGCGGTTCTAGGATGAATTGGAAACACAATTGGTAACGGTGAATGTATGCAGACTTCAACAAAATTCTTGAGAACATTAGGATCATCCACATTCTCAGCCCTGTGCGCAGTCATTAGTATGTACTCACAAAACCTAATCTTATTTAAGATCTTTGAACTTTCTTCTGCTAAAGGCATATGCTGAATCACTGCATCGATCACAGTATTTCCAGTCACATAAATTCTACCATGAACATTCTCTCTCTCCAAGTTCTCTCTAGCTCTATCAGTAGGTGCAAATAATAAATCTGAAATGTGATCAACGATAATCCTATTATGTTCCTCTGGCATCCTCCAATCATAACTTCTTAAACCTGCTTCGACATGACCAATTTTAACGCCCATTTTGAGACCTGTTAATGCTGCGGTAACAACACTATTGGTGTCCCCCTCAATAAGGAGCAGTTTAGTTTTCTCTTTTTTGATAACCTCTTTCAGCTTGATCATAATTTCGCTCATCTGAGCGACCGTCTCAGAATTATTAAGCTTAAAACTATATTTAGGTTCAGGTAATCTTAGCTCTTTTATAAAGTGTTTCGACAAATTGTAGTCATGGTGCTGACCAGTTTGAATAAAAGTGAAGTATAAACCCCTCTTTTGAAGCTCACGAATAATTGGCGCCATCTTAATAATCTCAGGCCTGGTACCAACAACAAGCATTAACTCAGTCAATCTTCTCCCCCTAGGCTAAAATATTATAGTTCCACATTAATGTAAGCCTCTTGGATCTGAATACCGCGCGAATGTATGCGGAGAAAGTGGTCATGAAGGAGAAAATGCATATACGTATCTATGGATTTATCAGTCTTAATGTGAAATTCATTTACGATAATTTTATCTACATTAAAACTGAGTATATTCCTCTAATCCTCATTTACTGTTAGAATAACCCGACACTTGAATTGACTACCTTTATTCTAAAACTCAAAATAACTCTTCTAGAAGTTCTTCAAACCTATTGCTTTGCAAATTTTTTAAAATATTAAAGGCATGAATAGCAAACATAGTGGACCACGAGCTAATCCATGGGTCTACTATCTTATGCTTTAATACAACCTTGCAAGCGTGAAAAAAACCTCCATATCCATTTAAATCTTTATTCTCTTTACACTGCATTTCAATAACGAATTTAGCCGCCTTCTGAGCTGCCTGAAGAAACTTATTGTCGCCTGTTAAACAATAAAGCATAATCCATATTCTTATTGCCTGTGAGCTGGCGTCGGTGACCCTCCTTTTTAAAGAAAAAGTGGAGTTTTTACCATTATATACCTCGTAAAGCGATCCGTCAGGGTTTTGCATATTCATCAACCATAGTCCAGCTTTGATAGCTGCCTCTACGTATCTGATGTTGCTAAGAGCATAGTAGCCATACAGCAATCCTTCAGTAGCATAGCAATGTGCATGTGTAAAGGTGTACTCCTCATAGATTGTTGCCCGAAAGGCACCGTCTTTTCTCTGAAGTTTTAAAACCCAATCATATACCTTTTCTGCGCTGTTTTTTAACTGTTCATTTCCTAGAAGAACATAAAGTTTGAGCAACGGTATCGAATTTTTTGCATGTAAGCAGCCTTTATCTCCGAACCAGTTGCTTATTCTAGCAAATTCGCACTTCTCTAAGTCAAACATGGCTTTAAATGAACCATCATGATTCTGCATAAAACGAGTGAACCATATACAATTTTCTTCAGCAACATTAAGCAACTGTTCCTTCTTACAGAACTTATACAAGTCTATTAATGCGGATGCTATGATTGCATTATCAAATGAATAATACATATGAATTACCTTTTTCCTATCTACATTATATCCATATGGAAAAGCCCCATAGCAAGGATCTTGTAGGCACTTAATCTCTAATAATGAGTCAGCTAGTTTTATCGCTTGATCTAAGAACGTGCGATTTCCTAACCATTTGTATAGATTTAGAAAAAGTTTTATAGCATATCCTGTTGCCTCAAAGTATATTAAAGAGTTAACTTTTTTCCTAAGTTGATGTCCGTAGATAACTCCATAATTATTATTAAACCTGTAGAGTGCAGGTCCTGATATCCAACTTATAGCTGCCTTAAGAGCGATTTCCAAGAATGGGTTATTTTTCAAAGACTTCATCGGTTTTGAGAAGATTTCTGGGCGAGAATATAATAATGCGTGTAGAGATACTTTTTATCTAGAAACTTTTTAAGAAGAGATAAAAGAATTTTTATGCGAATTCTTGACGAATTGACATGATATATGAAGGCTTTTTTAACTACTTTAAAACCGTTAAGCCGAAGGACAGATTCTAACGATTCTATAGTCCACATGTGTTTATGGGTATAATCGTTCCAAAAATCCATGATAGAAATTATGCAATATGGATTATAAGTCTGAATAAAAAAATTTCCTCCCTCATTTAAATGATTCCATACCTTGGGCAGCAGTTCTATGAATTCTTCTGGATGGAGATGTTCGACTACATCTACCATTGTAATACAATCAACTCTTGGTGCTTCAGATAGATCTTTAAATACCTTGTAGCCCTTGTTTGAACATATTCGAATAGCTTCTTCATCAACTTCAACTCCATACTTCTCTGTGATATGTGGGAAAAGGTCGAGAAGATATCCGATCGAGCATCCAAAATCGATAAGAGAATTTACCCTACCAACAACTTTAGGAACGTGTAAAAGTTCATTCATTCTTCTCTCATCGTATCTTGTCCTTACCTTTGCGTACAGTAACCAACTTAACTTCATTCTACCACTTATGAGATTCTTCGTTTATTAATTCGTTATATGAGTGCAGTAATCTTTTAGCTACTTCATCAAAGGAAAAACAATCTTTAATCGTTTTTCTAACCTCCTCTGCTACTATTTTTTTAGATAAGGCTTCTTCAATTTTATTAGCAAGGGCAGTATCCGTGAGCTCAAGTCTTTTAATTATGAAGCCATTAAAACCGTTAGTAATGATTTTTGGAAGACTCATTATGTCTGTAGCAACAACCTTCCTTCCGCATGACATAGCCTCCAATACAGTTATTGGGGGATCAGCTAATTCCACTTCATTTAAAGGTAAATATAAAACCACATCAGCTAAGTTATAAAGCATTACCTTCTCTTTTTCGGTTAATACTTTAATTTGTAGTTTAACATTCTTACCCAATTTAAGCTTATTTATCAAATCCTTTATTGCACTTATATAATGCCTATCTGACTCATTATGTCTCATGGAAGAAACTATGAGTAGTGTTACATCTAACCGCTCTCTAAGTTTAGCTATCGCCCTTAGTACTATGCTTGCAGGAAATCTTTGTGGGAAGATAGGCCCTAAATATAAAATTAAAGACCCTTTAAAATCGCCAAGCCAGTACAATTCCTTATATGAAATTGATGGTTTATAGATGGACGTGTCTACAGGAGGCGGGATAACAGAAATCCTTAGTTTGTTATCAAGTGAAACCAATGCACTACGGATTAAATTACTAGAGACAAATAACCTCTTTACAAAACGTGAACATAAATACCTATACCATAAAGTATTCTTCAAAGCTCTAGTATCAGGAAGAGTTAACAGATGAGAGATTAAAGTATGTGTAGTTGGTATCCATGGGATACCAAACAAATGGATTATGTCGAACCTTTTATCCTTAATACGCTCCGCCATTTTCTTCCAGAAATTTATATAATCAATTAAAATATTTTCACTCAGCTCTGTTAACACTAAATTAACTTGTTTAAATATGCCTTCAGCATCATAGTATTCTTGGTTATAATTTCCGTAAACCTTTTCATAGGTTTGCGAACCGTGATAACCAGTAATAACAGTTAAATCTACACGTCTCGAAAGTATCTTAACTAAATCTCTTCCAACTGATGATAAGGCGCTATCCCAAGGGGGGAATATTTTACCACCTATAAGGCAGATGCGCATTATTTATTAACCTCTTACAAAGTAAAATATATATCGCTTCCATGAAGAGAAGGATCAAAGCGCGCAGTCTCTTATGTGAGCTCTGATACCTATTGCTATGAAACCTCGCCTAATCTAAAATGATCGTAAATCCTGTACATGCACGTTTCTTATATTACAGGTGCTACTAGTCAATACAGAAATAATCCATGACAAATGAGGCCCATATTGTCTATTGGGTATATCATATATACTCCTCGAGAGATAAGTAACTAAAGTATGGAGAAACCTTAGGGCCATGTTATGCCCTCTTTAGTGTATGCAAACACCATCCTATCACTTAAGCGTCTATTCTTTTGGATAAGATTTCTCTTATATATCATCTTCTTAGCAAATTGAAAGAAATCTATAATACCTAACAGCTCAGCTATATATATATATCAAGCTTCGTTTTTCTTCTTAAGATAACTAACGCTAACGAAGTAAAGATTCTTAACAGTAGTCGCACGTACAATGTACTGACCATTATAGGAAATCTGAAAACCAAGTTAAAAGAATCATAATTTTTAAAATGCGAGGCCAGCATATTTCTAACCATTCTTCTCATCCTGCTAGGAGGTTGACCTTTATAGGAAGCGCCCCCAATATGTAAGCAGTAGGTAAGTGGTGTATATACACATTTATAACCATATATTACTATTCTCCATCCCAAATCATAATCCTCCCAGTCAGACCAGTAATCTTCATCATAACCTCCCAAGATTTCAATTAGCTTTTTCCTGTAGAGAACGGCGCATCCTATTGGGGCACAACATAATATAGGTGCAGTGTAAATGCTAAGTCTATCTTCCCATATCCCCTTTACAAAACCAGATTTCATAAACACTGGAGCCCCATTTATTCTTCCATCATAACCTTGAACCTTACAACCCACCGCACCAACAGTCTCGTCCGCCTCAGCGATACGAACCATCTCTTCAATAAAATTTGGGGGGACTTCAGTATGGTTATTTAGTACAATTACATACTTACCTCTAGCAACTTTAAAGCCTATGTTATTACCTTTGGCAAATCCATAATTCTTCTTCAGCGGCAAAATCCTTAGTTTACAATTATCTCTAAACTTGGCTTGAATTAGATCTAAACTATTGTCAGTCGAGCCATTATCTATAAAAAGTATCTCGTAATTATCATAGCTTTGTTTCAGGAGGCTAGTAATGAGTTTCTCGATGTACTGAGCCCCGTTCCAATTTAGCACTACAATGGATACTAAGGGTTGCATAACCATATTCCTAAATTCTAAATGCACTTTCCGAAATTTCTAGCCACTTTCTAGAAAGCAACCTAAATCCGTAAGAATGCACGAATTGTCTCCTTTTTATCCTTCTAAGAACTTCATTAAATTTTTAGCTTAATTGGTTAGGAAGCCTATTGATTAAGAAGAGAATCCTGTAGTTATTCTGTCTTTAAAGATACTTTGATTTATGTAGGTGTAATGACAGTATCTAGGGTCATAGTGAGGATGCTTCCTAAACCCTAATTGTTTTAGGAGAATTATCCAGAAATCTGGTGGTCTAACATTTGTATGAATGGGCTCCACCTCTCTTCTTTCAATGGAATTAGGGTTGAAAGAACTCCTAAAACTTTCGGTTTCAAATTCTGTAGACTTCTTTAAGAACTTTTTCTGCCCCTGAAATATGCTCTATAACTTCAAATAAAGTAACAGCATCGAACAACTCGGATCTGAATGGAAGATTTGTGGCCGATGCTGTTCGATGGAATTAGGGTTGAAAGAACTCGAAACATCCATTAACGAGGGTTATAGTTTCAGAAGATTTCTATTAAAGATATATTAAACTAAAATTGTCTTCAATTACTATTGTTTGTTTCATATGGTCACCTTAATATAGTTTTTCTGATACTTCACGCTCTATACTCATTCGCTCAATTCTCCATATAAGCCTTCTAAGTAGGTTAGGCTTCCTTCTTCCCTTCTTCCAACTGCTCGCTTGGAAATGATACGAGAAACTTTCCCCAACACGGTAAAATTCATACCCGCGCTCCAAGGCCTTCCGTATGAAAAGTCTATCATTTGGTATCCTTCTTTGAGTATCATCCTCAGTAGGCCAGCCACCTATTTCTATGAAGTCTTTTTTATAAATGACCAGCGGAATGAAAAAGCCATACTTCAGAAGCTTATCTTTCTTATGCTTCTTAACGAAGCGGAGAAATTTCTCCTCATTGAAATCCTTAGCACTAGCTCCGCACCAGTAAAGGATGTTTGTCCTCCAAGGCTTCAGGACACCTGGCTCTACTAATTGGGAAGTCAGGATACGACCTTTTCTTAAGTACTTAACCATGCTAATATCCCACTCAGGAGCAAAGTATTGATCGTCTGTAATGAAGGCGAGTATATCTTTTGTGCTATATTCTACTCCTTTATTCCAGCTTCTATAACTTCCTAGATTGGTGTTATTGATGATGTAGGGAATCTTGTACTTATTTAAAACGTCTATTATTTGCCTATTCACCGTCCCAATCTTCGGCATCGGATCTACGAGAACTATGTATTCATGAATAAGCTTACTATTCTTAATCAAGCTCTTCAAGCAGAGGTCTAATTCATCAGCAGCAAGGCATGTCGGTAATATTAAACTAAAGCCTTCCTTACTCATTTCCTTCTCAGCTAAATCAGTCATAAAGACTGTTTCATTTGATAAATTTTTTATAATATTATCCTATCGATATGCATATAATCCTTCATGGTCTATGTTTAATACCTTGAACCCTTTACTCTTCAAGTAACAACGAATTTCCTTATCGATAAGTTCGTCGTGAGTCTGTAATATTATGTTAATGTCTTTATTATTAAGAAGTTTTTCAGCACCTTTAAGAATAAGCATTTCAGCCCCCTCTGCATCGATTTTAATCCATTGTGCGTTACATATTTTAAGTTCATTCAATACATTATCTAATGTTCTACCCTTTACTTTTAATATTTTTGCATCTGAATATTTAAAAATAATAGAGGATTTGGAACCTGTTTTCGGATGACGATATAATGCTACTATCCCTTCTTTATCAAGTAAAGCGATGTTTAATGGTACCACATTCTGAACGTTTGCTAACCGTAAAATAAATAGTAAAAGTTTTGAGGGGCAGCCTCAATACTAACCACTTTACCTGTTATACCAACGGATTTAGAGGCTTTAAGAGTGTAATAACCCCTGTAGGAGCCTATGTCAACAACTACTTGTCCTTTTTTAGGCTTAAATATTTTAGAGAGGTTAGGTTCATACCAGCTAGGAAATCGAAATCCTAATCTGAACTCTAACAACACCCAAAGCTCATAAGGGCTAATACTGAAAATTTTACCCACGGCTTTTGCTAGTCGCTCTAAAAACATGTAAATGATCAATTTTTAGACCCCTTTATTTTCCACGAGAGAATCTCCTTTAAGCGTTCTAGCACTTCTGGGTAGAACCGAGCTATGAAACTTAAAGCTGGATCGTTAGGTGAATAAATGGAAATATCTTCTGGAGAAAAGCCAAGCTCTAGAGGGTTTATAGCCTCCATAATGGACTTATACGTGTTATAAAGATAATTACTTAAGTTTGCATCCGCCATCGTCCTCTTCTTATTTCTAAACTTGTTTATTATCATGAAGAAAAGATGATATAAGCATGATAAGTACACTAAAGGAAGACGTGAGTGATGCACATACTTATAACTGAATACTACTTTCCTAATGGTATAACCACTACCGCAAATCATATCCATCTTGTTTTGGATGAAACGCCTAATGAATCTTAATCCTCCTGCATAGCGCCTTTCACTCAACATGTCAAAAGTTAGGAAGTAAGTTGAAGGTTTTGGCTTCTGCCTGAGTTCCGTAGGCAGGTAGGCAGCTAGATGGTTAAGAAAGAGTCTTGCTATAAATTCGTCTTGCTCTGCACGATTCAAATCCTTCCAACCTCCAACACTCTTAATCGCTTGTCTTGAGCATATCAAACAAGCATCGATAAGACACTTCTTATCCCTTAAGCTCCATTTTAGATAACCCTCAACAGCTATGCGTAACCTCCTGCTATCATAGTAGCAATCGAACTCATCAATCATGATTATATACTTACCACGAGAAAGTCTATATGCTATTTGTCTTCCAAGCCCTCTAGAGCATTTATACCTATAAACTCTTACATTCGGGTTGTTTTGAGCATATTCTTGTAGTATTTCGAATGTGCCATCAGTAGAGTAATTGTCCACAATCACTACTTCGTAATCTATCCCTCTCATTGCATTTATTACGCTGTTAAGGCTCCCTCTTATCTCGTTAACATTGTTATAGACTGTCCCGCAGATACTAAAGAGAGGCGTATTCTTTTCAGACTTCAGACTGGTGTTCATCTTACTTGAAAAGTCGAATCTTCGATTTGCTAGTCATATGTTTTGGAGAAAGCTTAACAAAATATGACGACTCTGACAACAAATAGATTCTATGATACTCATGCCCTGTCCAGATCAAAATTAGCTGGTCTTCCGAGGTATAGCTTTGGGCCCACCCAATATTGCACAATATACCTTGAGATATCCTTATCTGAGACCCTTCTTATACATTCTTGAACAAACTTTCTCTTAGCTAGTATGTAGCGTAAGTTTCTGAAGTTCCAGGCCAATGCACTTAGGAAAGTTAATGCCTCCCAAGTTCTCTTTCTAACGATCTCAAGTATCGAAGCGAAAATGTATAAAAAAATAAGTTGTGATCCATACACCAAGGCGTTCTTAAATCCATAGCAAACTAAAGAAGTAGCTAACCTATTCTTCCTAGAATGATAGAGAGCTAAAACGGGTACCTTCTTAACGCTGGCACTTACACTATGATAGACAATGGATTTAGGGGCTAGGACTACCCTATAGCCCCTGAGTCTAACCCTCCAGCAAAAGTCTAAATCTTCGTTTCCTAAAAAAAATTTGGGATCAAGGAAACCCACTTCCTTGATAATTCTTCTCTTAACTGCAGCAGCTGCGAAACAGGCATAAAAGATATCACTCACCCCCTCGTATTGCCCGTTGTCGGCTTCCCCTCTACCAATATGGAATCCATGACCCAGAATATCCATGAATCCACCAGCACTATCGATTTTTTTAGGCTCATCATATAAAAGCAACTTTGCCTGTGCTACAGCAATATTATCATCGCTTTCGAGAGCTTTAACAAGCTCTTTCAGCCAACCTCTTTCTACCTTAATATCCGGATTCAGGAACACTATGATATCACCTCTTGCATACCTCAGCGCTATATCGTTTGCGAGTGGGAAACCAACATTATGTTTGAGCCTAATCAGCTTCAAGCTATTAAACTCTTTAGACATTTTTTCTACGATAGAGGCACTACCATCGCTGGAGGCGTTATCAACAACTATTATCTCGATGTTAGAATCAGATTTTAAAACGCTTAATAAACATTCCCCTATATAATCTTGGCAATTGTAGGTAACAATGACTATGGAGACCTTACTCATGATGTATTGTTACTTATCCTTAGACGTAAGCAATATTATTTTGCTTCACTAACTGTCTCAATATCATCACTAAGTCAACTTTAACAAGTTTTTATTAAGTGAATCTTTATTATTATAATAAATCAAATAGCTGCATTTGTGTTACGAAAATTTGTCTAAAAAACGAATATTTGCTCATAATTTCGTCATTTTGCACATGATTACAGCAACGCTCTAGATTAAGTACTAATTAGCATATAGGTTATAGTAAGGTGAGCTTAGAATCTTATTAAAGTTAGAAACTATCTCTTTTACCTCGTTCCCTACACTTATTGTTTCTTGTAGATTTTCAGCTTGCCAACCATACGGTCCCAACTGGGGCTGAAAGTTATTTAGTTCCAAAACATAAATTTGTCCTTTGCCAGTATAATTGATTAAGCCGGTGAAGTACTGTATTTTAAAGTACATATCAATATTAGGAGTTATCATGATGGATGCCAAACTAATATCATCCGTGAAGAGATATTCATAGCCTGAAAGCTGTTTTATAAATCCTTTAACATATACGTAGGCTGGATTGTGATCTCCCACATCTTCAAAGCTTAAATTAGGATTGTAATATTGCTGAGTTAAAAATCTATGTGACCAAGGTGACAAATATGCCGTGATTACAGCCAGTATTAATAGTATCACTATAGTTACTTTCATAAGAGATTTTAGATGCTCTTTCTTTTTCATAATGTTTAATCCATAAGCATAGCTTAGTGCTGAAAGTAATATAATGAAGTATAATGAGAAAACAAGCGTGGTCTGGAATGCAAGTCTCATACCTTCCACTATTACGACATGTAGTAGTAAGATCGTGATTAACGCTATTATTGTGAGATGAACAATCGGTATTCTTTCTCTTCGGGACTTATAGAGAAATATTAAAAAACCAATCGCGGCAGGTGCGTATATTATTAGATCTCGGAAGAAAACTAAGATATTAAATGGATTTTGAAGAGCCTCTGGTATAAAGTAAGGACTATTTAATTGTGTTTCTAAGATTGGTTCTCTGATCTGCAACTGAAAGAATTCTGAAAGAGCGTTAAGGAGGCCCTTACTATTGATTATAACACTTTCTGAAGCATAGTAAGAGCTTGCTAAGAATATCGCGAGCAATGTTAGCAATATCAAATTGTAGCTAGGTATGTATTTACGTAGCTGCTTAGCTTTAAAAAAGCGCTCAACTACCATACCTAAGGAGAATACTCCAGTTAAAAAAAAGAGCAATAAATATGGAAATAAGGAATATGAAAGTGGTATAGCTAATAGTAAAATGACTAATAAATATTTACATCTAGTTTCATTTAATTTTCTGGAGAATAATAAATACAGTACAATATAAACCAATGTAATACAATAAAATCTCATATAGTAAATCATTCCGTAATAAATAGCGTCTGGTGAAATAGAAAATATTAGCAACGATAAGAATATTGCTGAGCGTTTTATACTTTCATCAATTGATATACTCTGCAGTATAGTTTTTGCAAAAAGGTAGAAAAATAATAACATGACTAAAGACCATACAGAGGGCAAAATTAAGGCAACTTTAAGTACGTCGATGCTCGTTATCTTTGAGAGGATCACTGTTAATATTTCGAGCAGTGGGTAACTTGATGTGTAATCAAATATCGGCTCGTTGAAGACTAAGGCTCTCCCAATTTCGTTAAAAATCTGAGCTGTCACAATTTCTAGGTAACCATCATAAAGTGGCTCTACAATAAAGCCTGTCCTCATGGTATATATGTTCCGTATAACAATAGCCAATATTATGATTAGCGCAAGTATACGGCTATATGACGCTCCCTTGGAATTTGCGATCATGGGCATAAGTAATATGGCCACGGCGATTGCTACAAGGATGTATGAATAGGGAAGGAGGAATTCTGATGCAATAGCTATGCTAATGAAAACTAGAAGGAATACTATGGTTAATGTATATACTTCATAACGCATCATAACAAGTCGGCAACATGGATTGGTTCTATCATTTTAGCTTAAGCCCCTTGATCTTAACTCTTTAAGTAGCCTCCTGCAAATATAGCCATATGCCCTTGCTATTCTAATGAGTATAACAATGGCAATTAAGAAGAATCCCTTAAAATCAAAAGTTCTATAATAGATCGCACTCGCAGAGAGAAGTACTAAGATATATATTAAACCTATAAGGTAATGACTGAAAACCAATGCTGTAATGAACAGTAACGGTATTATAAAATATAGTAGAAGTTCCAGCTTCCATGTGATTGGTGCACTCTTCAATACAATATGGTAGCTGTCAGCACCTTTTCCAAAGTAGAATTTTAATCCATTTACCGCTTTCCTTAGTATTAAAAATCTAGTCTCTTTATTAGTAGAACATCTATAAGGCCTTTTTCGAAGATGCCTCTGTATGAGACTTCCATCAATAACAATACTGTAAAGCCTACTTATACGCGCGGAAATTTCTATATCTTCGTGGTGTGAATAAGGGTAACCTAATTGTTCATTGTATAAGCCACTATTATCGAAAACCCTTTTTCTTACTAAAGCACAGCCCCCAAAAGTTTTTACTTTAGCTACTTTATTCTTGAAAGTAGAGAAGCGTCTAGCGAACGCTTTTTGAAATAGGTCCATTTCTTCGTGCAAATAGAGATAACTTACAACAGCCACTTCCGGCCTTTGTTCAAGGATTTTCATAGCACGTCTAAATGTATCCTTGTGAATTATTACATCATCATCGAGTATAAATACATACTCAGCTTTGCTACTTCTTATAGCTATGTTCCTTCCATAACTTACTCCTCTTTTAGTGCATTCCTTTATTTTAATAGAAAAATACTGACACTCATATTTGTTCTTAAACTCCTCAATTATTTTTAGTGTCTGGTCTTCAGAAGGGTAGTAAGAAAAAATTATCTCAATGCTGTTCTTCGGGTAGTCAACATTGTATAAAGCATTAAGGGTCTCCCTTAAGACACTTTCACTATTATAAAGTGGCATTATTACTGAAATTAAAGGCATATTATCTCTCATCCTTGTCTCCCGCTACTTTTGTGCTTCTACGTAAAGGCTCTCGTGTGGTAAGTGATCTAATAGGTTAATATCTGGGACAATCCCTTGTTGAAACGCTCTTTTCTCCACTTTTTTAAAACCACAATTAATAAGTAATTCTTTGAGTAAATCAAAGTCGTACATCATGCGATGCGGATGGTACGGATCCAATAATTTTTTCCAGAAAGGTCTTTTATCGATGAAGCGTAGATATTCGATGAACTTTCCAGCAAGATCTCCTTTACTTTTTGCGTTGAAGAAAGAAAGATCTTCTTCCACATACTTAGTCGCAAGTAACTTCAAATCGGGAACAACAATTCTCATCCAACCGCCAGGCTTCAAAACTCTAAATGCTTCTCTAATCAACTTGCGCGCATCCTCAAGTAAAAGATGCTCAAGCATATGGGAACAATAAATATAATCAACGGAATTATCTTTTAAAGGTATGCTCTTCCGTAGATCTCTTCTGATCACATTACGTGGCCATTGGCTTTCAAGATCCTCTTTTGAAATAATCTTGAAGAAATAAAGTAGTCTTCTAACAATTCTATATTTCATTACCTGAATCTTAATTGATGAATCATAGTTTATCCAGCCTTGAAGTGCTCTTCTACCGCAACCAAGATTAACTTTTATTGTTTCATGGATATTGTCTTCATGGGGTCGCGAGCGGGATTGATATGACATGCTAGGCATGCTACTCAGGGTTCTAGTTTTATATAGTTTTGAATTAAAGACTGTACGTGTTCAGTAAGCAAGGGTGTCTGACCCCCTACGTTTATGAGTTTATCAATCATGTTTGGGCTTCTAAACAATTTTATTAGCTCATCTACAGCTTTATCTTGATCTAATGCTACTCCTTGTATGTGCAGTCCTTCCCATATGTAACTCCTTATAATTATAGGTACTTTGTTATAAGTCAATGCCCATGCATAAATTCCACTTGGCCCATATTGTTGCTTATAAGCACACCAAACCATATCAGCTTTGCGTAGCATTTCATGCCACTCCCAAGGAGTTAAGCGCTTAATTTTAAACTCTACATTATCTAGTCTCAGCTCTTGATGTAGATGTTGAAGCTTAGCCAAGTATTCCATATCTTCTCGTTTCCATCTTTCAATTGTACCTGTTACAATTACTCTTATCCTTCCATAAGCATCAGGATCTATCTGCTTTAACTTGTAAAGCGACTGGAAAAGATTTTCGTAATTCTTTTCAACTCTTATATAGCCTAAAGCTAATATGTTTATCCTCTTCTCTTTTTTTGGTTTTAATTTATATTCATATTTAGTTCGGAATAAAGGATGCACCATTTCCGTTACCTTACGCTTGCCAAATATCAATGAAAAGTACTTGGTTATCGGTGCATCATTAGATATGGTCAATACGATTATTCTATGACAAGCTAATGCTGCAAGCTTTGCGAGAAAGATGTAATACAGCATTGCAAGAAATGCTAACATTTTTGACTTGGTTATATTATATACTCTCTGATAAACTTGATAAGGTAAAAGAAAGGCGTGAATAGTCCATACCACCTTAGCATTTGTCAGCAATCTTGCGAAAATCATTCCGAGAACGTAGTGTTCACCCAACAAAGCTCCTGGCCATGTTGTAGGGCCGTAATGGAAGTGAGCTATAGTTCTTAAGGTATGTTTTTGCAACATCTTTATAGAAAATATTAGATTCCTAATTGAAATTACAGTGTATTTTATTACTCTTAATGGACGTCTGCATTCAATAAGCCGCGGTGCCCAATAAGATCTAATTACGGTTATACCACCATATTTTTCAATTGTTCCATAAGTCCTTTCTGCATGGTTTAATGAATAATTTAGCCCTGCAAGTACAAGGACAAATTTTAGTCTTTTTGACAATTCTTTAGCCAACATTTTATGGTAATCTGAGCCGCTTTCTGGAGGATAAGGCGAAATTTGAATTAAAGATGTCGACAAATGTCTCATATTATGGCAAATTCTTATATAGTGCAGATGTAATAGTTAAAGATATGATTGATCTCTTATCTCTATGTAAACAGAGGCTTAAATTTGTCCTTGTTTATAAATAACAGATAACTTTTATAAGCATGTTTTGTGGAGAGAACTATTTTACTTCCTAGACCTATTCTCAGCACCGAATCTACTAGCGAGTATACGAACTTCATGATCAAACTCAATAAGCCCCTTCGTAACGTTCTGTATAATACTCTCCGTATCTCCAATAATAGGAGAATATAACTATGGAAAACGTGAACTATCCTCAATTATTATCACATGTGTTGAGATCGTGAAAAACGGTGTATGCCATCCTTCACTCCTCTTAAAACCCATAATATACACCATACCCTGTAAAAAGATAAAATTAAGATAGAAACGAGTATGTACCACATCCTTTTCGGAAGCGACTTGTTCCATTTTAAAATGAAGATCGTATGGTTTCGAGCTTTCCAGTACATTCTTTCTCCCATATTCATCCTAGGTCTATCTCCTCCTTTTTCAATTGCTAGATGAACCACTTGTAGCTTAGGGTCGAACAAAAGTCTGTATCCAGCATGTTTAATTTGTTGTTGGAAATCGCTTTCTTCTCTAAACCCTGTAGGTGTTTCAAAAGCTTCATCATATCGGACATAGCGTAAAGGATTTAGCCTTACTGCGAAAAAGTGAGGTAGGAAATTGGAATACCTTGGGCCATGATTTACGTCTAAAAATACGTAACCGGTTAATCTGACTAAAATATCCGTCAAGCCAAATGGCAAATTCAAGAAAAAGTCGGGATCCATTTTCCTTCGCTTAGCAACGATTACTTTGCCTCCAACTATTCCGACTTTTTTGTTTGCCTTAAAAGTCTCGATTATACTAACTAAGCAAGTGTCGCTTATTAACAAATGATCATCGTCAACCATGAGAGCATATTCGCAACCATGTTGAACAGCCATGTCCAAGAGAGTGTTCCTAGCTTTGATAGACCCCCATCTTCCATAAGTAAGATTGTAGACTATTTTACGATTCTCACCATATTTTTCGAGAATTTTTTCGTATTTCTCCAGCATGCTATATGATGAAGCTTCAGCCACAATGAATATCTTATCCACATGCTTCGCTTTAAGCCATCTTGGTAGCGTAATCTCTAAAATTCCTGGTCTATCGTAACTTGGAATAAGAACAGCTATGTGATCCATTTTTGACATTTTTATTATTCTTTCCTAATACCTGCAAAATTGTTACTTAAAAATACTGGATGTACGTTATGTTTCTTACAAAATTCTTGAAAAGCCTTATTAAAATCTATATCATCTGATAACATTACACCGTTTTTGATTATGAACGGCCAAACAGTCTCAAACTCATACATCATGTTTTCATATGTATGCAAAATATCATGTAAGAATATATCTACTTGATTGAGTCTTTCTAAAAGTGATGGCAATACTTCTGAAGATTTCTTAGGTATGAAAAACCAACGTTTCTTTAGGGCATCAGGTATAGCATAACCTGCATTTGGATCAGGATCTATACTGTAAAGGTAACCGTAGTTATTATCTTCTAGTGCTTGAAGCATAAATGCTGAAGAACGAGCAGCTGAGACACCAGTTTCGACCACTATTTTAGGTTTCATTAACCTTATTATCAAGTAGCAACTCATTGCTTCCTCAAAAGAAAGAGGCATTTCTTCACTCTTAGGATTTATCGACTTTTTAAAAGCATAACTAAGATTTCTCTTGGCTTCTTCGTTAGGTAAATACTTTTTAACAGTGTTAACTTCTGAGTTAAGAAGACGGGAAACAAAATAAATATAATTTGTTGATTTGCCAAATTGAAATAAGTAGTATATAAAGCGTTTTGGATGCCTTATTAAATAACTTATTGTACCTATACTCATGTAAAGTTTGAAGTTTTCGATTTTATTTAGCATCTTTTATCGTAAGCTATCAAGAAGTGTTTAGAAGGATGTTCCATTGTATAATTATAGTTTTTTAGTAAATCTTCAACGTCTTCTTCACCAAGATGAAGTTCTACTACTAACTTTGGCTTTTGTTTTAAAGTCTCAGTAGCTCCTTTAAGTACACTCACCGCAGCTCCTTCAACATCTATTTTTATTAGAGTGTTTCTTGAGACGTTTAAATGTTCATTTTTTAAAATCGAATCAAGCCTAGTTGCGGCTGCAGTAACTTTGTTCATACCAGGGCTACACTTACCAATTTTTATAAATCCTTCCCTGTCACTTAATGCTACTTGATATGATTTCACTCCAACAACATTGTTTATTGCTAAATTTGCCTGAAGCGTAGCAAACGCTATAGGATCTGGTTCAAAAACCATGATTACTGCTTCGCGCTTCACTAATTTCGAAGCCATAAGCGTATAATATCCATAACCCCCCCAACATCTATAAAAATGTCTGCTTCTTTCATAGCTTCTTGTACAAATTCTTTAACTTCTGGTTCTACTAGTCCAAACTTGCTCGTTATAATTCTAAAGCTTTTAGGCATTAGCATCACGCCATAAGGAGTTTCAACGGTTATCCAACTTGGCAATGGTAGTAAATCTATAAATCTGCTTATAAATTTATATAAAAAGTTAAACTTTTTATAACCTAAAATTGGCATTTTATTTCTCTTGTTTATTCCACGCTATTTCTTTTGTCTTGATGTTTTTTATTGTTGCTATCATTAGATATATTTGTTGTATTAACCATGTTCTGTATTCCTTTATTAACAGTAAAATTGATCCGATGAACAATAGTATAAGTGAAACCATTGACTTAAACAAGAGTATGTCTACTGCCAACAATATTGTTACAGTCAGTAAGATCCATGGATTTATTATATGTAAGTAAGTTTCAGTTACTAATATTTTTTTAAAAGTTTTGTTCTTTATTCTTAGTTTTGTTGCCTTCATGAAGTGTTGTATTAAGTGCTGTGCTCTTCTTATCTTCCATGAAGCATAATCTTCTTTTGGAACCTTTTCATTAACCCATATTTCTGGTGTGATTGACCTATAACCTATTGAAGCGATCTCTGTTGCAGTATGACTGTCATCCGAGCCTATGTCTGTTGGAAATCCATTAACTTTTAAGAGTAATTCTTTTCTGAACGCAGCAAGTTCACCGTGGAATATTGGTGTAGAGTACGCTTTGCTTTCTGCAAGTCTTAAGATGTTGTAGTAGTTTCTATATCCTTCTTCTGTACCTAGGAGACCTATGTCTGTGGGTTTCTTTAAACATGAGACAGCGCCCACCGTGGGATCTGAGAACCATTTAACAGTTTCACAAAGTGCATTCTCGGGCCAGAAGGCATCTGCATCAGCAGATATTACGATACTACTGTTTGCATACTTTAATGCTTCGTTTAATGCGAATGCTTTTCCCTTTCTTTCACTTTCTCTTATTAGACTTAATGTGATGCCATTATGAGACTTATTCCAACTTTCAACTATTTCTGGTGTTTTATCGTTGCTTGAGTCTACAATTATTACTTCCATTAGTTCTTTTGGGTATGTTTGATTGTAGATGTTTTCAAGTCTTTCTTTTATTATTTTTTCCTCGTTGTACGTTGGCAGTATTATCGTTACTTTTGGTCTATAGTTTTCGTCTATTTTTATGTTCCATGGTTTAGGTAGCCATCTTGTTTTTGCGTAATAGTAGTAAGTTAATGGAATTCCAAAGTGTATTCCAGCTAGGATTAGTGCTATTAGTTCTAACATTTCTCAGATATGATAATGTATGAAGGTGCTATTAGTAGTAGTTTCATTATATTTAAGTGATAGACCTTTTTTATTTCTCTAATTCTAAATTTTTCTTCTTGAAGAAGCAGTAAGATTTTCTTTAGGTTGACTTTCATATTCACGAATGGACAGTTTAGTGATTTGAATATTAAGAGTTGGATTTTTCTTGGAAATATAAATAGAAAGGGATATTTACTATGTGGTTCAAATATGTATTGAAGGTTTGGTATTTGAATGATGAATATTCCTTTTCTTTTTAGTGCTTTACGAATTTCCTTGATGTGCTTCTCTGGTTCCTTTAAGTGCTCTATTAGTGAGAGAGAGAGAACATAATCTATTGAGTTCTCTCTAAGAGGAAGGTAGCAAGCATCTGCGCATATTTTGTATATGTTTTCTTCCTTTATTTCTGTTAGGGGTTGTTTTTGTATGTCTAGTGCTACTGTTGTGTTTCCTTTTTTTGCTAATTTTCTGGCAAACTCTCCTGAACTGCAACCAGCATCCAAAATTGTTCCTGTATTGTTAATGTAGTTTTTAAATGCGTCTATGTAGTTGTTGGTTCTTTCTTCATATGCTTTTAAATTACTTAGTAAATTAACTGTGCTTTCATAGAAAAATTTTGGAATATTGATCATGTTCGTTTGTTAAACTTTAAGACTTTCTTAGCTTTTTGATGCTCTGTTATAGTCCTAGCCAGAAGATGTAGTTCCTGTCTGTTAATCATTGTAAGAGCTGGAGACACCATGAAGGTCAATCATGTTGTAAACCTCGATTAGTTTTCGTGCTTTTAGAAGCCTTTTCTTAGAATTCTTAATTCTAGCATGTGGGTTTTCGATGAGGTTGTCTAGATACGTATGCATGTTTAGAACAGATAACTAATGCCAGCTCCATTAACACATTTCTCGGCAGGATTTGCAATAATACCGCTAAACACAGGACTAAAAGCACCAATCATAGAAATAGAATAAACTCATAAGTATAACTTTTTCTTTTTGATTGTGTGTTGGTAAGATCTTTTATCAATAACGCTAAAGTTGGCTTTAATCATGAAATGTTCACATTCTTGTTAATGATTTTTACTGTTAATGCAACTGCATTCTTAGAGTTGAATTTTGGTTTCCAGCCAAGCTGTTTGATTTTTGATATGTCTAGGAGCATTAGCGGCACATCGCCTTTCCATCCTCTATTGTTACCACCGAATTCAAATCTTGGAGTTAAGTTTAATTCTTTACAGATAATTTCACTAATTTCTTTTACGCTTATCCAATCTTCAGAACCAAGATTAAAAATTTCAAAATTGCTTACTTTTCTAGAGGTAAAAAGCATTCCATCAATGCAATCGGTAATGTAAAGATAAGATTTCTTTTGGTTTCCGTCACCGAGAATCTCTAGTTCATTGGGATTCTTTTTTAGTTTTTCAATAAAGTCATAAATGACACCGTGAGTTATTCTTGGACCGATGGTATTTGCTAGTCTGAAAATTACTGCATTAAAGTCGAAGGTATGAACATAAGCTGAAATTAAACTTTCGCAAGCAAGTTTGGAGGCGCCGTATAAAGAAATTGGTTTGCATGGGTAATCTTCTGGTGTAGGTACTTGTTTAGCCTCACCAT
>Ga0080006_1144624_pt1 | contig 25008 bp, 19 predicted proteins | sample RS3BMetagenome_FD_69209 | JGI IMG/M metagenome (GOLD analysis project Ga0080006, IMG submission 69209) | Ferric oxide microbial mat and aquatic microbial communities from Rainbow Spring, Yellowstone National Park, USA - RS3B (SPADES... ...
TCTGAATCCCGTCTGAAGTCGTGAGAAAATGCTTGACGCCCATATCAAGGCCAACAGCACCCATTCCTCTTACCAGTTTTTCATCGCTTCCATACCCTACCGAAGCGTAGTACCTATCCACGTCCTTCGTTATCACGATCTGTTTTATCCTTTCAGGAATCGTAGATTCATCCCTGTACTTTATGCCTTCAGTGAATTTGGGGATGACCAGCCTATTCCCGACTGCCTTGAATCCCGATGGCACTATGAAATACTGTTTTTTATCCTTCTTTGATTTGAATCTCGGATATGCCGCATTGTGTTTGAAGAAGGATTTGAACGCCTTATCCAGTTCAACAAGGGAGTGCTGGAGGCTCTGCGAATTGACCTCGTTCAACCACGTTACTTCTTTCTTCAACGCCGTGAGCATTTTCATGGTATCGAATACAGAAAGGCCCTTCTTTTTATCGCCCTTGTGCTCAGCGTAGTACTTGTTCCCGACCTCTAGAAAATGATTCCATACGAAGCGGCAAGACCCAAAGTGCTTTTCCAGAAGGACTTTCTGACCCTCATCTGGATATAGTCTCACTTTAAGGGTCTTGATCATCGCTTACACAATTTTGCTGGCGATAATAAACTTTTTGGCTAACAATTCATCTCCTCCCTAAAGGTCGGAGCTTTCTTGCTAATATGTTGTAAGGTACGCGGTCGATTAAACTCAACTTCACTTAGCGTTGAGAGCCTTCCCCCCGTGAGTTCGGGGAGGAGGGAAGCTGGAAAGCCATTGGATAACCACTAAAGCCGTCCAACTCCGTGTTGATCGTCCCTATGGGCAAAACCCAAATAAGCTACCGGCTTGCCTGCCTTCTTAAACTTCGCTGCGCAGAGATAAAACACTGGAGCAAGCTAAATCAGTCGACCTTTGCGAAACATATCTCGAGTCGCTCACCGGTATACATATAACGCCAGGAGACGCGGACCCATTTCCACAACTCGATCTTGAGCTCGTTGCTCCGGTCCCAATCCATGTCCCTAAGATAGCCGTGGCGACCAAGACCGCCTTTATCGAGTTTCTGTATCAACTCATGAAAGGACACGGACCAAACATCTCCTCAGCCTCGTAGTTTCTGACCCAGCGCCTGGTAATGGGCATGACCTGAAGGTCTACGCAGTCCATACAATGGAGTGGGCTTGCCCTTGATCGGCGATTCCTGCGAATCAGCCGCCAACTAGATATGCCCATCCTCTCTTCGGCATTTTCTCCCTTGAAAAGAACATAAGCCAAAAGTACGAACATGAGCACAACAGCAGCCGATCACCGGTCGGGGATAGGAACCAAAGACCGAAAACAAAGGAAAGCGCGGAAACCAAGCCAGCGAAGGATACGCCGAAAATTGTAAATATCACGAAGAGGATCTCGTACGAGATCGCCTTCACGCTGCGAATACGATTCATCCTGAACAAAAAGTCAAAAACCGTGACGGCTACCGCCCCAACGAAAAACATCAAAAACAAGTCTATTCTTTCACACATAAGTAGGTATCGCAATCGCGCAAAAATCTATCTCGTCGAGAACTTCTCTTCAATCGGGTGAGGACTAAGCGCCGCAATCTGAAGGGCATGCATCTATGAAGAGACCAGCGAGTCCGATGATGCGCGTTCTTTAGGGTTCGGGTGACGCTCTGGCGTCTAACTCGACTCATCACTAGGAGTAGCTTCGGAGCGACCCTCGTCGTATACCGGGAACAACGGCGCAAAACGAAAACTCTTACCCTGTTATCGGAATACACGACTCAGCGAACCACTTTCTCAGCAGATAAACAGCATGTTAACTTCTCGCGAGCGAGAAAAAGCGCGGTGCGCGTACCTAATGAGACCTTGCCTCGCTGCGTTTAAAGGCGGGCGCAGATTGACCACATGTATGCTGGGATAAGGGACGATTCTCTAGAGTGGTACTGCAAGAAGTCCGGGTGCAGCGATTATATCGATGGGCTGAAGCGCCTTGGTCTGCGCGGCCTAGAGATACACGTAGATAGATCGCTACGCGCGCCCGACTATTCAAAACCTGCATCAGCAAAGGGCGCCACGGTGGACCTTGGGGACCCCGCCGTGGCCCGCCGCGTCAAAGAGATTTTCACGGAAGCGGGGGTCACCGTTTCCGCAGTACTCATTGAGAACGATTTTGGAAGGGAAAACATCGAGGCCGAAATCGATTGGATGATCGGCGCGGCGCGGGTGGCCGAATCCCTCGGTACCGATGTAGTTAGGATAAACTCAGTCATGTCTCCTTCGCCGGAGATTTCCCGGGAGAAATACGTGGAAAAGGTTGTTGGCGCTTTAAGGCAGGCCCTGCGCGAGACGCATGCGACTTGCTTCGCGATAGAAAATCATGGCGTAATGGGAAACGAACCGGAATTCATAAGGGCTGTGCTAAGAGGAGTGAGCGACCAGCGGTTGGGCTTGACCCTTGACACGGGTAACTTTTACTGGGCAGGGTATCCGCTGAGCACTGTCTACGACCTAGTTAAAGAGTTTGCGCCGTCGACTTTGCACACCCACCTCAAGAACATGACCTTTTCGCCCGCAGAAAGGGAAAAGCGCAGGGATTGGTGCAGGGACTGGCCAAAGGAGGCCAGACCGTTATACGAGGGTGATATCGACTACTCGAAGGTATTCGAAACGCTCCAAGCGGCAGGATATGGACGGGATGTCACAATAGAGGATGAATCTCTTGGTAATTACCCCGCCCAAGAGGCGATAGAAATACTTCAGCGGGATGCCAAGTATGTACAAGGCCTCCTCGAAAAGCTACGCAAACCAGCTGATTAGACCCCAGAAATGAGAGCTGATTTGAGGCTAGAGAGAGGCCGGGCGGAACGCGTTGCGCGGCCCAAAAGCGCTACGACGCAAAGCGGGTTCCGCCGGGGTGAGAAGTCTCCGGCTAACACGTGCTAATGCGTACAAACGAGACAGCGAACAATCAAGCCCAGAATAACAAAAACGCTATGGCCTACGCGTTACTCGTGCTTTCCCTCCTCCACTTGCAATCTCGCGTGCTACCCCATCAGCTCTCAACAAAAACCTTCAGTTTCAATATACTCTGCCCATACAGAGGATGATTTTGCTAAACAAATCAAAACAAACTGGTCACCTCCTTCCTTCATCAGTGATAAGCGTAATCAAGACGAGTCTGGAAACGTGTCTGGATTAGCTAGCTTTCTTGTTTCAATTTAATACATAACGTCGCAGCTAATCCCTAAATGTGCGTAAGCAGGTAGGTTTTCGGCGATACCAACCAAAAATCTTAAATTAATGGCTTTTTTCCGCTGCTAGTTCAACCCTTGGTTACGTCGTAGCCGGACAAGCTCTTAGCGGCCGTCTCGTAACCCTTCATGTACCAAGCAAAGGAGAGTACTAATGCAAGGACGAAAACCGCCATGACGATAGCAGACGATACATCGAACATGCTCATCGTCTCAGCCGCGGTTGAGGGCAAATAAAATACCGATAACAAGAGCGTTATCACTCCAGCTGCTATCCACACCATGGCGCGCACCGCCGAGATCAACGTACCCCTTTTTCCTGTGGGGAAAAGCTCCGGTTCAAGCATGGCTCTCACGCCCCACGTGAGTTCCGTGGGTAGGAACAACAGCGTTATTATGGTCAGCAACACGAATCCGCCAAAGCTACCGGTGACCGCAACGTACCCCCAAAGGGCGCCCCAAAGTACAACAAGAGACCCATAGGCGATTAGCGCGGCGGACTTCCTCGAAAGCCTGTGCGCGAAGAACACGCCAAACAACACGCCGACTACTACCATAGTAAGTCCTCCCACAAGCGGTATCAGACTGGAGTATTGCGTGAAGTAGAGATATCCCACGTCGTAAGTTATCCAGGTGAAGGCTACATCTTGAGCTATACCGATGATCGTTATCATGAGGATTCTGAAGCCCAGGCCAGCCTTCGGCGTCACCCTTTCCACTGCTTGTTGGTCAACCATTTGCCAAGCCTTTTCCACGCCCACAGAAGCTTTACCCTTTACCGCTGACCAGGGTATACTCTCCTTAACACCCCAGTAGCCCAAGAGCATGGCTAGAAGGGGTGCCGCGAAAAGCAAAGCATACGCCGTTTCAGCTTGCGCTGCGCTAAACCCAAGTAACACTGGTATGAAGACTATGGCAACCCCCAGATTTCCAAAGTTTTGAACCAATACTTCCAAATTCCCCCTCCACTTGGCGGGTACAACCTCCGCAATGGCCGTTAAGATGGGAGTTTCGAGACCTATGGCAGCCATGCCTACCAGTATGAAAGAGACCACCAAGGCATAAATGTTGGTCGGAGCGAGTAGAAATATCGCTATTCCGATTAGAATCATACCCGCGACCAAAAGAAACGAGTTCCTCCTACCCATCCTGTCCGTCAAGAAGCCAGCCAAGAGTGCGCCGAAACCTCCGGCTATGAAACTCAGGCTCAAGCCGATGAAGTAATACTTTTGGGGAACCAGGCTACTGATCGTGGCCACGGGACCATAGCTCTCCGCCACCCCGTAGACCAGCATCCCCATAGCGAGCGCAGTTATCGCGAGCCACGGAATCCTCTCGGACGCGGCGGCATTAGTAGCCGACCCCCGAGCTTTCACCTCACCAGGGCTTGGCTTACTCGCCCTTAATTCCGCGAGCCGATCCGATGGACCTGAGGTCACCTCGGGTGAGGGACCTGAGACAGACCTCGCATCATCATTAGAAACGTCGCCTTTCATGATTTTCCCGTGTCAATCGACACGGGCAATATAAGTCTATTTCTACACGTTCGTGCAAAAAGCCGGAGCAAATGCCGCAATCGGCGGAAAGCGCGCCTTGAAAACTACTCTGAAACGCCTGCCCACCAGATAAAAGAGAAACGCCCAAACGCAGCCTTCTTTTTACATCGTTCTACGGACAAAAATCCGGCTGTCATGCTAATCTAAGCACGACGCTTCATGGTTTTCGCCGGAGACGCCCTCCGCGAGGACGAGGAATCGGAAACAAATGCTTTTACGATAAAAAGCTTGAGTGCGTTCCATGAGAGCCTAGGCCGAGTTGACAGTAGAACGTCCCCACGGGCATAGCCCGTGCCTTAGCGAGGGATACGGATCAAGAGTACGCAAACATCCCCGGAGGGGGTATGAAGGCCTCCTACAAAGAGGACCGGAAACCCTAAAGTCCCCTCGGCGAGAGGGATAGTTTACCCGGCGTAGGCCAATACATTACTTAAAACCCGCAACCGGCTGATACCGGGTTCTCCTTTAAAACCGAGGTGGAAGGTCACCAAGCCAGGTCAACCGCGGAAAAGTTAGGCACGCATATGAAGAGGCCCGCTCGATCGTGCGCTTCGGCTTTCCCTACCCAAAACGGTCCGGAAACCGTTAGCGCGTGGCCAACGGACCTCGCAGGTAGCCCAGTTCTTTGGCCAGTAAAACCGCAGCGACTGTTTTAGCATCAAAGATTTCCCCTTGCCTTATCTTCCTGAGGACTTCTTCTTTGCTCATTTGAAGCACTCGAATTACCTCATCTTCATCGAGCTGCTGAGATTTACACTCGCCTTGACGCAACCACGCCACGAATAGCGTTATTTTTTCGTCGTCGTAACCAGGAGAGACGGCGATCTGGCCCATCCTGGTCAGCTTTTCGGCTACGTATCCAGTTTCCTCTGCTAATTCTCTCTTGGCACACTCGTAAACGCTTTCTCCCGGCTCCAGGGTGCCCGCGGGAACCTCGAGTACGCGGCTGTTAATGCTGTAACGGAACTGGTTTTCGAGAATCAGTTGTTCCCCGAGAATGGGCAAAACCGCCACCGCTCCTCTGTGTCTCACCACGTCAACTTCAACCACCCTACCCGCTTTCTCAAAGGTTTCCCTATACAGCGAGAAAACCCTAGATTGATATACCTTCTGCGAAGATATGAGGCTCGGATCTTCCGTAGTTTTTCCAAATCGCGCGCTTTACGCCTTCCTGTGTAGCTCGCTCCGCTATGATCCTCACAGAAATCACTTTAAGCGACCTTTAACGGAATCGTGCAACCCCTTTCCACATTTAACAAATTCGTACTACGTTGCTAAGCTCGTATTATAACGGAGTTCGGCGGAGAGGCGGTACCCGAGGCTCACTTCGACCTTGCACTGGCCGGGACAAAGGAATACCGGGAACTCTACCCGAAGACGTGTATGGGGGGATTTGCATGAGTGCATTAAGTTGGGGCTTCACGACCCCCGGGCCCATAGAGGGGGTTACTGAAAAGCAAGGATATACCCGAGACGCATAGAAGATCAAAGACCGCAAAGAAAGTGGTTAAAGAATTCTTCTCTAACCTAAGATGTTGGTCTCGCCGAGAAAAGCGCCGACACGTCAATCGCGCTCATCCTTCAACCCGCGTCAAACACCGTGACGGAGCGTTTAAATGTCTCGATAGTAGCTTTTTATGCAATACACGCGTCTTGGTTCTTCTGGTCTCAAGGTATCCAGAATATGCCTGGGTACCATGTCGTTCGGTAACACCGCCGATTGGATGGTGGAGAAGGAAGAGGCGTTCAAGGTCCTGAACAGGGCCTGGGACCTCGGCATCAACTTCTACGACACCGCAAACGTTTACTCCAGGGGTAGGTCGGAGGAGATACTGGGAGAGTTCCTCCAGGGGAGGAGGGAGGACGCCGTTGTCGCCACGAAGGTTTTCGGAAGGATGGGAGATGGTCCTAATGACTCGGGGCTTTCCAGGAAGCACATAATCAAGCAAGTGGGCGACTCGCTGCGCAGGCTCAAGACCGATTACATCGACTTATACCAAACCCACAGGTGGGACTACGAAACTCCCATCGAGGAGACGCTATCCACTCTAACCGAACTGGTCCATTCGGGGAAGGTTAGGTACATTGGCGCTTCGAGCATGTGGGCTTATCAATTCGCCACAGCCTACTTCATTTCCGAAGAAAAGGGCTACGAGAAGTTCGTGAGCATGCAAAATCTCTACAACTTGCTTTACCGCGAAGAAGAAAGGGATATGATACCTTTCTGTAAGGAGCACGGGGTAGGGCTCATACCCTGGAGCCCGGATGCGGTTGGAGTCCTTTCCGGCAGGTACTTCGATAACGGCAAGCTGGTCGTTGGGCCCGAAAGCAACAGCAGACTAAGACCAGGAGGGGGCGACTACAATCTGTACATAGCTCCCCCTGAGAACGCCGAAATAGTGAAGAGGGTGATCGAGGTTGCTAAGGCAGTAGGCGCTACTCCCATACAGGTGGCCTTAGCTTGGTTGCTGCACAAGGGCGTCACCGCGCCTATTGTGGCAACCACAAAGGTCGAGCACTTGGAGGAAGACGTGGGAGCCATAGATGTAAAACTCAGCGACGACCAAATAAAGTACCTGGAAGAACCCTACAGGCCGAAACCGGTTTACGGGCATCGTTAGGGAGGGCACGCCTAAGGTCTGCCAAGAAACCATTTTTGTTCGTTTGACTATTTTTATCTTGCCCGTCTGTTCGTTCGCTAGTTCATTTATCCGTCTTTCATCGGCCACGTGGAACGGCCAAACCTTAACTAGGTAAACCGCTCGACCAGACTAAGTAGACGCCACAAAGTCACTGTTTCAACAAGTGTGCTGTGCGCTCCTGCGCTCGCTCGAGGACCAGGGCGCAAGCGATATCTGCCCTTCGAAGCTGCCCTCTTGTCGCAATCGGTTATCGCGCTCACCACCTGTTTGAGCAACTCCTTCCTAGTAACCGCGTCATCCTGTGCGGCCCTTGTCACGTAAGGTACTTCCCAAGGCCATACTGGCCCGTAAGGACGCGGTTTATATTCTATGAGCCGTCCCAACGTCATGTTAATTTCCTCTAATCCCATCCCGCAGAGGGTTAGCCTATGAGCGGCGAAAACCAACAGCTCTTCTTTCTCCCCCTTCATCAAGAAATCCTTGATCATTCTGATATATTCTTCATCTTCCACGGACGTGAACTCTTTCACGTCTTTGGTGTGCTGCTCGTAAACCTTTTCTGAAATCCTTTCCGCAACTCCTGCCATTGATGAATAGCTTCTGTAGAAGAAAGCGGAAGCTACAACACCCATTATCGCTACGATTCCAAGCCAGGCGGCGTCCGAATAACGGGAAACGGTAGACGCGCTCAACAAAGCATACAGAACTCCAAGGGCGAAGAAAGCTCCGACCGCTTTTAGATATGTAATCTCCGAGTCCAAATAGGCCTGCCCTGAGGCCTTTGGCCAACGCACGGCGGTGAATACCAATATTCCCGCCAAGATAGCGTAGGCGGCCGCGGCGGCCGAGGAAATCAAGAAGGGCATGGCGGCGTAGCCGTTCAGCAGCAATACAAGGCTTCCCATTCCGTATAAAGCCAAAGCCGCACCCAACCTCGAGTAAAACGAAGAGGCGGTCCTTGACCCCTGCCTTATAGTAGAGAGCCTGTAAAGCAGCGCTCCTAACGAAACCACTAAGACCGCGGCCAGCGACCTCGCCAGGTAGGAGGTTTCACCAGAAGATAGGTGAGCTTGTGTTGATACAAAAAACACGCATGACCTGAAGAAAAGGTACAAGAAGGAAGCCGGGGATACCACAGAAATGAGGACCGTGGACAGCTCAGCCAGCATTGCCCCGCGGTTGAGCGGCGAAGCCCCGTGCCCTGCGAGGGTACTACTAAAAACCCCGCCTTTCCCTTCTTTGCCATCGGCTTCTTGAGAGGGGCGCGCTAGTACCCTCAGCGAAACGCCCAGGAGCCTTACGGTTAGCGCGGCTGCCGCCGGAATCGCCACAATCCACTCGTAAACGCCTTTCAGAAAACTCAGGCCTACCGGTTCCAGCGCGTAGTATGCTGCTATCAGGAGTAAGTAACCTATTGCGTATCCGATCCACGAGCGGAAGGCGCGCCACCGCGGGCCTCCAGCAACGCTTGAGGAACCCGCTGGGCTAGTCAACTTCACACCCCATAACCAGCGCGCCTTTTAGCTTTTGTAACCCGCGGAGGAAGTCCTCATAGGTGGACCTGTCGGGCTCGACTTCCCCGTACTTACAAGCCTCAAAGACGACCAACGCCCGCCAAAACTTAGCTCCTTCGCTTAAATCGTCTATTCTACCAGATTTGTGGAGCTGGAGCGCGGCTTCTCTGGGGGTGAGCTGAGAGGCTATGCCGGCGCCCAACAGATTTGCTCTCAAACAGCTTATCACGTCTTCGGAATACGATTTGACCACCCATACGCGGTGCACCTCCTTCTCTTCAGCAAGCTGTGCGACTATCTCATAGCAGCCGGGTTTCATGAAACGGATTTCCTTCTCGTTCACTAGGCAGGAATCGCTGGGAAGGCACTGAACAACACAACCATGGACGCAGACATACGGCAGCGCATCCCCGACTCTCCATGAGAGCGGCAGGTCTGAAGAAACGGCCAAAGACAAGAGACGCCCTCCTCCCCAGCCCGCGTAGGGCACGGGTTTACCCGTCAGGTGGAGCTGCTCCGCGAATGAGGCCGTGGAGACGCTCCTTTCAGCACTCGGGATACGGACTTCCTTGGGCTTGATGGCGGGCTGCTGGGCCTTGCTCTCCCTTCTGTTTTCAGAGGGACTAGAGGCCACCGAACCGCGCGCCCTGAGCAACGCAAAGGCCACAATCGCGATGATAAGGGCTAAGATCACAAAGATCAAAACTTGGAGATTTGGCAAAGTAACCGGGTGCACCCTGGTCACGTTATTTTTCCCGCTGCTCTTGGAGCTGCCGCCGCTTCCTCCATTACCGCCACCCCCAGCGTTCAGCCTCGGCGCACTTAGGTTCAGCTCCCCGCCGTGAAGCGTTGGCATCGGTATCCTGAAGGAGACAACGGGAACTTGAAAGAAAATGAGGGAGGGTAAGCTCTGATTGCTGGCCTTATTGGTGAAGTTATACTGCGGAACCTTGAGCTTTGGCAGGCTTCCGCTTAAGTTAACCCCAAGCCCTCTTCCCCCGAGCCCGAGCCCCCCGAGCCCAGAGCCAAAACCGCCAAGGCCGCTCCCAACTCCACCTGAAGACGAAGTAGACTGCTCGCTGCTGGCCCCGCTAGTCGGGATCACCATGGGGGTAATTGAACTAAACACCAACCAACTCAAGATTAAGGCCACGGCCAAAAAACCCATGGCGAACCCCTTGGAACCGCTGTTTTGCGAGACCAAACCCAAACTCAAACTCAAACCGCCTCCAGCTTTTTACTGGCTATGACCGAGACCAGGGAGCCCAACAACGGAATTATGAAGAGCGCGATCCCTGCAGCCAATAGTAGCGAAAAGCGTTGGCCTTCTTCGTTTCCCTCAGCTCTAAAGGCGAAGTAAAGCGACAGGGAATCCACAAACAACCCCGATAACCAAAGGGGGAGCCCGATGGCTAAGGGCCAAGGCAAGGGGACGGGCAAAACCACCAGAGGTCCTACGACGCTAGCCCTAATCCCGCCGACTAAATGCGGCTTGAACCTAAACCCAAGGAGGACTAGATAGCCGAGCGTGGCCATAAGCGAACCAAAGACTGAAGCCGAAGAACCCAATAAAGCCGCGGCCCTCGCAGCGGCCGGTTTTTCAACGTTCCTCGAACCTTTTAACAGCTTCAAAGAAGAGCTGACTGTAGAAACGAAGGCGAAAAACATGTAGGCGACTAAAAGTAGGGAATAAACGGTGACTGTGCTCAGCAGTTGATAAACCAGGTCCACGATCACCTGCGGGTCGCCGTTTATCTCTTCTACGGCTTGACTAGCCTGAGACCCGCCGCCCAACAATATGGCGATGACAACGCTCAACCCTATTGTTAGGAAAGACCAAGTCAACATCGCTCTGGTGAGGGATGGAAAACCAAGTGAAGTTCCGGATAACGCTTTAACCTTTTGGCGATCCTCGCCCACAGCGTACCGCCTCCCTTATGTGCAAAAAGTCGAGGCCGCCAGGGCGAGCTTTCGCTATTTGAGGACGTTTCCTTTCGTCGACGGGAAAGGGAACCCCGCGAATAAACGCCGACGTGGGTAAATCCCCTGTCACGAGCTGAACGGTCGAGCCGGCATACAAACTATCGTAATCACCGCTGCTACCGACCTCGGTCGGAACACCCGCCTGAGCCCTTCTCCTGGCCAGTGCCATGGCGATGCCATAACCAACCAAGAACAAGGCAAGCGCGAGCAGGGAGTTCTTTATCAAGCCCAGCGGCGCGAGCTCCATTGCTACGTAGATCAGCACCGAAACGGCCAGCAAGCCAGCCCCCACGAGCGCGATCAGGAGATTCATGGTTCCCACCTGGCTCATGTCGGCGGCGTCATACCCCATCTTACCCAGCCTCTTAGACAATCTGTTAGCAGATTCATACGCATTTCCCAAAAAATGCCCATATGTAGCGACGGCTACAGAAAAGCCCACGTACGGTGAAAACGCTTCGGGAATGGATCCTAGGGAAAACTTCGTCAGATACGGCACAAAGCCGGATCCCAGGACTAGCATAACGGATGATGCGATGGCCGAAAACATCCCGGCCATCCCGATACCCTTACCCCTGATAAAACCATAGGCGCCTATCAGGGCCGTAAGTGCAGACAAGGCCCAAACCAATCCCTGAGGATAGGTGGAAAGCTCCGAAAGGGTCAGGAAGGGGGCAAAGGCTAAAAGCAGAGACACCAAGCCGTAAGGGCACCTCAAGCTAACCACCTCACCATCGGCATTATTCTGGCCATGGCACTTGCGATCCCTTCTGTCCCCGGGTCCCAGGCGAGCACGGATACGCCGCGCGGCAGTGCTTCGTACAACCTCCTTCTCCCCGGAGAAACACCCGGTAACTCCAGCTCCTGTAGGACGTCTCCCAATTCCTTCTTCAACACCATTGATGTGTGGATGACATCTATTATCAAAACCCTTCCGAGTAAAGTGCATCCCCCGTCCGAGCCGATCCTTTGGGCATGAACAGAGAGCCCCGGCGCGCCACCGGCGCACAATATCGCCAACACCGATCTGACCGCGTCAAAACCCGACAGGTCAGTGAAAAGGAGGAGGAGCGGCCTGGTTTCAATCGCTACCCTCCTGAGAGAACTCAGCTCGTAAGCGTCAATGCCTCTTTCCTCCCAGTAGGTGACTTCTAGGGTGGCGCTCAAAATCCTCTGAAAATGGGTCTGCCCCGACGAAGGAGTCACCGAAATGCCAGTTGGGGGGACCGTCCAAAATCCAACGTTGTACCCGTGGTCCAAAAGAACTCTCGATATAGATAGGAGAAGGGGCACAGCCCTTTCCAGAGAGTTATCTTGGGAAAGACCGAGCCTCATCCACCTACCCACGTCCAAGAGCATTATCACGTTTCTCATCCCCTCCCTTTCAAACTCGTTGACCAGCAGCTGTCCGCTGGGCGATCTAGCCGTTGCCTTCCAGTTTATGAACTTGTAAGGATCGCCTGGCGCGTACTCCCTCACAGACAGGAAGTCAGTGGAGTAAGGCCCCAACCTGTTTGGCGTGACACGCGAAGGAAGAGAAACGGGCGTTAACCTCCACCCGCCCCTGCGAACCAACTCATACTTGGGCAACACTTTCAGCTCCAGCCCGTAGTCGAAAGAACCCTCATCAACCTTCGCCCCGAGGAGGGCGTTGTAAGCGTACCTCACCTGCCCGAACTCGTAAATACCTCTTTTGATCGCCTTGGCTTCGAAACTGTAGCCCGCGCTCAAGTCACGAAATCCTTTGAATAACACCCTCGATGCCTTACCTCCGACGACCTCAAATCCCTCCCGGTATTTCGATGCCCTATCGCCAGAAAGGTAAGAAGCGGGTGGCGCGGACACCGTCACCAAGCCGAAACCCCCCTTAACTTTGACTGAAACTTGGCCGGTCACGGAGTCGCCGACAGTTACCCTGTCTCTGCCCTTTATCGAAAAACTGGCCGTTACTTCAGGCTCGGTGTCCACGTAAATCGCAAACGCAACCATTAAAACCGAAAAAACGGCCGGAATCACCATGGCCTTGCTGGCGCTAAGGACAGCGACCGTGATGAAAAATATGGGTATGGCGAGTAGCAGATAGTATGACTTGGCTACCTCTCTTACCATGATCATCACTTCGGTACTGGAAGCTCCTCCAAGTATTCGCCGACCACCTCTGACCCGGTCACGCCACCTTCCAAAGCCAGCTCAGGTTTGAGCACTATCCGGTGGCCCAATACCTCCCTGGCAACCCCTTTGACATCGTCCGGAATGACGTAGTCCCTCCCCTCGGTAAGGGCCATCGCTCTTGCCATCCTCATCAGCGATATGAGCGCCCTGGGGCTCGGGCCCGCGATGACTCTCTCGTCATCCCTTATTTTTCTGAAGGAAACGACGTACCGCATTACGTCTTTTTCTACCCTTACTCCCTCTTCAGCTAAAGCCCTAAGCGCTAGCAATTCCTCGCGAGATATTAAAGTGGGGGCTAACGAGGATGGGTCATCACTCTTCCAAGTTACCCTTCTACCCAGAAGCTCCTCCTCTAGCTCAGGGTTAGGATAGCCCAGGGTCAGCTTAAGCATGAAGCGATCCATTTGAGCCTCGGGTAATGGATAGGTACCCTCGAATTCAATAGGGTTTTGAGTGGCCACCACCACGAACGGCTTGGGAAGTTGATGTGTTTCTCCTTCTATGGTTACCTGCATCTCCTCCATGGCTTCCAATAAGGCAGCTTGGGTTTTAGGGGGGGCGCGGTTTATTTCGTCGGCAAGTATGAAGTTTGAAAATACCGGGCCAAGCATCACCTCAAATTTTCCCTCCGATGGCCGCCAGAGCTTCGTTCCGACTATATCGCTTGGTAGAAGATCTGGCGTGAACTGGATCCTCGTGAAGGATAAGCCCAACGTCTTAGCCAATATTTTTGCGAGAAAAGTTTTCCCAACACCAGGAACGTCCTCCAAAAGGACGTGACCTCCCGCAATGACAGCAGCCAGTAACTTTGTCACAACAAGCCTATCTCCCGCGTAGAACTTCATGTTTTCATCGATTACAGAATCAATACGTTCCTTAGCAGAAGCAGCATTATACATGCCATTGATCTGTGTTAGATCGATATCTCCGTTAAAGGTTTTGGGGAGGCCATTCGCGTTGCTCGTTTTCCACAAAGGATTAAAGTCAAAAAGGACTCTCTCTAGACCGGTTCGAGGTTGATGACGAACTCTGACCTCTTCCCGGCCCTCCCGGTAACCCGGCATCCGCACGCGCTCTGCGGGGGGAGGGGGAGCCTTCATCTCTTTCCCTCTCCTCTCCTCAGGCTTAGTGGGAGAGAGACGATGATCACTCCTCGTTGTTTTCGTTCACGACTCGATCGATGTCGACCTCCGGTGCGCCCGCGTACTTCTCGTTATACCCTTCGCGCGCCTCCTCGAAGTCTACTTCCCCTCCGCGGACGAACCCCTGCCTCCCCTCGTAGTCGAGCTCGCTGAAGGGCTTGGCCGAGAGGTGCTAATCTCCTGAGCTCCCTCCCTTAAAACCGTCGGGCAAAAGGCGTACGACGCCCGTCCTCGTATCCGCGTGCAAGGCTTCGCCGATGCCCTCCCCGCGCGGAAGAGAGTGGCCCCGCCCCTCACGTTTTAAGAGTCGGCCAGAGGGAGGCATTTGACAGTTTGGCTTAGAGACTTAAAGACCTTACACCGCCCCAGAAGGGGCGAGGCTTGCCTTCTTTTTGTCAGAGTCCCATTAGCCGCTTCTTTTTACGGCGAGTTTACTCCCACTTCCGTGATACTTCACGCGCGATAACGAAAACAGGTCGTCTCTAGCAATGTTGACGAAGATCCGCGTCGCGCGCAAACAGAAATCTCTCATAACCCGTTCGGGGAGCTAGCATCGGGAATCAATGGAAATCGCGTAAAGCCGCATAACGATTTGTTCACGGTCGTTACAGAGCGGTAAAGAAGCGCTTGGTCAAAGTACAAAGTACGATATATCCTGGTTCCGGTGTCCATTCCTAAATCCGTAGCGCGGTAACTGCACTTAACCCACGTAAGCTCGCGCAACAGAATATCACCAAAACTGGGCTCATAGGTCTTCATCCTCGGCTCTGGTAATCCCTTACCATCAGGCACCAGCATCACCACGGCTCGAAGGTATAGCTTTTTCAATCGTCCGCTCATGTTGACCACTCCTAAGCCGCGATAGGAGCTTGACCACTTCCACACCGCAGCATCGCTCTCCAGCATAACGGCGTAGTAAATGCTTATTAGCTGCAGCAATGATTAATACGAGGAGCAATGATAGAAATAGGTTCACCGGCACCCGCTTTCACCGCCAACGCGTTCTTCCCAGCAGAAAAAAAAGTAAGGAAACTCTCGCTTTCAGAGCTCAGAGGAAAATGGGTAATAGTAACGTTTCACCCTGGCGACTTCACTTTCGTGTGCGCGACAGACCTACAGGCTTTCCAAAACTACTACGATAAGTTCAAGGCGGCCAACGCAGAAGTGTTGGCGATAAGCACAGACAGCGTATATTCACACAAGATGTGGTGGGAGACCAGCCCTAGGGTAAGCAAAGTGCAGTATCCCTTGGTTGAAGACATAAGCAAAACCATATCATCTTCATACGGCTTTCTGAACGCGCAGACCGGTATGACGCGCAGGGGCACCGTAATCATTGATCCAGATGGAAACGTCCAGTACTACGCCGTTTTCAACGACAGGCTCGGCAAGGATGTCGGACACATCTATAACGCCTTTGAGGGCCTCAGATACATATACAGCCACCCAGGAAGCGCAGAGGAATTCGACATCATACCCGCAGAATGGAAGGCCGGTCAGCCGCCGATAACCATCAGGGTACCCACCGATATAGGCAAACTCTGAATTCGAACACTACTTTTAACACACAATTTGAGTATTTTTATTCTGCATTCGATTACTAATTTGTCGGTTTTATCCGCGCTTTAGTGTCTCGACCAGATTCTCAGCTTTACAGGGACCTAACGACGTTACGGAATAGGCGCTTTAAGCTTCAAACGGGGCAAAAATTCGAAACTACCTCAAAAAAGCAGTTCCGAGCCCCAGGGCCAAGCCTGGCAAACCATACTAAACAACGGTTTTAGATCACCGTTGTTTGTCGAGATTCAACTTGCCAGGGTTCTTCCAAAACAAGACTGTCGTTCGTTTCCCTACTTAACTTAGTGCTCCGTAGCTGAACCAGTGGCCCTCACTAAGTTGGCGAGTTTGGACCAAAAGCCTTTTCCGATTATAACCCCGTATTAATTATGAAAGCACTTCTATTCGAAAAACCCGGGATAGATAACCTGAAGGTGGAGGAAATACCCGACCCAGAGCCTGGCCCCGAAGACGTGGTCGTCCGCGTGGAGCTAGCAGGCGTCAACCCAATCGACTATGCAGTCATTGAAAGAATACCGGTTAAGCTACCCCACGTACCGGGGGCAGAGGCGGCGGGCACGATTGAGAAAATCGGGGATTCGGTCACCGATCTTAAAGTGGGAGACAAAGTGACCGTCTACAACAGAGTTTTCGACGGCACTTGCGATATGTGCATAAGCGGGAGGGAAAATCTGTGCGTAAACGGGGGCATCATGAGCGTCGTAACCGATGGCGGTTACCAAGAGCTTTGGAAGATACCCGCAAAAAACGCTTTCAAGGTAGAAGGTATGTCTTGGGAAATGGCCGCGAGCCTCCCCACCGCAGCGCTATCCGCCTACCACGCCTTGAGGGAAGCGCAACTGTCCCCTGGGGAAACGCTAGCCGTACTGGGCGCAACCGGTAACACCGGAAGGTTTGCTGTACAGCTGGGAAAAATTATGGGCGCCACTGTTTTGGCGGTCACAAGAAGTAGAACGCAAGTGGATGGGGCGGATTTCGTGCTGGATTATTCTGATTTGAAGTCGGAGGCGGCGAGGCTTACAGGGGGTAGGATGGTTGACGTCGTGCTCAACTCGGTTGGGAAGTCCGTCTGGGACGCGGGTCTGTCGCTGCTCGCCCCATACGGCAGGCTAGTCACATTCGGGGTGCTCACTGGAGGAGAGGTGTCTTTGAACGTCAGCTGGCTCTACGGCACCCACGCCAAGATAATCGGGACAACTGGCGGCACAAGAAAAGAGATGAAGGACCTAATAAAACTGAGCGATAGGCTCGCAGTGAAGACATGGAGGAAGTTCTCACTAGAACAGGCTAAAGAAGCGCTGAGGAGCTTGTACACCGAGGACCGCAGCAAGGGCGGCCGCGCTTTCATACAACCGCGAGAATAGCCCCAGTTTTTCTTAAATTTCGTGCAACCCCAGCAGATTGGTAACCCCTTGCCGAGCCGTGGGCTCCCCGGCAACTATCACTACCTTATCGCCTTTCTTGGCCAGCCCAAGTTCTAACGCTTTTTTCCAAGAAACCTCAAAGACGTCGCTTACCTCTGTTGTGGGTTCTACGAGGTGAGGCATCACACCCCAGTAGAACCTTCCCTCCCTTAGTTTTTTCTGCGACTCGACTAAAGCGAGCACCGGGGCGCTCGGCCTGAACATGGATACCCTGGCGACCGTCATACCACTTCTGCTGTGCGCTACTATTACCTTGGCCTTGGCTACAAGTGCCGCGTTAACGGCTGCGTAAGCCATGGCATCGTTCTCATCCTTAGTTTTTACCGGTGGCGCGGGCGCTGCTGCTTGCTCGGCTTTCCTTATTATGCCGTCCAAGTAGCGCACTGCCGCCAGGGGGTTTTGGCCGGCAGCCGTCTCATCGCTCAGCATTATGCTGTCGACCCCTTTGGAAACCGAGTTAGCCACGTCGATCACCTCTGCCCTCGTAGGGGAAGAATTGGATACCATCGATTCCAAAACCTGGGTTGCCAAGATTACAGGCTTGCCGGCAGAGCGAGAAGCCTGAATGACTTTATCCTGAACTGATGGTAATCTCTCTAGTCCTACCTCGATCCCCAGGTCTCCTCTTGCCACCATGACGGCATCTGCGCGTTGAACTATGTCAGCCAAACTCTTCAAGGCGTCGGCCTTCTCGATCTTGGCAACCATAAACCCTTCTGGATAAATCCTCCGAGCTTCATCGACCTCGGAGGCATCCACCACGAAAGAGAGACCTATCGCATCCGCTCCAAGCGCTGAGGCCTCCCTCAGCAACGAAACATCGGTCTGCGTAAGACCCGTCTTGAGCTTTACCTTGGGTATGTTTATCCCCTTTCTTGCGGTTATCAGACCGCCATTGAGCACCCTTGCGGTAACCCTATCGGGCGAAACCGACTCGACCACTAGCCTTATCTCGCTATCCGCCAGTAGCACAATACTGCCCTGACCCACCGCCTTGTAAAAGGTGTCCTCAATAACGGGAATGCCATCCCCGGTTTTGCTGAAGGTAACCACCTGCCCCCTGGATAGCTTTATCGTCCCTTCGAAATCGCCCAATCTCATCTTAGGCCCGGGGAGGTCGACCAAAATGGCCGCATCTGGAGCCTTGTGCCTTATTTCGTCGAAGTAAAGCTTGTGTTGTTCGGGATCCCCGTGGGCGAAGTTCAGCCTGAAAACGTCGACGTACTTGCGCATTTGGGTTAGCAAGCCTATACTTGGCGGGCCAATAGTCGCTATTATCTTCGTCTTACGCATGGGCTACTCGCCACCGCCGGCAGCACTCATGCGCGCGTGCATGGATACGATGCCGTGACAAGAGGAGCTGCGTCAACGCACGTTTTTCCCTTGTAGGCGTTTAAGCGTTGCCGGAAAGGAGCCAACCCGAGCCTGACCTCAGCTACCTTTTAATAACGTCGCTTCCCATTAGAAAATGGAGACCAATGATTAATCATTCATGACTTTTTGCGGCGCTTTCGCTCGTGCCTCAGCGCTTCCATGGGCATCAGCTTCGAAGCTCTATAGGCCGGTATCATTCCGGCTAGGATACCAACTAGAACAGATAAGCCGAAGGCCATGAGCGAAGTTTGGAGGGAAAACTCCGGGGAGATAGCCACCTCAAGCCCCAGCGAACTCGCAGGTCTCAGGTAGCTCAATGCGTATGCCACCAGCACTCCAGTACCCAGGCCGCTGATCCCCCCGATTAATCCCATCAACGCGGATTCCGCGACGAACATGCCCACGACATCCCAGCTGGTAAACCCCAGCGCCTTTAACAGGCCGATCTCCTTTGTGCGCTCGATCGTGCTGGTAAACATGGTCGTAGTCACGCCTATGAAAGCCACTAAGAGAGATATCGCTGCCGCGGAAACCAGAAGCGCGTTAAGCGAGCCTATTATGCTGCTAGCTATGTTTATGCCCTCTTCAGCGGTGTAAACCGAGACCTCATTACCAAACAGGTCGTATATCTGGTTCGCCACTTGGTTTACATAGGCGGAGTTGTAAACTACCAAGAGCACCCCAGCGTAACGCTGGCTCCCGGTCACCTCCTGCCCCGTTGCCAGCGGCACGAAAAGGTCCTGATCGACGTTTATGAAGAAACTTTGACCGAATTCCTTCAATACACCTGTGACCATGAAGCTCTTGCTTTCAAGAGAACCGTCGACATACATCTGCAAGTTGACCACCTGCCCAACTTGGAAATGCGGGTAATATTGATTCCGGGGATTCGCCACCAGGTAGCCCAGCACCGCGCCAGCGGTATCGTAAGGTTGTGGGTATTGACCTGAGCTCAATTGTATACCTGGGACTGCCTCTACAAGCCCTTCCTGCGCGTTGACTGCCAACACCTCAACCTGTTCAGTCCCCCCAGGGACGCTTATGTATGCGGGTATCACGTAATAGGGAAAAACCCCTTTTACTCCAGGTATTCCTTGCAACATTTGGACGTCGGCTGGCGTGATGGTGAAACTGCCAGAAGGCGTCACCGCGATGGTGTTGGTGCCCAGCTTGAGTAGCTGGTCGGTTATGTAGGTTCTATAACCGCCAACCATGGAAGTTATGCCTATTATGGAGGCTGGCCCTATGAGGATCCCGAGGATGGTGAGTACAGACCGCACTTTCCTCTCTTTTAGTGCCTGGAAAGCCAGGTAAAAAAGCGCGCTCAAGCGGATTTTAAATCACCTCCGTCCTTGAGCGATGTCTTCCCGCCTGAACGAAGGAAGGACGCGAAACTGACCTCCTCCCTGCCCTAAAGGGCGAGGTCTGTCGTTCGTTTTGTCGACCACCGATATCACCTACCTACTCTCGTTCTCTGGCGGATTTCTAAACCCCAACCGAGACGCGTCCTCGACTCTCCCATGCGAGGCCCCGCTTCCCCTCCTCCGCGAGACAAAATAAAGGGAAACCCCTAAGGTTACCACGAGCACCACGATGCCCGCGTATTCGTACCAGGGCATTAGCCGGCCCTTTGGCCTCACCCCTTGGCTAACCACGTTTAACGAGAAAGGTACGGTGAGGTTGTAGCGCTGGCCAAGGTCATCTTGATACGTGATTGTGACATTGAAAGAATAGCGCCCATCAGAAGATGAAGGGATGTTAATCTGCAAGCTGAAGGGCGTCGGGGAATTGGTTGGTATGTTACCCACGTACTCGGGCTGAGACCAATTGCCCGGTACTAGGTAAACGTCGACGTAGTCAGCACCCTCGGTCCCCATGTTGATAAGCGTACCGGAAACCGTCACGGTACTGCCATTGAAGGCCGTAACGGGCGCAGAGAAAGACGTCAACTGCATTTCTATGAGTCCCCTCAAGTAGACCAACTGATCGATCTCCTGAGATGACGTGTATCCCCTCGAGTTTTTATAAGTCAACTCGAATTGAAGAAGTAGCGGCCCCGATTCCGGCAAGGACGGGACGACGGACAACTTCAATCTTGCCTCCCGATCACCGCTCAAGTTGCCGAGAGCCCAGGGACCCAAACCCTGGGCCACGAAAAGCCCCTGCGGTGGCACCAAGGTCAACCGCAGATCTCTTACCTCACTGCCAGAATTCCTGATCACGACAGTTATGGTGTTATTTCTCTGATAGTAAAGAGTGGAGGGCAGAAGGGAAAGAGTAAGGTTTTGGGCCGGCTCGGCAACGGCAACCCGGCACGTGTATAGTTGAGTAACTGGCTGTGGATCCATGTAAAATACCTTGAACTCGACCGGGTAAACGCTTGGAGGGAGGTTTTCAGCGGCGTAAACTACGTAAGTAAACGTGGCGTTGCTCTCGCCCGAGAGGTAGTTCACCGTGGTTTCGTTACCACCCACTTGCTCCAGTGGGTCGAAAACTGGTTGCACGCTCAGCCCGTAGATTGGTGAAGGTGAGCGATTTTCGATCACGAGCACGATCTGAGAAGTCCCGCCGATTTGCATTGAAGCGGCGTTGATAGTGGCGGAGACTTCTGCCTGTGGATAGACCGTTACGTCGAACGAGGTCGTAGAGTTGAACCTCGCCAAAAACGTATCCTCGTAGGAGATGTTCACGCCGATCGGGTTAATCCCTACGTGGGCGGCTTGCGTCACGTTTAATATGAACGCGGCCTGAGCTACTCCACCCGCTTGGACGTAAGGGATGAGAAGTGTGGCGGTCCTTTCGCCGTTCTCGCTCAGCAGGCCTTCCGGTAGGCTTAACGTGACGTTGACTCCAATAAGCGGTTCCTCGCTAGAGTCCACCAAGTAAAACGTAAGGGGCGTGAGGCCGGATCCCTGCGTGGGATAGGCAGGCTGAGATTGCGTCCCCCACGTAACGTCGGCCACGTAAACACTTTCTCTGCCAGAAATCGTCAGCGTTAACTCATCGTAAACGAGCGACTGCTTTCCGGAGTTGGAATAATGTACCACGAGTAGAGCGTAATAATTCCCGGGCCGCGCTTGCTTAGAAACGTCGAGGTAAAATGTCATCAAAACGGCCGCCGAACCGGACGAAACTACCGGCAGTGAGACGCCGGCCAACGAGGTGTTACTCACTCTTAAGGCGGTCTGCAGGGGCTGCGGTGCGGCGTAAGCGAGAGGAGCCCCGCTCGTGCTTGTTATCGGGTCGCCGTAAAGCTCCAGCTCACCGTAAGTAACCGTGCAATTGGGCATCTCAACTACCTCAACTGTAAAAGGTACTCCTTGATACCCTGGCCTAGCCTTGATTGACTGCTGAGAAGTACCCCAACCGTAATTGACGACAAGTACCGGTTGAGCAACGGCTTGTCCGCCGCCCCACAATACGCTAATCAATGAAACGAGCAGCAAGACAACTACTAGCTTGGTACCGCGGGCCAGGGGTTTCACTCACGTCACCTCTTCCACTTTTTCTATCAACCCGTCCCTTATGTGTATTATCCTAGCCGTCATCTTGGCCAATTCCATATTGTGCGTGACCATGACGATGCTCTTCCCCATTTCCGCGTTTACCTTCTTCAGCAGTTCCATTATCATGGCTGAGCTGACAGAGTCCAAGTTTCCAGTTGGCTCATCCGCAAGTATGAACCGGGGGTCGGTGGCGAGGGCCCGGGCTATGGCCACCCTTTGCTGTTGGCCGCCGGAAAGCGCGTAGGGCTTCTTAAAGGCCAAATCCGCTATGCCCACGGCCTCGAGGCTTTCCATGGCTATCTCCCGCATCTTCGAGCCCGAAATACCCCTTACCATCAAGGGTAATTCAACGTTTTGAAGCGCGGTTAGCCTGCTGACCAAGTTATAAGATTGAAATACGAAGCCTATGTATCTGTTCCTTATGTAAGACAGCTTCGAGTCTGGGAGAGCGCTTACGTCGAATCCACCCACGAAAACCTTTCCTTCAGAAGGTCTATCTAGCACACCCATTATGTTGAGTAGCGTCGACTTGCCACTTCCAGATGGCCCAACGATCGAGACGAAGTCCCCGACTTTCACTTCCAAATTAATTCCCTTGAGCGCATAAGTGGGGACGGCTCCCCCGTAGACCTTCTTGACCCCTTTTAGTACGACCGCATATTCTTCCAACTGACCTCCTCCCCGCACTGGAAGGTGAGGCGTGCCCTTCTCATTGCCCTCGACAAGGAATACCGCAGAGCGGCTTATAACCTTGTAATGAGGTTATTCGCGTGACCAATTTCGGGACTTATCATCGCGGTTGGCTCGGTAAACCAAGTCAAGTTGAATGCCGTCGCGAGAGCAATTAAGCTAATCGGCATAGAAGCCTCGATAACGCCGCTAGACGTGCCGTCCGGTGTCCCGGCGCAGCCGTTCTGCCAACAAACGCTAGAAGGAGCGCGCAACAGGGCCAAACGCGCGCTTTCGTCTTCGGGGGCCGACCTAGGAATCGGAATCGAGGGAGGCGTTTGCGATTATGCTGGAAAGATGCTTGCCTTTGCTGCCGTATACGCAATCGATAAGTCGGGGGTTGATAACTTCGCCTTTTCAGCCGCTTTCGCGCTGCCTGACGAAATGGCCGCTCTGGTCATGAAAGGGAAAGAACTTGGGGAAGCGACGGACCAGTTCTTTTCTTCGAGGGACAGCAAACACAAAGAGGGGGCCGTTGGGAAACTTACGCGCGTAATCACCCGCGAAGACCTCTACGTACAGCCTGTGGTTATGGCCCTTTATCCTTTCTACAACAGCTTGCCTCCTCCCCGCCCTGAAGGGCGAGGTTTCTCACTCTTTTGAATCTTCTCACTTATAAGCAGGGTCGAGGTAAACGGAAATGAGCAAGGATCTGCTATTAGCTGACGTTGGCTATGAGCGAAGAAGCGTGAAAAGAAGACTGTCGTCCAGGACCCTGTGAACTTGCCTTTTATAAACTCGCCAAACAACCACGAACAAAGGTGAAATGCCGAATTTCGCCCGAGGGATTTTTGCCAATTGGTAGCCGAAGAGGGTAGCAGCTTGGAACCTACCTATCCAACGATGATTTATTCTCTGGGTTTGTAGACGTAAGAGTTAAACGTAACTGACTAGCATTATCATATGCCTAGGGTCCTCTTGTTGGGCCACGGGTTCATGGGTAGAGCCCATGCCCACGCTTACAATGCAGCGCCCGAGTTCTTCGATCTAACGGAGAGACCAGAGTTAAGCTTGGTTTACGGTCGCGACACTAATTCGCTCAGGTCTTTCGCTTCCCACTTTGGTTTTAAGGGAATAGCGTCAGAGTTGGAAAAGGCGCTCAGCTCTTCTTCTTACGACATTTTAGACAACTGCCTGCCGAATCACCTTCACGCGAACCCAACGATCGCGGCACTCAACAATGAAAAAAGCGTTCTCGTCGAGAAACCGATGGCGCTCAACGTGGAGGAAGCGCAGGAAATGGTAAAGGCTTATGAAAGAGCCGGTAAAGGCGTCAAGGCCATGGTGGGGTTTAATTATAGGTTTTTACCAGCCATAGCCCTGGCGAAGCAGCTAATAAATGAGGGTAAAATAGGAAATGTGACCGAATTCAGGGCGGCATACCTTCACGAAAGCCTCGCGAGACCCAACGCGACGGCGGGTTGGAGACAACAAAGAGAGTACGCTGGGACTGGAGCCCTGGGTGATCTTGGCTCCCACGTCATCGATATGGCCCGGTATTTGGTCGGAGAGATAAAAGATGTAGTGGCCAAGCTTGACGTTCATCGCCCTGAATTGACCTCCTCTACCGGAGAAAAGTTGAAGGTAACCGTTGATGATGCTTTTCTTTCTCTGGTGAACTTCACTGGTGGCGCCACCGGCGTGATTGAGGCATCAAAGGTCGCCCCCGGGATGAGAAACTCCTTTCGTTTTGACATTCATGGGGAAAAGGGGACTATCTCATTCAACTTAGAGAGACCCAATGAACTACAGCTCTTCTCGTTTGGTGAAGATTTTAGCGTTCAGGGTTTCAACACAATCTTGGCCGCGGGCCCCTCCTATCCCTATTCTGGAGGATTTTGGCCGGAAGGCCACGTCTTAGGGTGGGAACACTCGGTTATGATCGAAGTAGCCCACTTCGTAAAATCGGTGGAAGAAGATTTGCCGGTAGAACCGGGAGCTAGTCTGAGGGACGGTTTAGCCGTCCAGAAAGTAATCGAAGCAATGCAGCGTTCGTCCGAAACCGGGACTTGGATACCCGTCCAATGACATCCTCTCATCCCCGAGGGATTTGAGGTTCCTGCTTCATCGACGGTGCCCCCATCATGCCCTTCTGGTCCGGAGGTCTTATTCCATCTCTCACCCTTTTTTATGGGCTTATCAGGCG
>Ga0080006_1141838_pt1 | contig 24993 bp, 25 predicted proteins | sample RS3BMetagenome_FD_69209 | JGI IMG/M metagenome (GOLD analysis project Ga0080006, IMG submission 69209) | Ferric oxide microbial mat and aquatic microbial communities from Rainbow Spring, Yellowstone National Park, USA - RS3B (SPADES... ...
TTGACCTCCAGAAATCTTCTTCACCAAGCTTTGCCCTTATCATATTCAAAACGAGTGAGCCTTTTTCATAAAGGTGTCTATCAAAGAGCTCACTTGGCGATTCGTATATATTGGTTGCTATGGGTCTAGCATAGTTTGAATTGAATTCCTCAAGATATAATGCAAAATCTTCTAGCTGTTCCATAAGAAATTCATCTTTGCCCCTGCTGTATTCAGTGTATAGAAGCTGGAAATAAGTAGCAAAGCTTTCGTTCAGCCATCCATGCTTCCAGTGCTTGCATGTAAGCAAGTCACCAAACCACATGTGCGCAAGCTCGTGGGCAACTAATGGCACGCTACTGAAATCTATATGAGCCCTTTCGTCATGCAAGGTTGTATCTGTAAGCGTTGTAGCTGACGTGTTTTCCATCCCTCCGAATACGAAATCATTGACTACAGTCTGCGAATATTTATCCCAAGGATACTTGTAGCCTATCTTCTCTGAGAAGAATTTCAGCATCTTTGGAGTCTCTGAGAAACTTCTCTTTGCATCTTCTTCCCTTCCCTTGTATACATAGTAATAAAGAGGAATGCCATCTACTTCCTCTTTAATCTCAACGTATTCTCCAACTACGAGGCTGATGAGATATACGCTGTGAGGCTTATCCTGAAGCCAGTGATAACTCTTTTTTTCTGACTCTTCCTTGACTTCTAATAGCTTGCCGTTTGATATAGCTGTCATCTGCTTTGGAACATGTGCTATAATCTCGCTAGTCAATTTTAGACCCGGAAAGTCTATGCATGGAAACCAGTAGTGTGAATCTTCGTCTTCTCCTTGTGTCCAGAGTTGCAATGGCCTATCAGGCTGATATGAATCAGGTTTCCTGAAATAAAGACCCTTGATTGGTTTACCTGAGTATTCTATAGCAATGATTCTTTGTTCATCTTTGTTGAGTGGTCTGCCAAGCCTTATGTGCAGGTTTTCACCTTCTTGTTCAAAATAAAGTTCTGAAGAATCCTTGACAGAATGAACATCGAGCCCCTTCAGGTTAAGAGTTATTGCATCAATACCATCCCTCTTTGAGAGCAAAGTCAGGGTGGCTATTGCAGCTATGGTCTGCTTTTCGAAGTCAGGCGTAATATCTATCTTGACGTGAGTTATTGTAACTTGCCTGTCTGGTGGGAAGTGTGGATATGAGGTTGGCAGAGTGAAAGGCTTCAGAGAAGAGTTGCCGCATTCAAATTGAACCTTCACTTCGTCTACCACGTAAGACTTTGCAATGCATTATTATAAAAGAGTAAAGCTCTATCTTTAAAAGGTGTCTTCATCTCAAATTCTTTTGACGATAAAGAATAGTAAGCAGCTGATCCGTTGATGTGGCTATTCATGCGTATTGGTTCTGTATAGTCTTTATTGTGTAGCCTTACAATGGAGATGCATGCATATAATATTTCCAGTCCCCTTATTTTAATCAGAAATTTGCAATTTCAGCCCAAAGCCAACCAAAGGCAATATCGGAGCTGCCAGCTGAAAAAATTATTGTAAAGAAAAATATCCAAATGCATTGTATAAATCAGCAAGGATTAATTGAGAAGAATATACCTAAATCATATAAAGACATTTACTGTATGAAGTATAGAACAAATCATGATTCTTCCTTCTTTTCACCCAGCTTAATGTATCTCTGGTACTCTTCCCATATTGCATCCTCCACCTTCTGGAAGTAAAGCCTTGTAGCTAAAGGCATATTATCTAAATTCTTCTCTATCGCTTGAACAAGAAAAGGGACAGCCCTCTTTGAAGCCTTGAAGTTGAATTTCATAGGTAGCAGGTCATCCTGAATTATCTGGATAGTCTGCTTGAGTTCATCAGGTGACAATTCTATTGCATCTGCCTCTATCACCTTTGCCCAGTATGCTATAACCTCATGGTCCAGGCCTGAACGAAGCTCCTCTATCTGCTTAGAATACTTTCTTATTGTGTCGAGCGAAAGTAAATCGTCAGGCATAAGCATGTGTATCCTCAACCAAATAAGGGATGGTATGTTAAGTTAAATTAAGCGGGTTGACAAAAAAATTAAGTCTTGCTTGATAGAAGAAAAATAATAACCTTTGGTAAGAGAGGGGAGGCCATGGTAAAAGTAGGTGTTATAATTCCTCAGGGATGGAGGCTGGACCTCCCGGAGGCTGAGCAATATGCACAGTTTGAATCGATAAAAAGAGCTGTACTTGAAGCTGAGAGACTCAACTTTCATTCACTCTGGTTTTACGACCACTTTGTGACGTATCCCAGAGTTGAAAGGAGTTCATGCTTTGAAGCTTGGACACTTCTTTCAGCCTTTTCAACCCTTACAAATAAGATAAGGCTTGGCACTCTTGTAACTTGCAACATGTACAGAAACCCTGCACTTCTTGCAAAGATGGCATCAGTTGTTGACGTCATCAGCAGGGGAAGGCTGGAAATGGGGATCGGAGCAGGGTGGTATGAAGAGGATTTTACAAGGTATGGCTACAATTTGATGAAGCCTTGGGAGAGGATAAGGGCGCTAGATGAAGCCCTTCGGATAATGAAAGATATGTGGAGCAAAGGAGAATCGACTCTTGAAGGGAAATACTACAGAGTAATAAATGCGTTGAATTATCCTTTACCGATTCAAAGGCCATGGCCAAAGCTGACGATAGGAGGAGCAGGAGAAAAGTTGATGATGAGAGTTGTTGCAAAGCATGCAGATAGATGGAATTCATCAGGGTCTGTCGAATTTATGAAAGAAAGGCTTCAGGTATTAAGAGATTATTGTTCTGCTTTGGGAAGAAGGTTTGATGAAATAGAGAAGTCTTACTGGGGGCTTGTCTCTGTAAGAAAGAATAGGGATGAAGCTATCAGTAGAGCCAAGGAGATGCCGACATCTTCAACCTGGGATAATTTTCTCAAAAGAAATGCTGTAGGAAGGCCTGAAGAAGTTGCAGAATTTCTCAATAGCTATGTAGATGACGGGATTGATGAATTCTTTGTCTATATAGAAGACTCTTTGAATCTTGAAACTATGCGTCTCTTTTCTGATGAAGTCATGCCAAGGCTGGGTTAGTTGCAACTCCAAGATAATGTAGAGAACTACGCATGAGGAGATAATTGTCATAGGATATTTATTCTTATAATGAAGGATCAATATCCATACACATGGAGCAGGCCTAATGCTCTAAAATTGAGTTGAGTTGATTCTGAGGGCACTTCAGATTCATATGTCTGTGAGAGTGCACGTTTGAAGAAAAAAGTTAGAGGTCAAGGATAAACCTGACCCTGTGTGCAAATGAATCTTCTAAAATCTCCATCGCATGATAAGTTATAGCCTTTACCTCTCTTTTGAATGATTGACTTGAGGCTGAAACCTTTTCCCCCTTTAGCGAGGCATTTATCGTGTAAACACCATTCTTTTCATGTATTTTCACGTTTGTTTCTCTGGGTACAAATTTTTCGGTATCAAAAATAACGAGAAGATACTCTAACCAAGAATAGAGAAGCGATTGAATGTCTTGAGCATTAGAAACTTCTATCTTTCTTACTTCTTTCTTTTTTACCCTTCTCAGGTCCAATATGATTGAAAACATTCCCTTGGCTGCTTCTTCGAAAGCTTCTTCCATGCTTCTTCCCCAGGCTTCAACATAAGCATCTGATGTGTGAGTCAGCATTCTGTATCCTCTTTGCATTAGATATCAATACTGCATGGTTGTATATAATCTGATTTTCACATTTGACTCTGAAGAGCTAAAGGATAAGAAGGGAAGACAAAGATGCCTGAGTGCCGGGGAAGATGCCGGGGTTCTTTGAGCCCGAAGGCAGAGTGGACTAATGCGCGGGCCTTGAGAGCCCGTGGCCCTTTGGGGCCTCATGGGTTCAAATCCCATCCCCGGCGAATTTACACGTTCGTTGCAATATCACAGGCAAATACCTATAAACATCGGTACATATAGGTAATCAAGTGCGGATAAAGAAGGGCCTAACTTATGATGATGTTCTGCTGATACCTAAATATTCAGACATAACATCAAGAAAGAATGTTGATACAACTTCAAGGCTTACAAGCGAAATAACGCTGAAAATACCTGTTGTCAGCTCGAACATGGATACTGTCACAGAATCCGCAATGGCTATAGCAATGGCAAGGCTTGGTGGTATAGGGATAATTCACAGGTTTCTCAGCATCAAAGAAGAAGTCAAGGAAGTTACAAAGGTCAAGAGATACGAAGGATACATGATAGAAAATCCTGTTACGATATTGCAAAATCAGTCTGTCAGAGAAGCGAAAGAAATGCTAGAAGGTTTTGGTATAGGTGGTATAGTTGTTGTTGATGAAGATAAGAAGGTAAAGGGAATCGTAACAAGAAGAGACCTTGAATTTGAAGATGATGACAATAGAAGTATTAAGGATATAATGACGCCTCGAAGCAGGCTTATAGTTGCTAACTCAAGCCTGTCTATGAATGAAGCAAAGGAGATACTAAAGAAAAATAAAATTGAAAAACTACCGATTGTAGACGAGAAAGATAGGCTGAAGGCGCTGATAACAGCTAAAGATATACAGAAGATGAAGCTCTTTCCAAACGCAAGCAAGGATGAGAAAGGGAGGTTAAGAGTAGGAGCTGCTGTAGGAGTAAAGGGAGACTTCCTGGAAAGAACGAAGAGTCTGGTTGAAAGCTCTTGCGATGTGATAGTTGTTGATGTAGCTCATGGTCATTCATTGCAAGCTATTGAAGCTGTAAAGAAAATAAAGAAAGATTATGGAGATGAACTGCAAGTTATAGCTGGTAATGTTGCAACCGCTGTAGGAGTTATCGATTTGGTGAAGGCAGGCGCTGACGCAGTAAAAGTGGGCGTCGGTCCAGGCAGCATTTGCACTACAAGAATCGTCACTGGCTTTGGCGTACCTCAGCTTACAGCAATTATGGAATGTTCTGCTGCTGCAGAAGATTTTGACGTGCCTATAATTGCCGATGGAGGCATCAGGTATCCTGGAGATATTACAAAAGCAATTGCAGCCGGGGCCTCGACTGTAATGATAGGAGGGCTTTTTGCAGGTACTGAGGAGAGCCCTGGCCCTGTTGTGCTCAGAAACGGTGTAAGGTACAAGCTTACAAGAGGCATGGCCTCACTATCTGCAGCCCTAGACAGGAAATTGAGAGAATCTGACAAATACGATGAAGTCGAGAAGCTACTTGAAGATACTGCTGAAGAAACAGTACCTGAGGGAGTTGAGGGATTGATACCATACAAGGGAAAGGTTGATGAAGTTGTAAGGCAGCTTGTAGGAGGTTTAAGGTCTGGCATGAGTTATTGCGGAGCACATAATATCAAAGAATTAAGGCAGAAGGCTGAGTTCATCATGATGACTTCATCAGGTTTTAGGGAGAGCTTACCTCATGATGTAGAAAGAGTTGTCTAAAATGAATCTTTCAGTTATAGGCCTGCAGTGGGGGGACGAAGGAAAGGGAAAGATAGTTGACTATATTTCAGATGATTGTGCAGCTGTTGTTAGATTCAACGGGGGAAGCAACGCAGGGCATACTGTTGTAAAGGATGGAAAGAAGTACGTCTTTCACCTCTTACCTTCGGGTGCGGCAAGAGGTAAGGATATGATACTTGCTTCAGGTGTAGCTGTAGACCCTATCATCCTCTCTGAAGAAATAAGTGAGGTATCGGGAAAGATTTTAGTCGATTCGAGATGCAGCGTTCTTACGCCATATGATAAGAAGCTCGATGAGATAATAGAAGAAAAGAGAGGAAGCTCAGCACTGGGAACAACGAAAAGAGGAATAGGCCCATCATATGCCATGAGAGCTCTGAGGCTCGAGCCAAGGGTGTGTGATATCCTAGCAGATGGTTTCAATTTCGAGGCGCTTACCAGATTCTATGATATGATCGGGATAAAAACAAACCTGCAGGAATGGGTTGAGTATTCAAGAAAAGTTCTGAGGGGAATGGAAGGAGATTCGGGCGCAAGAATACTTGAACTGAATGAGAAAGGTGAAGAAGTTGTGTTCGAAGGTTCCCAGGGGTCTCTTCTTGATATAATGCATGGGAGTTATCCATATGTGACGAGCTCACATACTTTAAGCACTTACATACCATTGAGCCTAGGGTTGTCAAAAGATATTGTAGGAGATACAATAGGGGTGATGAAATGCTATGCTACCAGAGTCGGCTCAGGGCCGTTTCCCACCGAAGAAAAGGGAATGCTTGCTGAAGAGATAAGAAGGATAGGAAAGGAATACGGGGCAACAACAGGAAGAGCAAGAAGAATAGGATGGCTTGATTTTGTATCGCTAAAGTATGCAGTTAGAATAAACGGAGTCAAAGAAATAGCGATCACAAAGGTTGATGTGCTGAGCAAGATTAGGCAGTTGAAGATATGCAGAAGGTATTCAGTGGATGGAAAAGAGATAACTGACTTTTTCAAAGCTATACCTAAGCTGGATGTTGCAGAATCAGAGCTTGAAGAAATAGATAGTCTGTATGGATATGATTTTTCTCTAGGTATAAAAGGAAAGCTAAAAAGGCTAATACAGCTGATTGAAGATGAATTGAATCTACCTGTGAGACTAGTCTCTTACGGAGAAGAGAGGTCAAAGACTTTTGAATTATCCTGATGATGCAATATCGCCAGTAGATGGCAGATACTATATTGAAACAAAAGAGGTAAGAAACTATTTCTCCGAATCAGCTTTGATTAGGGCTAGAGTACACGTAGAAAAACAATATTTGCTCTTTCTGGTCAGGAGAGGAATAGCTCCAAACGTTGCTCTGCCTGAATTTGATGTAGTTGTAGAGAGAGTTAAGCAGATTGAAAGGAGAATAAAGCATGATGTAAAGGCTGTCGAGCTCTACCTGAAGGAGGAGCTTGAAAAGAGGGGGAAGCAGGAGCTGAAGTTGTTTGTTCATCTTGGTCTGACCAGCGAAGATGTCAACAGTATAGCATATGCAATTATTTTAAAGAAATTTCTGAAGGAGATATTGATTCCTCAATACAGAAGGATGATATATTGTCTTGTAGATATTGCTGAAAGAGAAGCCAGCTCGATAATGCCTGCAAGGACACATGGTATGCCTGCGGTTCCAACATCTTTTGGAAAGGAAATTGCAGTATTTGCTGTGAGGTTAGCAGATAGGCTTGCGGAGCTGTCAAAGCTGAAGCCTGTGGCAAAATGCTCAGGGGCTGCAGGAACATATGCTTCTTTCAGACTACTAAAGGAGGATGACTGGGTATCTATGCTCAGGGATTTTGTAGAATCTTTCGGGGTTGATAGCTTGGCATATTCAACACAAATAGCTCCATATGACAGGCTTGCTGACATATTGCACTATGTAATAAGCATCAACCAGATAATGACCTCTTTGGCTAGGGATTTATGGATGTACCAGATGCTGAATTATGTCAGAGTAAGAAGCTATAAGGGTCAGGTTGGAAGTTCTACAATGCCCCAGAAAGAAAATCCATCAGAGCTTGAAAACGCAGAAGGACAGTGTGAGATTTCAAATTCGCTACTGATGCTTATAGCCTACAGGCTTGAAGTGAACAGGCTTCAGAGGGACCTTTCCGACTCAACTATAAGGAGAATGCTGGGTCAAGCATTAGCCCATTCATTGCTTGCGAGCAGGAGAATTGCTGATTCTCTTGAGAGGCTTGAGGTTAGAAAAGAGGTTATGAAAGAAGATGCTCTGAAGAATAAGGAGATTATGGCAGAATCAGCTCAAATAGCAATTAAGATGAAGAAGATGCAGGATGGATACGAAACTCTCTTCCGCGCATTCAGAGAAGAGAAGAAAGAAGAAGTTGAAAAGATATTGAAGAGGTACGGTAAAGGTATAGAGGATTATGTTGGTTATGCACCAGATTTGGCAAAAAACTGCAGGCAGGAAGTTGAGAAGAGGTTACTCTTAAATCGGGACTGATTGGCAGCCTTGTTGTGAATAGTACTTTACCAAGACAGCTTGGCCTTTTTCAGGTCGTCACTTACGGAATAGGAAATATTGTCGGGGCTGGCATATATGTTCTTGTCGGGGATGCTGCGGGCCTTGCTGGCTCATCCATCTGGTTATCTTTTCTGATAGGGGCTATTGTGGCAGGTTTTACTGGCCTTACGTATGCAGAGTTATCGTCGATGTATCCTAGGGCTGCTTCAGAATACATATATGTTGGGAGGGCATACGGGAGCAGATTACTCTCATTCGCAACGGAATGGACTATGCTTATAACTGAAATAGTTGCAGCATCAGCAGTATCTATAGGCTTTGCAGGTTATCTTAAGGCCATATTAGGAACACCTATCTTGCCAGTTGCTGTAATACTGCTTCTTTCTTTAACTCTAATCGCCTCTGCAGGTGCAGAATACTGGTTGAAGGTAAATACAGCTTTGAGCATTTTAGCTATAGCAGGTCTCATAATAGTGATTCTTTTAGGCTCAACCAGTATTTCAAGAATGCAATATGCACCTCCACAGGGAGGAATAGCTGGAGTCATAGGAGCATCAATTCTTGTATTCTTTGCATACATAGGATTTGATAACATGAGCAACATTGCTGAAGATACAAAGAACCCTGAAACTACAATACCCAGGGGCTTGATAATAGCAATTGTGGTTACCACAATTCTCTACGTGCTTGTAGGAATATCAGCCGTAAGCCTTGTGGCTCCTTCCCAGCTTTCCTCATCAGATGCTCCGTTGGCATTGGCTGCATCCTCAAAGCTTGGTGTTGCAGGTTTTTACCTGATATCAGCTATAGCACTCATGACTACCATGAATACAGTGCAGGTGCTTGTTATAGTATCCTCTAGAATAATATATGGAATGGCGAAGGAGCATGCTCTCCCGTCGACTCCCAGCTACGTAAGCAAAAATACAAGGACACCTTTGCTTGCTATAGCAACGGTATTCATTATAGCCCTGGCTTTTCTTCCTCTTTCCAGCGCCTCAGCAATAGCTAGAGTTACAAGCTTTGGCTCACTGGTAACTTTTGCTCTGGTAAATATAGCATTGCTACACCTTCGCAGGACAGCCCCAAGTGTGAAGAGGCCCTTCAAGGCTCCAATTAGCATAGGCTGGTTCTCTATAACAGCAGCTATAGGGCTAGTCCTCTGCATAGCATTGCTTTTTCAGTTTGATTTGCAATCTCTTATCTTAGGCATTTTGCTCCCCGCAAGTGGAGCAGTAGTCTATCTTGCTTTCACAAGCAGAATAAAGGAAAGCGGAGAGTTGCTTCATGAGCCTCATACAAGATAGCCATTTATTCAGTCAGTCAGTCAGTTCTCTTTGCCCCAAAGAGCATAGGTAATTTCGATTCGGCAACTCTGACCCTTGCATCTACAACATAGGCTCCCTTCTGGAGAAGCATAACTGGATTGAGGTCCATTTCAGCTATTTCAGGTATCTCATCAACCAGAGACGAAACCCTCAGAACTATCTCCTTCAATGCATTTACATCATATGCTGCGCTGCCCCTATACCCTGTAAGTATGGGATAGCTCTTCAGAGAGGATATCATCTCATCCGCATCCCTGTCTGTAAGAGGGGCAATTCTCACAGAGATATCTTTCATCAATTCAACAAAGATTCCTCCAGCTCCGCACGCTATTACAGGCCCAAAAGACTGGTCGTGTGTGACTCCAACAAATGTTTCAAAAGCATTCTTGACCATCTGCTGTATCAGGAAACCTTCTGGCTGAAGACCCATACCTTTTAGTCTTACAGACATCTTTTCAGCCTCCTTTCTTGCATCTTCAGGCCTTATATCAAGCTTTACTGCTCCCATTTCTGTCTTGTGGATTATTTTTGGCGATATTGCTTTCAGCACTATGCTTCCCTCAAAGCCCTTCGCTACCTTTTCCACCTCATCAACGTTGCTAGCCGTAGAACTTTTCACCATCGGTATGCCATAGCATGATAACAGCTGTTGGGTCTCCTCAGCAGATAGCCATTTCTGACTTGGCTGCATTGCTTCTTGTGCAGTTTGGATGGAAGTGCTGAGCGCAGATGAAACTATGGATGCAGCTCTTTCTCTGTCTATATCGTTAAAGATAACCCTTCTTCCTTCTTCCCTTCTGACCCACTCTGAATATTGAGTTGCCCTTGCAAGTGCTCTGGCTGCAGCTTCGGGGAAGGGGTAGGATGGTATCCTTATTCCATCTTCGCTGAGGAGCTCCGATATACCATGGGTGGCCATGAATACGCTGAGTATGGGCTTTCTTGAATCGTTGTTGAACTTTCTTGCCTCCTGAAGTATTACTTTTGCAACATCACTTGCAGAAACAGATATGGGAGGTATGAAGATAACTATAAGTGAATCGATAAGCCTATCCTCAGAAACAGCTTTTATGGCTCTGCCATAATCTTCAGGAGTGGCTGATGCTATCATGTCTACAGGATTTCTTACACTTGCTTCAGCCCTCAGGAAGCTTCTCAGCTTATTCTGGGTCTCCTGGCTGAATTCTGGTACTTCAAGGCCATAGCTTTCACATGCATCTGAAGCCAATATACCAGCTCCTCCAGCATTTGTTATTATTCCTACTCTCTTTCCTCTTGGCAAGGGTTGTGTGCTCAGCAATGCAGCAACGTCAAACATTTCAGACAGCACATCAACTCTTATAACTCCGGTCTGCTTGAATAGAGCATCAACAGTCACATCAGAGGCTGAAAGCATTGCTCCAGTATGGGATTGAGTTGCCCTGAAACCTGCAACAGACCTTCCTCCCTTTACAGCAATTATAGGCTTCTTCTTTGTTACCCTTTTTGCTATCCTTGCAAATTTCCTGGGATTACCAAACGATTCAAGGTATAGAAGTATTACATCTGTATCCTCGTCATTCTCCCAGTACTGTATAAGGTCGTTGCCAGATATATCCGCTTTGTTGCCAACAGATATGAAGGTTGAAAGGCCCAGGCCAAGCCTTGTTGCGTGCTCTATTACAGCAATGCCAAGAGCGCCCGATTGAGAAAGAAAGCCTATTCTTCCCGGTAAAGGTTTGTATGGAGCGAATTGCGCGTTAAGGCTGACATCTTTATTCGTGTTTATTATTCCCATGCAATTTGGGCCTATAAGCCTCATTCCAGTGTTGTTGCACAAAGATACAAGCTCCTTCTGCAAAGCTATCCCTTCTCCTCCCACTTCTGCAAATCCTGAAGATATTACAACGAGCCCCTTTACTCCTTTTTTGTAGCATTCTCTGGCGACATCGATCACATACCTTGCGGGAACGCATATTATAGCTACGTCAACAGGGCCCGGGCAGTCAAGAACACTCTTGTATGCTACGACAGATTGTACAACGTCAGCATTCGTATTGACAGGGTATACAGCTCCCTTGTAGCCAGATTCTATAATATTCCAGAAAAGTTCTCCTCCTATTGAGGTCCTGTCTCTGGATGCTCCTATAACAGCAACCCCTCTTGGAAAGAGAAAAGATTTGACTGCAGCAGAAGCGGACCTTGCTTCGAGCTGGTCGAATACGGATTCAAGCTCGTGAATCGACGAAACAGGAAAGCTAGCTTTTATGGCTCCTGGCTCAGCCTTCAGCGATACCTGATAACCCAGCCTTCTCAGCACGCTTATCATCCTGTAATTTTCAGGCTGAACAAAAGCATCAAACACAAGAACTCCCCTTTTCTCGGCTGTCTGAACGAGCTGTCCGAGAAGGATCGTGCCAAGTCCTTTACCTTGATATGCGTCAGCAACAACAACTGCAGCTTCAGCCCTTTTATCTGATATGACGTGGTAAGAAGCATGGGCTATTACCTTCCCTTCCCTCATCGCTATGAGGGCGTAGTCTGATTCCTTCGGAATCAGTGCAGAAAGGGCTGCCTCTCTATCAATACCTATCCCAAAGAACCTGTTCGATATAGTTTCAGGAGAGAGTGAAAGTAGAAATTCTTTAAGCAATTCTTTATCTTCTTTGGTTGCCTCTCGCACATGGACAGTTGACCCATCCTTCAGAACCACTTCGCCTATCAGTCGCTGCGCTGAGCCCATGTTAAGGGCTGCATCAAAGTGTTATATTAAGAAGAATCAATTTTTGGAGCGGAAGATTTTTCCATTATTCCAGTTACAACAGCAAGAGCTGCCTTCCTTGCTATTCTCTTTTCTTCTGCCCAGGTTACAATTAACAGGTCTCCGTTCTCAGGCCTGGCAGTCTTCATCAGTGCAAGGTATTGCTCTGGATGCTCTTTGCTCAGGTCAGAAACACCTGGCATGACTATTCTTCCATTCTTAGCAACCAGTATAAGGGCTCCAGCGGCCCCTGCTCTTACTGCTATATCCCTCTCTTCGAGCCCCTTAGCAACCCTATTGCCAAGTCCTTTTGCAACAAGACCAGCTAAATGCAGGTTTGTCGGAATTATCGAAGGTGGTTCAAAAATTTTCAGGTCATGATTTATCTGCTTATACAAGTTTAAGCCTTTCTCAGTCAGCCTGCAGCCGGATGCAACCGTCTCTATCAATCCTGAATCTCTGAGCCTTGAAATAAGAGTCCTTACAGCTCCTTCTCCTAGCTCAAGGCTATAGGCTAATTTCTTTCTTCCTACAAAGGAATCATCTATTGCAATGATTGCGAGAAGAATATCTGTGATGTCAAAAGATGGTAGAGGACCCTTTCCCTCTGTTGATACAGCAGATTTCAAGGTTTGGAACCACAACTTCGCCCATGAAAATTAAGAATACAAGATGATATAAATGTTGATTTTTAGTATTTTGCATAGTCTAATTTCTTGTTCAGCTTGTTTAAACTTATATAGTGGATGGATTATCCAGCCAGCATGCAAACGTCAAAGGGTATATACTTTGCAAGACTTTCAATATTTGTAGCACTGACTGTTGGCTCTGACTATTTACTTTCCTGGATATATAACGTCAAGCTTGTTGATTTCATGGTCTTTATAGCTGCACTTCTTTACGGCTTCAGATTTGGAGCATCAGTAGGAATATTATCTGAACTCATCTGGGGCTCTCTTAACCCTCTAGGATTCGGGGGAGCGATAATCCCTTTTCTAATATCTGGAGAGGTACTCTATGCTCTTGCCGGAAGCTTGGCAGGAAGAATATGGAAGAGTTATGGCTTTTTTAATCCAATTTTTGGAGCAGTGCTTGCACTTTGCACTTTTGTGTGGGATCTTTGGACAAATTTCGGCACAGCCCTGATAGGCTTTGGGGCTTCGCTTAACATCAAGGAATTGATTGCAACAGAGCTGCTTGGTGTTCCTTTCATGATACCCCATGAACTGAGTAATTTCATCTTTGGGAGCTTGGCTCCAGCTGTCATAAGAGGAATAGCAAGGATAGATAGAATGCACGGTCTCAAGATAGACTTAAAGGAGGGGGTGTGATTATGAACGTCAAACAGGAAAGAAAGTATTCTTCTTCAGTCTTTTATGGTCTAGTTGCAATCCTGCTAGCATTATTGGTTATTGTTGGAAGCGTAGCTGCACTTTACTACCAAAGATATGATAGCGTGCAGTATAATTACAACAACCTTGCTCAGCAGAGCCAGAGCTTGCAGAAGAGTATTCAGAATCTAAATTCAAACTATACATCTCTGCTGAATTACTTTAACAAGACACTTATGCTTCTGGCAGATTCCACCTCACAGCTCAACACAAGCAGCAATGCATACATCAAAATAAGCAAAGAACTTCCATCTCTATGGCAGGAATATCAAAAGCTTTACAGCTCGATTGCTAAATTGCCCGAGGTGAACATATACGTAGCATATGGAAATGGCAGCTGGCACTGGTATAACATAACTTATCAACCTGGCTGGAATCTTTACATAGCAACTCTTGTTGCTCTGAACGGAAGTGTTGTCGCTGTATATTATCCATCCTACGGTGAGCACTTCGTAACAGGCATAGGGGGAATTGAAGGAAACCAGACTGCAAGCTGGTTTCTCTGGACTTACAACGGCTCTTGGCAGATAGCTAATGTTGGGGCTGATGATATTATTGTGTCAAATGGGAACAGCTATGCATGGACATTCTGCACTTACAACCCAGTAACATACCAGCCCAACTGCTCCCCCTCTTGATTTAGATTATTACCTTATATCATACCCTTTTGGACCGGTTGGCGATAATGGCTGAGGCCGAGAAGAGAAAATTAGTATCACAGCTCTTTGAGCAGAGAAGAGGGATAGTGGAGCAGCTTAAGAAGATAAGGGCAAGAAAGGCAGAACTGCTCGAAGAGCTCGACCAGCTTTCTTCAAAGCTTGAGGATGAAAGACAGCAGTATAGGATGCTTAGGGATAAGCTTAACACTCTCAACGAGGATAGGAAGAATCTCGTAGAAGAAATAAGAAAGGCAAAGATAAGGTACAGAGAAGCATATTCACAGCTGGAAAAGATGAAACCTGCGCTGAAGGGAAACGGCGACGAGCTGAAGAAGGAATTGAAGAAGATAGAGTGGAAGATACAGACTCAACCTCTGAGCAAGGAAGAAGAGAAGAGGATGCTGGAGAAGATGAAGGAGATGGCTGAAATGCTAGCTGTCTGGAAAAAAGCATACGACCTGAAGGATGAAGCAAATAGGCTAGACAGAGACCTGGATGAGAAGTCAGCTGTACTCTTTGATGTAAAGGCAGACAGGGAGGAGACGCTAAGGGCCATTCAGGAGAAGAGACAGAAGATGGATGAGTACACTAAAGCAGGAAAGCAGGTATACGGAGAGATAGAGGGGCTTGAACAGGATATCAAAGAGCTTGAAAAGAAATACAGCGAAATAGACTCCAGGCTTAAAGAGATGAGAAAAGAGGTCGAAATGAGCAGAAAGGAAGAAGGAAGATGGCAGTCCAGACTTGCTGTTAATAAAGAAGCTCTTGAAAAGGCTAGAAAAGAAGTGTTGGAAAGGTTCAAGAGGGGAGAAGCACTATCTTTAAACGACCTGAAGCTTCTTTATGATGAAGATAACGTAAAGTGATGCCAGAATTACTTATATCTCAGGGTTTTGAAACTCATAACGATTTGTCAGCAGGCAAAAAGATCCTTGTATTGAATGTCGACAGGGATGATGATATAGGAACCAAAGCAGGCTTGCAGACCCCTATAGTTGGGAGGGAAAAATGCCTCGATGCAGGAATGAAGTTGATGCTTGCTGACCCTGAAGAAGCTGATGGAAATGCAATATATGCAGCGGTAAGCGAATACGACAGCCTGAAGGAAAGAGGTTACGAATGCGAAGTTGCAATTCTTTCAGGCTCAAAAGATGGAGGTTTTGAAGCTGACCAGAGAATGTTGAAGCAGGCGAAGGGAGTAGTTGGGGCGATTAATGCTGAAGGTATTGTTCTTGTATCTGATGGTATTGAGGATGAGAAGGTAATTCCTATTCTGCAGAGCGTAGCTCCAATTCTAAGTACAAAGAGAATTGTAATAAGGCACAGCGCAAGCGTTGAAGAGAGCTATGAAGTTTTAGGAAGATACCTGAAGATGCTTATATATGAATCAAAGTATTCAAGGTATATTTTAGGAATACCGGGCATCCTTCTAGTGCTTTATGGAATATTTGCATCATTGCAGCTTTACGAAGATTTTCTCTACATACTAGCTTTTGTTTTAGGAGGGATATTCGTGATAAGAGGTTTTGGCCTAGATAGTATGCTGAGCAAGGCGAGAAGAAGGACATTCTTCATGGCAAGATTCTTTGCCTTTCTTGCCTCAGTCATAATAGGGATAGTTGCAGTTGTTCAGGGCTACAATGCAATGAGCAGTCTTACGCAATGGAAGCTACTTGCTTTGAATCCATCCCTGGTCTATCAGTATCTGGGTCTTTTTGCAGGAACGTTTATACAGAGTTCTGCAATTTTATTCTGGGTTGCCATAGCTGTGAACATAGTAGTCGATGCAGTATACCATGGGATGCAGAAGAGCGCAAAGGTAGCTAGAGACCTGATAGCGCTGGCAGCTCTTGTGCTGATGTATACTCCTTTTCTCGCTCTTGCTGCACTTTTTGAAAATCCCAAAGGCTCCGCTGTGCCCATAGTTTCACTTTTGCTAGCAGGGCTTGCTGTAGTTTTAGTGCTAGTTTATCTGTTTTACCAAGTGTTGCAAAGCCGACGGGTGCCGGCTCATGAAAAGGAATGACGGCCTGCTTCGTACTGCGCTGCATTACCTAGGGGTATACAGAATTTACACAAAGCTTCTCGACAATCAGGTAAGAAAGGGGAATATGCCTAAACATATAGGTGTGATATTAGACGGAAACAGGAGATGGGCTCAGGAAAGAGATTATCCGGAGTGGATGGGCCATGCCCTTGGAGCTGACAGGGTTGAAAATCTGCTTGAATGGTGCCTTGAGTACAAGATTCAGTCTCTGACTCTCTATGTCCTCTCTACAGAAAACCTGAGCAGAGACCCTGAGGAGCTCAGAAAGATATTCAAGATAATTGAAGATAAGCTCGATAAGCTGATTCAGGGTAGATATGTGCATAAGCATAAAGTTCATGTAAAGGCAATGGGAAATATCGATATACTCCCTGAAGGGGTAAGAAGCAGGTTGCTGAAGCTGGAGGAGGAATCTGCCGAGTATAAAGACCTCTACCTGAACTTTGCTATAGCATACGGAGGAAGGATGGAGATACTTCATGCCGTAAGAAGAATTGCATCTGAAGTGTCAAAGGGAGAGCTTGACCCTCTTGAAATAGATGAAAGAAAGTTTTCAAGCTACCTCTTCACATCTTTTCTTCCAGACCCTGACCCCGACTTAATAATCAGAACGTCTGGAGAAGTCAGGTTGAGCGGGTTTCTTCTATGGCAGTCGGCATACAGCGAGCTGGTCTTTCTTGATGTATACTGGCCAGGGTTCAGAAAGCTTGATTTTCTCAGAGCTATCAGAACTTACCAGAGCAGGCAGAGAAGGTTTGGAAGATAGCTGAAGCTTGAAATTAAAAACGGTTTATATACACAGAAGTTAAACGTTGAACCATGCCAAAAAACAAGGGAGAGCCAATCTTTGCAGAAGTTTCATCGATTGTAGAGCTTGCGAGGCTTGCATGCGCTTTTGAAAGGGTTCCAAGGCCTGTATTTGGAATAAGCATAGATTCACAAAAATATGCGTTAGCAGTTCATTCTGAGCAGATAAACGATTCGCCAGTATTCTTTTATGCTCTTTCTGATACAATAGACCAGTTTCTGAGGTACAAGGTTGATGAAGAGGTGGAAGAAGTAACGCTATCAGCAGAGGCTTTTGACCCCAGATACCTTTACTCTCCTATACTTATGGTCAAGCAGGTGCCTGAAGGATTCAGAAGGGCCATAGGAAAACATGCCAGCCTTTCAAGCCTGACGCAGAGGTTTGAACTTGGAGATGTTGTAAGCCTTCTGAAGCTTAGCAGCTACAGAATGCTTGCTGATGAGGCTCCTGCTCCTCTTTATCTTTCAAACGAAAATGGCTCTTTCCAGCTGGGAGCGTTCGTGCATATTGGAGATTCTGAGGGGAGCGACCTCTATTTCTATACGAAGATTGACAACGATCCAGGCAGGAGCTTTGTTAAGTATAATCCTCAAAAACCTGCAGACTGGGGTTTCACAAACAGAGCAGGAGACCATGGAACTTACTATGCGAAGATAGTAAGAATGGTGCAGGACAAAGAAAGTGATGAAAAAGCAACGTTTTAAAAGCACTGTTTTATGGGCATAAAACTGATGCCCAAAGTCAGAGTCGCCTTAGCAGGAATCGGTAATTGTGTATCTGCACTTATACAGGGGACAAAGTACTACTCTAAAAAAAGAGAAGCAATAGGGCTTCTCTCCTATTCTCTTGGAGGCATAACCCCCTCAGATATTGAATTTGTTGCTGCTTTCGATGTGGATGAAACCAAGGTTGATAAAGACCTTTCTGAAGCAATCTTCTCTGGACTTAACAATACTCCAAAATTCTGCGATGTTGAAAGGATGGATGTTAAAGTCAAGAGAGGGCCTCTTTATGATGGGATAGGAAAGTACCTCTCACAAGTTGTTAAGGTATCTGAGCAGCAGGAAGTTCAGGTGTGGAAAGAGCTTAAAGACTCAGGGGCAGATATGCTGGTAAATTACCTGCCAGTGGGAAGCACAAAAGCTGTACATAAGTACGCAGAAGAAGCGATAAAGGCTGGTGTAGCTTTCATAAATGCAATGCCAGTATTCATAGCAAGCAGTGAAGAATGGTCATCAAAGTTTGAAAGAGAAGGTCTACCAGTAGCGGGGGACGATGTGATGAGCCAGATTGGGGCAACTGTGCTTCATAAGACGATCATAAAGCTGCTGCACGATAGAGGTGTGAAGGTAGATGAGACATACCAGCTGAACATAGGAGGAGATACTGATTTTCTCAACATGCTTGAAGAAAGCAGGCTTGCAGATAAAAGGGAGAGCAAGACAAGCGCTGTCAGAGCAATGACACCTTACCCGGTTCCTACAAGAATTGGACCTAGCGATTATGTACCATTTCTTAAGAACGATAAGATATGCTACATCTGGGTCAAAGGAAGATACTTTGCAAACACACCTGTTACTATAGAAGCGAAGCTGCATGTAGTCGATGCGCCTGATAGCGGGGGAGTTATGATAGATGCAATCAGGGGGACAAAAGTTGCACTGCAGAGAGGTGTGTCAGGGAAACTGGTCAGCTTATCCTCTTATTGCTTCAAACATCCCCCTGTCCAGCTTCCATATGAAGAGGCAAAGAGGCTTTTTCTCGAGTTTATCGAAGGGAAGAGAGAAAGATAGCTGTCAAAATCTGGTTAGCTCTCCTTGCATCAATCTCTTCCACGTCTTCCAGCTTAGCCTTGTAAAGGGAGGGGGTGAACTGTTGTTAATCATCCATTCTCTGAGAAATTTTATTGTCCTAGAGTCGGATGGGTAGCCTGAACCGAAATCTCCCAACTTCTTTTTCAGCTTCTCTATTTCTCTATCTCTTGATACTTTTGCAAGTATGCTGGCAGCAGAGACAACGGGGAACAACCTATCTGCATGGTGAACAACAACCAGGCTTATCTTTCTCTGCAGGTTCTTTTCTATTTGTGAGGAAAATATTCTAACATCTGTATCTGATGCATCCACATATGCAACCTCTCCGTGCAGCTGGTTCAAAGCTTTAGCCATGTATATCGCTTCCAGATAATTCAACTTTGTATGCTTCTTCCTTCTCCTGACGTATTCATCGACCTCTTCAGGCTTTATGCTCAATATGACATAGCTGATGGCTTTTTCTTTTATCAGTTCAAAAAGCCTTTCTCTTTGCTGTGCAGTCAGAAGCTTTGAATCTTTAACTCCTTCTGAACTCAATTGCATCGATACATCCTCTCTTATAGCTACACCTGCAATGAAAAGGGGGCCGAAGATGCATCCTCTTCCTGCATCATCAACCCCGCAGATTACCCTATCGCTCAATACCCAACAACCTTGACATCTCTTTCATAATTGTCTTTTCAAGCTGGTTTCTGTTGTCAGGAGTCACTTCAAACGGAATTGCATCAGCCCTTGACCTTATCTCCTCTATCAAGGGGTCTCTCATTCTAAGATGAACAACCATCAATACAGGCTTGTTGCTATCGACAACATGCTTCACTGCCCTTCTGAATTCAGGGCTTATCAGCTCCATAGGCCCCACTTCGTCAACTATGACAACATCACATCTAGATATGGCATTCTCCAAAGCTGGAGCTGCAAATTCACCCAGATTCTTCAGGTTTACTTTGTATCTTCCCATTCTCGGCCCCTCTCCGTCTACGGAAGCAAGCTCTTTCTGAAAGCCTGAAAGGAGGTCTGTCATAATAAACCCAGTTCTTACCCTTCCTGACCTCTTCTCCTTTGAGTAGATGCCTCCTACAGAAATGCCTGTCTTTCTTAGCTCAAGAACTACCTTGCTTATCAGCGTAGTCTTCCCCACCCCGGGTATACCTGTTATCAGGAAGAGCCTTGCTTCAGTCATTTATCAGCACTCAAAGGCATGAATTATATGCTATTTTAAGAATCTCCTTCTGTTTATTAGAATGGCTGATATCTCTGCTGGCGTTGCAGAACAACTATTCCATAGGGGATGAATACACTATCATTAAGGAAGGAGAAACAATGCTAGCTGTGCCCAAAGAAAGCATGCTATCACCTTCCCCTCCAAGAAGGCCAGTATTCTTCAATCCCAGAGGTAAAAAAGTGAGGGATATCTCGATTCTTGCATATAGTGCAATTTCAATTCCGAATGTAGTATATGGTGAAGCTCTTACAGGGAGCGGGGCAAGGCTGGTCAGGGTTGCAAAAGAAGTCAACAACGTTGAAAGGGTCTATGGAAACGATCTGAACGAGGAGGCTGTGAGAGTTGCCAGATTTTCGTCAAAGCTGAACGGGATAGATAAAATAACAGATATTTCAAATAAAAACGCGAACCTATTCCTTGTTGAGAATTCTGAAAGGTTCGATATAGTTGATATCGACCCTTTTGGATCCCCGGTTAACTATGTTGAAAATGGACTGAGATCGTTGAAGTTTGGAGGTATGATGTCGATTACAGCTACAGATACCGCGCCTTTAAAAGGACTTTACAATGCAGTTGCCTTCAGAAGGTACTTTGGAACTTCGGTCAGATGTGATTTTAGCAGTGAGATAGCGCTAAGATTACTATCTGCAATGGTGATAAGAAAGGCAATGCAGATGGATTTGGCAGCAGAAGTGGCATTTGTCCATTCAGACCAACACTATATGAGGGCCTACTTTTTTGTAAGCAGGGGGATAGAAGAAGCAAACAGGCTGATAGAAGGCCTTGGATATATAAGAGTATGCAGAAGATGTTACTTCAGAAGAGAAGTAAAGATGGATGAGGAGGATGAATCAAAGGTATGCCCAAGGTGCATGAATAGAACTGATGTGGCAGGTCCTCTCTGGCTAGGAAGGATATTTAATGCTGAATTGTTAAAAGCTATGGTCGATAAAGCTAAGGAGAAAAAGATGAAAGCTTATGTCAGATTTCTTGAAAGGGCAATGCTTGAACTGCAATCTCCTGCATACTACTACAGAATACCTACAATAGCTGACAGATTAAATAAGAAGGCTCCAAGTCCGATGCAGATAGTTGAAAGACTAAAAGGTATGGGTTTTAAAGCAACTCTAACTTCTCTGGATAGTCAAGGAGTTAAGACTGATGCGCCGATAGAGGCTGTTGAACAGTCTCTTTCTGCGGCCTGAAATTAAAGCAGACTGCATATATTTCGCTCGCCTGCTTTCTGCTTGCAGCTGGCTTCACAACAGATATATGCCCAAAGCTCCTCTTCAGCTCGTTTATCGCATCTTCCAGCATTTCACCCTGGAAAAGCTTTATCACACCATTCCCTCCTTCTCTGAGAAATCTTCCAGCCAGCTTTAGTGCATCTATTGTAAGAAGCAATTGCCTTGATGAATCTGCATCCCATATTCCTATAAGTTTAGGAGAGAGGTCAGAAAGTATGCAGTCAAACTTCAGGTTAAGCTGGGAAAGCTTCTCTTCGAATTCTGAGGAATTTATATCTGATTTGATGAATGTGAAGTTGGAAGCTTTGAAGGATGATGGCGAGATATCAACCCCTACAACAACACCCTGATTTCCAACCTTCCTGCTTGCTACCTGAGACCAACCCCCCGGAGAACAGCCTAGGTCAAGGACCTTTGCTCCCTTCTTCAGAATTCTGTATTTGCTATCTATCTGAAGAAGCTTGAAAGCTGCCCTGCTCAGATATCCTTTCTTTCTTGCTAACCTTCTGTAATATTCTCTTCTTGCTTCACTGAGTCGCACTTTCCCTTGCCTGCCTGTACTCTCTGACTACCCATTCCTCGAGCAGCCTGCAGGTTAAAGGAGATACTGATGAGTCCAGAGAGCATCTCTCTTCATCGCTGCACCTTATGCACGGAGCATCCTCTATGCTACTTGTATCTATCGGAATGACTAGAGGTAACAAGTTATAGGTCCACCTGCCGTTCTCTAGAACCCTTTCTCTTTTGATCAATTTTCTCTTTTCTAGTCTGGATGCAATTCTTGAACCATCCCTGCTTGTCAGACCCAGAACCTTCCAGAGCTCACTCTGCAGGATTCCCTTTCCACCGCTTCCTATAACCAGACTGTAAACCTTACTTATCAGGTCTTCTTCTGCTTCTTGCAAGAACTCCAAATCACCTGAATGACTATTATATAAATAAAACTTCGTCCCTAAAACTCTTTCTCATCAATCTTCTTTCTTTCTGAAAGTATGACTGAAATATCATAGTTTTCAAACAGTTCCCTGCACCTTTTTCTTATTGTCACCTCTGTTATATTTGCCTTCTCAGCTATCTCCCTCTGAGGGATATGTTCATTCAGCAGTGTAGCTGCAATATAGACAAAGGCAGCTGCAAGGCCAGATGGTGCCCTTCCCCCGCTGATCGATGCGGCAGATACCTTCTTCCCCAGCTCAGTTGCCAGTCTCTGCACTCTAGGGGCTACATTCAAGTTGTTTGATAGTTTTGATATGTAGTTTGTAAGAGATGCATGAGGAACCTTATCGATTCCCATCTCTGTTATCAGGCTCCTGTAATATTTTGCAACATATTTTCTCTCAACCCCTGCCTTCTGAGCTATTTCTGCAAGAGAACGATTTACATCGCACTGTCTGCATGCCAAATATATAGAGGCAGCAGCCATTCCTATAACACTTCTACCCCTTGCAAAACCTCTTTTTGAATACCTTCTGAAGTTATATGCTGCAGTCTCTGCAACGTTTGATGGTAGATTCAGGGAATCAGCTATACCAGATATCTTTTGCAGCACGCTTGCCATAGACCTCTCTTTGCTGTCAACCATCCTGATTCTGGATTGCCAGACTTTCATTCTTGCTGCAGAAGCCCTTTCATCTTCCCCAAGCCTATTTCCTTGGTAGTCAGTCATGCTATCATCTATTGCAGTTGTAAGGCCAAGGTCATGCTGAGTCAGAGTTAAAGGAGCACCTATTCTGCTTTTCTTCATTTTATCTTCCGGGTCGATAGCCTTCCAATCAGGTCCTTCAAATTCCACAGAATCAGCTATAACAGCTCCGCATGTCTGGCATACAACTTCACCAGCAGCCCTATCCCCTATAAGTGGAGATGAGCAGTGGGGGCATCTGGTAGGAAATGGGTTGTTATGCTCCTCCATTTTTTATATACACCTTTTCTCCTACCAGAGTCTTTGCCCAGTCAGATAGAGGCCTGAGCGACGCATATGGTGAGCTGACAGGGCCAAACACTTCAACAACCTTACCAACTGGCCTACCCTTTGAATCGAAGAGTTGCTGGCCTGGCTTTGGTTCCTTCTTCAACTTAACTATCAGCATACCACTTCTAGCCAATCTGAATACCAGGCCTGCTTCCTCCAATTCCTGCATATGCGCAACAAACATAATGGTAATTAAACTTGTTTCTTGGCTTGATTCATTACTCCCTCTTTTCTAATTTCAGCCCTTACGATAGACAGCTGATTTGCCAACTTCTTTATCAGCTCCCCTTTTTTCATAACCTTCTTCACCTGTATGTAGCCAGTAACCCTTCTCGATGAAGGTCTTCTTGACTCGAACACCTCAGGTTCAAGTCCAAGCTTCTTGGCTGCAAGCTTCAGCTCTTCAAGGGTAGGGGATTTGGTAGCAGAGTGGCTGGGTATTCTTCTGCCCTTTGACCTTGGAACAGAACTGTCAAAATAGTCAAGCCATAAGATCAGCTTGTCATAATCCTTCATACCATACTCTAGTTAGAATGAGAGTTATAAACGGTTTTTGGACACATTATTTTTTAGGCGTAAGAATAGCATTGACAACCCCGTGCTGGGAGGGTCTCGAGGTTACGGTTGCAATACCTAGCTCTGTTTCGATGATAGCTCCTTTGGTTATAACTCCTCTCCTTTCATAGTCTCTGTTTGCTTTGTTGGATATGACTCTGATTATTCTCACCTTTTTGGCTGTCTTATCATCTGGATTGACTACGTTTGCAAACTCCGCTCTGGCAAGACCTATTTTGATGTTGCCTCCTCTTACTCTTCTTGTCACAACCATCTGTTTACCCTGCACAGTCTCAAGTGCATAGCCATCGTACTCGTATTTCCTCCTTCCTCTGTAAGGTATCACCTTTCCCCCGCTGGCTTTTCTCTTAGCCAGATTTTCAAGTGGTCTTGTCATTTTGATTTATCTTCGAATGCAGCCCTTCTATGCAAGTGCATTTAAGCTTTGGGCTTTTTATTTATGATCCTGCTCTTATTATGCAGAGGATATTTTGTGAGTAAACTACCCCGCCCTTACGGACGGGGTCTCTGGTGAATAAGATGAGATATAAGCACTTTACCCAAGCCAATTGAAGGACTTGTGAGCAACAAGTACTGCTACCACAGCAAAATGTAAATTGCAAGTCTCGAGGAACGCTTTGGTAGCAGTAGATTTTTCTATAATTATCTTCTAGCAAAGAAAGAGAGATTAATACTATATTACACATACGGGTGCAAAAAATCATCACTCAGCCAATTAGATACCCAAAAGCTACTGATAGGTCGAAAAAGCATACTTATTTGTATGAAGTAAACTAATAGTATCTATAGATATCCCTACTCTTTCTGGATAATGCACTCAAAAACTTCTTCTATAAAAATGCTAACCATCCAAAGTTCGAAAAAGGGAAGGGATGATTATTCTGCAACGTCATAACATACAAGTCATAGGATAATCCATTACTTCATTCGTTTCACTCAATTCGATAATACGCTCTTGCATACAAATAAGAATAAATACCAACATTAGCTTGAAGATGCATGTGAATTTTAGAGAATTCAGGCTTCTGAATTGGCTATTAAAGAACTCTTCAAGGGCAAGATTCAATCTCGCAATGAGTGGTATGCCTGAACCGAGACTGAAAGATATGGGTATCGAGACATCTTACGAAAAATTTTCCAGAGAGATGGATTTTCATGAGAAGCTGCTCTCCGAGACGATAGCAAAGCTCTATGATGTTGAAGAGAGAAATGTAGTTATAACAACTGGTGCCTCAGAAGCT